>Ga0209012_1000160_pt1 | contig 109302 bp, 111 predicted proteins | sample RS3BMetagenome_FD_184735 | JGI IMG/M metagenome (GOLD analysis project Ga0209012, IMG submission 184735) | Ferric oxide microbial mat and aquatic microbial communities from Rainbow Spring, Yellowstone National Park, USA - RS3B (SPAdes) (version 3) ... | reverse complement strand
AGGAAGAATGCGGCTTTTCCATAACCAGTTAATGTTATTATGATTTCTGAAATGAAGAACAGGATTAAAAGTATGAAAAAGACCGTGACAAAATTATTAATTTTCATAGCACTTCACCGCAATTTGGGCAAAATATGTTATTTCCATATATTTTTGCTCCACAATTTTTACATATTCTATAGTTCATTTTTTCTTCTTTAAAATTAATGCTAAACTGGGCATTTTTCATATCCATTATTAGCTTTTCAGAACAATCCTTGGCACCGATGAAATCTTTGCGTTGATACATGGCTTTACAATTCCCCAATTCAAATTCATATTTACCTGTTTCAATCCCGTTTTTACCGAGAAAGCCTATAATTCCCTCTGCTATATTTATTTTATTGAATGCTTCGTTTTCTACGTCAATTTTGAATTTTCTTTCCTTGATAAAGAATGAATAAAGAAGGAGAATAACTAGAAAAATTAATATGAAAATTAAATAATAATATGTGTACATTTACAAAAATCCTGCTTTCTGCAGGATCAATATGTCCTCTGTTGTGAGGACTTCACCTTTCTTAAACCTCTCAAAAATTTCTTCAGCTTTTTGCTTTGTCTCAGATTCTTTCTCCCTCTTCTTCTCTTTAGATTGTTTCTGCTTCATTGATATGATTCTCTTCTCCAATTCCTTGAGGAAATTCTGAAGTTCATGGAAATTCTTATTTACTTCAGAGAATTCCCTTTCTATTTGGCCATACTTCTCACCTAACTGGTCTAATTTCTCTCGTGTAACTATTATTTTATCAAATAACTCAGTTTGCTGGCCAATAATAACCTTCAATTCTTCACCTTTTTTCTTTATCTCTTCCATTATCTGTGTTCTTTGGGCTTCTATGTCCTTTATTTCCTTTTCTAACCTCTGATAATTTTCATCTGACTGTGCTACTTGCTGCAGCTCTGCTTCATATTTCTGTATGAGATTATGCAACCTCTTTATTTCTTCTACAAGCTTTTTCTCATCCTTTTTATCCAATATGGTGGTTTGTTGCTTTCTTTCCTTCTCTTCAAGCTCCCTTTTAAGTTTTTTAATATCAACTCTTGCTTCGTGACTTGATTGTATACTTCTCTTCAATTGCTTCAATTCCTCTCTCTTAGCCTTAAGGTTCTTGAAAAGCTCTTCTTTTTTTGATTTTAATTCTTCAAATTCCTTTTCAAGCTTTTCTCTGGATTCAGCCAGGGATGATTTCTTATCCTTATAACTTCTCAATTCCTGTATGTACTTTTCCCTTTCATCCAGAATCTTATCAATTTCTTCCTTTAACTGCTCTTTTTTAATTTTCAATTCATTGAAAGTTTTCATTAATTCTTCCTTTTGCTTTTCAAGCTTTCCAAGATCAGCGAACCCCTCAGTCATCAGAACCACGATTCCTTACTGTATGACTTTTAAAATTTAATACTTTTCAAAAGAAAGAAAATCAATGTGAATCAAATTAAAAGAGTTTAATATATTCGTAAGCCTTATGATCTCCGTAGCAGTACTTAATTTTGCTAAACTGGCTTTTAAGTTCCTTAACTTCTTCCCTCACATCCTTTCCCTTTAATGCATTATTAATAAGTTCAGCTATGTAACTCATTTCGCTTTTTCCCATGCCTAACCTTGTAACCTCTTGTGTTCCAATTCTAATTCCAGATGGGTCTTGTGACCTTTTATTGGAATCCCCTGGAATCATATTCTTATTTAGAATTATGTTATTGGCCTCAAGTTTCTCAGCCACATATTTACCTCCGCCCTTATCAACAACGTTGACAAGAATTGTATGGCTCCTGGTAAATCCATTTTTTTCTGCAAGTACTTTAAAACCTAACTCGTGCAATGATTGTGCCAATTTCTGTGCATTCTGTATGACATTTTCAGCGTACGCTTCTCCAAATTCAAGCATTTCAGCAGCCGTAACCCCCAACGCTGCAACGTTTCCTAAGTGATGATTAGATAGTACTCCTGGAAATACACCCCTCCTAACCAATTTCCAATCTTCTTCTGAAGTATTTCCTATTATTACTCCATGTTGCGGGCCTGGAAATGTTTTATGAGTTGATCCCGTTATAACATGGGCTCCTTCTCTCAAAGGATCCTGGAATCTTTTACCTGCTATGAGTCCCAATACGTGAGCGCCGTCATACCATACCCTGCAACTCACTTCATCCATAGCGTCTTTTAATTCCTTAATGGGAGCGGGGAATAGGAATACCGAAAACCCAAATAGGCAGACTTTAGGTTTTTCCTCCAATATTTTCTTTTTAGTCTTATCTACATCTATCTCCATAAGTTCTGTATTAAATTCCATATTTACTGGCTTCAAGCCTCTAAATCCAACGGCTCCAAATTCAGCAGATGATATGTGTGCGCCAGAGTCTAGGGATGGTGCCATTATTTTATCGCCTGGTGAAGAGAAAGCAAAAATGACGGCCTGATTGGCATTAGTTCCAGAGATTGGCCTTACATCGGCCTGTGGGGAATTAAATAATTCTTTAATCAGTTCTTCGGTTTTTATTTCAATTTCGTCATAGATCTTGTTTCCCTGATAGTACCTGTGATGTGGCAACCCCTCCGCATATCTATTGTTTAAATCTGTAATAATCATTTCTTTTGCCAATGGACTCATGACATTTTCGCTTGCTATTAATGGTATTGATTCTTCAAACCATTTTTGATGTTCCATCGCCTTTTGTCTAATCCATAATGCATCCTCAATGGCCATATTTGAAAGTAATTTTGAGAATTTAATGATTTTCTAATAATATGGGGATAGCTATTTCAAAGCGTCGCTGTTCAAATATTGCCTGTAAGGTATTGTTAGGGCGAAATAACCAAATCCCACCAATGCCATTAGTATGGCCATTGAAAACCAAAAAATGTCAGGAACATTAATGAAAAGGCCTAATATCCATAATCCGAACACTGATCCCAAGAAGTTTCCCATACTGGTTGCCATGTTATAAAATCCTATAAAAGAACCCCTTGTTTCTTCCTTTGCTATGGAAGTTATAATAGTTTCAGTAGTTGGAGAGACAAAATCTTCACCTATAGTTAGCATTCCCATTATGAACATATAACCAATAAACCCCTCGAGGTATGCAATCATAAAATATGAGGCTGCATAAATAAGTGAACCAACTGCCCTCCAATGCAAATATGTGAGCCTACTTGCTATAAGCCTGAAAATAGGATACTGGAATAACACAACTAACAGACCATTTAGAGAATATATTATACCAAGTTCAAAGATGGATATGCCCTTAAATCCATATATGTAAATCGTAAATGTGGTTCCCCTTTGCCTTAATAGAAAATTAAACAAGATACCTACTATTGTAAATAACAGCATAAATCTTTCTTTGATAATGATTTTATTTATGCCCCTAACGGTCAATTTTGACTTTTTTTGATGTGTCTCTTTTACAAATAATAATACAAGCAATTCAACTACACTCAGGATAGAGGTTATAATAAAAATATAACCGAGATTAATAGAACCTACGAATGCACCTATTATTGGTCCTACGGCAGCTCCTGTGTTAACAAGCAATCTAACAATAGTGTATGCTGTCAACCTTTCAGACATTTTGGTTATATCTGCGATCGTAGCTTGGATTGCCGGGAATTGCAGTGCATTGAAAAATATTGTTGAATACCAAAGGGTAATAATATAGATTACATGCACCTTGTAAATTACACCCATTCCAAGCAGTAGGTACAATACTGCAACTGGTATGGGAATATATATTAGGAATTTCCTTCTCCCTATTCTATCAGTCCAGATGCCTGAATAATATTGGACAAGGGCCATTATGAGTGTGGCAAATCCTGAATATAAACCTATTTCAAAAAGATTCAGCTTATAGATCTGGAATAGTACAATAGGTAGAAACAGAAATGAGGATGTTCTGCCTAGTGCCCTTATAAATCTTGATGTTCCCAAAAGATAAATACGCCTATCAAGACTCTTTTCATCTTCTTCTGGATTATTAGTCATTTTGTTTATTTGTTGAGTCATGGTTTTTAAAATATTCTTCTACTGCTAAAACAGCTTCCTCAGGTGAATTAACTCGGATCATTTTCCCCTCATTGGGTTTCTTAGGTTCAACGCAAATTTCGCCAATTGCAATAACGGTTTTACCCTCTGCCAATGCAAATGATGCTTCAGATAAGGTTCCCGTGGATCCATCTATTGCAACAACAACCTCTCCTGCCCTTACAACAAGGAAATTTCTTGCAAATCCCATTCCAGTTGGAATTTTGGCTGTTAAATATCGGTTCCCATCCATATGTGTATTGCTGGGGATAATTCCTATTACAATGCCTCCAGCTTCTTGAACCCCTTGAGAAACGCATTCCATAACACCGCCTAATCCCCCATTGAAAATTATGTATCCCTTTGAGGCTAAAAGGTTTCCAAGTCTTCTTGCAATAGAACAAATAGATTCATCAACTACGCTACCGCCAATTACCGATACCTGATGCATCTGCGGTAATTAACAACTGGATTAAAAATTATCCGTAAATGGGAGGTTCGTTATCTTTACTGGATTTTGGAAGCTGCATCTTGGTATATTGATCCATAATTTTCTTTATTTCTTCATTGAGCCTATTTACAGATTCTTCAAGAATTTCAACGTTTACCTTCAGGTCATATATATTATTGAGGACATTTATTATGGAAAGAACCGCTGCTGGATCTTGCAATGTTACGGACGCTGGAGCCATGATTGATACTGGGTTTAACCTTTTTCCTATAGAAACGTTAATTACTGCCCCGCCTAATCCGCCTATTATGGCCGATTCTGCACTCTTTAATCCCTTCTTCAAAAATTTATCGATATTGTTTTCTTCAGCTGCTACAAAAACAGTCCTGTCCTCAGGATACCCCTTAACAGGTATTCCTTCTACTACCACTACTTCCTTTGCATTTTTTGATTCAAGCCAGTCCACTAATACAGATGAAACTTCATGAAGGCCCATCGGATCCACAGGAACGTCACATGTAACCAAAAGAAGATTCCCTTCCTCATTTGAATATAATCTAAAAGGAGACCTCATTTTCTTACCAACGAAAACTGTAACAGGTGGTATGTATCTTGATCTTATTTGCGCAATTTGATGCATGTTCAATGATTCTATAATGTATGAAGAAGTTAGTAAACCCAGGGAAGTTTCTTCCACAAATCCTAATATAACTAACGGGTTATTGAGTTCTTTTCTGACAAGTTCAATCATTTCCGTTCGATAATCCATAATTATGTAGGGAATCCAAGAATAATAAACTTCCGATTTTATCTTGCTTAAATAATTTTGTTTTTTATTATCAATGTCTAGATTTTGGTAAATCTTTTAAATCAAGTTTACAACTTAGATATGATGTTTAAAATAAACTTTAATAAATAAATACTTTTAAATAATATACATTTGGGTGGACCTATGAGATTTGATAGCCCTAAGGATAACTTGGTGGCTAATTTATTGTTCATTATAATAATGATAGTTATCACCCCTATAATTCCTGGAGTATCTTGGTTCAGGCTAGGGGACTTTACCTTGGATACTGTTAATTTTTATCATGTTATAATGCTTCCACTGGCATATTCTTTGATTCTAGGTATATTTTATATATTGAATCCGAACGGAAGATTAACTAGATATGCATCCGTACTCAACATCCCATTCCTCTTAATTGATTTACTTGGATTAGTGACCTTTTATAGCTATTCATTGCTAACGCTCAATGCTTTGCTCCAGACAGTTAGGGATCTTCTAGCGCTAATATTTGCAGTACTGCTCGGGTTATATCTCCTGTATTATCCTATAAAAAAGAGGGATGAATTTCGTAAAAGTTACGGCGCTATCATACTATTGCTCCTGGCTGTTTGGTCAAGCATTATTGCCAGTATCCTAGGTATGATGTATGAATTTGGGAGTCTTTATGGATTCTCATCTATAGCATTCCTTAACAATTATATAAACTCAATTGGTGGACCTTCTGTGGTTTTGCCAAATTTACTGACATCTCACAGTCATGAAATGCTGCCTGCAGTCATGGGAGGAATTGTGGGGCTTTCTGCCTTGGCCTTAAATTATTACAAACTCGATGGTAGAATTAGATCTGTGGCAAATATTGGAATGCTCGTATCCTCATTTGGAATAATTTCCATGACAGTAATATATGTAATCTCTAGCTTATGGACTTATTCCATACCAACACTTTTCTCTTTCGGACCTGGAGATGTTAACGGTCTAGCATTTGACGACTCCCAAACAGGAATTGTAGGTTGGGGTGCAATCATCCTTGGGATTGCAATGTTCTACTTAAAAGGTGACAAAGATTATTTAAGATTAAGGAATCTTGAAATTTTTACATGGATAGGAGCCATGATTTCAATGATAGGTATCGGTTATGTTATTGAATTCAATGAATCGTTCTATGGTTTCGGAAGCCCAGGAACCCCACCTAGCGGAGGCCCTGGCTACATGTATGACCTAGCATTCACAGATGGACATTTGATTCTTACTTTCTTTGTTCTTGTGATTATTGCTTCCATCTTTGCCATAGTGGCCCTTATAAGAAAAGAAAATATTAAATTAGGAAAAACCCTATATTATTTTATCTTTGCTGGAATCATATTGGGAATAGAGGGATTGCTTGTTTACACAATGACTACCTATTGGCAAATTGAAGCAGTAGGAGTCATAATAACCCTACTGGGGGTAGGATGGTTGATAATTGAGAATTCTAGATAATTTTATTAAATTTATTAGTATTAATTTTTTTGCGAGGCTATCTTGCGGTATTCTTCATCAAGGGATTCGAATACTTTGCCCATTCTCCTTAATGTTCTTTTAAGGGCTGCCTGTGGCTTACCCTGCTTTACCTCAATATAAATTCTGGGATTTGAGAGATATGGATGCTCCATATAGTACCTTGCGTTTTTAACCATATCATCGTTTAAAAGTTCTTCCATTAATGGTCTTAGGATTGTGTTGTCAGAATTCAATACTTCATAAATTATGAAGTCCTTGCCTTTATCCACAACCTTGAATTCTATTTCCTTCATTCCTTTCCCATAACCATTATTACTTAATAACTTCATCGGTTTTTGAAAGGTCCCTTATCCTGTTTTCTCCATCTATTTCCATTATTACTCTGTAAGTTCCGTTTGGAACTAAATCTTTCCAGGGTTCATTGGCTATTATTCTTCTCCTAATTTCCCTTCCTGAATATAATTCTCTGCCGTGCATTTCTGGTTCTATAACCTTTTTACCAGCTTCCATGAACAATCTTTTCACAAGAGGGTTCCCCGAGATGGCTACATCAAATGGTGGTGCCAGAGACGTTATGTGGGAAACCCAAAGACTGTTCCTGTATATATCCTCAATTGGTACGAGATAGTAGTCATGAATTCCTGATTCCTCTAAAGATTTTTGAATCATATAATGTCTTTCTCCAGCAGTGAAAGGATTAACCAATGTATGGGACTCTTGAGCACTCCCTATCCCGATTATTATTGATCCGTATTCTTTAACTATTCTATTCACCAACCATAGATGGCCATTATGAAATGGTTGGAATCTGCCTATTAACAAAGGCCTCATAGTTAATGGTAATCTATTTTTAAATATAAGTTTCATTGTGAATGATATTCAATTCTATTTAATAATAGAATGCAATGAGGAATTGTGTCTGAAACAATCAAATTCATGTCAAAGGTAACTTTAAAATGGAAAGGGATAACAGTTTCCGGTAGATATATAAATGAAATTGGCGATTTTATCATAATTAAGCTAGATAATGGCTACAATATGTCATTCAACAAGGACGGTATTGAAATTATTGAAGCTTTAGAACCTGACGCTCAATTTGAAAATAATAATCATAAGAAAGTGAATGGAAACAAAGTTGGGGGGGTTGTGATCATAGGGACTGGTGGAACCATTGCTTCATATGTTGATTATAAAACAGGTGCCGTAAAGCCCCTTAAAAATTTCCAAGAGGCATTATTCAATAGCGAAGAACTTGAAACCCTCGGTAATATAGAGGATGAAATTCTTTTCAACATTTTCTCTGAAGATATGGAGCCAGACCATTGGATTGAAATGGCTCGGAAAGCTTATGAAAGAATGAAAGAAGGTAAGGCTTTGGTTTTTGCACATGGAACCGATACCATGTCATTTTCAGCTTCGGCCCTTTCATTTATGATTGAGAATAACCATTACCCAATTATTTTTACAGGTTCCCAGAGGTCATCTGACAGACCAAGCAGCGATGCTTATTTCAATTTAAAGGGAGCCATAAAATTGGCAGCTACAAGTGACTTGGGGGATGTTTCTGTTGTAATGCATTCAGATATAAGTGATGATTTCCTCTCTATCCATAAGGGGGTTAGAGTGAGGAAGATGCATACGTCAAGAAGAGATGCATTCAAAAGTATAAATGATATTGAATTAGGAAGGATCGACAGTATGCTGAACATTAAACTTAATGATAATTACAGAAAAATCAAAAGAGAAAATGATATGATTCTTTATGATAAATTCGAAAAAATGGTTTCATTGATTTATTACTATCCTGGAATGGATAAAGAAATATTTTTTAAACAAATTGATAAATCTAAAGGATCCATTATCGCAGGCACTGGCCTTGGACATATAAAAAATGAGTTTGTCCATTATTTATCACAATATCGTGATGAAAAAATAATTGGGGTAACCTCCCAATGCCTGTATGGTTCTGTTAATTTGAATGTTTACAGTACCGGAAGGAACATGCTATCTGCAGGCCTAATACCACTTAAAGACATGCTGCCTGAAACTGCATATGTTAAACTGGGTTTCCTTCTGGGCAATTTCGAATTCCAGAGAGCAAAGGAGTTATTAAACACGGATATGAGAGGTGAGATCTCTGACAGACGCACAAACTGATGTTAGAATTGGATTGGAGATACACTTCCAGTTAAAGGGTGAAAAATTGTTTTGCAGGTGCCCTACAGAGGGAAAAGGAAATAAATTTGGGTCATTCTGGAGGAAATTAAGAGCAGTATCTGGGGAAGGTTCATCGGTTGACAGAGCTGCTGTAATGGAAATGGAAAAAGAACGTGAGTTCCACTATGAAATAACTGACAATTCTTGTCTAGTTGAATTCGATGAAGAACCGCCGCATACTCCTAATGCGGAAAACATTGATGCAGCGATTAAGGCCTCGTTATTGTTGAATTGCAAAATAGTGGATGCAATCAATTTTATGAGGAAAATTGTCATTGATGGATCCAATACATCTGGCTTCCAAAGAACTGCGATTGTTGGAATAAACGGTTATTTTGAACATGGAAACAAAAAAATCGGCATATCCACAGTATGCTTGGAAGAGGAAGCTTCTAGAAAAATTGATGAAAAAGATAATAAAATCTATTACTCTCTGGAAAGACTTGGGATTCCACTTATAGAAGTAAGCACTTCACCCGATATTTCCTCTCCAAAAGAGGCAAGAGAGGTTGCCAAGAATCTGGGAATGTTAATAAGAAGAATTGGAAAAATACAGAGAGATGTTGATTCCATAAGGCAGGATTTGAATATCTCAATAAACGGAGGAAACAGAGTAGAAATTAAGGGGGTTCAATCGCTATCAGCTATTGAAACAGTATTAGAAAATGAAATTAAGAGACAGAAATCACTCATTGATATATCGCAAATCTTAAAGCAGAGAGGTTTAAATCAAGATGATATTAGAATTGAGTTTATTGATATTGCCCATGAAGCGATAAAATGGAATTCCAATATTATAAGAAAAGGTATCGAACAAGGTAATAAAATATTCATTTTCAAACTCCCTAAATTAAAAGGTCTTCTGAAAAACGGAAATTATAGATTTGGTAAAGAATTAGCAGATAGATTGAGGGTTATAGGGATAGGAGGAATGATACACTCTGATGAGCTGCCTGCATATGGAATAAACGAGTCCATGATCTCTTGGATAAGGCAAATTTTAAATTTGGAAGAAAATGATGCATTCGGTATAATAGCTATTCCTGAAAGTAAGTCGGCTTTAGTCAAAAATATTCTTGAAGGGAGAGTGACACAATCTTTAGACGGTGTTCCGGCAGAGACAAGGGCAGCAATAGGTGATGAAACTAGATTCATGAGGCCTCTACCTGGAAGCTCTAGGATGTATCCAGAAACGGACATACCCCTAATAATTATAACAAAGGAAATGTTGGAAAAAAATATTAAGGATTTACCTGAAGGCGTTGATGAAAGAATTAAGAAGCTGGAATCTTTGGGAATACCTAAACAGGAGGCCATGGTTTCATTGGATTTGGGTCTGGATGAGATAATTGAAGAAATAGTAAAAAAATATGGGAACCCCACAGTAGCAAGCTCCTTTATTAACAGAGTTAGACCTAAAGAAAATGACAAAGAGAAATTGAACATTATATTCAATCTTCTTAATCAGGGAAAAATACCAAAAGAAGCTCTTGATACCCTTTACCAATACCCAGAAAAGTTGGAGGAACTGATTACTTCCAGTAAACAGACACCTCAATTGGAAAATAGAATTAGAGAGATTGTCCAAGCTAGGAGGGAACTTATTCTCGAAAGAGGAGAAAATGCATTTAAGCCAATAATGGGGGAAGTTATGAGGGAAATGAGAGGCAAACTGGAAGGTCAAATTATTTCAAAAATTGTAAGGGATGAAATAGATAAGATTATTCACGAAAAATAATTCCATTTAATAGACGAAGGTTGAGAAGAATGATAGACATTAACATATTAAGAAAAAATCCTGAAATCCTATACGAAAGCCAAAAGAGGAGGTTCCAAGGTACTGAAATTATTGACAATGCTAAAAAACTTGATGAAGAATGGAGATTTACATTGAAAGAAAGCAATGACCTCAAGTCGCAGAAAAACAAGATAGTCAGGCAGATTGCTGAAAATACAAGGAATGGGCTTCCCATTGATGATCTGAGGGCTGAGGCATTGAAAATAGATGAAAGAATCTCTAAATTGGAGGAAAATTTACGAAAGATCGAAAATGAGAGGGATCAAATTTTAATGAAGATTCCCAATATAGTAGATTTCGAAGCACCGGTCGCTCCAGACGATGCTGGGAATAAACCTATTTTATTTTGGGGCAAGGCAAGGGTTTATAAGGATTACTTAGAAAATTTCAAAAGAAGTTCATTGGATTCCATGGATTTTGAGTTGATCGATTTTAAACCTTTAAGTCATGTAGATCTCCTGCAGCAAAAGGATTTTGTTGACTTGGAAAGGGCTGCGAAGGTTGCTGGTTCCAGATTCTATTATTTGAAAAGGGATCTTGTACTTTTAGAACTATCTTTGGAACTATACGCCTTGAAATTCCTTGCTCAGAGAGGGTTCAAAATTATAGAACCACCCTACATGTTAAATAGATATTCCATGGAGGGAGCAACTGATTTTTCTGCCTTTGAAGATACCATATACAAGATTGAGGGTGATGAACTTTATTTAATTGCGACATCCGAACACCCGTTGGCTGCTATGCATTCAGATGAAATACTGGAGGAAAACAGTCTGCCTTTATTATACGGAGGGATTTCACCGTGTTTCAGGCGAGAAGCTGGTGCCCATGGTAAAGATACAAAGGGAATTTTTAGGGTTCACCAGTTCAATAAAATTGAACAATTTGCGTACACTAAACCAGAAGATTCAAAAAATTTTCATAAAATGCTTTTAGAAAACGCGATGGAATTCTTCAAATCCATGGAAATTCCCTTTAGAGTTGTAGACATAGCTACCGGGGACCTTGGAAATGTGGCATCTAGAAAATTCGATATAGAAGCATGGTACCCTGCACAGGGACAATTTAGGGAAGTTGTAAGTGCCAGTAACGTGTTAGACTATCAGGCTAGGAGGCTCAAGATAAGATACAGAACTAAAGAGGGAAATAAGTTTGTCCATACTTTGAATTCCACGTTAGTTGCCACAACAAGAGCCCTGGTTGCCATTGTTGAGAATTTTCAGGAAAGTGATGGAAGAATAATTGTACCAAAGGTTCTGAGGGACTTCGTTGGAAAGGACGAAATTTAAAATGGATTATAAGGAAATTTTTAATGAATTTCTAAAAGAAAATGGCATTAGCAAACTTTATGCACATCAGGATGAGGCAATAAAAGAGATAGAGTCGGGAAAATCAGTACTGCTATCCACGCCAACCACTTCAGGTAAATCTATCGTAGCCTATTATGGAATCCTGAGAGCGTGGAGTTTAGGTCTAAAATCAATATATGTAGTACCCCTTAAAGCTCTGGCAGAAGAAAAGGCAAGAGAAATTAGATTCTTTGAAAAATCCGGAATTAAAGTTAAAGTTAGTACGGGAGATTATGATGAAACAGGAAATTTTATAAAAAATTATGATATTATTATAACCACATCAGAGAAAGCAGATTCATTATTAAGAAATTCCCCAAATTCCTTCTACGACGTGGGATTTGTTGTTCTTGATGAAATTCATAATATTGGAGCTCAAGGAAGGGGAGATACACTAGAAATTTTGGCTACGAAATTTCTCCATATTTTAAATGATGTACAAATACTCGCCATGAGTGCCACAGTAAACAATTATGAAGAAATTGCAATATGGCTTAATGCTAAAGTAGTCAAAACAGACTTTAGGCCTGTGCCGCTCAGGAGATTTATAATAGCCGGCAAGGAAATATATGATGAAGAAGGGGAGGTTGTAGATACCATTTTTGACATAGATACCTTTATAAATGAGACTTTGAGGGAAAATGGTCAAACCATAATATTTGAAAGTACAAGAAGATCTGCTGAGAAGGATTCAAAATTTTACGCTAAGAAATATAAGTACCCGCTTGATGATGCTTCAATTTCTAAAATAGATGAACTCAAGGATTTGCCAGGATCAGAGGATTTATTGGAGTTAATGAAAAATGGCATTGCCTATCACCATGCCGGAATAATATCTGAAATAAGAAATTTGATAGAGAAGTTTTTCTTGGAAAGAAAAATAAAAGTGTTATTTGCAACAACCACCTTGGCTGCTGGCATCAACCTACCTGCAAGAACTGTGATAATTAAAAGTGTTTACAGATATGACGGTTTTTCTAACGACCCTATTCCCAATATGGAAATCCAGCAAATGTTAGGGAGAGCTGGGAGATCTAAGTATGATAAGATAGGTTATGGATACATAGTTGTAGGGAGGAGCAATCTTATGATGACTTATGATAAATACATAGCGGGTCCCCTTGAAGATGTAGAGAGTCAAATTACATCTGAAAACCTTAAGAAGCATGTATTGGGAGTAATTGCATCCGGAACTACTAAGGACAGAAAGCAATTAAATGATTTCTTTAAGAAAACTTTCCTTTACCTTCATGACTCAAATATAGGTATCATGATCGAACCGGCTGTGGATTACTTAATTGAGCATGAATTTATAAGAGAAAATCAGGTTTTTAAAACACTTCCATTCGGGAGAAGAACCTCAGAGCTTTACATTGAGCCGGAAACGGCAGTAATTCTAAGGGGGTTGCTTGATTATGAGGATATGGAGGAAATATTGTTAGGAATTTCATCTTCTCCCGATATACTGCCATTCAGTATAGGATCCAACGATTATGAAGAATATTATCACCCCAGATACGACGAAAATGTTGTAAAGCTTTCCCGAGTCCTGAATGATTGGATAAATGAAGTGCCTGAAGAAAAAATCATACAGAAATACAACATATATCCGGCTGATTTAAGAAACAGAGTGGAATCTGCGGAATGGCTTGTATATTCTCTTAATGAGCTCGGAAAGATACTTCATAAATCAAAAAATATTCACAAAACATTGTACTACAGGATCAAATTTGGAGTAAAGGAAGAGCTTATTCCTCTGGTCCAATTGCCTTTCATTGGAAGGGTCAGAGCACGCAGGCTTTACATGGAAGGTTACGATTTAAATAAAATTGCATCAGCCAATCCTTCAGACTTAGCAAAAATTCCTGGTATAGGTGAAGGTATCGCAAAGAAAATAGTGGAACATGCTAAAAAGATAACAGAAAATTATTAGATTTTTATACCCAATTTACTGATAAAATCAAGGTCTTTGGGATATCCTTCCTCCCCTTCCGGTGTTTCCAAATAGAGGGGAACGTCCTTCCATCTAGGATCTGTCAAAAGATTTACAAAGAATTCCTTTGAAAGGTGACCTTTTCCCAGCATCTCATGCCTATCCAGATGTTTGTTGAAAGGTGGCTTTGAATCGTTTAGGTGGAAAGCAACTATCATATCTTTCCCGAGTGAAGATACAAATTCATCAAAAACCTCATTATATTTCTCATTCAAATTGTAGCCAGCCTGAAAGGCATGACATGTATCAATGCAAAATCCAATTCTGGCTTTCGTATGGATACCATCCTTTATGTATTGAAGTTCCTCTACTGTGCTACCAACCACTGTTCCTTGACCAGCCGTATTTTCAACGGTTAACTTGACTTTTAGTTCCTTTGTTTCCTCAATAGCCCTGTTCATGTTTTCAATAATGTTATACAGAGCTTTCTTAGTTCCACTTCCCATATGTGCACCCGGATGGAAGATTAAAATTTCCACACCAAGTTTTTCTGCCCTTAATATTTCATCTAAAAAAGCACTATAACTTTGTTCTCTTTTAGAATCCTCCGGACTTCCTAGATTTAAAAGATAGGAAGCATGTATGGCGGGCTTTATGATATTAAATTTCTCCAGATTTTTTATGTGTTCTTGCGCCGATTTATCATCCATAGGCTTTGATTTCCATTGCATTTGATTCTTTGAAAAAAATTGATAGGTATTGAAACCAATACCTACAGCTATTTCGGGAAGTTTTCCGAAGCCTTCTTTTGTTGAAAGATGCCCACCAATTATCATTTTCTAACTATTTTATCCCTGAATATATTTTCCATGTCTACTATGGCGCTACCATCCTTCTTTGAAATCTGTGATGTTGCGGGAGGATCCTCGAAATAATTTGGGAAATTCTGTTTTATTCTCTCCTCATAGGTTGGAACAAATTCGTTTTGGTAGAATATACCAACTGGTATCTTGTCTCCCCACTCTAGTGACTTATTAATAGCCTGTAGATACTTCTTTTCTACCTCTTCCTCTTCTGGTTTTCTAACAACTGGATCCCAATCTTTTTCTTGATCTAGGTAATAAATCCTCTGATCATACCATTCTTTAGTATTTATATCGTTGTATGTAGGGCATGGCTGCAAAAGATCAATAACGGCTGTACCTTTATGTTTTATTGCTTTCAAAATTATATCTTTGGTATATTTTATATTGAAGGCATAGGCTCTGGCCACAAATGTGTATCCCACCGAAAGTGCCAATGCAACTGGATTTAAAGAATCGTAAATGTTGGGCCTTTGCAAACCCTTGGTTTTTGTTCCCCTGGGCAAAGTTGGAGATGCCTGCCCCTTAGTTAATCCATATACCCCGTTGTTATGTAATATTATGGTAAAATCAACGTTTCTTCTTCCGGCCGCCACGAAATGCCCTGCGCCAATGCTCAGTAGATCGCCATCTCCACCATCTAGTATTACGGTAAGATTTGGATTGGAAAGCTTAATTCCAGTTGCAAAAGGTATTGCCCTACCGTGAAGTGTATGAATTCCTGAAACATTGACATAATGTGGAGTCTTTGCAGAACATCCAATACCGGATACAATAACATAATTCTCAGGTTTTGCGTTGTACTCTGCAAGTGCCTGTTGTATTGCCGCCAATATACCAAAATCTCCACATCCTGGACACCAATCTACCCATAGGTCTGTTTTAAAATTATGCGCCACTTGTCATCACCACCTTATCTCTACCATTTAATACCTCCTTAATCGACTTATACACTTCATCCTCAGTAACATGCCTTCCGTTATATTTAAGAATAAACTTATTCACATTTATACCCGTATGTTCCTTAATAACTAAGGCTGCCTGAGCTGTATAATTATTTTCAATGTCTATTATTACTTTAGATCCTTTTAGAGCCTCTGCAACTTCCTTTGACGGAAATGGGGTGAATAACCTTAGATAGATGAACCTTGTTTTTATCCCCTCTTCCCTGAGTTTATCCATCGCATCGAGTATGGGCCCCTTGTTTGAACCCCAGGAAACAATGGATATGTCGGCATCCTTATCTCCAAAAACAAGCAATTTATCCTCTAAGGGTATTTCTTTAGAGGCAATTTCTAGCTTCATCATTCTTTTTTCCATCATTGCGTCTCTTGTCTCTGGGTCCTCCGTTATGTGCCCCAATTCATTGTGTTCATCGCCAGTTAACCAGAATATCTGTTTTCCAAAGATACCCATAGGCGATATACCTGTCTCTGTGAATTTAAACCTCTGATATTCTTCATTATCTGATGAAGGCAAGATCCATCTCTGTATTTTTATCTTTGAACTATCAACTTTATCGATAACATAAAATGAGTTTGCGAGTACCTTGTCCATGATATGTATTACTGGCACCTGATACCTCTCAGCATAATTAAAAGCCTTGACTGCATCAAAAATTGCCTCTTCGGCATCCCCCGAAGAAATTACGATCCTTGGAAAATCGCCATGGCCTGCGTTCAGAGCAAACAGTAGATCTGCTTGAGAATTTCTTGTTGGAAGGCCAGTACTTGGTCCTCCTCTTTGATACAGGGTTAACACCACTGGTATTTCATTAATGCCGGCATAACCTAGAGCTTCCGCCATTAGTGAGAACCCAGGACCTGATGTGGCTGTTGCTGTTCTAGCACCGGTCATGGCACCAGAAATAGCCATAGCAATTGCCGATATTTCGTCTTCGGCTTGTACTATTACTACCCCCGTTTTCCTTAATTGTTCATTCTGATTTTCAATAGCTTCTTCGAAGTAGTCATGACCCTCTAGGAAGAAGCTCTCGTCAGCAGCCGGTGTTATTGGATAATAGGTTTGAAACTTCAACCCCCCTAAAACTTTTCCTATTCCGACTGCCTCATTGCCCGTTACCATAAATCTTTCCCTGTATTCTTTAATATCCAATTTCTTAATTTTAATTCCCAATGAATCTACATATTTGTATGCGGCGTCCACAATTTTCTCATTATCCTCTACAACCTCTTTTTTCCTGCCGAAGACACTTGCTATGCCAGACTTTGTTATTTCAGCTGGAAGACCTAGCATTGCCATTGAGATAGAGGCTCCGAGTGTATTAGAGTACCTCGCTGGTGGTTTATTCTGTCCTAAGGTATCTGTGATGAGCTTCCTGAATGATATTGGCACTACATTAACTCCCATGCTTTTTTTATATTCCATCAGATTTTTTATTACTGGCTCTACCTTCAGAGTTTGGAATTTTTCCCTAATATGTTTTTGAGTCTCAGGTTCCATTGTTATGACCTGATCGAGTTTAGTGTTTTCAAGATCTGAATCGTATATAATTATGGAGTTAGATGTTACATCATCCATGTGCACAAAGGGTGTTTCTCCATCAAGGCACACTAGCATATCAACGGGGTATCTGAGGCTCCTCACTGGCTCTTCCTTTATTCTAACATGGAAGTAACTGTGCCTTCCTTTTATATTAGAATGGTACTCCCTCAAACCATATGATTCAAATCCAGCTATTGTAAAAGACCTTATAACAACTTGGGCAGCACTGTCAATTCCGCCGCCCTGAGGTCCTCCTATAATTAGATCAATATCAGTTTTGGACATATACAGGGGAATTATTATAAGTTAAAATATTTTGTTTAACTGACAATATATACTAATTAAAAAATAGCAATGAAACCCTTCATAATAAAAGAAACTAGGAAAATTAATTAATATGGGAATGTTATTTAATATGTGGTGAATAAAAATGGCAATAGGATTCGTTTTGATCAGCACAGTACCAGGAAAAGAGCATCAAGTTTACAATGAACTCCTGAAGATTAAAGAAATAGTGGAATTGCACCCATTATTTGGTGAATTTGATCTTATAGCAAAATTGGAAACAAAGGATTTTACTGAGCTAGGACAGATTGTAATCGATAAAATAAGAACAATTGACGGCATAATTGATACTAAGACCTTAACTGGAATAAAACTCTGAGGTGGTTCATTTGGCAACATGGGGCATATTCATAGCTATGATGCTATTAATCATGGGTTTAGCTCTTTTAGTTTTAGGAATATTTGCTGCATACTTTGGATCTGGGAAGGTAAGGATTTTTGGTTCTATTCTTGCGGTTATAGGAATTGTCATAGGTTTAATTACATATATAATTAGGAAAGATCTGGGAGTAAGTCTCAGTTATGTAATCTACAACGGCTTACTCTACTTGGTATCAGCTGTAATAGGAGCTGTGATTGCCTTATTGATATTTCTGGCAGCACTTTTGAAAACCTAATTTATTGATTTTCATGAACATTGTTTTTTTCTTAGATAAAAAAAAGAGAGAAATTGAGAAATTGTTAAACGGGAAAAAGGCTATTGCAGCAGTATCCGGAGGGGTTGATAGCACAGTTGCTGCAAAAATTGTAGGGGATGTTCTTGGAGAGAGATTGCTGGTGATATACATAGATACAGGACTGATGCGCCTAGACGAAACAAAAAATGTCGAAGGTATATTGAAAAAGTTGAATTTAAACTTTAAAATATTAGATGCTTCAGAAGAATTTATCTCTTCACTTAATAATGTAATTGACCCAGAACAGAAAAGAAAGATAATAGGTCATAAATTCATAGAAATACTTGAGAGGGAGGCTTTCTCTTTTGGAGCCGAATACCTTATACAGGGTACAATTGCACCTGACTGGATTGAGTCAGGAGGGGGATTAAGGGATAAAATAAAAAGTCATCATAATGTGGGTGGTCTCCCGGAGAATATGAAGATTAAAATATATGAACCCCTGCGTGACCTGTATAAGGATGAAGTTAGAGAATTGGCACAGCATTTTGGTATACCCCATGACAGGCAGCCATTTCCCGGACCAGGATTAGCAGTTAGGATAATTGGAGAGGTAAACAAAGAAAAACTTACAATTTTGAAAAAAGCTACAAAGATACTTGAGGATAAAGTTTTCAATTATAAAATGAAGCCCTGGCAGTACTTTGTAGTTCTACTAAATGATAGATCTACTGGTGTTCATGGGGATCAAAGGGTTTATGGGTATACTGTTGCCATTAGAATAGTTGAATCAATTGATGGCATGACTGCAAATTTCATGAAAGTAGATTGGGAATTTCTAGATGAAGTTTCGCGGGAAATCACAAATAAGATACCGGAGATAAATAGGGTAGTTTATGATATCACTGACAAACCGCCAGCTACCATTGAATGGGAATAAATATAAGATTGCATTGATGTGATAAATATGGATGAAATATTTGTGCCAGATACCTCAGTGATTGTTGATGGTAGGTTTTCTAATTTCCTTATGGATCACTTTCCGTGCCATGTAATCATATCAGAGGCACTATTAGCTGAGGTAGAACATCAAGCTAACGAGGGGAGATCTATAGGATTTGCAGGACTCGAAGAACTATATAAGTTAAGAAAATTTATGGATGAGGGAAAAATAGTATTGTCATTTTATGGAAAAAGACCATCTGAATGGCAAATTAAAAGGGCTAAAAGCGGTGAAATAGATGACTTAATTCGACAAGTTGCCTTGGAAAACAATGCCACCCTCGTAACTGGAGATTATGTACAAAAATCAATAGGGGAAATAAAAGGTATTAGGGTGCTGTATCTCGAGACCAATAAATCTGTTAATAAAAAAATAGAGGAATACTTCGGAGAAGATACCATGTCCGTACATTTAAAAGAGGGCACATTCCCTAGATTCAAGGTGGGTAAGCCAGGTGACTGGAGGGTTGTATACGGTGAAAATAAATTGACCAGGGAAGACCTTATTAACCTTATAAACGATATTGTAGAGAGGGCTAAAAATGATGATAAAAGTATAATTGAAATGGATATTAGGGGTGCCACTGTAGTACAGTTAGGCCCAATTAGAATTGTAATTACAAGGCCACCAGTAAGCGAAGCCATAGAAGTAACTGCGGTTAGGCCCACAAGAAAATTGAACCTAAATGATTATGAGCTATCTCCAGAGATGCTGGAAAGACTTAAAAATAAGGCAGAAGGTATAATTGTTGCAGGAAGGCCTGGGGCAGGTAAAAGTACATTCGTACAGGCGTTAGCTGAATTCTATAATTCTATGGGTAAAATAGTAAAAACTCTTGAAAAACCTAGGGATTTGCAGGTTTCGGAGGAAATAACACAACTTACACAAATTGAAGGTTCCATGGAGAAAACTGGTGATTTGCTTTTACTTGTTAGACCTGATTATACTGTATACGATGAAATACGTACGCCTAATGATTTTGTTGTATTCACCGATTTAAGACTAGCCGGTGTTGGAATGGTAGGTGTAATTCATGCCTCCAGGGCTATTGATTCCATCCAAAGATTTATTGGGAAGGTAGATCTGGGTATAATTCCACAAGTTCTGGATACAGTAATATTCATGGAAAATGGGAAAATAAATCAAATACTCGAAATAAATTATGTAGTTAAAATACCATCAGGCATGATGGAAGAGGACTTGGCAAGGCCTGTTATTGAAATAAGTGATTTCATTGAAAAAAAATTACTTTATGAAATGTACACTTTTGGAGAACAAATTGTTGTTGTACCTGTAAAAGAGAACATAGAATCAAAAATTATTGATTTAAATTCCATAATTAAAAAGATTGATAAGGAGTTGGATGATATTCCACACTCCGTAGACATCGGGAAAAATGGACATCTAATACTTAGAATTCCTGAAGATTTTATTGGTAAAATAATTGGAAAAAGTGGAAAAAATGTGAAAAAACTAGAGGAAAACATAGGAATACCCATTGATATCGAAAGACTTGAAAACAATGAGGGAAGAGAGGTTCAGGTCGAGATTAAAGGAAACAAAATCAATCTGTATATAGGCCCTGAATACAGGAATAAGATGATTGAAATATATATTGAAGATACACCTAGCATTGTTGCCAGAGCATCTAAAAGTGGGGTTATACAGATTAAGGCAGATTCATTACAAGGCAAGATGATTAAAAAAGCATTAACTCAAGGTTCAAAGATTGAGTTTAGGGTATTAGAAGGATAGATTCAACTTTGTACCAAATAATATTTAAATGCATATTTCATATAAAATTGAGATGCTAAAATTATTAGGGGCGATTCTATCCTTGATAATTATTACCAATATGGCTTTAGCTGGAGCTATAGGTCAGATAAATCAGTCCCCTAATCTGAAAATTAATGAAATTTTACTAACAAATGAAATAGGGGTAGGAGGAATTCAAATATCCCCTCCAGGCCATTTTAAACCCAGTAGTGATAATGTAATACTAAACACTTCCGAAAATCTGAAATCTATTTATGATATTGACGCAAACATTTCTCAAACAATCTATTCGCCGGCAAAAATTGATAACATCAACAATATTACTTATACGGGGCTTCCTTCCAAAAACACCAATCTTAATAATTCTATTCTTTATCAAATATCTTACAAAGGAAAACATGCATTTAGATACTTGGAGGTCGTGGAGACAGTTACTGGATTTACTAATTATATGATTAATGGCTTTGAAAACTTCTCTTCTATCAATTTAACTGGTGAGGTAGTTTACCAATTGAATTTCAGCAATGGACCGAGAAATCTAGAAATATATATTCAGGGCATGATATATAAAGACATATTCACATATCTCATAATTAAGAACATTAGGAATGTGATGAAGATTCATATTATAATTCCCGTTGATAATTCCAGCCAGTTTAATTTCCAGGAACTTGAAACTGGAAATTTTAATATTTTGGCACCTGTCTCTCTAAATCAATCAAATTCATTTGGAACTATGTTGGATTTCATAATTGGTATCATTATAGGATTAACGGTGCTATTAATAATTTTCACAATTTACAGGAAAAAGGATTAATTTATCTCATCAATTATTTTTCCCAGAGCGAAATTAAATCCCTTAATATCTTATCTAAAAATGAATATTTATAATCGATTAATGTCGATTTAATTAAATCTAAATTAGATAACTTATATCTAATTTCATTCTTGACCTCCTCTCTTAATACAATAGAATCTTTTACCAGCAGGGCTAAATGATAAAATAAGGTTGAGTTAGATAATTTCAAAACATCTCTTAACTCATTTAATGTCATTGAAGGTTTATTTGCTAGCGCGGCTATTATTTTCTTCCTTGTCTTATTCCTGAGATGCCCAAAAAGAGTTAAAATTTGTTTATTGTACATACTCTTCGGAAAATAACAATTGAAGCCATTTATTGGGAATTCAACTATTTCCCCCTGCTTCTTTAATACTGAAATGTGGTATTGGAGAACACCTAGAGATAGATTGAGGTCTCTCTGTATAGCCCTAAAATGATTCCCCGGATACTTGTTAACGTATTGTAGTATTTTTTCTCTGGTGTTCCCTTCCTGCACTTATTCACCTGCTAGCCAACAGAGCAATGAGAATTATTAGTATTAACAGATCTGGGACGTATTGAAGGAAATCCGGTATTTCCAGTCCATTATAAAGATAATAAATTATGAAAACGTATTTCATGGTAAAAACCAGAAAAAATATAGAAAGTATAACTGCCCTTGAACTGTATCTTTCTATGGATCCGTAGAGTGAAATTAGTAGGAACGCCAATGAAATTATTAGAATTACCGCAGCAAATGCTAAATAAAGTTCCATGAGAGTGTATTGGCTGCAGAGAATAAATATTATTCTAATAATAAATTCCTATTTTAACCGAGCAATTTTGACATATAGGGGCCAAACCTCTCGTACCCCCATTTTCTGAAATATTCCCTTACACCAATTCCTGAGATGACATTTATCCTCTTATACCCCTCTTCTGATGTTATTCTTTCTGCTTCCTCAAGGAGTTTTCTGCCGAATCCTCTATGTTGAACATCTCCTCTTTCTCCAATTTTAGCTTCAACCCCAAAAGTCTTAATTTCCCTTATTATAGACGAGTCTAGCATCTCATGTCTGTGAGATTTATCGCTTGGGAACCTAAGCCTTATGAAGGAAAGTATTCTGTATTTTTCATCAACGGCTTCTATGAAAAATTCCTGGCCTCCCGATGCATTATATCTTGTTATCTCTATATTGACCTTGCCAGCAATATCCTTATACCTTCCGATTTCCCTATACCTTATTTCCTTTATTTCTATGCCCTTCTCCAGTGCTCTTTTAATTGCCAGGTCATGAATATCTGACCTTTTAACTCCTTGTACTATTTTATAAACTGGTATGTCCCTCTGTATCCTATGGATTCTTACATAGTTTGGTATCCATCTGAAATATTCTGATATAAGTTCAACAGCTTCTTCAGTTTCATAGCTCCTGTATTTACCCGAAATGTAATTTTCATAATATTTAGTACCTTTAACTACCAAAGTAGGATAAATTTTTAACATATCCGGCCTGAAATTTTCATTATCAAAAATTCTCCTGAATGTTGCCAGATCAGAGTCCATATCAGGTCCGGATAGACCCGGCATTATGTGGTAAAGAACCTTAAACCCTGCATCTTTGGAAAGTTGTGTGCTTCTAATCACATCTTGGACACGATGACCTCTCAGTGTTTGATCATATACATCATCATATGTGGATTGAACCCCTAACTCCACTTTTGTCGTTCCGTAACTTAAAGCGAGATCTATTTCTTTCTCGTAGAACCAATCCGGTCTGGTTTCTACAGTTAACCCGATGCACCTGGACCTTGCTTTTTCATTTTCTAGTATTGAAACTTCAAGTGAATCCGAAATGAATCCATTCATGGCGTCAAGGGCACCTTTTATGAAATTCTTCTGATAATTCTCTTCCCTTGCAGTAAATGTACCACCCATTATTATTAAATCAATTTTATCCGTCGGATGCCCGATTCTGGATAGTTGCTCCAGCCTATTCTTAGTCTGGAGGTATGGATCATAATTGTTCTGTTTACCCCTTAGTGCAGCTGGTTCATATCCTGTATAGCTCTGTGGAGATGGAACTTCAACTCCTCCAGGGCAATAAGTGCATCTGCCATGTGGACAGGAATATGGAGAAGTCATTATAGCTACTACAGTCACACCCGAAATAGTCCTTGTGGGCTTTTTTATGAGGAGGTCCTTGAGCCTTTCCCTTATCTCAGTATCTATCATGTTATTTATATCGACGTTGCTAGGGACTTTAACTAATTTGAATCTCTTTGCGATGTCCATTCTGAGCTCTTCTAATTCCTCCTTGGTTTTTATGTAACTAGCTTTCTCATTGACGTATTTCTTTAGTTCATCGGGCATTTCACTTTAAATATCCGGGATTATTTAAACTAAACTGTTTATTGCTAACTAAAATAATACACTAAATTTATTAGTAATAAAAAAATCTACTTACATGACTAGGCCAGTAGATTATAATCCGAAGCCTATTGATGATGCCTTTTTCGAAAAACCCGATGAATACCCTGTGACCGGAACTCATAACGGTCACGAAGTGAGAGCTGAGGGAATCCAGAGATACGATAAAGATGGAAAACCGTATCCAACGAAGAACGGAATCCATGGTACAAATGTAGCAGTAGATTGGGAAACATGCACTGCAGATGGAGCTTGCATGGATGTCTGTCCAGTTAATGTTTACGAGTGGGCACTTAACCCTGGACAAAAGGGCTCAGGAAATGATAAGGTTCTTGAACAAGGATCCGAACTCTGGAAAAAATACAGGACTGATAAAGCAGATCCCGTTAGGGAATCAGATTGCATTTTCTGCAATGCTTGTGTAACTGCTTGCCCTGTTGGGGCTATATCAGTTGCAATGAGAAAATAATTTCAATATCTTTTTATAAATACTTTTTATATACCCTGAAATGACTGATGAAGAGAAGGATTTTAACGAAGACCTATCAAGAGTAATATTACCTAATCCAAATAAAGGTGAAATGTTTGGGATAGTCGAGAAAATGCTGGGGAGCTCCAGACTCACGGTAATGTGCGCAGATGGAAAGTCAAGAGTAGGAAGAATCCCTGGGAAGATAAGGAAAAAAATGTGGATCAAAGAAGGGGATCTTGTGATAGTTAAACCATGGAGCTTCCAGGATGATAGAGCTGATGTTACTTACAGATATACTAAAACCCAGGCTTCCTATCTTTCTAGAAATAAGATTTTGCCGGAGATTTTGGATGTTTTCAAGTGACGATAAGATAAAGAAAGAAGAAGAAAAATTAAAAGAATCGCAGAAGGTATTTGGCTACGTATTTGACAACACAACCCTTCTTAACATCTATAAGTTCTTCCACAACGGATACCTTGAGAGATTTGAATTCCCCATTGCATCTGGGAAAGAAAGTATAGTTTTTGCAGCATCCAAGGGTAATAAATTCTTTGCTGTTAAAATATACAAAGTTACTGCATCCAATTTTAAAAACATAAGGGAATATGCTGCCTCAAGGTGGGGCATGGGGAAAATATCAAGTAAAAGGAAATTAATGAATGAATGGGCATTCAGAGAATTTGAAAATCTAAAGAATGCATATGAGGCAGGAGTGGCAGTACCTAGGCCCATAAAGGTATATGGAAATGTAGTTCAGATGCAATATATTGGAACCAAGACCAGACCAGCAATACAGCTTAAGGATATAGAACCTAGCCAACAGATAGTTGAACAGATCATCGGAGATATTAGGAAACTTTATTTGAAGGGTAAGCTCGTTCATGGAGACATCAGCGAATACAATTTTCTCTATTATAGGGGGAAGGCTTACATGATAGATATTGCTCAGGCAATTTCAAATGATGACCCTTATAGTTTAATTCTACTTAAAAGGGATCTAAATAATATCATAAGGTTTTTAAACAAATTTGGTTATTCCCTCAACATCGATTCAGTCATGAAATATGTTAAGGGTGAAATAGATGCTTTCCGTTAGAATACCGCAAGATAGGGTTGGTGTGCTAATCGGTACCCACGGAAGCACCAAGGCTGAAATAGAAAAAATATCCGGCCTTAAAATAGATGTAGATTCAGAAACGGGGGAAGTTATTATTGATGGAACGAGTGCGTCTGATCCGGAGATGCCTTTAAAGGTAAGGGAGGTAGTAAGGGCCATAGGCAGAGGGTTTTCCCCAAAGAAAGCCTACAGGTTGTTTGATTCGGGAGTATACCTTGAGATAATAGACTTAAAGGACTTCGTCGGGAAGAATTCCAAGAGAATGAAAACTGTGAGAGCAAGATTGATTGGTACCAATGGAAAAACAAGAAGGATTATTGAAGAACTTTCTGAAGCGGAGGTATCCATATACGGAAATACTGTCGCTATAATCGGGGATTATCTTCAACTGGACATCTCGAGGAACAGCATAATGATGATACTAAATGGAAATCAGCACGGCACTGTTTATAAATACCTTGAGAGAAGAAGGAAGGACGTGCATCTTTCAAGATTAGATTCAATCTAATTCACAATATAGAGGCAATTAAATTAGCAACTCTTAATGGCTCTGGATAGTTACCGTTCCTTATAAATCTCTTTATAAATTTCATACCTAAATTTGGATCTATTCCCTCGAACTGATAGTATACCTTCCCATCTGAATATATTTTATTTCTCATTTTTTCTATCCTAGATTGCCAATCTTTAAAATGCTTTTTCAAGGCCTCCTCTATGCTCTTCATATCAGGCATTCTATCTATTACAACTGCTACAGGTACCCTAGTATTTTTAAATAGGGCTGCTATGTCCACCACGTTGAAACCACCGAATGTTATACCTTGAAGCATTATCATCCTTATCCCATCTCCCATAATCGATACAAGTTCACCTACTGCATTAGTAGCGTCTTCCCCATCGACTTTTATAGATACCTTAGCAAGATTCTCTATTGTCCCATCAACCCTCATGATTAAACCTAAAAGCCATGTGAAATTATTTTCCCTTGAAAAGGGCGCATCGTCGACGGCCAACACTCTTGCGTCTTTGTTCAATAAATAGTTCTGATCTATCTTCCACTCCATTTCCACCTTTGATAAAGTAAAAATTTATTTAAGATATTCTAACCCAATAACAATGAAGAAAGAAATAGAGGAGTATTTCCTTAAAAGAAATTGTATAGCCGAAGACAGGGTAATTGAAGAAATAATAAGAAGGGGAGGTTTAAGTTATCTTATTAAAAATGAAAAGAAAATTAATTTTAATAAGGGGATTATATCATTTGAAGATCTTCCGCTGGAAAAAGAATTCTCCATACTCAAAGAATTTAATATAAGAGGGTACCCCGGTGTTTCCAATACCTTTGAAACTCTATTTTCCTCAAGACTTAATACGCTTAGAAGGGCACTAAGAGATTCTGGAATTCCTGGATTCCAATCATCCATAGAGAATGCCAGAAAAATAAATGGTGAAGTTGGCATTATTGGACTGGTCAGGGAAGTTAATAAGATTGAGGGTAAAATAACTAGCGTAATAATTGAAGACGAAACTGATAATCTCAGGGTTTACCTGGGCAAGAACATAGATGATATAATTTTAGAGGATGAAGTGCTTGGAATAACCGGAAAATTCAATAACAAAAAGGACGTTTTCTATGCAAACTCTATTAAGAGGCCTGAAGCTAGAAAAGAAAGGGTTCTATTGGAACGGAATTCCCGAGTTCTTGTACTTTCAGATATTCACGTAGGCTCAAAGAAATTTTTAGAAAATGAATTTGCTGATATGATAGATTATGTAAATTCTATGGGGATATCTCATGTGATAATGAACGGTGACTTGGTAGATGGGGTAGGAATATATCCTGACCAGGAAAAGGATCTTGCCATCAATGATATAATTAGTCAATACAAAAGATTGAGCCAACTTATATCAAAAATAAATAAAAATGTTAGAGTTATTTTGATTCCTGGAAACCATGACATAGTTTATTCCACAGAACCTCAGAACCCTTTACCTAAGGAAATTAATGACCTGTTTCCCCAAAATGTCCAATCGTTATCAAACCCGGTATGGATTGAAATTACTGGAAGAGTTTTCTTACTTTACCATGGCACAAGCATAATGGATTTTGTTGAGATGTTTCCAGGTTTTAGCTTAAATGATTCTAAGAAAGTCATGAGGGAAATGATAAAGAGAAGGCATTTGGGGCCCACATTCGGGAGAAATCTTTCATTTTTACCTTTAAGAGAAGACTTCTACATAATGGACCCTATTCCCGATGTTTTCATTACAGGACATATACATGATCATTCCACGGATAACTACAATGGAATTTTAACAATTAATGCATCAACTTTTCAGGATCAGACTGATTATCAAAGAATGATGAATTTTAACCCCAGGCCAGGTCTAGGAACAGTTGTTAATACATCAGATCTTTCGGTGGAAGTGATAAAGTTTTCATGAATTGGGGAGACAGACTTTTTGAAGATGGGATTATAAAAAGGCATATTTATAAAGAGGCCTTCAATAAAATCAAAAGGGAGGATTTTCTGCCTCATGAAATGAAAAAATATTCCAACGCTGATGAGCCAATACCCCTATTTTTAGACCAAACACAAACTGCACCGCACATGGATGCCATATTTATGGAAGAGGCGTTAATAAATGAAGAGGATAAGGTACTGGAGGTAGGTACTGGCTCTGGATACCTAACTGCTCTTCTTGCTGAAGTATCAAAAAAAGTAATTTCCATAGAATTTTTTAAAGAACTTTCACACTTTGCCAGAAGAAATTTAGAAAAATATCACTTTAGAAACTTAGACCTGATTGTTGCAGATTTTTATAAATTATGTATGAAATTGAAATTTGATAGGATAATAATCACAGCGGCCGTTCCTGAAATCCCCTGGTTTATACAAGATATGATTAGCCCAGATGGTATTACGATATTTCCCCTCGGGAGGAGTATACCTCAAAAATTAATAAGATTAAAAAATGGAAAAATAGAAAATCTGGGGCCGGTATATTTCGTCAATATCATCCATTAAGCATCAGTTATGCCGTTTTCGGTTACGTTTATTATTACTTCCCCTTCGGGAAGATGGGGGGAATCAATTAATCTTGCAATTCTCTTACCTCCCTTGGACTTCCTTAGATAAACCCTGTATGTGCTTGCGTGTCCCACGATGTTTCCACCCACAGATGTCGTTGGGTCTCCAAAAAATACATCTGGCCTAGCTGCAACCTGATTTGTCACAGCTATGGCAGCGTTATAAATATCCCCAAATCTAAGTAAGTCATGCATATGCTTGTTCAGAAGTTGCTGCCTCTCAGCCAATGTTCCTCTGCCAGTATATTCCGCCCTAAAATGGGCAGTTAGTGAATCAACTATAAGGAGCCTTACCGGATATTTTTCTGTAAGTTCGTAGGCTTTCTCCACTAAGAGTATTTGATGAGAGGAGTTGTATGCTCTTGCTACGTGTATCTTTTTCAACGTCTCCATGGGATCTAACCCTAGTGCTTTTGCCATCTGTACGATTCTTTCAGGTCTGAACGTATTTTCGGTATCTATGAACAAAGTATGTCCTTCAAGGCCTCCCTTATCATATGGTAATGTAGCATTAACAGACAACTGATGCATAATCTGTGTTTTTCCTGATGCAAATTCACCAAAAAATTCAGTAATGGCAGCAGTTTCTACTCCACCACCAAGAAGTTCATCCAGTGCCTTAGAGCCCGTGGTTAGTCTCTTTATTACTTTCCTTTTTTCTAAGATTTCATCTCCAGATTCAAAATTCCCTATATCTGCTGCTTTCCTCGCGTTAATGATAATCTTTGCAGCAACATTTTCCCCAATTTCGGCTGCATCTGCCACATCTTTTGGAGATGCGACGGCAAGACTCATTATATCAATGTAACCTGCCTCTCTTAATTTTTCTGCTATTGCCTCTCCTACACCCGGCAAATCTTCAATTTCTTTAGGTTTCTTGTTTTTATCTGGCATAAGCTAACTCTCCTATTCTCAATTTTCTATCAGTTTTTTCAATGCTTGAATCCCTATCCATGAGCTGGAACATGCTTCTCAATGCATCAATATTCTCTGGAACTACATCACTCTCCTGATGCACTGCTTGATAATAGAATAGTTCATTTCCCTTTATAGCAACCGCATCCTTCCAAAGAACAATCTCATATAGGTCTCCCCTAGGTCTACCAGTTTCTCTTGCGACCTCCATAATCTGACCAGTGCTCTTAATTTCATCCTTTCCATTCACAAACATTATCCTCTTGTATTTCTTCCAATTTTCAATCAAATCATCTTTTTTAACTTCTTTATCGAATTTAACATTTACTGAGTGTACATGCATCAATGTTGTGGGAGCTTTAACTGCCATAGTTAGTATATCTAGGCCATGAATAACTGTAGCGACATCAGGTCCGTGATGGGACGGAATTTTGAGATCCGGTTCAATTGAATTTATGGGGCCTTTTTTATGGTCATTCGGATCAGTAGCCCGCCTAACTAATGTTGCCCTTACTGAAATTTTTCCATAAGATGTTAATGGGAATAAAGTTCTTATTAAGGCGGTAGTATTACACGACACAACTCTTACGTAATCTTTCCCCCACGCTTCATCATAATTTGCATATGCATTGAATGAAAGGTTCGTAAGTTCATGATCTTCTCCTCCTTGGAATATTGCTCTTTTTTTGAATTTTTCATAAACAGGTTTGTTAAGTTTTCCTACATCATCAGGGGTAGCATCTACAACTGCTTCAACTTCATCCAAGAGATTAACAAGCGTCCCCTCAACCTTTATATCTGAACCTCCAAAATTCTTGAGAGATTTTTCATCCGGAGCGTATATTTTATATTTCTTTGAAGCAATTTTGGCCATGTAATCAGGATGTGCTTTAACTATACCCACAACTTGCATATCATCCTGCAAAGATATAGCATCTGCAACTCTCTTTCCTATGGTTCCATAACCGTTAATTGCTACTTTAAGCATTTCTTATCAAAACTATATAGAACCGAGGATATTTAATATTATTTCAACAATCCTAAATCTTTATATTAAAACCACAAAAAAGGAAAGATTTGATGGGGAGAGAAACCATTCCAAGCGTAGGAGGTGATCCATCCGCAGGTTCCCCTACGGATACCTTGTTATGACTTAGCCCTCCTCATCAATCTTGGATTCGAACCCACCAAAAGAGTGGGACCTCATCCAAAACCAACTCGGATGGCTTGACAGGCGGTGTGTGCAAAGAGCAGGGGCATATTCACCGCGGACTGTTGATCCGCGATTACTACGGAATCCAGCTTCGTGAGGGCGAATTACAGCCCTCAGTCTGAACTACGGACGGATTTCAGGATTAGCTCCTCCTTTCGAAGTTGCAACCCATTGTTCCGTCCTTTGTAGCGCGCGTGTTGCCCAGGGGATTCGGGGCATACTGACCTGCCGTTGACCTCTCCTTCCTCTAGCTTAACGCTAGCGGTCCCCATATAGTGCTCTCCCTCTCGCGAGGAAGTTGGCAAATATGGGCAAGGGTCTCGCTCGTTATCACACTTAAGTGAACGCTCTACGGTACGAGCTGACGACGGCCATGCACCACCTCTCCATGTAATCGTGTAAGCTCTTCAGGCTGACACTCATACCATGGTCTCCCCTGGTGAGTTTTCCGGCGTTGAATCCAATTAAACCGCACGCTCCTCCCGTTGCGGTGCTCTCCCGCCAATTCCTTTAAGTTTCAGCCTTGCGACCATACTCCCCAAGCAGCCCACTTAACACCTTCGCTCCGGCACTGCCCCTTCCCGAGGAAAGGGCAACACCAAGTGGGCAGCGTTTACAGCTAGGACTACCCGGGTATCTAATCCGGTTTGCTCCCCTAGCCTTCGTCCCTCACCGTCGGAGTCGTTCTAGCGAGACGCTTTCGCCACCGGTCGTCCCCCCAGGATTACAGGATTTTACCCCTACCCCAGGAGTACCTCTCGCCTCACCCGATCCCTAGTTTTGCAGTCTCTCCAGAATTCCTACCGTTGAGCGGCAGGATTTACCCAGAGATTTACAAAACCGGCTACGGACGTTTTAGGCTCAATAATAGTGGCCACCACTTGAGCTGCGGGTATTACCGCGGCGGCTGGCACCCGTCTTACCCAGCCCTTATTCCCCGATCTTTTTAGGATCGGGAAAAGCTACCACCCTAAAGGATGATAGCACTCGAGTTCCCCTCGTCACGCATTTGCGCATTGCGAAGGTTTCGCGCCTGCTGCGCCCCGTAGGACCTGGGTTCGTGTCTCAGAACCCATCTCCGGGCTCCCCCTCTCAGGGCCCGTACCCGTCTTAGGCTAGGTGGGCCGTTACCCCACCTACTACCTGATAGGCCGCAGACCCATCCTTAGGCGCCGTAGCTTTCAATCCCAAGGCATTCCAGCTCTTGGGACCTATGGGGGATTAGCCTCAGTTTCCCGGGGTTATACCCCACCTAAGGGCAGGTTATCCGCGTGTTACTGAGCCGTCCGCCAGAACCTTACGGCCTGTGACTCGCATGGCTTAGTCGGAACTCGATAGCAGTGACCGCCGGCAGGATCAACCGGAGTTCAGTTGATACTACCGTCTTAAATAATGGAATTGCGGAATGGATCATTTCCCTCCCCATCTCAGATTCGAGCTATTTATTTCTCGAATCCTCATACCTTTTGCCGTTTAGGAACCTGGTCATCATGCTGTCCTAATGGACTATCAGACCAGTCGTATTTGACGGCAAAACTATGAAGTAATATCGAATATATTAAGATATTGGTAAAAAGGATTTTATGCCAATTAATATTGGGTATTCAGATAATTGTACAAATATAATTTTAATCTTAAAATTCATTAATTTTATAGGTTCATGAGAATTTATTTCACAAAAAATTCTAAGGCTAAAAAAGTTTTTAAGCAACGATTAACTTATTATAATGAAAGAAAATGTTAGGAAGCCCAACTGACTGGATAATATTCATACTTGTGGTACTATTGATATTAGGTGGATCCAAAAAAATTCCTGAGCTAGCTCATTCTTTAGGCAGGGCATTGGGTGAATTCAAGAAAGGGCAAATGGAAGTGGAAAAAGAGATAAAAGAGGCAGTCAATGAGAAAAAATAATTAGAATTATAATCATAGGTGTTTTCAATGGATCACTTCTACAATAGAGTACCGAAGGTTGACGGTTTTTCAAAAATAAGCTTTTGGAGGGAAGAAGAAATTGGCATAATAGCATTATTATATCCGGGGAAGCTTGGAAAAGATACTGTAGAAGAATTAATTAAAGCTATATCTCTTGCTAGTGTCGATGATAAGATTTCCGGATTAGTAATAACTGGAACAAATGGATACTTTTCTGAAGGTCTTTTAGTTCCCCAAAGAATAGCATATGCAGACTTCAGGGATTATTATCAGACCCTCATGAATCTTATATTTGTAATTTTATCATTTGATAAACCCTTGATTTCACTTGTTGCAGGTAAGGCAAAAAATAATGGCATTTCATTGGCTCTGCTTTCAGATCAGATCATTGTTTCCGAAAATTCTAAATTTATATGGGATAATAATGAACCTTTTGTCCTTCTCTCTACTATCAGTTTTAAAGATAGGGTTAAGATTGAGGGAAATGGATTGTATGTCCAATCATTAACTGTAAAAGATGAGAATGCACTTAGCGACGGATTCAACCTTTCTAAGTCAATTGTAAAAATGATCAATCCTAATTCAAGAAAGTATAGATATTCTGGTTATGATAGACTTATACTTGAAGAAGAAATCAATTTCTTAGATTTCTACCTATGGTGTGAAAAATGTTAAATAAGCAAAGTTAAGTAAAGCTAACAACATTTGGATTGGGTTATTCTTTGTTTACCATTCATTTTTTTAATCTTAATTAAATTTCAGTTAGCATAAAATACCCAATTTAAATAACATACTATGCTTTCGGAAAAAACTTTCTATGCGATAATAACTGTTATTATTATACTTGGTGGAATTGGACTTGGAGTTGCGTATGAAAAATCGTTGAGTTCTGCGCCAGTGACAAGCACAACATCTTCTACAGGGCCTTTTTCCTTAACCTTAGTAATCTCACCTAATAACTGGTTCTATAATGCAACTATTCACCATAGACAACCAGCTTATTTTGTAGTTGGACCTAATGGTCAATTAGAATCCTCCGCAAAAATAATGCTACCTGCACATAGACTCATCCAATTGACAATCATTGATTATGATTCAGGTGTTACACCTAACATAGGTCCTAATGGAACTTCCAATAATTCTACTTACGCCCATGTTATAGGAACTGTTGGAGGAGTTGAATATCTTTACAACGGAACATCCCAGTTCATAAATGCAACATTATCAGGAAATGCTAGTGATAATATAACTATCATTAAGGGCGAAGGCTGGGCAATATCCCAATTGCCTTGGAACAATACATTAGGTGGCTGGGAGGTAACCCACACATTCACAATATTGTACAATGGCCAAATAGTTGTAAATATCCCCACATTCGCCGGCAACAATCCAAGTGGGGGCGCGGTAACATTTGCACAGTTCTATTTGAACAATACTGGAAATTATGTATGGCAATGTTACGTACCTTGTGGTAATGAACTAAACGGCTGGGGCGGAGCAATGGCAACAGCTGGATGGATGACAGGCGTAGTGGTAGTCTACTAAGGTGTTGAAATGCCACAGGAGAATAAAAATCCTGATCTCAGCAGAAGAAATTTCCTTAAGGCAATGGGTGTGCTAGCTGTGGGTGTTGGTGTAGCTGGCATTCTGAGGGGGGTAGTGATAGACATCATTCCCCCCAATCAAAATGTTGAATCCGGCTACCCTACACTCCAGTTAGCCTTACCTAATGGTAATCCGGTCCACACAAGTGATCTAATAGTTAATAACCCACAAATAGTCATTTTCAATTATCCTTTGCAAAATGAACCCAACTTTCTTCTTAGGCTAGGTGATAGCAACAACAATGATGTTGCAGTACAACCCACTGAAGTTACAATTCCAGCAACAGGTGCTAAATTTACTTCCCCGGGAGGAGCAGGTCCTTACAAATCAGTTGTAGCTTCTTCGGCCATATGCCAACATCTTGGATGCGTTCCTCCCGAAATTAGATTTCATCCACCAAATGATACCTCCTACCCCGGAAAAATTCATTGCGATTGCCATGGAAGTACTTACGATCCCTACCAAGGGTTCAGTGTTGTGACCGGGCCTACTCAGTCTCCCTTGCCCAACGTGAAATTGGTATATGATGCAACAAATGATACATATAGTGCAAGCCTGATGATAGGACCAATAATTTACGGGAGAACTTCTGACTTGAGTGGAGGAAATCCAATTTCAGGAAATTCAACGGAGGTCACAACAATATCCTGAGAGGGATAAATATGAAGGAAGAAAAATCACTAATTGAAAAAATAATGAATGAACCACAGCCAATACCTAGAAAAGTCCCCGACTACATGAGAAAAAAAGGAGGGATATGGTATTGGACAGGCGCGATGATAATGATAACGTTCTTCTATGAAGTCATAACAGGAGTGATAATGCTATTTTATTATCAGCCGGCTAATTCTTATAATAGCACAATTTCATTTCTGACCCAACCATTTGGAACCATAATTTTGACCACCCATCTTTATGGTGCTTACCTGATGATAGCATTTGTATATATTCACTTGTTGAGAAGTTTGTTCGTCGGGGCCTATAAAAAACCTAGACAATCCCAGTGGCTAACCGGAACATTGTTATTAATTTTAACAGTAGCCGCAGGATATTTCGGATATTCATTGACCGGAGATGTCCTTTCAGCAGATGCAACAGATGTTGGAAGAGGAATTGCGGCTGCTACCCCGTTTATAGGTAGCTATTTGGAATTGATATTCTTTGGTGCTGGAACATCTATAGAGTTGTTCCAGAGGTTGGAAGCCTGGCATATTATTATAGCCGGTACCATATTTTTACTATTTGCCATACATTTCTACATGGCTGAATACAATACCATAATGCCAGATCCAAAAGAAGCAAATTACAAGGCACCTTTAATAGATAAAGATGATAAAAACTACAAACCCTGGTATCCGTACAACTTTATGTACATGATGCAGATTGCATTTTCTACCCTTGCTTTAATTTTGATAATACCTTCAGCTTTTGCCCTTATACCTAATATTCCGCCTTTGCTATCTCCATTTCCCCAAGTTTCACCCACAAGTCCTTTGGCTTCACAAGTCCCGCCTTACCCCCCATGGTTCCTTTTGTTTGTTTATAAAGAATTGGATTTTCAATTTGCCTCAGTTATAGGACCCTTCTGGGCAGTTGCAATATTTACTGGAATGCCATTAATATACCTATTTCTTATTCCACTAATAGACAGAAACAATGACTTGAAACCATCAAGGAGGCCACTCATTATAGCAACTGGAATTGTAGGAATTTTTTATTACGTTGCCTTATCTATTTGGGGAGCATTCAAGCCAGGAGTTCCTGTTCCTAATTCCTTAGCGCTGATATTCTTCGTTATACCTTTAGTGATTATGGTGCCTCTTATATATTATCTTGCTGGGAACTTTGAGAGAGAAAAGTATAAGAATCCCAATGCTTGGAAGATCATAGCTCTGGTTCCTATTGCAGGATTCTTTGGATTCCTTAGCGGCATGTCGATTTATTCATTAATATCGACAGGTTCTGCTCTTTCTTTAGGTGAGACCGTTGCTTCTTTGGTTTTTCTGGCATTAACAATTCTGGCAATATATGCAGTATATGGAGGAGTAAAAATGAGCAAAACTCCAATCAGGATGACAGGAACTGGCTATACTGTATTTGGAGCTGTTTATGGACTTCTAGCTGTTTGGATTTTCACAATGATTAGCTTCATACCTATGACAAGCACAAGGGATCAGGCTATGATAGGCATAGGTCTTGGAATAATTTTCTTCATTTCAGCAGTATTGACAAAGATTTACAGAGCTTATGCATATGGAGAGTAGTATCAAAAAATCCAATTTTATTCAATTCATTTCTTATTTTTTATTTAACTTATATGTTATTTATGATTTAATTGGTGGATATATTTTAGTAACTTCAGATGCTCTAATTCCATTTGTTTTGGCTTTATTAACTGTTGACTCATTGTTTGCATTGGCCATAGTATTCAACATGAAAGTAATTTCTCTGTATATAAGGGGCTTTTTCATATTTCTATTGACTGTTATAGCATTGATGGTACAGGATTTGATTTCAGTAACAGCCGCATTCGTTTTCATTCCCTTAATTTCATATAGTTTAAAATTGGATAATTTTAAGCATTATAAAAGCAAGCTAATTTCTGAAATTTTGGTTATTTTATTTATGGGAACTATAGGTAAAATGTACCTTTTAATAACACAGCCATCTCCCGCGGCAATAACCATTGAGTATCTTCCAGACAAGATGTCTGCAATTGGACTACCTACGCCTATTACTGAATATTATGGACTTTTTATAACTACCGCCCATGGGGATATTTTAATAGGGCCTTTAGTGTTTTTTGTAATATTTGCTGCCACTGTCTTATTAGTTGAAAATTACCATCTCATAATTCCACTTTACGTTAAATCTCTTAGAGGGACTAATAAGATTATGGGAGGTATAGTATCAAGCGGATATGGGGTAGTTGCTGCAATGAGTTGCCAGTGTGAGAGTGCTATCGCTCTGCTTCCCGCTGTCGCAATTCTTTTACTGAATATTCTCTTGATACCATTTTTTATATTAAGTGTCACATTGCTCGCATTTACATATCTCTTCATAATAAAATATTATAATTCTGGGAGGCCTAACTTAATTGTAAAGCCCATAAAAATGAAAACGGAGTTCATAGTGGCCATCATTTTAGTGCTTATATTGCAGGGACTTTTACCTTTAATACTTTTATTAAAAGAATATGATAATATTATATATTTCTTCATATACGGAATGGCTATGATTTTATCAGGATTCCTATTCGGTGATCCTTTGGCGAAGTCCTTAAAGGCAAAATTAAACAAGGTCATAATTTTCATCCTGTTTATTTTATCACTTATTAATTCATTGATCTGGTTCTTTCCCTACTTTACCCTTTACGCTTATGAAAACCCCCTCAATTATTCCATAATGTCATATTCCATGTTCCTTTCTGGTTTTTTGATCGGTATGGTATATGAAGGGGCAGGTGAACATTTAGGAGTATTCTTCCTTGAAGTCTTTTCAGTAGCATTGGGAATAATTCCCATAATTCTCTATTACTATGCTTTCACTGTTGGGGTAAGAATATGGAAATTCTGGTCTCTGAATGATCAGATTATCATGAGTTTAATTCTCTGGATCATAATGCTTCCTTTAATGTGGATTATAACTCAAAAAAGCTTATATGAGGCTTCTAAAAGACTCTTTATTACTTCTTATAAACTTTGAAAGCTATAAGAGCTCCAATAAAATAGAGAGTCAATATTACGGTTGCTATAATAACTTCCATTGTTCCTCCTGTGGCTCCGGGGGAAATCAACAAAGCGATGAAAAAAGCACCTATCACTGCGTACCTCCAATTTCTGAACCATACCTCTGGCTTTACTATTTTAAAATAAGAAAGTAGAATTACCACAACTGGTGTCTCAAATGATAACCCTATTCCAATTGAAAGCATTAAGATGATACTAATAAAGTTCTTTATTCCTATAGTTGGTTCAACGTTCAAGCTCCTTGATAGATAAAGTATAACCTTAAAAAGTAGCGGAAGTACTACCATTATTGAAAAAGCAACACCAATAATAAATAGGGCAATTATCGCAATAGGTGCCAAAATTATGACCTTCCTCTCATTTGGGTATAATGCAGGAAGTGAGAATTTTATTATTTGATAAATCATTAAAGGAATAGTTATAGCTGCTGATATAGAAATGGAGGTGTATGCAATTGTAACAACTGTATCAAATGGACTAATGTTTATCAAAATAAATCCGGGAGGTACAAGCCTTTTTTCAATGAGGTCGATAACTTTTATGGATATTGAACTATAAAAATCTGGGAATGGATAATACAGTTTAATCCCATATATTACGGTTTGTTTGAAACCGAATAGAAATGTTAAGAAGAAAATGGCTATGAATAATATTATGCTTGATCTTAATCTACCGATTAATTCATCCAAGTATTCTAGAAACTTCCTCGGATTTTCTGGGTTATCTTGTGTCATTATTCTGTCCCTTTTAATGCCATAATTACATTAACATCATATATGTTTACATAACGCTTTTCATAATTACTGTATCTGTATATACATTTATTTACTAATGGGAAATTAAGTTTCAATGGGAAATTTAATAATAGCCCTTGATGTAGAAGACCCAGAAAATGCTTTGAATATAACCAAGAGTTCCATAGGTCTGGCAGATTATGTGAAAGTAGGATACCCATTAATTCTCAATAGTGGGTTGTCAATAGTAAGCAAAATTTCTAAAATGGTACCGGTAATAGTTGATTTGAAAATTGCAGATATACCTGATGTTTCTTTCAATATAGCAAATAAAATCATGAGTTATGGTGCTGCTGGGTTTATAGCTCATGGCTTTGTTGGGAAGGATGTGTTAGAAAGGTTAAGGGTTATAAAGGGAGAGATGTATGTAGTGGCAGAAATGAGTCATCCAGGAAGCCTTGATTTCATTACTCCTGTCTCAGAGAAAATAGCGCTAATGGCAAGGGAGATCGGGGCAGATGGTCTTGTCGCCCCAGCAACAAGGCCAGAAAGGATTAAAAGATTAAAGGATATCAGCAAATTGAAGATTATTTCCCCAGGGGTTGGGGCACAGGGAGGTTCGCCCTCGGAAGCCATAAAATGGGGGGCTGATTATATTATTGTAGGACGCTCCATTACGAGTAGTAGTAATCCGAAAGAAGCTATATTAAAGTTATTGAATGAGATGAAGCATTAATGTTTCTCACCAAAGATGAGGAAAAGATATTCGATGGAGAGATGGGGGAGGCACAAGCAATTGCCATTAGATTACTGGTATCGATAGGCGAGATAAATGGAGCCGACAGTTTAATACCAATAAAATCTGCTCATATTTCCGGTGTTTCTTACAAAAACATAGGTGACGGGGGTTTGAAGTTTCTTAAAAAGATAGCTGACAATGTAAAAGTTCCAACAACGTTAAACCCCCTGGGTTTCGATATGGAAAGAAACGGTCCAGTAGAGGTTGACAGGGATTTCAAAGAAAAACAACTGGAAATTATCAAGACTTTCATGTCCATGGGCATAAAGGAAAGCTTCACTTGCACCCCATATTATTTTTACCAAAAAACCAGTTATGGGGATCATGTGGCATGGGCCGAGAGTTCCGCCCTGATCTATGCAAACTCCGTTATTGGCGCCAGAACAAACAGGGAAGGCGGGCCATCTGCATTGGCGGCAGCCATAATAGGCAAAACTCCAAATTTTGGATTACACTTAGATAAAAACAGGGTTGCAGATTACGAAGTTGAAGTTAATGGAAAATTGGATTATTCCGGTGCAGCAGCCCTTGGTTTGTATTTAGGTACAAATTACCCTGGAAAGATTCCCAGGCTAGTTGGTTTTAATTATTTGAGGGATTTCGAGTTGAAAGCTTTTGGAGCAGCCCTGGCAGCATCTTCTGCCACTAGCATGTTCCATGTTGAAAATAGAACCCCTGATGATACGCTCAATAGAACTAAGAAATTTGAGAGAATAGAAATTGATTACAATCAGCTCAAAAATTTGATGGAAGAAAAATCAAGCAGTGAAAAACCAGAACTCATAGCCATAGGTTGCCCACACCTCAGCAAGGATGAAATTGACTACATAGCTTCTCTTGTCAAAGGCAGAAAGAAGGATAAAGATGTTGAGGTATTTTTGTTTGCCTCAAGAGAAACAATTAAAAACTCATTGGAGTCTGTAAAAATTATTGAGGAATTCGGAGCTAAAGTCTTTGCTGACACATGCATGGTTGTAGCACCTCTTAGCAAGAAATATCATAAAACAGCTATAAACTCAGGAAAAGCCTCCTTCTATTTGCCCATGAAGGAATATGGTGGCCAGGAAATAATATTTAGAAACTTCAATGACTTATTGAGGTGGGCCGTAGTTGATTATTAATGGTAGAGGTATTTCACCCGGAGTAGCCAAGGCGAAAATTGCCCTTTGTGATGACTATGTATCTCCCCTAGGAGAGATGGGTAAAGATGGAAGAATAAAATCAGGTAAATGTGAAGACTTAGAGTTCAAAGGAAAAATTTTCGCCTTTAGAGGGGGAAGAGGATCAACCGTTGGGTCTTATGTACTTTTAGAACTGAAAGAAAATTTAACTTCGCCCATAGGAATAATAAATGAAAAAGCTGAACTTGTAGTTTTAACAGGTGCCATTATCTCAGGAATCCCTATGATTGATGGCATTCCCTTAAACATTCTGAAGAACGACGATGACGCAATAATTGATGGTAAATCTGGAAGATTGGAGCTCTTGAATGTTACTCAAAAAGATGTATCCACAGTTTATCTCTTTCACGGTGATAGACTTCTGGTATTGCACAGGTCCGATAAAGTATCTTCCTATCAAAATCAATTCAGCGCAATATCAGGGCACATAGAAGAAGGTGAAACTCCCGAGGAAGCTGGCAGGAGGGAAGTACTCGAAGAAACGGGAATAAAGGATATAGAAATCGAGAAGACAGGAAAGCCATTCCCTGTTAGATGGGAAAATATCGTATACATGGTACATCCTATACTCGCTCGGACTAAATCTGATAAAGTTAACCTTAACTGGGAAAACCAGGAATTCAAATGGATACATATAGATGAGCTAGGTAAATTAAATACTGTTCCTAGATTAAAAGAAGCTTTGGAGGAATTAATGAAATTATAAATAAGATTTAATCGAATCCATGTTTAAACCGCATTTTGTACATATCTCTCCTTCCATAATGGAATTACACAGTGGACACGAACTGTATTTAATATTCTTAACATACTTCTTTAGATTTTCTAATATAATGTCTTGATTTATATTAGATTTAGCTTCACCGTTTATTAGTTGAGTTACGTCATGAACTCCTTCTAGAATTAACCTATCCAGCTCTTCCCTTGTTTCTGTTCCAATTAATTTCTTAATAGCAGACTTCAGCTCATTTATGTGAACCTTTCTAATTTTGAATTCTTTGTCATTGGTTACTTTCAAAGCCCTTGTCGTTTCTTTTATGAAATCAATGTAATTAAATGAGGTTTCATCACATTTCGAAAAATCTGCCCATATGTCAATATAGTCGTTGTATTTCAACCCCATTTTCTTTCTTGTGAAATTAACTTTTCTTACGATTTTTTGTGTTTCCCTTGAGCATTCATCAACTACGGTATTCAAATAAAATTCTCCCCCCATAAAGCTCCTCTTAATATAACCATCAGGTAATGTGGGTATTACATCTATCATTTCTCTAGTAATTTTAATCTCTTGACCATCAATGCCTATGGAATATCCGCCTGAGTTTATTTTCTTCAGTACATCTTGTCCATCTTTTTTACTTAATATAGATTTGATAGATGAATAATAGGACTTGTAGTATTTACCAAGCTTTTCAGGATTTGGCTGAACTTTGAATTTTAGTTCGTGCCAAACACCTTTTATTACAATAAGTTCATCTACATTTAACAATGATTTTAATTTACTTGTTTGTGGCATTTTGAAATCGGTGCTTATGATTAAATTTTTGTACCTAACTCCCCTTCCATGTGTTTTGCTTTTTGCTCTTTCCACCTCATTGAAAAGGCTCAAAAATGCTCGCAAATCAAAATCATAATTGATTGAATAATTAGGTAATTTTAATTTAGACCCGTCTACAAATAATCCATAAAAAAGATCTCTGAAATCATTTGCGGCACTTAGGTGGAAATTTCCTGTCCTCTTACTGCCATTTAAGAATATGCGGTTAAAAATTCTGTAGTTATTAATTAGAGTCCTCAATGCTTTAGAGATGTCCCCTTTCAAAATGTATTCAATAACTTCACTTTGAGTTTCACTAAAAAAGCTTTTTGATTCAATGTAAAATATCTCGTCACTGCTGTATTTTGTAGGCCTATTTAAAAAAGAAAGGGACCTATAAACTCTTGTGGACAACCTTATCAATTCTGGGTCAGGAGGCCTAATTTTTATTATTTCAGCCCCAATTTTGTCAAGCTTTTTCAAATTAATATTTTTAGAAAATATGTAAATTTTTTCTGCTTTTGTGATTTCTTTTGACAATATTATTTTTCCATAGTCATTCAAAAGAAGGAGAGTGTCCTTCATCTTCCCAATTTCAACATTATCATAGTACACCTTGTTTGCTATAACTTTGTTTACCTCACCTGCACAGTACGGGCATTTAAATTGAGGTGATTGATAATTTATTACTTCCTCACTGAAATCTGAAAAGAAAAGAATTTCCCTAATCGGTTTGCCTGTTACAATTTCAATAGATTTTGGGTTTACTGTAACTCCTTTTTTCAAAAAATCCTTTATCTTGTAAAAAGATGCCTGATCCATATAAATGGAAATATTGGGGAGATCCCATTTTACCCATCTATCTGGAATCCTGACAGTTGATTCAAATGGCAAGATTATCAAAATATTCTGGATCTTCACTATTCTTAAAATTATTGACGTCTTGATAAATAATTTAGAGAGTTCATTGCTATTAAAATACATGTTACATTTCGTGCATTTAAATATGTAATCTGTGCGTAGGGTTATCTTGTTACCAATTAATTCTTGGATCTTCTCCAATATGGTATCTTGATCTATCAAATTATTATCTAGAATTAAAGGGAAATTATAACCCCCATGTGACACTGCTATTGAAACATCTCCAAGAATAGCCTTAATTGGTGTTTCTAGGAATCTATTTTTTCCTTCCTGATAGCTCTCTATGTAAATGAGGGTCTTCACACCTTCATATTAATTCATCATAATATACATTTTCCATTTGGAAAATAAAATATATATTCACTCATTTAGGGCTTATGGATCGTCTTTATGTCTCAGATATTTTAAACGATAGCTTTATAGACAAGGATGTAACTATAAAAGGATGGGTTTACAGATGGAGAGAATCCGGTCAGTTAGTTTTTGTTATTATCAGAGATTCAACCAATATTATTCAGGTTATATTCGAAAAATCCTCTGTAGACGATAAAACATTTGAAATAGCCAAGAAGCTTACCATTGAAAGTTCAGTAGAAATTTCTGGAAAATTAGTTAAGCAGGGCAAAGCGCCAACTGGATATGAAATTCAGGCGAGAATGATAAAATTATACCATCTGGCAGAGCCTTTTCCCATTACAAAAGATAAGAGTGATGAGTTCCTCTTGGATATTAGGCACCTGTGGCTTAGAAGTAGAGAAATGACTGCCACATTGAAAATTAGGGAAACATTGATGGAGGCCGCAAGAGAATACTTCAAGGAAAACTTCTATCATGAAGTCACCCCACCAATGTTCGTTGGTGCGGCTGTTGAGGGTGGATCAACCTTGTTTGAAGTTCCATACTTTGGAGAGAAGGCTTATTTAACACAAAGTTCACAGTTTTATCTTGAGGCATTCATTTTCTCCTTGGAGAATGTCTATACAATACAGCCTTCTTTCAGGGCAGAGAAATCCAGGACAAGAAGGCATTTAACAGAATTTACGCATCTTGAAGCCGAAGCTGCATGGATAGGAAATCAAAAAATGATGGATTTTGAAGAAGAGTTAATAATTGCAATGACTCAAGCACTTATTGAAAGGAGAAAAGAAGAATTGAATATTCTAAAGAGAGACATAAAGATTTTAAAAAATATAGAAAAACCATTCTATAGATATCCTTATGAAAAGATAATAGAAATTGGAAGAAGCAAAGGAATGCCACTGGAAGACATAGTGGATCTCGGAGAAAAGGAAGAGAGGGAGATAACAGCAGATTTTGATAAACCTATCTTCGTTTACAATTATCCCAAGGTATTGAAGCCCTTCTACCATAGGCCAGATCCAGAAGACCCTAACCATGTGCTCTGTCATGATATGCTAGCACCTGAAGGATACGGAGAAGTAATCGGAGGTGGAGAGAGAATCTGGAGCAAAGATGAATTAATCAACAGAATCCTAGAAGAAGGTCTTAATCCTGAAGATTACGAATGGTATATTGATTTGAGGAAGTACGGAAGCGTCCCCCATTCTGGTTTCGGATTAGGTGTTGATAGAACAGTAGCATGGCTTGCCGGTTTGGATCATATTAAAAATGCAGTACCATTCCCAAGGACTATAAGAAGACTCAAACCCTAGGGGATTACGATGGATAACAAAAGATGCGCTTTCGCTGATTTTAAAAATATTTGCCATTACAAATATAAAGGGTATAGATGTATCTACGAAGATTGTGACGTATATGGAAAATACATGGTAAGACAAAATGAGTGTGTTTACCTTAGGGATGAGAGATGTATAAAATTGAATATACTTGGTTGCATTGGAAAAGACAAGTGCATATACTTTACTGAATTCTTGAGTGACCCCAGCAATTTTAATGCGGAAAGGAAAGAACAGAAATAAAATGCTTAGAATTTTATTCTAGTTTTTAATTAAGGTTTTACGAAATGCATAATTTGTGGAAAGGAGACTAAAAATAAGGAGGTAATCTGTGAGGAATGCCGTTCAAAGTCCTCGAATACAGATGAGCCAAGGGTAGAGGATTTTAAAATTAAAAGGTGTAAGTACTGCGGAAGAGTATTTACCGACAGATGGTCAGATAGAGATATACAGGAAAAAGAATTGATTGACATTTATCTAAAAAGACATTTTGGAAACGGTGATATAGACTATGAATCATCAGGAGACTATTTTAACAGAAAAGTCAAATATGAATTCAGGCACCCTAACGGGCAAATAAGTAAAGGTGAGTTTTTCATAAAAACCTCTTATCACAGCTGCCCTAGTTGTTCCAAAAAGAGGGGGAATTATTTCGAAGCCATAATCCAATTGAGGGGAACACATGAAAAATTTATTGAAATTATTGACTTTGTTAAGAATACTATTGATTCCCAAAAGAATCCTGAAATATTCATAACCAAAGTAGAAAAGAAAAAAGAAGGTTATGACTTATACATTTCCAATAAAGAATATGCTAAAAATATGAGCAAAAGGATAATTGATAAATATGGAGGCACCATTATCGAAAGCAATAGTCTTGTTGGTAGGAAAGAGGGGAGAGATCTTTATAGATTTACCTACGCGGTGCGGATTCCTGAATTTTCATATCTAGACTTGATAAAATTTAATGGTGGGAATTGGGTAGTTTCAGGGATTCATGGCAACGACATTTCATTGATAGAATTGGGTACTAACAATTTAAGGCATTTTAAATTAAACGATGTTGAAGATTCAAAAATACTACTAAGGAAGGAAGATTATAAAAAGGCAGAAGTTTTATATACGCAAGGAGAAACAACTTACATCATAAATCCATTCAATTATAAAGAAGTGGCAATAAAAAAGATTGATAATGTAGAATCAATTTTGGTTGGAAACTTGAATGGTGAGATCGTTATCATTCCATTTATGCAATAGTTATTTTAAGCTTTAATTCATCTATTTCCCATTCCTTCGTATAACCGTTCAAGTTATCCTTAAATTTGGATAGGGTTGATTCTTCTATGGAATTCTTATAGTTTTTATATGCTTCCAGCAAGTCTTTGTCACCTTGTATATCTAGAAATATTTTATCTGTGTAATCAAGGTTCAAATCTTTTCTCATGCTTTGAATTCTTCTTATGATTTCTCTTGCTAATCCCTCAAGATATAGGTCCCTATCAAATTCAGAAGATATGAAAATCGGTATGTTGAGCGATAAATCGGAAATATATCCTTTCTTAACATTCTCTTCCACAATTGCATCAGACTTTGTCACTGTCTTATCTAGTATGACTGCTTCACCTTTCCGATCAAGTTCTGCCTGCATTTCAGGATCTAATATTTCTCTTTCAGCTTCCTGGAGATCCTTACCGAATAATTTTCCTACTTTCTTCCTATCAAGTTTGTAAGTTCTTTCCTTATATTTGGCAGGATCTTCGACTTTCACTTCCTTGGCATTTAATTCCTTTAGAAGTAAATCCTTGTACTTATTAACTAAAGGTTCTAGGGATTTGTCTCCCACTACAACCTCTCTAACTGGCCTTCTTAAAGATATTCCATTTAATTGCCTTATGCGCCTTGATATTTCTACTATGTTTCTTACATCTTGCATTTCTTTTACCAAAATTTCATCATATTTTTCTTCTCCTGACTCTGGCAACAGATCCATGTGAACACTGTACTTACCGGTTAATTTCTTATATAGGTATTCTGAGAAATATGGGGCAAAAGGTGCAAGCATTTTTGAAATTACTTCCAGTGTTCTATAAGCAACAAAATATGCAGACCTCTTGTCTTCATCCACTGTCTCCTTCCAGAATCTATCCCTGCTGAGTCTCAAATACCATTGAGAAAACTCATCAACCAATTTCTCGATTTCCTCCAATCCTCTGTGTGGTTCGTAATCATCCATGTACTTTATGTAATTGATTAAAGCTTGATTAGTCCTCGATTCCATCCATCTATCGAGATAATTAATTATCTTTTCCTCCTTAGGTACCCACTTATCCAAATTTGCATTTGTGGATATTAAGACGTAAGAGTTGTATAAAGTCCCCAAAAGTTTTCTCGAATATTCCTGTGCTATTTCATTAGAGAACCTTTTCGGTTTCCACGGAGGTCCCTGGAAAAAGAATAACCTTAAGGAATCAGCACCTATTTGATCCATAATTACCTTTGGGTCTACAACGTCACCTTTTGACTTACTCATTTTTTCTCCTTTAGAATTTAAAATGAATTCCATGACTACAACGTTTTTAAATGATATATTTTCGAATAGCAGTGATGAAATAACATGAAGGCTGTAAAACCATCCTCTGGTTTGGTCTATGGCCTCGCTTATGAAATCAATTGGATAGTTTTCCTTGAATAAATCCTGACCCTCAAATGGATAGTGGTATTGAGCATAAAATGCTGATCCTGAGTCAAACCATGTATCTATGGGGTAAGGTTCACGTTTCATAAATTCACCACATTTATCACATTTTACTTTTATATTGTCAACATAAGGCTTGTGAAGTTCAAAATTGGGCGGAATCTCAATTGCCCTATCCAGCAGTTCCTTCTTGCTCCCTGGAATAAAAATATGGCCATTTTGGCAGGTCCATACGGGTAGGGGGGTGCCCCAGAACCTGTTCCTAGATAATGCCCAATCTTTTCCCTCCTCTAGAAAATTTCCAAATCTCCCGTCTCTTATGTACTCCGGCTTCCAGTTGATTTTTTTATTTAGATTAACTATTAGATCCTTCTTCTTCGAAACACCTATATACCATGACTCCACTGGATAATATATTAATTTGGTTCCGCACCTCCAGCAGTGTGGATAAGAGTGGACAATCTTTTCCCTTTTGAATAGCTTACCCTCTTTCTTTAAAAATTCTATTATTTTCTCATTGGCTTCATTTACATCCATACCCTTCCACGGAGATTCTAAATTTATTTTTCCATCCTCTGCTACAGTTACATATAGCTCACCGTTTTCCTTCTTCAATATATTATAGTCGTCAGAACCGAAGGCCGGAGCAATGTGCACTATACCTGATCCATCTTCCTTTGAAACAAAATCCGCTGTAACTACATATAAGCTCTTTTTAATTTTAAGATAAGGAAGGAGCTGCTCATATTCCCAATTCCTAAATTCTGAACCCTTCTTCTTATCTAGAATTTCGTATTCTTTACCCTTTAATATGGCAGGGGCCCTTTCTTCCAGTAACCAAAACTTCTTCCCTTCCAAATTAATCAAAACGTAATCAAATTGTGGATTTACAGCTAGGAAAGTATTTGCAGGCAAGGTCCATGGGGTTGTTGTCCATACTAGAAAATACTCTTCCTTATTCTTCAATTTGAATAACACATAAATTGAATAATCTTCAATATCCTTGTAACCCTGGGCTACTTCATGTGCGCTTAAGGTTGTCCCACATCTTGGACAATAAGGAGAAATCCTAAAATCCTTAAAAAGAAGACCATTTTCATACAATTTCTTCAACGCCCACCATTCCGACTCAATATATTCATCATTCATGGTAACATAAGCATGTTCATAATCGACCCAAAAACCCAATCTCTTGGATACACTTTCCCATTCCTTTACATACTTGAATACACTTTCCTTGCAAAGTTTATTAAATTTTTCCACTCCAAATTCTTCAATTTCTTTTTTGGATTTTATTCCAAGTGTTTTTTCTACTTCAATTTCTACGGGGAGGCCATGGCAATCCCAGCCTGCCCTCCTTGGGAATATATAATAACCTCTCATACTTTTGTATCTTAAAACCAGATCCTTGATGGCCCTGGTTTCAGCATGACCTATATGGGGTGGCCCGTTGGCTGTAGGAGGGCCTTCAAGAAAGGAAAATTTTTGATTTCCTTTATTTTTGTCCAAAACCTTATGCAACATGTCTTCGCTATTCCAGAATTTCTCTATCTCCCTCTCAATACTAAGTTGGTCATATTTCTGTGGAACCTGTTCAAGCATCATTTGTGATAATGTGCTCATTAAAATTTTTTATCATATATTAACAGATTAATTAGTGCGATTCTAGAGTCTTTGCCCCTAATCTTCGATTTTTCTATATATTACTCTTATAATTTCGTTTGAATACCCTTCGGTTTTCTGCCATTAAAATCAATAACGCCCACATATTTGTGGAAAAGTTATGGATGCCTCTTATCAAAGTTCTATATTTTATTATCTTTGCATACAATAAATCAAGGGATTGTACTTAAGCTGAATTTATAATTTTCTTAAATGATTTATAAGCATGTAACTTTCTTGCTGATTCTTAAACCGGGAATAAATCTATAATCTTTATTCTTCTCATGATATCTTAGTTTAATCTTTCTACCATATTCGTTGATTCTATTACATTCATTATTCAATTGAGAATATATAATAACTTGGCTTAATATACTGTCTTGTTTCCGTATTATAGATCACCTCTGCATATCTATTATTCCATGTTTCCTTGAATTCATTGAATCTTTTCCTTGCCTCTATTTCTGAAGAGGCATCAAATATTCTTTTCATCTCCTTACCTATTATATTCTTATCATCTGCCCTTACCTTTGAAAGTAAATTTCTTTCAGCGTGTATTATTCAGGATTAAAAATCTGCCCTTTTTCAATATTTCTTTATTGTTTCTTGTATTCCTGATAGTTCATATACTATGGATAATAATACTTTTTTTATTACTCATTTCTTCTAAATCATTTATAATCAATTCCCAGCTATTTGATTATTCACTTAAATTGATACATGATTCCAATATCTCCTTCTTTCCTTTTGGTTCTATTCATAATGCTATATTAAATAAATCATTGTCCGTAATTTTTGCTAAGGAGAAACCTTTAACCTTATAAACAAAATTTACAGTCTCTGTCGAATTATGAATTATGGAACAGAATATCAATGAGAGTTCAAACACATTAAAGTTTAAAGAAAATTTATATAACACCATTAATTTCCGTATAAGAGGAATGGCGTTTCCTCCATAACCACTGAGTAACAACTCAGTTGATAACGCCTACGAATGACAGTTGATAACGCTTACGGATGAGGTGGGATGAATGGAGGAAACATTGTTATTAGAAACGATAAGTCAAGTGTTATTCACCCTATTAATGGCCCCATTATTCTCAGGTATCATGGTAAAATTAAAGGCAAATGTTGAATCTAGAAAGGGGCCAAGCATATTTCAGCCATATTTCGATCTTATTAAGTTATTTAAAAAAGAAATTCTTATTCCATCCACCTCAGGAATTTTCTTTAAAATTGGCCCATATCTTTCATTTAGTATATATTTATTTATTTCATTCCTTATTCCGGTATTAATTCCCACTCCAGTTATATTCACAGCATCTGCAGATTTCCTTGGGGGTGCACTTCTTTTTTCCACGGCTTCCTTTATTAAGGTATTAGCAGCCTTTGACTCAGGAAGCAACTACGCAAAATTAGGTGCATCTAGGATAATGTCCTTCAATTTCCTCGCTGAGGGAACCTTGATAACTGTTTTTTTCGCTGTGTCTATACTGACAGGGACTAATAATCCATACACAACTATAGAATTATTAACTTCTAATCCACTTTCAGATCTTTCTCTTTTACACTTATTTTCTTTAATAGCGTTTTTCATGTTATTTTTATTTGAAACAGGTAAAATTCCTTTGGAAAGTAAGGGAGTCCAAGAATTGGGTATGATTGATTCCAGCTTGAATTTCGAATATAGTGGGAAACTGTTGGCATTAAATGAGTGGGGGAGTTATATGAAACAGTATCTCCTGGGCTCTGTTCTTTTGAATGTATTTCTTTTTCCATGGGGCCTTTTCTCAGGCGTTCCATTCTTTCTTATTGATATACCTATAATGTTTTTGAAGTGGATGATTTTAATAATCATCATAACTGTAATAGAGACAAGTTTGGCAAAATTAAGACTTTTTAGGATTATTGATTATTTGACTGTTGCTTTTACCTTCTCTGTTCTCTTCCTAATCCTAACTGAGGTGATATCTGTATGAATATGATTCAATCCATTATATTTTTAATTGCCAGCATGGTAGCAATTAGTGGTTTTTATATACAAGGGATAGAATTCATTATTGCAAATATTAGAGGTCAATCTATTCAATCAATACTGATTGCTTCTTTATCCTTCATAATGGGATTTTTGGAGAGATCTTTGGATCTTATAATCCTGGGAATAATGGTTGTTATACTGAGAGTTATCTTAATCAATTATTTTCTGGAAAGAACAATTCCAAAAAAGAGAAAATTCTCCGTTGAAAAATACTTGAGTGTACCTTACCTTCTTATTGTTGACCTTATTTTTATTGTTTTATCAGTTATTCTGATTTATAAATTTGTATTTTCTTCAATGATTTTACGTGAAAGTATAGCCCCTTCTAATATTCTCGTATTCCCATTGATAACATTTTTCCAAGGAATGTTCCTGATAGCCTCTAGGAAATCTACTCACACTCAAATAATTGGATACGTAGAAGAGGAAAATGCAATGATCCTTTTCGGTATATTTTTACTTCCAATTCCATTGATAATAGAAGCTAGTATTTTCCTTGATGTACTGGCATTAGTTGTGATATCATCAATAATTGTGCTTGAAAAAAATGAACATAATCCGGTGGAGGATTTGATAGGATGATATTCAATAACACCGCCCTGCCTATATTAATCTTATTGGTACCGGCAGTTGCTTCAATTACATTCAAATGGGGAAATATAAAACTTGCCACTGCGATATCGGGCATTATAGAAATTTTCCTTTCGCTATTGCTTTATATTGACAAACCTGCTCCGGGAGTCTTTTTCATAGATAATATTTCAGTTTTATTTATCTTCATGGTTACATCTATATATTTCTTCTCTTCGTTGTACTCGATAAAATATTTCAGTCAACATGATATATATATTTCTGATGATTTATATTTTCTTTTGCTCAATTTATTTACAATTTCCATGCTATTTACGCTGGAGATTAATAACTTTGGATTGATGTGGGTCGGTATTGAATCCACTACCATTTCATCAGCATTATTAATAATCACTGAAAGAAATGAAACTTCCTTAGAGGCCGCTTGGAGGTATATAATAATAGTATCTGCCGGGGTAACATTTGCATTTATATCAATAATATTGATATATTATGTTACCGGAACATTGACAATGTCGACGATTATTAATTCTTCTTTTAAGTCTAAATTTTTAATTCTTGCAGTGGCAATATCATTAATGGGATTCGGCACAAAATCTGGAGTATTCCCTGTACATACTTGGCTACCTGATGCTCACTCCGAGGCACCTTCGCCTGTTAGCGCAATGTTTTCTGGAGTTCTTTTACCCGTAGCATTATATGTTATCTACAGAATTTATGAGATATATCCTCTTAAGACAGTTTACGTGTGGATTGCGACGTTATCAATAGTTATGGCTGCTATATTTTTAATTTATCAGGATAAATACAAAAGGATGTTCGCTTATTCCACGATGGAAAACATGAATATAGCCCTAATTGGATTCGCTCTAGGAGGGCCTGGGATAGTAGGCGCTCTTATTCTTCTCTTATCCCATAGTTTCTCAAAGGCAGGAGCTTTCTATTCATCCGGAAACATATTAAGATTAACAAAATCAAAGAAAATAGATGATGTAAATGGATTGTATAAGAATTCCCCAATTACTGCTATAGCTCTTCTATTCTCCTCATTTGGTGCCTCCGGTATACCGCCATTTGGTTCTTTCTTTGGTGAGATTATTATATTTTTCTCACTTTATCAACAACATTTCTTGGTTCCATTTATACTGGTTATCATCTCCGTTATATCTGTTTTCATTTCAATTAATTTTAATGTTACTAAAATGACTTTTGAAAATGGAAAAAACAACTCCAAGATTGATAGAACAATGGAAATAATTGCACTAATATCGTCAATTGTCCCTCTGGCTATTGGAGGATATATTTTAATTTTGATGGGAGGGTTGGTATGAGATATTACAAATTTAATGTCAGAGATGGTTATTACATAGGGGAAACCAGGCAGTTTTCAATATATGAAAAGGGGATGATAAGAAGAGATGAACCACTAGAAAGATTACAAATTATTCCAAAAATTAACGATAAAAATCATTTCAATTTTCAGTACGGACCCGCTACAGGGGGACTTATAGAATCATTGGATTTTAAAATAATTACAAATGGAGAGGCAATAAAAGGGATTGTTGTAAATCCATATGTCAAAAGTAGAACCATGAGGTGTCTTAACAAAACAATAGATGAGTGCCTCCTTTTAGTTGAAAGAATAAACGGGTATCATTCTGCAAGTCACTCAATAGCATTTTTATCAGCGGTGGAAGATGCACTTAATATAGACATAGCAGAAGGAACATATTACGGCAGGATTGTTATTCTCGAACTTGAAAGGATTAGAAGTCATTTATTAGTTTTGAAACGCATGTGTGAGCCTGCTGGATTCGGAGTTCCCATGTATCAGCTTTCTTACATTAATGAAATAATCACCCGGATTATATCAGATATATCTGGGCACAGATACTTTTATTCAACAAATAAATTAAACAGAGTTGATGTTGATTTTGGACTCTTGTCATCATATATCCAAACATTAATTAAAATTAAAAGGGAATTCGAAAATATATTTAACGGACTTCTAGAGTCTAAAATTTTCATTAATAGATTACAGGGAAATGGATTAATCAGAGATGATCCATTAATTGGACCAGCAGCAAGAGCTGCAGGTTTTAGAAGAGATGCAAGGTCTAATATTTCTATATTGCCCTATAAGGAACTTAATTTTGAACCGATCATATTCAATGAAGGAGATTCATTCGGCAGATTTTACATTAGGGGGCTGGAGATTTCTCAATCATTTGATCTTTGTATAAATGCCTTGGAAAGGGCAGAACAGAGTGAATATAATTATAGCAATAATTTTTCAGGAGAAGGTGCAGCAAGGTTGGAGAGCCCGTCCGGGGATCTATTTTATTATGTAAATATAGATAACGGACTAATAAAAGATATTCAGATGTCCTCACCGAGCTATCTCAACTTGAAATCATTTATAAAGTCGGCTATAAATACTATTTTCACCGATTTCCATTTCAATTTTGAAAGTTTTGGTATATGGGTATCTGAAGTGGGGGTTGAGTTTATATGAGTAATCAATGGTTCATTAAAGGAGTGAAAAAGGGGATTTTAACTGAGGGATTTCCACAATCACCTCCTGAAAAACCGCCACTTAGACCATCATTATTAAACGGATCGTCCAATTTTAAATGCCCTGTAGGAGCCCTAGATGAAAACAAATGGAATCCAGAAAAATGCATATTTTGCGATAAGTGCAGTATGGAAATGCATTTTACAGGTGATCAAAAACTTTTCAAAATAAATAGAAAAATGAACGCCTTTAAGCGGTCTCTTTATATTTATATCATAGATAGTGGAACATGCGGTGCTTGCAACGCGGAACTTTTTAATATATTTTCTCCACAGTATGATGCGAATAGATATGGCATATTTTTAACCAATACACCTAGGAGTGCTGATGTTTTAGTATTAATGGGTGTAGAAACCGAAGGGATGAAATCTGTACTAGAAGAAACCTATGAGTCCATGCCGGAACCCAAGTGTGTAGTTAAGATGGGAACATGTGCAATAAGTGGTGCAGGAATAGGTTCTAAAATTTCATCCTTAGAGCCAGATGCACTGATTTACGGATGCCCCCCTTCCCCATACACAATTCTGGAAGCACTCATAGAATTAAAAGGTGATAAGCCATGATGGATTTTATAATTCCGATCTTATATCTTTTAGCTTCTGTAATAGGGATTGTTAGTAGAAAATTTTCTTATATTATGATTATATTATCTTCGGTATATTTTATATTTGTCGGGTTTAATTTTACTGTCTTAACCTCATATTTTATTCTGATCTCTTCTTTAGTTTGGATAGTTGTTGGCCTATACTCATTAAGTTACGGTAACAGTTATGGTAAATGGCTTCATATTTTAATTTCGATAGATGTTTTTGGAATGTCTCTTATACTGCTATCAACAAATTATTTGTGGCTCATAACTGGATGGGAGATCATGTCAATATCTTCTTATCTGATCATAGGCATAAATAAAATGATATATAGGCCTGCATTCGTTTTTATGGTATTCAGTGAATTTAGCACTGTTTCAATCATAATTTCGGCCATTTTAACCTTTTCAATTTCTGGATCTTTTGCGATAGAAAGCCCGGTGTCTCCTTTAATATATTTATTGGTATCATTAGGAGCATTTCTTAAAATGGGAATGTTCCCATTCATGATTGCAGAATGGCTTCCGATAGCTCATGGGAGTGCACCCGCTAATGCATCGGGGATTTTTAGTGCTACTATGACCTTAATGGGTGTATTTTTAATTTATAAAATGACTTTATTCTTGAGATATAATATTTATCTCCAATATATAGGATTATTTTTCCTAATAACAGGTGTGATCACACTTTTTTTCGGTTCCATTTATGCTTATATTTCAGAAAATACGAAAATGTTGGCCGGGTTCAGCACAATTGAAAATCAAGGTGCCATATTGATGGCTTTTGGATTGTACCTTATTTCTTCCAATTTACTAATTAAAGATTTTATTTTAAATGTGATAATAATTTATTCCCTCGCCCACAGTTTAGGAAAAACTGGTCTTTTTCTGGCCATTGGAACTTCCGGCACGGAAGAATTTGCAACCTTAAAATATAATAATGGTAAAATATATAATTTAGGTTTATTGCTAATTACTTTATCATTATCTGGGTTATTTCCAACTATCGGAGGACTCGCAACCTGGATGTTACTAGAATCATTCTTTATGCAGGCATATTTAGGTGGCTATATCGGTGCAGTAGCAATAATTGCAGGTTCAATTTTAGCAATTTCAGAGGGTATGTCATCTGGTGCTATGTTAAAAATTATTTCATTTTTCTCTAGCAAAGATAAAGAGAATTCCCACCGTAAAAGATTGGAATCAGTGGTTATATTTTCCTTAGGTTTATCACTGACATTAATATTTATAATTTCAACCCTAATTGTGCATTCCCCCTTTGTAGGTGGAGCTCCCCCTCTATTCATACCAAATGGATTTTCAATTATTTCCAGATTGAATTCTAACATATTCGGGATTTTAACTCCATTTTACATTACAGGTATAATTCTCATAATTACATTGGTTGTTTATGTTTCGTTCGGTAATCCTTCTGGGAGAAATGTCAGAGTATGGAACTCTGGAATTCCAATTAATGAAAGATATACTTCCTTTGCTTATTCGAACAATATAAGGCTAATGCTAAAGAGGGTCCTCCAGAAAGGTCTTAATGAATCTCAACAGGAGCAATATTTGGTCCCCGATATATTCTGGAATAAAATGAATGAATTTGCAATTTCCCTGAGAAAATATTCCAGATCATTTTCCAGACACTTCATGAATAGTTCAATTCTATGGTATATGATTTATATGATTATTTCTTTCTTGGCCATAGTATTGCTTGCAGCTAATATTTAATATCTATATTTATTATTTAACAATCTATATTTGTTAATTTATTAATAACACTCATAGTGTCATGGAAGTAATAAATTTCCAATGTTCCCGCATGGTTAAAAGCTTTCTCTTGAATTCCTGGGACTCTTCCCTGAGGATATGGGAAGCATAACCCCTAATTCTCTTAACAATGTGTTACACACCCTTCTTAAGGTTTAAATCCACGATGATATTTAAATTGTCTGATATAACTTCCATCTCCAGTATATTATACCCATAATCGCTTCTTTTCAAGAATCAGTTCTTATAATCTCCCACCTAATGGAGAACAAGAATTTATTCTATAATTTGGGCAAAATATCACATGATACTGACAGCTGTATACAGAGTGGTCTTCATTATAGTATTCCGTCCCTTTGTTAGCTATCTTTATCTTCCTAAAACATCGTACCATCATAGATAATATATCTTTCCGCAACTCGTCTCTTCCTTAAAGGACGGAGCTTTCTTCTTTATTTTTCTGTAAATCCTTAAATAATCATTTTTTATCTCTTATAGCTCTCAGGTGATTAAATTTGAAAATGCCAAGAACAGTAAAAAGATATTGTCCCTATTGCAAAAGGCATACCGTTCAAGAAATTGAAAGAGTTAAGAAGAGGAAGGCAAGCGAACTTAGGAAGGGACAGAGGAGATTCAGAAGAGTAACTTCAGGTTATGGAGGTTTCCCGAGACCTGTTTATGAAGGTAGAGAAAAACCAACAAAGAGAATTAACATAAGGTACAGATGCACAGAATGTAAAAAAGCTTATCACACTCCGACATTTAGGGCCAAAAAGTTTGAACTGGTGGAGGTTGAGCAATAATGTCGGAATTTACAAAATTAAAGAATGCCAATAAGAAATTTGTAAAGATCAAATGTCCAGAATGTGGTGGTGAAACCATTACATATTCTAGGGGATCTTCAGAGGTAAAGTGCATTATTTGTAATGCTGTCATTGCTAAACCCACGGGCGGGTTAATTGAGTACAGAGGAGAAATAACAGGAGAATTTCAATGAAGAAGGATTACCCTGAAGTGGGTGACTTAGTAGTTTGTACTGTAAAAAATATAAAAGATTTCGGGGTAATAGTAACCCTCGATGAATATGAAGGGAAAGAGGGTTTTATCCATATTTCAGAAATCTCATCGGGTTGGATAAAATACATTAGAGATTATGTTAGGGAAGGTCAAAGGATTGTCTGTAAGGTTATTGATGCTAACCCGTCTAGAAATAAATTTGATTTATCCATAAGAAGGGTGAATGAGCATCAAAAAAGGGAAAAACTAAAAGAATGGAAGGAAGAACAGAGAGCATTAAAAATAATAGAGAATTTTTTACAGCAAAAGGGGAACCTTAAAACTGATGATGTAGTCAATATTTTAACCGATAAATTTAATTCTTTAAATTATTCCGTAGAATTAGCTCTTCTCTATCCAGATCAGTTCTTAAAGGAGGCCAAGGGATGGACTTTGGCCAAGGAATTCGTTGAATATGTGAAAAGCACTTTGAAACCTCCTGAAGTAAAAGTGAGTGGTATTGTAACACTTCAGACAGATGCTGAGAAGGGAATTGAATTAATAAAAAAAGCTTTGCTTTCAGGAAAGGAAGAAGGAATTGAGATATCATATGTTGGAGCTCCAAAGTACAGAATTGTAAGTGTTTCTACAGATGTCAAGGACGCTGAGGAAAGGATGAGAGAGGCCGCAGAAAAGATAATAAACACAATGAGGAAATTAGGCGGCATTGCAGATGGACCAGTGAAAGAGTAAATGAAATCACTAGTTAGAAAATGTCAGAAATGCGGAAATTATACCCTGGAGGAAATTTGTCCAAAGTGTGGTTCTAAAACTGTTCAGGCTTTGCCACCAAGATTTTCACCAGAAGATAAATATGGTAGATATAGATTATTAACGTATTACGGAGGTAATAAAGATGGAGACGGTAATAATAAAGAGTCAGAGTAAGTTAAAAATAAATTCACCTGTATTTATTGCAGGTCTTCCTGGTATTGGTAATGTCGGTAAGATTGCTGTAGATTATTTAATTGAAAAACTTGAGGCAAAGAAGATAGCCGACCTTTATTCCTCTCATCTGCCGCCCCAGGTAATGATAACTGAAAGTTCCAGAGCTAGGTTAGTAAGGAATGAATTATATTTCAAGAGGTTAAGAAAGAAGGATTATCTATTCTTTACGGGGGATTTTCAAGGATTAACCTCCCAGGGACAATACGACATTTCGTTTTCAATTTTAGAGTATATATCTAAGTTCAATCCTAATCTAATTATCACATTAGGTGGTTATCAAATAGGAAAGTTGGTAGAAGTACCAAGGGTATTAGGTGCATATACGAGCGATGATGCAAAGAAAAAATTGGAAAGTTTAGGTGTAGTATTCTCAAAAAATGAACCAGGAGGCGGCATAATAGGAGGAGCTGGTTTGCTGTTAGGCCTAGGCTATGAAATTTTTAATTTAGAAGGCGTATGCTTAATGGGAGAAACATCGGGATACTTTTCTGATCCTAAATCAGCGAATCAAGTAGTTTCTGTTCTGGCCAAATTCTTAAACCTTGACATTGACATAAGGGATCTTGAGGACAAAGCCAAAGAAATAGATGAATTAACAAACAAGATGATGGAACTACCTGCAAGTGAAGAGAAGAAAGAAGATCTAGGATATTTTGGATAGAAAAATTAATTTTTTATCTTATTAGTCACTTTAATGTCCTTGATTACTGTAGATGGGTATTGGCCATTCTCATCCTTTTCGAGATACTTTACCATGTCCCAAATTGTTAGTAAGGATCTGGATACACAGTTTAGTGCTTCCATTTCAACCCCTGTCTTATAATGTGCCTTAACCTGGCAATTAACCTCAACCTCTTCATCGAGCAAATGAATTTCAACATCTATAGATTCAATAGGAATCATATGGCAATGTGGCAAATCATGAAATGTTTCCTTTCCACCCATGATGCCTGCTAATTTGGCAGCTTCTATCACATTTCCTTTTTTTATCTGATTTTTTCTTATTAATTCTATTGTTTCCTTCTTCAATTTTATTTTTCCTGATGCAGAAGCTATTCTAAGCGATATTTCCTTGTGAGATATGTCAATCATTTCAGATAATGATTCAGTCTCTCAATTATAAAGTTTCTGTCCAATGACGTAAATAGAAAACCCAGTCTTGGTCCCGAATCCTTACCAAGGAATATTTGATAAAGTAAGTTAAAACATGATTTCTGATCCCCAACGGTCTCTTTGCAAGATTCGTGAATTATTTTATTGACCTCATCGGGTGTAAGATCAGTGTTGAGCCTTTGCTTCAAATAGCTAAGGAAATTCTTTTGATTCTCATTTATATCCATGGATGGGGGAACTTCGAGTATTTTGATCTTAAATTCATCAGGGGCAAAATTTTCTAACCAAAATTTAGCCGCATTTATTCTCCCCATTAAGTGAGAAAGGTCTCCAGATAGATCATAACCCGACCTTTTTAGGGATGCCATTATTTCATTAATGTCCTTTTTTAATTGGACCAGGTTTATTATATGAGAGAATGATACTTGAACTGGCATGCTTTCTGGTATTCCATTTACCTGCGAAAGTTCATAGATTCTTTTCAAATCTTCAAGCCTTTCTGTATCATTAGGTTGTTCTTTGCCGAAATAAATCCTCTCGTATATATCGTATTCATTAACCAGAGATATTAGGCCTCTTCCAGTGTCCATCTCAATATGTCTTTCAGGATTGTTCCTTGCAATCAAAAATCTTAGTACCTCGGGAGGTACCATTCTTACCATATCTATTGCCCTTACCAATATACCCTTGGATGAGTGCATTGCACCCATTCCCCGCAAATGTATCCACTCATAAACAATTGGGAAGGGGGGGTCAATGCCAAATACCTCTTTAGCAATCCTTTTTCCTGTATCATAAGAACCGCCGGCTGAAGCATGGTCCTTACCGAAAGGCTCCACCGTTACTCCAAGTACCAACCATTTGGCTGGCCACTCAACCCTCCAAGGAAGTTTTCCATTTCCGTTTCTTATATCTCTTCTCCCTGTATTTCCACAGTTTTCGCATCTATACTTGGCAACGGGCCATTCATAACTTTCTATAATGGTCTTATCTATCCTCCCGCAGGATTCACATTCAACGTTGAATGGATAGTATTCGCCTTCTATTTGTTTTCCAGATACTTCAGAAAGAATGCTTGCAATTAATTCTCTTTTTTCCATAGCTACTTTTATGCTTTCATTAAATAATCCTTGCTCGTAAAGCTCGTGTGTTCTTAGAAAAACTGGATTGGCTCCCACCAGTTTCATTGTTTCAATAAATGGTTCTATGAATTGATCACTCCAGGATTTGTGCTTTCCATCCGGTGCCGGCGTTTTAAAGAGTGGAGTCCCGATGTACTTTGAAAAAGATTGATCTATGCCTGCAGGTACCTTTCTCAATGGATCCATATCATCAGCTTCATAATAGAATTTAGCGGACTTGCCTGCAGACTTAAGAGCTCTATACACTAATTCTCCAGTAAGAACCTCTCTCATGTTACCTACATGGATCTCACCGGATGGACTTATGGCTGTAGATATGACTGCATTATCTTTAATTTTAGAAGCTGCAACATCTGCCCAATGCATTATCCAATCATCCTTGCCCTTATTAGACCTCTTATCGGTACACCTAAAATTTCATCTTTTTCGGTTTTATTTACAATTACCACTATTAAAACTGGTTCTCCACCTTCCGATTTCACTGCCTCAATAGCTTTTGAAACAGTTTCCCCGGTGCTCACCACGTCATCCACTATGACTACTTTCTTTCCAGTTACCTTTGCATAATTGCTAGAAAATGAGCCTTCCCCTTTATGTGGAGACGGCCTAAATATGGAGATTTCTTTCCCAAGTATATCTGATATGAATGTGGCAATTGGAATTCCATTTATGGTAATACCTAATATTGTGTCGGGCTCAATCCCTCTGCTGTAAAGTTCTTCGTTAATAATGTCTGCCATGATTTCTGAAAGATAATAGATTCTAGAACTGTATACACCTATGCTCCTCCAGCCTATTTTGACATCCCTGGGTGCCTCTTTGCCTTTATATTCACCACTCAGGAGCCATAGGATAGTGTTCAATGATAAATGCATCTCCGTTGAAATTTCCTTGTCACTCAACCCTTTTTCCTTTAATTCTTTGGCCTTTTTAGCTAATTCTTCAATGCTTTTCATATTAATCACCCTCAGTACTCATAGGGGTCATCACAGCACTAGCTCAGCTGACCCTCTTTTCATCATTCTATTTGTAATATATGTTATCTATTTAATTTTATAGGATTTCCCAAATTCAAGCAGTTGTGAATAATAGAAATATGTAAATGGCATTTCTAACTATGTACGATTTGCTGGATGCAAGAATTCTTGACAGAAATGCGATTTATTGCAATGTTGACATGGAGAAGCTCATGGAAAACGCAGGTGCCGCAGTAGCCAATTTCGCATCAAAATTGGGAAATAAATTTCTCGTAATTGTTGGACCGGGAAATAACGGGGGAGATGGTTACGTAGCTGCTAAAAACCTGAAAATGATGAAAAAGGATGTACAGATTAAAATATTGTTGGAACCTGAGTCACCCCTTGCTATAAAAAAGAAACATGAGTGTGAAAAAATTGGAATCCCATTTTATAACAGTGAAAATTATAATGAATTTGATGTTATTATCGATGCCTTATTGGGAATAGGCATAAAGGGCATTCCAAGAGAGCCTTATTTTTCGGAAATCAATAGAATTAATCAATCCAGAGCCATAAAAGTATCTGTGGACGTCCCATCTGGATTCCCTTCAGATCATTCAGTGAAGGCAGACTACACTGTTACCATGCAATTTATGAAAAAAGGAATGAATGAATCCAGATGCGGTAAAATAATAGTCGTTGATGTTGGTTTTCCTCCCGAAACAATATATAACATTGGCCCGGGGGAAATGCTAGCATTCCCTAAAAATTCCCCAGACTCCCATAAGGGGGATAATGGAATTTTGATTGCCGTAGCGGGATCCGCTGAATATTATGGATCGGCTGTTTATACTGTAAAATCAGCATTAAGAATGGGGGTTGATCTTGTTTATTTGTTTACTCCTGTAATGGCTGCCAATAGGATTTCACCTCATGTTTACGATGTGATAATTAGAGATTCTGGAAGAGAGTATTTTGAAATTAGAGCCGATCTCTTAAATATGATCGAGAAAAAAAATGTGGGGGTAGCTATAGGTCCTGGATTATCTAAAAATAAAGTAGCATTGGAAAACGCCAAAAATGTAATTCACTTTTCATTGGCTAATAAAAGGCCAATAGTAATAGATGCAGATCCCCTCATAATTTCAAAGAATTTCAATTATGAAGGGTTAGGTGTCCTTACCCCCCATCATGGAGAGTTTAGAAATTCCTTTGATCTAGATCCAACTGAAGAGAATGCTAAGAAAATAGCCAAAGATATTAATGCAGTAATTTTTTTAAAAGGTAAGGTTGACATAATCACCGATGGATATCGTACCAAATATAACAAAGAATTTCACCATGAATCTATGACACGTGGAGGGACAGGTGATTTGTTAACTGGAAGTATTGGTGGACTGCTATCAAAGGGTGTTGATCCATATCATGCTGCGTGCCTTGCCTCCTATATAGTAGGAAAATCAGGATTGTTGGCTTTCAAGAAACTTGGGTATTCATACTATACTTCAGAAATACTGGATAATTACTCAATAGTAATGAATGAGAAATAAATTTAATAGGATGAAATAATCAGAAATCATATGTTAATGGCAAGCGAAATAATGAGAAGGAAAGTTATAACAATAGAGCCTGATGAAACCATTGCAACTGCAATATCAAGAATGATTGAGAACAACATACATCATTTGCCCGTTACTTCATCAAAGAAGTTTTTGGGCATGATAGGCTTTGATTCATTGTTAAGGAGGCCCGTTATTCCTGTCTCCACAAAAGTTTCAACATTAATGGAATACGGACCTAGGGGAAAGGAAGACTCAAGTGCAATAGATATTGCAGAATTGATGGTGGATGCCGGGAGAAAAGCAGTTGCCATAGTAGACGATGATGATAAATTAATTGGGATAATTACCACCACTGATATTATTAAAAATATTTCAAAGATAATTAATCCTTCAGAATACAAAGTAGGGGATATAATGTCAAAAGAACCCATAACGGTAAATGAAGATGATGATGTTGATCTTGCCATAAAAACCATGAGAGAGATTGATGAATTTTCATTGCCAGTTGTAAATGAATATGGCAAGCTGACTGGAATAATAAATATTGAAGATTTCAGCAGAGCTTATTGGCGAGATAAGGAGAAAATGTCTCAGGGCGAGTACTATAGAAACATGGGAAAAATAAAGGTAAAAGATGTTATGGTTCCACCAGTATTTTCCAAGGAGGAAGATTCCTTAACTAAATGTTTAAAGCAGGTGGATGAAATGAATTCAAAAATATGCGTAGTTGTCGACAATGAATTCAAACCAATAGGAATATTGACACATTCAGATCTGTTGGATGAGATTGTGAAATTGCAACCACAAGAAGGTGTACTTGTAAACATTTCTGGAATCAATTTCCCAGATTTGGAAACTTATGATAGGATATATGAAATCATACAGAGAAGAATTAAGGGATTTGGAAAAATAAATAGATTAACCCCGAAAATACTTAATTTACATTTTGAAGAGCATAAGCAGCAGTCTGGTGAGATAAAGTACTCTGTCAGAGGCAGGTTAACCACAGAGTCAAGAACATTTTATGCACGTGCATGGGACTGGGATTTATTTAAGGCAGTGAGAGAGTTGATGGACGAATTTAAAAGAATGATTGAAAAGGAAAAAGAAAAAAGGTTGGGGGAGTAAGTGCATAATCTTGATAATTATCTAAACTATTTGAACAGGTACTCAAATTTCTCAGAAGTTTATTTTTCAGGAACATCGGCAAATAATATAAGCTTTAAAAATGGAAGTTTAAGCCAGGTATCCAGCAGTAACAGTTCTGGATATGCGTTTCGCGCTTTAGACAGATCGATCTCTTTTGGAGCCACCAATGAAGAAGAATGGTCAAGCGTTAAAGAACATCTGGATAGGGTAATAGAAAATTCAAGGGTTCCGGGAAGGAATAAATTGTCAAATGAGGGAGTATTCAAAGATAAATGGGAGGTTGCTGTAAAAAGAAAGATCGAAGATATGGCTTTAGAAGATAAGATTTCCATTTTAAAGGATATTGATCAAATTCTAATTGAAAAGAAAATACCCATGAGGATTCTTTCTATAGCAGATATAAGGCAAAAAGAGATATTGGTGAATTCAGAAGGGACAGAGATAGAGGGAGACATTTCTAAAGTTGCATTTTTTGGAGTCATAGGTTATTACGAGAACGGAAACTTCGAACAGAGGTTCATACAGCTAGGATTTTCGGGGGGATATGAGGCCCTTGAATATTGGGACCTCTTCAATACTATCAGCAATGAAGCTGAAGCTTTAAAAAGGTCAGTAATTGCTAAATCAATAAATCCTGGTTATTACGATCTGGTGGTTGGACCTGAAATTTCAGGAATAGTAGCACATGAAAGCGCCGGGCATCCCATGGAATTAGATAGAATACTCGGGAGGGAAATGTCTCAAGCCGGTGAATCGTTCATTAAGTTTCAAGATATGGGGAAACAGGTAGGAAGCCAACATGTTAATGTTGTTGATGATCCTACTATTGAGCACAGTTATGGATACTATAAGTATGACAGGGACAGCGTCAAGGCGAAGAAGAGGTACTTGTATAAAAATGGACTAATAAATGAATTTTTGAGCAACAGGGAAAGTGCTGGTAGAGTCAATCTTAAAAGCACGGCTGCCTCTAGAATATCGGAGTGGGATAAAGATCCAATACCTAGGATGAGTACTACCTTCATAGAACCAGGAGATTACAGTTTAGAAGAGTTGATAGAGGATGTCAAACATGGTATTTATATGAAAAGCTACAATGAATGGAACATAGATGACATAAGATTTAACGAGAAATACGTCGGGCTTGAAGCTTATATATTAGAGAATGGGAAAATAGGAGAACAAATTAGAAGACCTACACTGGAAACAACCACAATTAAATTCTACAGTTCTATTGATGCTGTTGGAAAGGATCTTAAATTTTTTGCCGGAACTTGCGGAAAGGGTGATCCCATGCAGGGCGTAGATGTTTGGATGGGTGGCCCGCATGCAAGACTTAGGAATATTTACATGCGGTGATATTTATGGATGCAGTAGAAGCACATGAATTTATAAAAAAATATGATTTCGAAGAGGTAATTGTTAGAAAATTATCAACAAGAACACAGCAAGTTAAATTTTCAAACAATGAAATAGATATAACCAACAATTGGGATGAAACCGGCTTTGATATATATGTGACCAAAGGTAGAAAAATCTATAATTTCGATGTAAAGAATGAAAAAGATTTGGAAAAAAGTGTGATTAATGCGGAAAAGGCTTTAAGGCTTTTAGAAGACAATCCTGATTATTTTAAAATAAATTCTGAAAAATATCAATATAGAAGTAGGTCTAACCGAATTATTAAAATTTCAAATTTCGACATATCTCGATTTACCAAAGATTTCCTAGATGACAATATAAAATTCGCAAAAAGAATAGGGGGTACGATTTATAAAAAAAGTATGGAGCTTGAAGTCGTGACAAATTACAATAATTTTAAGGATTTAAATAAATCAATAGAATTTAATGTGAGAGCATTCAATGAAAATGATATTCCTACACAGCAATCTTTTGCAACATCCCATGATGATGATCTGGAAAATATTTACAAAGTTGGTGAAGAATTGAGAGATCACCTCAGGATGCTTGGTAAAACTGTACAGGGAAGCGAAGGAACCTATCATGCAGTACTTCATCCATTGTTTTTTGCCTCAATAGTTTCTTATACATTGCCCATGGCTTCTGCTTATCAGGTAGATTCTGGAATATCGTTTTTTGCAGGAAGATTGAATCAGAAGATAGGTTCATCATTGTTTACCTTGTACGATGATGCAACCGATGATAGCATGTTTGGTTCAAGGATAGCTGATGATGAAGGTGTACCTACTAAAAAGACTCCAGTAATAGAGAAAGGATTTGTGAAGAATTATCTCCATAATACAAGTACCGCTATAAAATTTAATTCTGAAAGTACAGGAAATGCTGGAATAATATCACCAACCCCCTGGCAGGTCTCAGTAGAACCAGGTACCGAAGATCCTAAGGAAATGATAGAATCCATAAGGGATGGACTTTATATTGTTAACACATGGTACACAAGATTCCAGGACTACAGAGAAGGAATATTCTCCACTATTCCAAGAGACGGAATTTACAGGATAAAAAATGGGGAAGTAATTGAAAGTTGGACAGGAATGAGAGTTTCTGATTCTCTTATTAATATTTTCAAAGGCATAGAGGGAGTTTCTAGGGAAACCAAGAAGGTTAAATGGTGGGATGAAACAATGTATTCAAAAGTTCCCTATGTGTACGTTAGCAAATTGAATATAACGAAAAGCAAATAAATAAATTTAATATTTTTATTTATTCTTACTCTGTCCAAACTTTGTGCATCTTCTTTGCTTTCTCCAATCTCTTGGCTACTACCTTCCAGTCAATGAGATTCAAATACGCATTTATGTAATCCTTTCTATTGGTCCCGTAGTCTATGAAATATGCGTGCTCAAAAACATCTAGAACCAGCAGGGGAACTAGAGTTACGAGGCCTCCTATATTGTGGGCATCATAAAGGAGATTATACAATTTTCCATCTTCGAGGTTCAAGCCTAGAACTGCCCATCCTCTTCCGGCCATACCTGTGGCAACGAACTCATCTTTCCACTTTTCAAAAGTTTCGAAGCTCTTTTCGATCTCTTCCTTTACTTCCTTTGGAACTTCCGGCTGCGAATCTGTTAAATTTTCGAAATAATATTGATGCAGATACATTCCATTTCCGTTAAAGGTTTGTTCTAATTTCAGTGCCCTGAATTCGCTGTATGTTGCGGCACTTTTGGAGAGGTCAACGGTTCCAGATGCCAATTTATCAGCTATTTCATTGCTTTTATTTACATATCCATTATACAATTTCAGATGCTCTGCGAGCATTCTCTCGCTAATTCCTTTTAAACTCTTATAAGAAGGTAATTTTGCTGTGAATCCAGCCATAATTTTCACCTATTCCATTATCGATTAATCATACTTAAATTATTTGAATCTTTTTCTCTGAATATTGTGCCCAATTATTATTTTCCTAATTTCATTAGTACCTGCACCTATTTCATATAAAAGTGCGTCCCTGTGATATCGTTCCAATGGGTATTCGCTCATATATCCATATCCGCCAAATATCATAATAGCATGTTTGGTTATCTCGGTTGCAGTTTCTGATGCAAAAAGTATGGATGAAGCAGCATATGAGGGATCGAGCAACTCCTCTTTAGTCATTAATGCAGCTTTGTAAGCTAATAGCCTCGCAGCCTCCAGCTTAGTAAACATATAGGCAAGCCTCTCCTGAATAAGTTCAAAATCCCCTATTTTTTGGCCAAACTGTTCCCTGGACGTGGAATAATTAATAGAATCTTCAAGTGCCCTTCTGGCTATACCTAAAGGCCCAAAAGCAAGAACCGCCCTTTCACTGTTTAAGCCCGACATTATAATTCTCCTTCCATCACCCTCGTTTCCCATTAATCTATCCTTCCCCACAACAATATCATTAAAAACTACTTCTCCGGTAGGCGAACCTCTCATCCCCATTTTCTTTAATTTCTTAGGAGTTTCCACACCATCGGCTCTTTCTAGTAAAAAGGCAGAGTAAATTGATCCATTTCGAGCATAGGTTAAAAATAAATCTGCAATAGGTGCATTGGTAATGAATATCTTCGAACCATTTATCTTGTATTTTTCATCTTCCATTTTATTGTAAGTGGTTTTCATTGAGCCTATAGCATCTGATCCTGCTCCTGGTTCTGTCAAACACAGAGATCCTATTAATTCACCTCTGGACATCTTATCTAAATATCTTTCCTTCTGATGCTTAGAGCCGTTTCTGTTTAGATTATCCATGACCAGATTTGAGTGGGCTCCATAAGATAATCCTATGGATGCTGAATAATAACTTAGTTCTTCGAGTATCAGGCCCTGGGTTAAATAATCCAAATTGGCACCCCCATATTCTTCTGGTACTGTAATACCGAGAATCCCAAGGCTACCCATTTCTCTGAATAATCCCTTAGGATCAAACTCATCACTATCGATTTTGTTTGCTATCGGTTCAATTTTTTTCCTCGAGAATTCTGAAACCATATTCAAAATGGATTCTGTTTCAGGAGAGAGCTTAAAATCCATAACAATCATCCAACTAAGTTAATTAAAAATTTAAAATTTTCTAGTAATTCATTTAATACGGTGAAATTTTCATGAAATTTAAATAATAATTATAAATTGTTCAATCATGGATCTCCATTTCTACCCGTCAATTGAATTGGAGGCTATGCTGTATGGCATATGCAGGGGATCCTTAACTAAAGATATACAATGCGTACCAGATTACGAATGCAAGGGAGATATTTATCTGGGGCCAGTAGGGGTCGTGAAACTTGCTGATAGGGAGATTATTGATTCGGGAAATATTTTTTCGAACTTTATGGGACCTAATTACTATTATGAAAAAGAGGAAGATTATGTCAATATCAAAAAGGGGGATATGGTTTCCAGATTTTATGCAAAATTGTTGCTAAATAGGGAAACAAGGGAAGGATTAAATTTGCCTTTAGTGCTATCCCCGTATGATGAATTTATTAATCGCTCTACGGGGGAGGTATTTGCTACTTTTAAGATAGACCTGTTTTCAAAATGGGCTGATAGATTCGGTGAAATTCCGATGCCTCTGTATCTGGCAACTTTAAAAAGTAATATGTTTATTAACAGCGACTTAGTTGAGGAATATATAAGGAAGTCTATCAAATTTCTCCACTACAATTTAGATTCAATTTTAAGGGATATCATAGACAACAGTAAAGTGATAGAAGAGCTTAACCTCCATAAATTGTCCATATTTAATTTTATAAACCGTTCTTCATTTTCCTTAAAATTAGAGGATAATATTTCGATAGAGACTATAGCTAAATATCTATAAACATTTAGAAAGTAATTTATCAAATACTTGCATGAAGATCATATGGGGGACTATTTAGAAGAAATAATTGATAAGGTTAAGCAAATGGATTTTAAGGATTCCATAGATTTTTCTTTGAAATTCAAAAATATCGTAATTTTTGGGATGGGTGGATCCGGTATAGCCGGAAAGATTTTTCAGGATCTATTTACAAAATTTCCTGTTATTTCCATAGATTCATATGAATTTCCTCAATATATTGATGAAAATACACTCTTCATTTCTATCAGCTACTCTGGTAATACAGAGGAAACTATAAGAGCTACAGATATGGCAATAAAAAAGGGGGCCAAGGTATGGGCGATCACCTCTGGTGGAGAACTATCGAAAATGGTAAAAAATGTAATCCTAATTCCTAAAGGACTTCAACCTAGATCATCAATTGGCTATCTTTTAAATCCTCTGCTTCTAGGATCTGGGTTGGCGGATGATGACTCCCTCAAAGAAGCAAAGGAAAATATTGAAAAATTAAATAGGGAACATGAAGAAATGAAAATAATCGCTGATGAAATATATTATGGGAATAAAGTTCCCGCCATATTTGGATTCCCTCCATACAAATATGTAGCTTACAGACTTAAAACTCAGTTAAATGAAAATTCAAAGATTTTAGCCTATTGGAGCTACTTCCCGGAATTAAATCACAATGATACAATGCCATTGAAAAGCACTTACAGGAAAGAGCTATTCTATTTTATCGCTTTAACTTACCCTAATATTAATGAGATTTATCTTAAAAGGCTCAAAATAACATCAGAAATCTGCGATTTCAATTATAGGGAAGTAAGAGCCATGGGCGAGTCCCTAGCATCACAAATATACACATCAATACATCAAGGCGATCTAATATCTTATTATCTTGCGAAAAGAAGGGGTGTAGATCCCAGAGATGTAAATATAATTGAGGAACTTAAGAGGCGTTTATCTTAGAGCTTGGCGATGTGATATTCCAATAATTTTTAATGATATTTTAACGACTTCATAACTATTTATTCGCAGAACAAATCTTTAGTGGATTTATAGAATGAAATCTATGTCAATTGATACTAAATAATTACTAGCCCTAAGGTTATAATATTAGTTCTTAAATTAAACGTGATCGTATTTCGAATTAATCAGTCTTCCCCTGTTTAACTGTTTTATTATAAATTGCTCAGTTTATGGGATAAAAATTAAAAATTATTTGAAATAAGGATATGCATCATTTATTTATAATAGTAAATTCTTGCTGACTTGAAATGCCTATAATAAAAAGGGAGGAATTGATTGAGGCATTGAAAATTGTTTTCGAACCATCAGGTATGACAAAAAAAGATATTGAAGAGCTGGCTGATTATGTGCTTAGTTTCTTTGGTTATGAAAAGACCTTAATAGATAATATTTTAAGCCAACAGGATAGAGATATATTTTATACCCTCCAAGACACCGGAATATTAACAACTAGCAGCGAGAATATAACCTTGCAGAAAGGCAAGCCGTGGAGGATTCATTATTGGCACATTAATCTTGATAAGATACATTCAATCATTAACGAACACAAAGCCAAAGAACAGGATGTTTATGAAAAGATTTTCAGAGATCTCGAGGAGCAATAATATAATTAATTTCTATTTTTTGAATTATCGAAATTTATTCCCCATTTAATTTTTCAAAAGTATGAGTTTTCTAAATCCCTAATCCATTTATAGATTACAAAAATAAATTCATTAGTGTCATTCTTTATATGCCACACGATAATTTCAAACAAAATTAAGGAGAAAACAAAAAATCACTACAATCATTCAATGAAATTGAAAACCTTATACCCTATCGATAAGATAACAATTGCAGATATTTAGATCTTAATACGATTTGTTTCAAGTGAGGAAAAGCCTCAAAAATTTACCACAGATAAGTATGAGAGTATCTCATAATTTAGATAAAGGTTTGAATTTTTCGATGAAATTTATTATAAAGCCATTGATATGGAAAAATAAGAAAAAAGGCATATAATCAATAGTTACCGCTATATATACTCGGACAACTTGCAATATTTCTAAAACTTAGATGTTGTTGATCCATCATTCGCCCAGGGAACTACATTAACTGAACCTGGCGGATTAAGCCCGTGGGAGATTCTTGAAATTTTAATAAGTATAAATATAGAAAAATTTGGAGTAGATATTACCGAAGTTATCCCTGGTTAGTATTATAACGGGATCACCCAGATACTTGCGATGAATATCATTTTGATTTGTTTATATAAATTTAAAAAATGATGCTCCGGACGGGATTTGGACCCGTGTCGTCGGCTCGAAAGGCCGATATGCTTGACCGGACTACACCACCGGAGCTTGACGGTAATTTTTTACTTGTATAAAATCTTGGTGAATGTGTCTTAGAGATAAGGGAAAATTAAAATATTGTTTATATCTACCTTATCAACTCAAGTGAAGTCCCATGACTGATACAGTTGAACAGTTTATGACCAAAAAGCCCTTTGTTTTGAAGCTTCCCTCCAACGTATCAGAGGCTATGAAAATAATGGCTAAAAGAGATGTGGCTGCAGTGCCGGTAACAAATTCTAAGGGGGAATACGTTGGAATAGTTACCAGGAGGGATATTCTTGAGAATCCAAAAGAAGATGAAATATCCCTCTTGATGAGAAAGGATCTTCCTACATTATCACCAAATGATCCCATAGGAAAGGCTGCAGAATATTTCGTAAAATTAAGAAGAAGACACGTGCCAGTTATAGAGAATAATAAAATTGTTGGTATATTAACTCCATATGATCTGCTTGATGCTGTAATAATCAAGAATCCTCAAAAGACTATAAGGCAAGTTATGAATTCCATAGCTATTCCAGTTTATTACAAATCAACTGCTAGAATGGTTGAGAAAATAATTAGATTGACGAAAATTACAGCCTTTCCAGTCCTAGACGATGATGGGAAGTTAGTAGGAATTATTACAGAGAGAGATCTCCTGAATGGAGCGAATCTTGATGTTAAAACTGTGTCATCACAATTGGGCATAGGAGAGGATGATGATTCTTGGAGCTGGGAATCATTGAGGGATATTTTTACATTCTATTATACGGTTAGGGATCTAAAATTACCTGACATAACCATAGATAAAATCATGTCAAAAGAACCAAAAACAATTTTCGAAGGATCTCCAGTAGCTGAAGCAGCCAAAATTATGAAAAAGAACAAATTCACCCAACTTCCAGTCAATGATCTGGAAAATGATATAAGCGGAATGGTTTATGATTTTGATATAATATCCTCTTTGTTATGAAGGACGAGATTGATCAAGAGGAAGTTGCGAAGAGAAGGGGAATTTACTTTCCTGCTTTTTCAATATACGGTGGATCATCTGGATTATTTGATTATGGTCCATACGGGTCATTAATAAAGGACAATATACAAAACATTTGGAAAGAAATGATATTTTCTGAAGGGCCCGTAGCTATGCTAGATTCACCTGCCCTTACCCTTCAAAATGTTTTAATGGCTTCGGGGCATTACGATCGTTTCTTCGATTATTCTGTCCAATGCAAATCTTGTAATACTAAATTTAGAGCGGATGATATGGTAGAATCCTTGGGATTGAAAGTGATTCTAGATAGAGATTATCTTAACAATATTATTAGAGAGAAAGGTATTAAATGCCCAAAATGTGGTGGAGAATTTGATGACGTCAGGATACATAAGTTAATGTTTCAGGTAGACCAAGGGGAAAATATGGATCCCCTATTTCTTAGACCAGAGACAGCGCAGGGCATATTTGTTAATTTCAAGGAATTTTATAGATTCTTTAGAGAAAAGCTTCCGTTTGCGGTAATCCAGATTGGCAGAGGATACAGGAATGAAATTTCACCAAGGAGGGGCCTTTACAGATTACGGGAGTTTAATATGATGGAATGTGAAGTATTTCTTGACCCAAAAGATGAGAAGTGGGTCAAGGAGCCTTACGATGATGTTAAAATTCATTACCTTACAAACAAAGATGAGGACTTGTTCATGACCCCCAAGGAGGCATATGAAAAGGGGATAATTAAATCTCAGCCACTGGCCTATTTTACAGGTTTTGCTTTTAAGTTCTATAGTAGAATAGGTCTTGACGTAAATAAAATAAGGTTTAGGCAGCACAAGAAAGAAGACCTATCTCACTATTCTTCGGATACCTGGGATGCTGAAGCACTCACAGATATAGGTTGGATAGAAATTACAGGTATAGCCCATAGGGGAACATACGATGTAGGTCGCCATATTGAGTATAGCGCCAGAGATCTTTATGCACAGCGGCTTGTAGAACCGCACAAGGAGAAGAAGATAGAATTAGAACCAAACTTTAAGGAAATAAAAAGGGACTTTGGAGATAAAGCTGGTGAAATAATAAAGGCCATAAATAATGGTAACTCAACCGTTTTCCTAAACAACAAGCAAATTTCATTAGAAAAATACATCATCAGAAAGGAAGTTGAAGTTACAGTTGACAGGGAGTCTTTTGTCCCGATAGTTGTGGAACCCTCATTTGGTTTGGATAGGGTTATTTATGCACTTCTAGATCATAATTTTGATAAGAGAGAGGAAAATGGGTATGTTTATCTTAAAATACCCCCACAGGTTGCACCTTTTATTGCAGGCGTTTACCCACTTTTCCCCAAAGAAGATTTAGAAAAGGTTGCAAAAGATATTTACCAAAAATTATTGAATGACGGATTCAAGGTAATTTATGATGATTCTGGGTCTATCGGTAAAAGATATGCCAGATATGATGAGATTGGAGTGCCATTTGGAATCACCGTTGATTATGATACCTTGAAAGATTCTACTGTAACCATAAGGTTTAGAGATACAACAGAACAGATAAGGGTTTCAATAAATGATCTAACATCAAAATTAAGGGAACTTCTATGGACTGGAAAGAAAAATTGAAAGCTGCAGTTGAAGAACTTAGATGGGTAATACCGGATAAAGTTGGAGTAGTATTTTCAGGGGGTCTTGATTCCTCCTTTTTAGCCTATATTTCAAACATGTGGGATAAGGATGTACATCTTTATTCTTCAGGAACCATAGACTCGGCTGATTTCAATTGGGTATTCAAAGCTGCCGATTACCTGGGTTTGCCTTTGAAGTTCATAACGATAGATGAAAACAACATTCTGGATTCAATCAAAATGATTAAAAGAATAGACCCTAATTCTGACGCACTTCAGGTACTTTTTGACATCCCGTTGTATTTCGTCAGCTCAGTGGCTTATGAAAGTAACTTAGTAAGTGGTCAAGGCTCTGATGAACTTTTTTTAGGCTATAGAAAATATGAAAAGAATGATACGGGCTCCAAAGATTTGGAAAAACTAATGAATAGGGATTTACCCAGGGAAATTAAAATTGCCAAGAATTTTGGGAAGACCTTGATTGCCCCATATCTTAATGATTCATTCATGGATGTTGCAAAAAATATACCTTTTGAATTCAAAATTACAGATGGCATTCATAAAAAAATACTCCGGGAGGTGGCCATAGAATATGGATTAAATCCTGAGATAGCAATGCGACCTAAGAAAAGCGCCCAATATTCGAGCGGCGTAAAATATTTAATAGAAAAGATTGCAAAAAACAATGGAAAAAAGGTCTATGAATTTATTAGGGACTTGTAGTTATTATAGATTTTGACATTCTTTTTTATTATCTCTTCTACATCTATTCCCCTAAATTTTCCCTCCTCATACAGTATCTTGCCATTTACAATGGTATATTGTACATTCCTTCCGCTACCTGAATAAATTAGGGATTCTATTTCATGACCTTCTGATGGTTCCATGTTCAATCCCTTATTTAATATAGCTAAGTCAGCCAGATAACCCTCCTTGACTAGACCTATCTTCTTCTTTAACACCTTATATGGATTTATGGTCATAAACTTAAAAATTTCTACTGCTGGAACTGCGGCGGGCTCCTCCCTGTAATTTTTTTGAAGGTAGGATGCTACCCTTCCGGTTTCAATCAGATCAAGATGATTTGAAGATGTAGCAGAGTCAGTACCCAGAGTTACATTAACACCGTATTGAAGCATTTCTAATATGGGTGAAAAATTTCCATTTCCTAGCTTCATGTTACTTACAGGATTGTTCACGATTGTGGCACCATATTTTCCAAGAGTTTTTATTTCAGATAGAGTTAAATAAACACCGTGTGCTCCAATGAATTTATCTGAAATTACTCCAATACCCTCCAGGTATTCAACCGGTCTTTTCTTCTCTTTTTTTACAAGATCATAAACTTCTTTTTTATTTTCGCTTAGATGCATAGTCATGGGCAGATCAAACCGATCTGATAACTCCTTAGCTGCTAATAAATCATCTCTGGTTGTAGAATAAACACCATGAGGCGCAGGCAATGGTGTTACCAGTTCATGATTCCTAAAATTTCTAATGAAATTTTCTGCATTTTTTATAGGATCTCCTTTTTGTGTAGTAATTTCCTTGTTTACTATTGCCCACCCCAGAAAACCTCTAATCCCTATTTCGTTTACTGCCCTTGCTATTATATCTTCAGAATAATAAAGATCCATGAATGCAGTTATTCCATTTGAGAGCATCTCGAGAATTCCCAGTTTGGCACCCCAATAAATTTCTTCATCCGTCCTATTTGAATCCAACATGAAACCCCTGTTCAGAAAAGCATCAAACTTCAGATCGTCAAAAAGGCCCCTCATGTTGGTCATAGCAATATGTGTATGCATATCTACAATGCCGGGGATAACTAATTTATTAGAGGCATCTATTACATATTCTGCCTCCTGTGATATTTTCTGTTTTATCTCTGATATGATATTTCCATCGATGTATATGTCTCCTTTAAAATTATTACCATCTGGGTTTAAGATAGTTGCATCCCTTATCTTAATTTGCATGATCGAACATTGTTTGATTTTATAATAATTTATAGCTTTATGGTAAACTATTCCGCAACTGCTAGAGAATCATTAAAAGGAGTGCCCCTATTATGGAAGTTATAAAGAGGAAAAGGAATGAAAACTTTGTGAACCTTAAAATATCCTTAACCCTCATGTTTCTGAATGCTATAAGGTTGGCTAAGGAAGCAACCAGAGTACCATTACCACCAATATCTACACCATAGGCAAGCGCAGGCCAGTTAGCCACTTTTCCGAATAAAACGGTTGTTGGTACGTTGCTTATAAATTGGCTTAAAATCAATGAATAAACATAGATGTCAATAGCATTACGGGGCATTGTGATTCTTAGGATTTCCCTTGCTAAATTTACATCGTAGAAAATCAAAATGAATGTTAATATAAGTCCTAAATCCACCTTAGAAAGATTTGATGGTTCATTTAAAAGCATGGAAATAATAGATATTGAAATGGATAAAGTGAAAATATAGTAAGGCCATCCCAGCAAAAATGCCAATATAATTATTAAAAGCAATACAAAATTTGGAATAAATAAATACATATTTACATAAGGAGCTTCGTCTAATTTATTCTTGAAATCTCCCGTTTTTAAAAGCATTATTATTATTAAAAGCAAGAACGAAGAAATCAAGAACGGAGGAAACATAACCTTAAGGAAAAGAACAAAATTTCTTACGCTTTCGCGATAAATTATAATATTCTGTGGATTGCCGAATGGCATCAACATAGATCCTACATTTGCGGCAATTGCCTGAAATATTATTACATCATCCACATCTTCCCTTGAGAATTTTCCTATGGATACTGTTATGGGTACTAAAACCAATAAGGCAACGTCATTAGTTAAGAACATTGAAAGTAAGAGAGTAAGTACTACTGAAAAAAGGAAAAAGGTTCTCTTGTTATTGAAATTCTGGAGTATTTTAAATGATATCCTATCAATTCCTCCTGAAGATAAAAGGGCGGCATTGACAACTATTAAAGATGCAAGTATCCAGATTGTATACCAATCTATGAGTCCCGATACAAATATTCTTTTAACAGCAATAGATAATATGATATAAGCTGCTATCAGTATAATTAGCAACAGCCTGTTTATGGTTAGCTTCATTTACAGTTTCTTAAAGTGTTTTTTTCAATAGTTCATCGATTTCCGGCCCTACCGCTTTAATAATTGAATTAACAAGTTCTTCCTTCATTTCCTGGGGGAGTGATACTACTGCAACTTCGACCAGTATCTTTGTCATCTTGGCTATTGCTGTTCCCTCCATAAGTTTTGCCCTTACAAATTCCTCCAGAGATTCCCGAAATTCCTTTTTCATTCTTGGATCCTTGTTTACCTTTTCCATTATGATGGATTTTATTTCCTCCTTGTAAATGTCCCTTATGGCGTCATAAATAAGATCTTCAGAAATTGTAACCTTCTTTATATCATCGATTATGTTTCTTTTATCTCCTTCCATAATTCACTATTAGATCTTCCGATAAAAAATTATATGTCAAAAGTTACCTCAGCCAAATTTTCTGTTTCTACAAAATTATGGTAAGTTACTGCTTTGATCAGATAATGATAGCTATGCTTGCCATATTGAAATTCCTCACCACAAAACCCAACCAATACCTTGCTTCCGCAGAATCTTAGATATTTGATTTTTAGTACTTTGTTTTCCGTATCAACAACATAAAGAACATCATTTAAAAAACTCACAGCATTTTTAACTTCGAATTCCCTTTGGAAGAAATACTCGCATTTATTATGATTCCCATGGAATATTAGACTTAGCATTGCATTCCCTAGTTTAAGATATAGTAGTTTCTTATCTCTTTCCGTTACCCTTATTCGAATGTCTGCAGTATGGTTCAATATCTCAACTGGCATATTATATCCTATTGAGATGGCCTCCTTAGTTCATCCGCTATATAGCTAAATAGCTTTTTTGGGTTTATAATGTTAATTATATCATTTAATTCATCCCTATTTATTACTTTAAATGCTCTCAGGAGGATTAAATAAATAAACATATAGCCCACAAAAATTGCAGCTAAATATAATGCTGACATCCTTGTGGAGTTGTAGAAGAAAATTATTAGAGGCAGTGCAGGTAAAATTGAAACCGCTATTGGAAGAACTGCATTTTTATCTATGAATTTACCAATTTCATTGTGGATGAGGAAGAGCGAATACAAAAACGTAATAATTGATGAAATTAACATGGCTAAAGCAGCACCCATTACTCCGAGATTCATAAGTTTTATACCAAAAAATTGCGATGGTATTAGTATTATATCCAAGACTATGATAAGTACTGAGTTCAAAATGTTAATGAACGATGATACTTTTGTATTGGAGGTTGCATTAAAATGGTTTATGAAAGTAGTAGATACCACTGAGAAGAATATAGATAGAAGCATAACCTTTAGTGGCAACTGGAATGATATCAGTTGAGAGGTCCATAGATTCAGTATTGGAGCTGCAAATATTATGGTAAATACTATTAACGGAGAGAGTAACATAATAAGGTATTTGGTTATGTAATTTACCCTCCCTTTGTATTCATTCATATCCTTAGAATCTTTTGCCAGCATTGGAAGAATCATAATTGTTATGGAACCAGCAAAAGTACTAATTATCTGAACTATTTTAAGATCTCCTGAATATCCGCCAAGCTCATATGCATGGAAGAATGTTTGAATCAATATCTGTGAAATATTTGATGAAATGGTAGCTACGACGGTAGCAATCAACAAGGGAAACGAGAACTTCATATATTCCATTATTATTGAAAAATCTGGCCATTTGAACTTCCATGGCCTTCCGAAGTATAAATTCATGGCTAAATAAACCATGTACGAGGCGCTATAAGCTATAGAAATGTATATGGAATATTCCAATGAATTTCTTACGTGGAATATATTTACTAAGAAAAAAATAAAAATTAATAGAAACCTAACCAAAGATTCCACTATACTTGGGATTGATAATTTAGCAGCCTCCATTGTACCCGTCAAGAAGCTCCTTATCCCCTGTATTAATGGAAGTGAAAAGAAATAGGGTATTAGAAGGAGTATGCTTATTAGTTCGAATCTTGTTTCAAATCCCCTATGCAGTACTATTTTCCATATATACAGGGAAAGAAGCATAACTCCAATATAGATCAAAGTCATGGAAATTTTTAGTAAGAAAAATGCTGAATTGTACTCTGCCCTGTTCTTGCCAGATGATATCATTTTTATGTGGGCAGTATTCAAACCCAAATCCCCTATAAAACTGAAGAGAAGACCGAACGATAGTGCGAAAGAGAAAATTCCGTAGGCTTCAACCCCCGCGTATCTGAAAATTATAAGGAAAGTTAAGTATCCGAATATCAGCCCTATTGCGCTCTGTAACATGATAATTGAGGGTTTTGAAGATTCCATTTTAACGTTAATGTTAAGGTATTTAAATAGATTTATGGGTAAAAATTAACAATAGGAAAATGTTAAAGTTCTGTGAATTGGCTTACATCCATAATAATACCAATCATACTTTTCATGCCTTCTTACATCGCAAATCCCAGCGCGGTAATTTTTGGTGGAAAAATAATCATTGACGGAGGAAGAAAATTTAGAGGCAGAAGAATTTTTGGGGACCATAAAACGCTATCTGGATTCTTAGGTGGAGGATTTGCTGGATTTCTTATTGGGATAGTAATAATTGTGATTGGTGCTTACTGGAAGCCATTGTCCTATTCAAGCAGTATTTACGTTTCAATAGTAATTATACTCCTCTTATCTTTTGGTTCCATGCTAGGTGATCTGATTGGTTCATTTATAAAAAGGCAATTGAATTTTGAGCCTGGAAAAGAAGCACTTTTTCTTGACCAGTATCCCTTTGCATTGGTTTCGCTTTTTTTAGTTTACCTTTACTTGAGATGGGATTTCTTCAAGGTATTCCCATGGCCTGGTATAATAGCAATACTTATCATAACGCCATTACTACACAGAGCAGTTAATATAATTGGTTTTAAAATAAAGTTGAAGGACGTTCCTTATTGATTAAGAAAATTAACTGTATCCTCAACAAGGTTTTCCGACCTATATAAATTGGGCAGTGCCTTTTTAAACCTTTTTGCCCTTGAATCTAATATTATTGCAACCCCCCGATCCTTAGGAGACCTAATCAATCTACCTAAGGCCTGTTTTAATTTCATTATAGCCACGGCCTCATAGGCATAGTACCAGCCTTTTTTGAATTTCATATCATAGTATGTCTCCATGGCATTTGTTTCGGGAGATGGCTTTGGATATGGTATGCCAGCTATAATTGCAACTTCCAGAAATTTTCCTGGCAGATCTAATCCTTCCGAAAGTCTACCATTGATTACGCCCATGAGTACCCCTCCATTTTGCTTGAAAGATTCTATCATATCTGCTAATTCTAGGTTAGTGATGTTTTTTCTTTCAAAGAAGATTTTTCTTTTAAAATTAAGATCTCTTATTTTTGACAATTGCTCGTAGGATGTTGCTAATACCATGGTATTATACGAAGTCCTATTAATGAAATCTTCTAAAATTTCAAGAAGCTTCTCTTCGCTCTCCAATCTTTTGTAATAGCTTAAGTTAACTTCGTCCGTATAGAGAACTCTTAAATTGCTTTCAAGGTAAGGTACGCTTATTGCTCTTTCATTAGCCTCTTCAATTCCTAACTCATCTTTAAACTTCTCAAATGGAGTTAATGTTCCTGATATAAAAAGAACACTTTTAAACTGCTTCAAGAAATTTAGTTGATTCGATACATCTAAGAATCTCAAGTTTATTCTTTGTTCCGAGTCATCAACTATTCTTACAAACTCTGCTCCGGAATCCTCCATAAGTAATTGAGACAACACGGCTGTCCTATAAATGTAGCTCCTAGGTAATTTTCCCTCATTCAACTTCATCTCCTTTATGCCTTCACCCACGTAAACCATCTGTTCCAGTAACCTTGAAATTTCAATGGTTCCTGATGAAAAGGACTTCATGAATGCTTCCTTGGCATCGTCCGGAGTAAGAATCCTTGGCCCATCTGAAAAGATGTATTCTAAAGCCTCTTCTATGTAATTCAAGCTTAAACTAAGGCTTAAATTATTGAAAGTTTTATCACCATATTTTTCTACTTCATCCCTAGCCTTATTTATGTCCGCAACACTAAAAGATGCTGAATTAATCATGCGTAAGAATTCAGGTACGTTATGCGCTTCATCGAATATGACAATTATTTTTTCCATAGGAGTTTCAATCCAATCCATAAACCTTTCCCTAATGTAAGGGCTTAATAGATATGAATAAGTTGATACAACCACCTTGGCATCTTTCAATAATTCCCTCTGTGCAAAATAAGGACAAAAACCGAATTGATCTCCTAAGTTCACGAGATCCTGTGGCCGCATGATATCGGCTACCCAACCCATGTCATAATCGGTTTCATAAAAACATCCTTCCTTTCCTTCCATTCTGTCTTTTACTAACCTTTGGCAAAGACGGGATTGTTCTTCTGGGTCTCCTTCCCTCATCTCTGGATTTACTTTTTTAAAAAGGCAAGTTTCGCTTCTTCCCATAAATGATATTACCTTTTTTAAACCCAATAATCTTGATTCTCTAAATACATTTTCAACTTGGGAGTTTGTTCTGGTTAGAAAAACTATTTTGCAATTATCACAATCTTCTAATGCATATATCAGTGAAACTAGTGTCTTGCCAGATCCTGTTGGGCTTTCCAGTATCTTTATTTTGCTCTTTGAATTTTTCAAAAAATCGAGTGCCTCTACCTGCCACCTGTAGAGTTCATATGGACTCTTTATGCCCGTTCCCAAGAAAATCACCAAGATTCTTTGCCACACCTATTCCTAGAGCTCTAAGCTGCTTTTCCAGATCATCCTTCGAAATGGAATGATCGAATTCATATGATTTTAATGATTTTTCAATAATTTTAGGTTCGAAACCCAATTTTTCTGAAATCACTTTAATACCCCTCTCAGGTTTTGAATTACTCTCTGTTAATTCAGAATACTTAATGATTAATTTTTCTTTCAAATCGTTCAAAACATTGCCAAAAAGCGCACAGCACGTCTCATGGTTATTTTCAGGTTTACCGCCATAAAGTGTAAGGTATGGTTCCCATATGCTAATGGCGTCAACTTTCCCTTTTCCGTAAGCTTCTAATAGTTCTTCTATTCCTTTATAGTATACGATCTGGAATCCTTTCTTTTGCCTGGATAATCTGTCCATTTTTGAAAATGGTGTGGTTCCCAAGATTCCTCTGTCGGATTTTTTGATTATGCCCCCTCCCCCTCTTGCAATACCCATTATTGGTTTGATCCTTTCATCCAGAAGGAAAAAAATATAACCCGACACTAGGGGACTTGCAAGGATGTCTATTTGCCCAAGTATTAGTTCCTTAAAACCTTCAAGGCTGTTATTGAAAATTTTCAATATATAATTTAATCCCAGATCTTCAATTGCTTCAATCAGATAAACATATTCAGAACTTGGCAGAATCCCAACCATTAAATTTGAATCCCTGTTTATTTTAACCTCTATGGTTCTCTCGCTGATTTTTCTTCTAATTATCTTACCCTGTATTTCAAGCTCAGAAAGTATTTCAGATGTTCTTGATCTAGATAAACCTAGAGCCCGACTTATCTCTACTTGTGTTTTTTCTCCTGTTGATAAAAATTCTAAGATTTTATCTGCTAATTTACTCCTTGGTCTCATGTTCAGAATTCAAAAATTTCTCCGTTCTTCGGAAGGAGAACTTTTGCTCCTGTAATTTCCTTAGCGAGTTCTTCCCTCTTCTCTCCGTGCATAAGGATTACCGTAGATGGCCGGCAACCCTCAATGAAATTTAATAACTCTCTGTGCCCTGAATGGGCTGAAAAATCGAAGAACCTAACATCCATTTTAACTTTTGTAATCACTCCCGCCAGATCTATATTTCCGGTTTCCAATAACATCCTTCCGTTAGTATCCTCCACTTGATAACCTGTGAGGAACAGACCATGCTTTGGATCATTAAGCTGAGATATGTAATTTAAAACCGGGCCACCATCAAGCATCCCACTTGTTGTGATTATTACGTTACCCTCCATGGCCTTTTCCCTATCATAGTTATTTCGAATTTGCCTTATTCTTTTAAGCATTTTCTTGTATCTTGGGAAATTCTTAATATATTTCGGGTGGTTCAGAAGGACGTTACTTACGCTTCTCGACATTCCATCCATCCAAATTTCGAAATCTGTATTTTCTAAGACCATTAAAAGTTCTTGAGCCCTTCCTGTTGCAAAAGCCGGAACGACAGCCACCCCTCCCCTTTCATTTACCTCCCTTATGGAATTAATGAAATTTTCTTCTACGTCCTTTCTAGGGGGATGCTCTTTTCCAGCATAGGTACTTTCAACTATTAGAACATCCGTATCTATAGATTTGATCCCGGTTAAAAGATGTGTATCTATGCTTTGAATATCTCCAGTAAACAGTACTTTTTTATCGTTCTTTATCAAATACATTCCACTACCTGGTAGATGGCCAGTATTGTGAACTGAAATTGTTACATCCTTGAACTCTACAACATCCCCATACTCTATTGGTGTGAAGGCTTCTATTACATTATCCACATCTATCCTCTCATAAGGCAAAGATGTACTCTCTATTGTAGATATTTTTACCGTATCGTATAGTAAAATTGGTGTAACTGCTAAAGTTGGAGGCGTTCCATAAACATTAGTAGGAGATGATTTAGCTAACCATGGCACCATTCCGACGTGATCAAGATGACTGTGAGTAAGAAATACTGCATCTACCTTCGGTGCAAATGCGGGAAACTGTGGTGGCTTCGTAGGATTAATACCATAATCAAACAAAAATTTGTGAATTGAGGTGTCCAGAACGAAACCTAACCTCCCTACCTCGTTCCCTCCACCCAAAAATTGACCCTTCATAACGAAGCCTCCTCCAAACTCCTTTTACAGCTACAACCTCTATTTTCAGGTATTTTGGGGAGTAAATTCTCTAACAACCTCATTACCTTCTCCTCGTTCTCTCTCATTACTTTAGTTACTTCTGATGCTGATACTGGTTTATCAGCCCAGACGTCAAAATCTGTAACTGTGGCCAATGTCATATAGCACATGCCCATTTCCCTTGCTAGATTTATTTCTGGCACCAGAGTCATCCCAATTATATTCCCGATCTGCCTGAAAAATCTCGATTCAGCCCTTGTACTGAACCTCGGACCTTCTATGCAAACATATGTTGAGCCCTTTTTTATATTTATACCCATTTTTTTCCCCTCAGTATAAGCTATTTCTGATAATTCTGGACAAAATGGATCAGCCATGGAAATGTGAACTACCTTTGGGCCATCATAAAAAGTGTAAATTCTCCCCTTTGTAAAATCAAAAAATTGATCAGGTATTACTACTGTCCCAGGTGGCAATTCTGGATCCAACGAACCTACTGCGGAAATGCTTATAACCCTTTCAATTCCCAGTTGATTAAGAGCAAATATGTTTGCCCTGTTGTTTATTTTGTGGGGTGGAATTTTGTGTGGTTTTCCATGCCTGTACAAAACAGCAACTTCCACACTGCCAATTTCTCCCACTTCAATGGGGGATGATGTTTCACCATAGGGGGTATGAATTAAAATGGACTTATATTTAGTCAGCAAGTTTCCTACTGCTGATCCACCGATTATTGCAATCTTACTCATTGAGTAGTGATATAATGATACCTAAAATATATTTTCACGGTCATTAATCAATTAATCTAATTAATAATGAAAACTCAAAATTTATTATCGCATCAGAAATTTAATGATAGCATCTGGACCTAACGGATGATATATAAAACATAACGCAAGATTAAATATCCATAATGAATAAGGGGAAATATGGAAGGCAAATCACGTCCCCTAGGATTACTGGGTAGCAGCTTGAACAAGTACGTTTTAGTTAAAGTTAAGTGGAATCGAGAGTACAGGGGAAAACTGGATGGATACGACCAACATATGAATTTAGTGATAAAAGAGGCAGAGGAAATAATAGACAGTAAATCCAATGGAGTTTTGCCCATAGCTGTTATCAGAGGGGATGTGGTTGTATATATTTCGCCTTCGGAGGTGTAAATAAATGAGAGGAACTCCATCCATGGGCAAGAGGAGCAGGATAAAAGTTCATATAAAATGCAGGAGGTGCGGACATCACGCATACAATGTCCAGAAAAAGAGGTGTGCACACTGTGGATATCCTGCCCCTAGAATTAGAGAATATAGCTGGGCAAAAAGTAAGTGATAAATGTGGTGTAGTTGCGCTATTAGAAGACAGTGGGGTAGAATATAGATTAATCCAGTCCCTGAGGATCCTGCAGCATAGGGGTCAGGAATCTGCTGGTATTTGTATTTACAATGGTAAAAATTTAAAGGTCTATAAAGGGATGGGTCTTGTCAGGGAAGTATTTTCTCAGATAAAGATAGATCAAACAGGGGATAGGGGAATTGGACACATCAGGTACAGCACTGCTGGTTCTTCCGTAATAGATAATGCACAACCTATATTTTCTAGGGTTGGAAAATATGAGATAGCAATGGGCCACAATGGAGAAATAGTAAATGCAGAAGAGATCAGGAATGAACTTGAATCTAAAGGTTATTCATTCAATACTACATCAGATACTGAAGTAATCTTGAGGCTACTTGCTATAAATCTCGCAAGGGGGGAGGATATAATAGATGCAATGAAACTAACATTCAGTAAAATTAGAGGTGCATATTCCCTAGTTATAATGATAAATGAAAGGGTTTTTGGTGTTAGGGATCCCAATGCTATTAGGCCCTTGGCAATTGGAAAAACTAAAAAAGGTTTTGGAATTGCATCTGAAAACGTTGTATTTGAACAACTTGGAGGTAAAATTATTAGAGATTTCTATCCTGGTGAAATTATTGAGTTGACGGAGAATGGTTATAAAAGTTATAGGTTTGGTAATGAATCCCCAGCACATTGCATGTTTGAATATGTTTATTTTGCAAGGCCTGATTCCACAATAGATGGTAGAAACGTATTTGAAGTAAGGAAAAAAATTGGAGAAATACTTGCTAGAGAATGTCCTGCTGATGCAGATATTGTAATCCCGGTACCTGATTCTGGGAGATCCCATGCCTTAGGGTATTCCATTGTTTCGGGAATACCTTTTGTGGAGGGTTTAATAAAAAATAGGTATGTTGATCGCACTTTTATTATGCCAACACAAAATAAAAGGGAAGATGAACTTGATATAAAGCTCAACCCTATAAAGGAAGTTATACAGGATAAAAGAGTAGTCCTTGTGGATGATTCAATTGTACGCGGGAATACAATGAGGAAGATTGTTAAGCTTTTAAGGGATGCCGGAGCTAAAGAAGTTCATGTAAGGGTTGGGTCCCCACCAATAAAATATCCTTGTTATCTCGGGATAGATATGAAAACCAAGGAGCAATTCGTGGCCAAGGAAGGTAAAAGCCTTGACGAACTGGCAAAGGAATTTGGTGCTAATAGCGTTGCTTATGTTTCAATAGACGGATTGGTGGAAGCAATAGGATTTGAAAAAAATAATCTTTGCCTTGGCTGCCTCATCGGGAAATATCCAATACCAATTACTAATTTGAATGCAAACAATTTTACCTAAATTCCCGTTTTATTTTCTCTATTTTTTCTTTAGTCCTCTTGGGTATATCTGATTTAATTCCTGCCAAATCGGCTCTTGTGGCTTTCACAATGCCATTGGCATAAACTCTGGCAATTTTGCCTGCTAGTTTCCTAGGCGCTTTATATATGTCTGGTATTTCATATATGACCCCGTGCTTTGGAGGGGTGCCCTTTCCTTTTTTAAATCTAAAGAAGGCTTTTTCTGCACCCAATATCTGTATTGCACTTGATGAACTCATAGCAATTTCTTTTATTCCACCTGATAAACTTATGAGCCTTGCAGTAACTTTATGTCCAATGAGGGAAGACGTATTGGGAGCATTCCTTTCCACATATGCCTTAAGCATAGAATCCAATTTGTCCCTGTAATTCAGCAAATTTTCTTCTAACTCTTGAAAGAGCTTTGTTGCTCCTGGATCTATCTTATCGGAATATTTTATCAGAGTTTCTGATTCCTCTTTTTTCAATGTCACAAAATTTATGAACTTGTCAATTTCATCAATCATTTTAACAAGCTTATCTATAATTTGGTCTTCCGTTATCTTTTCTCTCATAATACTTTTGTTAATGGCGCTTGTAAGTTCCTTTATATTTTCCAAGTCTAAATTTTTTTTGACCAATGAATCTGTGAACACTATAGTTTCTCCATTATATTCAGATCTGCCTTCTCTTAATAATTCGAAATATATTTTCATAAATTCATCTTTCGATATTTTTATTTTCCTGACGCCATCACTCAATTCGTCGTAGCTAACTAGATAAAGCATTCATAATCCTATTATGAATATGTTAATTAAATTTTATATCCCCATTTTTTAAACAAACTATCATTTGTTAATTTTTAATCTGTTAAATGCTTAATTTTCTCATTCAATGAAGAAATTGCACATCCATTATGATTCCAATTAAAATTTTATACTTATAAAGAATTTACCCAAATGCAACTAAAAAAATATGATTATGATAGACTCCTGCATGAATATAGGGAGAAGTTTGATTATAAAAACCCCCTTCAATATACTGTTAATTTTTTAAGGAATAAGGTGGATAAATATAACTGGGTTGGAATTTACATGGTAGAAGGCGATGATTTGGTATTAAGAGCCTGGGATGGACCGGAAGCTACTGAGCACGTCAGGATAAAGATAGGTGAAGGAATATGCGGGCTAGCAGCTAAAGAACAATTTACAGTCGTAGTACCTGATGTATCAAAGGACAGCAGATATATAGCCTGTTTTCCCAATACAAAATCTGAGATAGTTGTACCAATTTTCAATAATGGTAAAGTAATTGGAGAAATTGATATAGACAGCGATTTAATCGATCCTTTTGACAAGAAAGACGAGCATTTCCTCGAAAGCATAGCAAACTTTTTAGGCAGTTTGTTATAAGTGTCAATGTTGACTGCAGATTCGATTGACCTAATGAATAATTTTGGAGGTAATGCTCATATGATTGTGAAAAAATATACTAAATATGAGAAAGCTAGAATTATAGGTGCAAGGGCTCTCCAGATATCAATGGGGGCCCCAATTCTGGTTGACATTCCAAAGGATATAATTGACCCTGTAAAAATTGCCTTAATAGAACTTGAGAATGATGCAATTCCCATGACTGTTAAGCGCAAGAAGAGGTCAACAGTATGAAAAATTGGAGTGGTCATATTATTTTTCCTGATGACTTTCAGTGGAAATATCTGGAAAAGAGCTATAAAGGATTAATGGAACTATTCTTTGAAGAAACAGGAGAACTCGAGGAAGAACCAGACCATCGGGACGTTATAATATATATAAACATGGTAGATATAAAAAATAATAGAAAACCTGAAGGATATAATAGAGAGGGAAAGCTCAGGATGGTCTTTCCTTTGCATAGGAAAGAAATTACAATTTTATCGCCCTTACCTGAATCCTACGTAAGGGATGTTTCCGAATCTCTCAGCAGGTATCTTACCAGTAAGAAAATAAAGCACAATTTGGAATTTGATTTAATGAAATACACTGAATACAGGAAAAAGAGAAAATAAGTTTATCCCAGATATTCAAGAATTCTATTTCCACCTTCAATTAATTCTTCCATAGACAAAGCATATGAGATTCTAAAATTGAACTTGGAAGATGGTCCGAATGGTTCACCGGGTGTCACCAGAACTCCCTTCTTCTCTAGAAGATCATTGCTGAATTTGTTCCCATCCATACCATTCAATAGTTTTGGAAATATATAAAAAGTTCCGCGTGGTATATTTAATTTCAACTTTTCGCTCTTTGATAGTATCTGATAAATTTTGTTTCTCTTTTCTTGGAAGGATTCTTTCAATTTTTGAGGAAAAACCCTGTCATCCATGGCTTTCAATGCAGCATACTGAGAAATTGATGGTGCACATGTAATTGTATGCTGCTGATAAGCATCTAAATATGGACTAAATGATTTTGGGGAGATAATATAACCTATTCTCCAGCCAGTCATTGCGTGGCTCTTTGAGAAACCATTTACGACGAATGTTAAATCTTCCATGCCTGGAAACTGCAGAATTGATTCGTGTTTCCCCTCATACACTATATCTTCATAAATTTCATCTGACATCACATAAATCTTTTTATCGAAGGAAATATCTGCCAATGCTTTTAACTCTTCATGGGTTGCAACCCAACCTTGTGGGTTGGCAGGGCTATTTAGGAGTAACATTTTTGTTTTGGGTGAAATCTTTTCCTTCAGATCCTCAATATCCAAGGATCCATCATCGTTGGAGTTAACGTATACTGGCTTCCCTCCAAAAAGCTTCACAATTTCTGGATAAGATAAAAATGATGGGTCTTGGAGCAAAACCTCATCACCTGGCTCAATCACTGATCCCACTGCTATGTTAATTGCAAATTTTGCAATCGACACTATAACCTGGGATGGCAGTATTTCCTTTGAGGTCATATCTGAATATTTCTTTGCTATTTTGCTTCTCAATTCAGGAATCCCGGCAGATGGTGTATAATGAGTTTTTCCGGCCTGGGCCATTTTGAATGCGTATTCTATCACTTCAATTGGTGTGGTTGGCTCAGGTTCCCCGGCTGCAAATGATATTACGCTTTTCCCTTGAGACTTTAGCTGGGAAAATTTGTTATTCAGAGATATTGTTGCAGAGGGTGTTATGTTTTTATATAAGGTAGATACCATGGCGAATTATGTCTTCTTGATATATTTAAATTTACATTTTCCTTACTTCGAAATGTAAATTAATCAGGTATGGTTATTGAATTAGTGGCTGTAATTGCAAAAAATCTATATAAAAAGTACGGAAACAAATTGATTCTCAATGACATAAATTTAGAGATAGTAGATGGTGACATCTTTGGCCTACTTGGACCTAATGGTTCCGGTAAATCAACACTAATGAAAATTTTTGCAGGGACACTGAAATATGATTATGGTCAGGTGACAGTAGAATCATACGATCCAAATAGAAATCCAATTGAAATAAGAAAAATTGTTGGTTATGTTCCTGAGACTCCAGTTTTGTATGAATCATTGACTCCGAGAGAATATTTTGAATTCATAGGTAGCATGAGGGGTCTCGACATTTCTCCAAATTTATTGGAAAAGAGGATTGACGAATTGGCATATGCCCTTGGAATTTCTGAATATATGGATAATTTTATTGGTTCCCTTTCCTTTGGTACTAAGCAGAAGGTATCTATAATTTCATCCCTACTTCACAATCCTAAAATTCTAATACTTGATGAGAGCATTAACGGTCTTGACCCAAAATCAGCAAAGATTTTTAAGAGCCTTCTAATGGATCTTTCTAAGGAAGGAAAAATAATTATTTTCTCCACACACATATTAGAAATAGCACAGAACATATGCAAGAAAGTTGCGATAATGGATAAAGGCTCAGTAAAGTATACTGGGAAAATAGATGAAATTTCTTCCCAGGATAAAAACCTAGAAGAAGTTTTTCTTAAATTAACATCTTCAGAGGACATAGATCAAATAGTTAAAGCACTGAAGGAGTCTATAACTTCGTAAATTAAGGTATATGGAACATTAATAAATATGTGTTTCATGTCTAAATATGCTTCATTATTTTAAGGTATCAATCCCGCTCATCCAGGAATTTAAAACAAGTTTTGGTGTGCAATACCAAAGGGAGGCAGTAATACTTAGATACTATGATGGGGAGATTGAAGCTTTCGGAGAGATGGTTTCGGATGAATATCCTGGGTATTCTTATGAATTCAATGACGCTGAAATTATTGTCATAAAAAAATATTTAGCCCCTATTTTGAGAAAAACCCAAGACCCAGAAGAATTTTCTAAATTAACTGAACATATAAAAGGGCATAATATGGCCAAGGCTGCCTTGGAAATGATGCTTTATGATTATATTTCAAAGAAAGAGGAAAAACCGCTCTATAAATTTATAGGTAGAACTAAGAGTTATGCTGATATTGGAATATCTATTGGCATATCAAGTATTGATGCTACCATTAGTACAGTAGAGAAGGCAGTTAATAGGGGATATAAGAGAATCAAAGTTAAAATACAGAAAGGGCATGATATTGAGCTTTTGAAATCCTTAAGGGGGAAGTTTCCTAATATTCCCTTGAGTGTGGATGCTAATCAGGATTACACCTTAAAAGATTTGGAAACTTTGAAGAAATTGGACGATTTCAATCTAGAATATATAGAACAGCCTCTTGGTAAAGATGATTTCATCGGATATACAAAGCTAAAAAAAGAGATTCAAACAAAAATATGCCTAGATGAGTCCATTGAGTCCCCAGAATCGGCCATAATGTATATTGAAGCAGGTATTGCAGACATTATTAATTTGAAACCTGGAAGAATGGGTGGCATCGGAAATACTTTGAAGGTAATTGATATTGCAAAGAAAAATTCAGTGGGTTTATGGGTTGGAGGCATGCTAGAAACAGGTATTGGAAGATCCTTCAATATTTCCATAGCATCCCTAGAAGATGTAAAATTACCTGGAGATACAAGCCCCAATGACAAATACTTTTGGAAGGATATAACAATGGAGGTTTTTACCATGGAAAACGGGAGAATTTATCCATTCAACAATCCTGGGATAGGTGTAACCATTGACTACCCCAACTTCATTCAGGTGATGAAGGATGGAGAAAAAATTATTGATTGAAAATGTAAAAAAACAATTCCAGAGGATGGTCGAACTTAGAAGAGATATCCATAAGCACCCTGAGATTGGAATGGAAACTGTTAGGACCTCTGACATAGTCATTTCCGAAGCTAGTAAATTCGGCTTGAAATATAAAAAGATAGGAAATGGAGTAGTTTTAGACTTTGTAGATGAGCCTCATATAGCTCTTAGGGCTGATATGGATGCACTTCCAATCAATGAAGAAACAAATCTCCCTTTTTCTTCGGAGATACCAAATAGGATGCATGCTTGCGGGCATGACATGCACACCGCAATTTTGCTTGGCTTAATTCCCATTGTCAAAAATATGAATCTTCCTGTTAGAATGATATTCCAACCAGGGGAGGAGATAGGCAAAGGAGCTATCTCAATGATAGATGGAGGTGCACTTGATGGTATAAAATTCATTTTTGGTCTCCATGCATGGACCTCCATGAATGTCGGCGAGTATCATATTGTAAAAGGCGGAGCCATGGCAGCTGTTGACAACTTCATTATCAAAATAAGAGGGAAAGGTGGACATGCTGCCTATCCTCATCTAGCTTATGATACTATTGCGGAAGCTGCTCGCTTAATTAATTACCTCTTAGAAATACCAAGCAGAAAGGTTAATCCTCTTGATCCTGCGGTTGTTTCTATAGGATACATTAAAGGTGGATATACCAATAATGTTATTCCTCAAATTGTGGAAATGGGTGGCACAGCTAGATCACTTAACCAAAATGTCGCTTCAATCATTGAGAGAGAAATCAAGTCCATTTCTAATGAGCACGTGGAGGTAACATATGAAAAAGAGCTACCTGTCCTTGAGAACGATGTTGAATATTCTTATTCGATAGATAGAATCGCAAAGGAATTTGTCAAAGACAGGAATGTTCCACCTACCATGGGTGGGGAGGATTTTGCCTTTTACTGTAAAAAAACACGTTGTGCCTTTGCCTTTCTTGGAACTGGTAAAATCAATGGCATCGAAGTTTCAAAACACAGCAGTAACTTCAATATAACTGAAGAATCTATGATATATGGGGCCCTTCTCCATATTTCAGCCATTCTGGCTGCTGAAGAATTGATCAAAGTGTAGTTAATTTATTTTTTTAATCCTTGTTTAAGCAATGATTGCTCTTGATATGTAAAATATATCATATTTCAACTTACTGTTGGAAATATTCCATAGGTTATCTATGTGGTAAAATAATTTATAATATTATGTAATAATGGCTGATGCCCGATCCAGCTTCTAAATTTTTCAGTTGCAGCAATGTTGAAAGAGCAATATTTGAAGCAGGAATAAAGCTTGGTGCCATTTATCATCAATACACTGGCATTCCTGTGAACCAATATAACGTTGAATACCTTGAAAAGGCAATAGAAATGGCAACAGAGGCTCAGCCATTTGTAGAGGAAGTGAAGGTAAATATAGATAGGAATAAAATTGGCAAAGAGCTGTCTGTATACAAATATAAAACCCTAACCGGTGATATGATAAATGTAACCATCAAAATTAATTATGAGGGTGCAAGGGTCATTGGAGAAATGAAGTTCATCGATGAGATGAATTATCCACTTATGTTTTTCAGGGTAGATAAAAATGATCAGTAAAGTGGCCTTAAGTGGTTCCGAAGGGGTAGGAAAAACTGAAGTCTTAAAGAAAGTTATAGAAATATTGGAGAAAGAAGGGCATGTTGTTGGAGGGATAATTACAGAAAAGGAATATGAGGGAAAAGAACCAGTAGGATTAAGGGTAATAGACTGGCATTCTAAAAATTCCATCATATTTGCCCATAAAAGTATTAATTCAAGAATAAGGGTAGGGAAATTCGGTGTTGATATTAAAGCGTTTGATCAGATAGCAATACCTGCACTCCAATGGGCTAAAGATAATGCAGAGATCATAGTCATAGACGAAATCGGAAAGGTTGAACAGGAGAGTAAGCAGTATACAGAGCTTGTTAAGGAGATTCTTGATATGGATAAAATGCTGATTGTGACAATACACAAGAAAGGTAGAAATCCCTTATTGCAAGAAGTGAAGAAACGTGATGATATGAGGAACTTGGAAATAAATCCAATTAATAGAAATGTATTGGTCTTTAAAATTGTCAACATTATAAAAGGTGAAGAATCCACCATATGATATTTGAGGGTAATGCAAAGTTTCAGGCAATAGGTGCATTTACTCAGGGACCTGGAAAGGCTGGGAATGGATTTTACAATAGGGAAATGGTTACTTCTAGGGATTTCACAGTTTCGATATTAAAAATTTTCAGGCCAGGGTTGGCCCTGGATGGAATGGCAGGAACTGGCATAAGGGGTATCAGGATAGCTTTAGAATCCGGGTGGGAAGTTGTATTGAATGATAATAACCCTGTAAACTTTAATTTAATTAAGGATAACGTGAAATTGAATGGCCTAAATTCTCTTGTATGGAATTTAGACTTCAATGCAGCGGTTGCAGAAAAATTTTGGGATTACATAGACATTGATCCGTACGGTACCCCGGTAGGGTTTGTGGAAAATTCCCTAGCTCACCTAAAAAATCATGGAATTTTGGGTGTTACCATGACAGATACTTCTGTTCTGGAAGGAAAATTTCTCCAAAAAGGATATTTAAGGTATGGAGGGTTTGGCTTAAGAGGGGTCTATTCTAAAGAAGTATCAACCAGGATATTCGCAGCATATCTTATTAAAATTGCAGCATCTCTGGAGTTAGGGAGTAGAGTACTTCTCACAATAAGGGATAAACATTATATCAGGGTTTTTCTCCAGGTCCAACGAGGGGTAAATAGGGCTTTGAAATCCTTAGAAAATGTCAAAAATTTCACCTTAGAGGGAAAAACTATCGGTCCACTTTATTGGGGACCTCTGTACGATAACGAAGTTTTAGATAGAATAGATATCGAAAATCTATCAAGCAGATCCAAAAAGCTATTTGAAAACATGAAAAATGAAGACCTTATGCTTTTTTTCTATACGAATTCCATAAATAACCATGAAGTGAGTATAAATGAAATTATTGAAAGGATAAAAGAACGAGGATACAGAGCAGGCAGAACAAACTTCTATGAGAAAGGAATAAAGACTGATGCTCCTAATGATCTCTATTATTCCATATTACAAGAAGCAGATTCAAATAAATTTATCTAATTGCATGAATTGAACCTGACACAAATGAATAGCTTTCTTAAACTCATGAGACCCGTAAATGCAGTCATGGCATCCGTGGGAACAATAATTGGGGGTATAATCTCATTTGGCAGTTTTCGTGCTCTTTATGATGCCAATATTTATTTTGCAATGCTGACAGTTTTTCTTGTACTTATGGCAGGAAACATAATGAATGACTATTTCGATATTGAAGTTGATAAAATTAATCATCCTGATAGACCTCTGGCCTCAGGGAAAATAAAAAAGGACGATGCATTAGTATTTGCAATAGTATTTTTTATAATGGGATACCTTATTTCACTTTTCACCTTTAAGATAGTATTATCGCTAATAGTACTGTTCGCTATTGCATTGCTTGTTAGCTATGAGTGGAAGGCAAAAAAAGCAGGTTTAATTGGAAACATCATTATATCGTTCCTGGTAGCTTTAATATTTATATATGGATCCCTCAGTGTTAAGTTTTCATTTTTGGTATTAATATTTGCATTTATGGCATTTTTAGCTAATCTGTCAAGAGAAATAATAAAAGATGTTGAAGATGTGGAAGGGGATATTGATAGAAGAACACTGCCAATGAAAATAGGAAAAAAGTTGAGTACAGTATTTGCATCGGTATTCCTTTTGATAGCTATAACTATATCCCCTATACCATATTTATATTTCCATTGGAATATTTCCTATTTAATTGCCGTTCTTTTGGCAGACATCCTATTTTTAGTTTCCATAATATTTTCATTTAATAACCCCAAGAGGGGGCAGGAATTTATTAAATTTGGAATGCTAGTTGGCCTAGTGGCATTTTTAATTGGTGGTGCGGTATGATATTGAACAATATGAAATATGGGCGGATATCCCATTTGACCCTTTTGGATCCTGATAAGGTGAATGAAGAAAATATAGGTAGAATAATGGAAATTATCAACAATTCGGGATCTGATGGCATCATGGTCGGAGGATCTACCGCTACAGATACGGCAGTTGTTGATAAGACTGTAACCATGATAAAAAAGTACACTAAACTACCCGTGATATTGTTCCCTTCAGCCTCTACAGCCATATCTCCGAAGGCAGATGCCATTTTCTTTATGAGTCTTCTCAACTCCAGTGATAGGGAATATATTATAGGGCATCAGGTTAAAGCCGCCAGGGCTATTAGAGAAATGAAAATGGAAGTTATCTCTTTAGCCTATTTAATATTCGAACCCGGCATGACTGTAGGTAGGGTTGGAAAAGCCATTCTTATTGGGAGGGATGATGTAGAAACAGCATTATCATATTCCCTGGCTGCGGAGATGCTCGGTTTTTCAGCATTATATTTGGAGGCAGGTTCAGGGGCTGACAGGCCCATTGACAAAAAAGTGGTTGAAAGTGTTACTCATGAGGTAACCATACCGGTAATTGTAGGAGGAGGAATAAGAGATCCACAGACGGCAAGAGAATTTATAGATGCTGGTGCAACTACTATCGTCACTGGAACCATAGCAGAAAAAGATCCAAATATGCTCGCAAAAATAATAAAATCAATTAAGGCTCGTTAAACTCGCTTTCAATTTTATTTATCCAAATCTTTGCCTTTTTGTTCGTGGGATCTAGAGATATTGCTTTCTCAAGATCAGCAAGAGCTGTAGCCTTATCCTTTAGATAGTAATATGCCATAGCCCTATTTATGTAATTGTCAGGATTGGCCGGGTCTAAATCAATTGCTTTTGTATAATTTTCAATTGCACCTTTGTATTCCTTCAAATAAAAAAGTGCGTTTCCAAGGTTAACAAATGCATCGAGATACAAGTTATCCTTATCGATTGTCTTTTCAAAAAATTCTACTGCATCCTTGAACTTATTTGTTTCCAGATAGATACTACCTATATTGAAGTATAGGTCCGGATCTTCAGGGTTCTCCTCCAATAGTTTCTTTAATATCTCGAGACTTTCGTTGTATTTACCAGTATGAAAATACGCAACTGCGAGATTGAATCTGGTTTCATAGTCATTTGGAACATATTCCAATGCCTTAAGATAGTTTTCTATTGCATCCTTATATTTCTTTAATGATAAATACCTGGAACCCCTTTCAAAATATATTTCTGCTTTCTGATATGCATCCCCCTCTTCTTTCGGCAGTTTTGGATTGAAGCTCATTAAAGTGTTATATATGCAAGGTTATAAATAATTTGTAAAAGACCAATTGAAAATGGGATATAAAAAACATAAGGATAAATTTACTTCATCTCGCTAAGTGTTTCCCTCACCTTACTGGAGAACAGTTTTACATCCTCGTCTGAAACTATTAATGGAGGCCTGAGCCTTATGGTTTTCTCTCCAGCTTTAAGCACTAAGATGCCCTTTGAATAAATGCGGTTAAAGAACTCATCCCTTAGCTTCTCATTCTTCAGATCAAATGCGTCCATCACACCTCTCCCTCTTGGATTTTCAACTAGGTTTGTATACTTATTATATATGTCAGTTAATTCCTCCAATATGTGCTTCCCCTGAACTTCAGCATTTTTCAATAGATTGTATTTTTCCACTATTTCAATGTATTTTTTGGATCTTACCATATCTACCAGATTTCCTCCCCATGTCGAATTGATTCTGCTCGGAACTTTGAAAACGTTATCTTCTACTTCATCAACCTTAGGTCCGACCATTATTCCACAGACCTGTGACTTTTTGCCGAATGCAATAATGTCAGGTCTAATTCCAAAGTGCTCGTGTGCCCACCATTTCCCTGTTATTCCCATTCCTGATTGTACCTCATCTACAATGTACATTGCATCATTTTCATGGACAATTTTTAATGATTCTTCAAAGAACTCCTTCCTAAAGTGGTTATCTCCGCCTTCTCCCTGAATTGGTTCTAAAATAAATGCTGCAATGTCGTTTCCATGCTTCTTGAAAGCTTCCTGCAATTCTTCAAGGCTTTTCCTTTCCTTCTCTTCAACTTCCTTTAAATTTCTATCATCTAACGGGAACCTTATCTTTGGATTGGATATCCTAGGCCAATCAAATTTTGGGAAATATTGAGTTTTCCTTGGGTCATATGTATTAGTTAGGGATAGGGTATATCCACTGCGACCGTGGAATGCCTCCTTCAGATGTACTATTTTCGTTCCTTTTTCTGTCTTTTCCCCATTTTTAAAATTCTTCCTGATCTTCCAGTCAAAGGCTGTCTTAAGTGCATTTTCGACGGCCAATGCTCCCCCATCAATGAAGAAGAAATACCTCATATATTCAGGTGTAACTGAATCAGAGAATTTCTTAACAAATTCCGCCATCTCAACGGTGTATATGTCTGAATTTGTAACCTTATTCTTAGCAGCTCTAATTAATTCCTTCATAAATTCAGGTTCATTTAGGTCGGGATGATTAACCCCTACAGGATTTGATGCAAAGAAACCAAAGAAATCCAAAAATTTCCTGTCATATCTCGAATCGTACAATAGCATACCATGACTCTTTTCTAGATCTAATACTAAGTCGAATCCATCAGCCAGCATCCTGGATGCAATAACTGGGTGAACTTCTTTTGGATCCATATTATAGTATTTGCTCATACAACTCTATTGCTTCAAGAGATAAATAAATTTTCAACTTTTAAGAATATTGCTTATAATATATAACAACTGATATTTATGTCTGATATTAACTGAATTTTCATAACATTTTTAAAATCTTTTCTTTGAAAATAGGTAGGAATTCATCTACACTAATCATTTTACCTGTTATTTCGGAAATACTTGTCATTACATTAGGTTCAAAATCGCAGGGTTTTATCTTTTCAAATTTTCTCAGATCCGTACTCACATTTATAGCAATCCCATGAAGTGTGCAGTCCCCTTTTATTGCTAAGCCAATGGATGCAATTTTTTTGCTTCCGACCCAAACACCTGTCTCTTTATGTAACCTCCCTTCCGCATTTATATTATAATGAGAAAGTGATTCAACAGTTGCTCTTTGGATCTTAATTATGAGATCTAAAATATTTATACCCCTTTTTTTCAAATTAACTATGAAGTATACTACTAATTGACCTGGACCATGGTAAGTAATTGCACCACCCCTTTCCACCTTTATGACATTTATATCTTTTGAAATTATGCTATCTTGATTCAAGTGTATTCCAGCGGTATATACGTCTGGATGTTCAGTAAATATTACATATTCTTGGCATTTTGAGGAGCAATGCATATTGAGTTCCCTTTGCTTCATTAAACATTCCATATAATCACAGGGTATTTTCTCTATGACATCCATCAAACAACAATAACCTGAAAACGAATAAAATCATTTTTAAAGGATATTGAAAACCGAATATCCAAAGCATGAATCAAAATTAATTTTAAAACGAATTTTAATATAATATCTACTCTCATAAAGAATATATATGTAGAATTATTTATTGCTCTGCGCTTCCGAGGGATAAAATGGCTGAACAAAATGAAAATTTGAGATATATAGTAAGATTGGCTAGCACCAACCTAGACGGTACAAAGCCAGCTGTTTATGCACTTTCAAATATAAAAGGGATGGGGTATAGGGCTTCAGAGATTCTCTTAAAAAAGATTGGGATTCCTTTGAATGCTAAATTGGGAGAAATACCTGATGATAAAATGAATGAAATTAAAGAGTATATGGAAAAGAAATATGGTGAAATATTCCCAGAATGGGCATTAAATCATAGATTAGATATACAAACAGGGGAGAATTTATTAAAAGTTGGGCCAGAATGGGACGTTGCAGTTCAAGATGACATTAACAGGATGAAAAGAATCAGATCCTATAAGGGAATCAGGCATGAAAAGGGTAAGAAAGTTAGGGGCCAGAGAACCAGATCAAATGGTAGGAAAGGTTTGGCTGTTGGAGTCATAAAGAAGAAAGAACAGCCGGCTAAGCAAGAAGATAATAAGAAAGAGGCCAGAAAATAATGAGGTGATCTAATGGGAGACCCCAGAAAAATTAGGAAAAAGTATGAAACTCCAAGACATCCTTATGAGGGACAGAGAATAAAAGAAGAAAATAAATTAGTTCGAAAGTATGGATTGAAAAATAAAAGGGAATTGTGGAAAGCCCAGTCAGAATTGAGGAAGTTCAGAGCTAATGCTAGGGATCTCCAGGGATCATTGAGGTCCGGAGATCCAGAAGCTCAGAGGCTTATGAGACAGATAGCAGGAAAATTGGCTAGATATGGTATTCTGAGTGAAAATGCTACAGCAGATGATATTCTTGCATTAAATGTGGAATCATTACTGGACAGAAGATTACAGACAATTGTATTTCTTAAGGGTTTGGCAAAAACCCCAAGGATGGCAAGGCAATTGATTGTTCACGGTCACATCGTTGTTAATGGAAGAAAAGTAACCATACCAAGCTACAGAGTTATGAAATCGGAAGAGGATACCATAGGCTATGCACCAGATTCACCATTCGCTAATGAACTCCACCCCATGAGGGTACAAAAGCCACAAGAAAATCAGGAGGCGAGCTAAATGGGAAAAATGGGCGTTGTTCATATTTTTGCATCTCAAAATAATACCATAATAACTGTTACAGATATTACAGGCGCAGAGACCCTCGCAAAAGCATCTGGAGGAATGGTAGTAAAAGCTGACAGGGATGAAAGCTCACCATATGCTGCAATGAAAGCTGTTGATATCATTGTAGAAAAATTGAAAGAGAAAGATGTTACTGATGTTGTTATAAAAGTAAGGGCCCCAGGAGGATCAAAATCTCATAATCCTGGACCTGGCGCGCAGGCAGCGATAAGAGCCATTGCAAGGGCAGGATTAAAGATACTTCAAATTGAGGATGTTACCCCCATCCCCCACGATGGAACAAAAAAGAAAGGTGGGAAAAGGGGAAGAAGGGTATGAGTTCAATTAAGATATTGGAAGAAGGGGATAATTGGATCAGATTCTTGGTGGAAGGTATCTCCCCTGCCTATGCCAATATGCTCAGGAGAACTTTTATAAATGACATTCCTAAGCTAGCTATTTCCAAAGTAAACTTTCACCACGGGGAAATAAGGCAGGGTGATGACAAAGTTTATTCATCTTCCACATCACTCTTCGATGAGATGATTGCAAGTAGGCTAGGATTGATTCCATTACCAACTGATTTAAATATGAACTTTAGAGATACATGCAGTTGTGGAGGGAAAGGCTGTTCCTTATGCACCGTAACATATTCATTATTTGCTATAGGACCCAAGGTTGTAAAATCTCAGGATTTAATTCCTGTTGGAGATGAAAAATTTTCGCCCGTAGATAAAGAAATTCCAATTGTAGAATTAAATGAGAGACAGGCCATAATGCTAGAAGCAGAAGCCTGGCTTGGTACAGCGAAGGAACATGCCAGATACCAAGTAACGAGTGGTACTTCATACAAATATCATAGGGAACTGACAGTTAGTAAAAGGGAGCCTAACATTCAGAGAATAATTGAAAATGCCAAAAAAAATATTGTTAAAGAGACAGAAAATGAAGTAACATTTACAACTGATTATCCAAATAAATACTTGGCACAACTTTACAGGATGGATAGCCTTAAGGTAACTGAGGATGACTCAAAATTTGTGTTTTACTTTGAAACGGATGGTAGCCTTACACCCAGGCAAGTTTTAAGTTATGCATTAAACAGATTAAAAACCAGGCTTGAAAAATTAAGGGATTCTGTACCTGGCGAGTAGAGGTAAAAATGGTTTTAGATTCTCTCTCTAAGTCTCTGAGGGAGACCCTTAGAAAAATTTCAAGGAGCACTTCCATAGATGATAATTTAATAAATGAAGTTGTAAGAGAAATACAGAGAGCATTAATTTTAGCAGATGTTGATATAAACCTTACAATAGAGCTTACTAGAAAAGTAGAGCAAAGGGCAAAAAATGAACCTGTACCTAAGAATTCAAACCCTAGAAATCATCTTATTCTTATAGTCTATGAAGAGCTTCTAAACATACTTGGCAAACCAAGGGAATTTAAAGCGAAACCCGCCACTATAATGCTAGTAGGACTTTATGGACAGGGAAAAACTACAAGCGCTGGGAAACTTGCTCGGTTTTATATAAAACATGGATTTAAAGTAGTTCTTATTGCGGCAGATACACAAAGGGTAGGGGCTTACGAACAACTGGAGCAAATTTCTAAACAAGTGGGTGCGGATTTCTTCGGAATTTATGGAGAAAAGGATAGCAGAAAGATTGTGAGTGAGGCCCTTTCGAAATATTCTAATTGGGATGTTAAGATAATAGATACTAGCGGTAGAAATGCACTAAATGAAGATTTGCTTGAAGAGATTAGAGGGATAGCTGAAATTGCAAAGCCCGATGAGGTCATGTTGATCCTAGATGCAAGCATAGGCCAACAGGCTGGAAAACAAGCAGAAGCTTTCAATAAAGCTGCAAAAATTACAGGGGTTATAATAACAAAACTAGATGGAACTGCCAAGGGAGGCGGAGCCATAAGTGCAGTGGCCAAAACTGGAGCGCCAATTCTTTTTATAGGGACTGGAGAGCATCTTGATGACCTAGAATATTTCAATCCTGCAAGATTTCTTTCAAGACTTCTTGGAATGGGTGATTTGGAAACCCTTATGGCTACTGCCAAAGAGCTACATGAAGAGATAGATGAAGAATCAGTAGAAAGAATGGCTAGCGGTAAATTCACGCTTAAGGACATGTATGAAATATGGGATAAGATGTCTAAACCAGGCCTTTTTAAAAAATTATTTGATTCCCTTCCAATGTTTAAATTACAACAGAAGGAAATTGATGAAAGCTTAATCGATCAATCTGAGACCAAAATAAGGAAGTATAAGGTAATAATGGATTCAATGACTTATCAAGAGCTTGATGAACCGGATATTTTAAAGGGCGAAAGGATAGATAGAATTGCAAGGGGTTCAGGTACACAGCCATCCGATGTTAAGGAGCTTCTAAGGGATTACAAGAGAATGAGGGATGCCATGAAAAATCTTAGAGGGAACAGAAAGATAATTTCCATGCTTAAAAAACAGCTAAAAGAGGGAAATATAGAAGATTTCAATCAATAATATATCTTTCGAATTCTCCACTCGCATGCAAATATTTTAATCTTTGATAAATTATTGCATTCCTAATTGCATATTCCTCCACATCATCACCGCACCTTATCACCTTTGCAGGGACCCCAACAGCTATGCATTTTTTGGGTATCTTCATTTTTTCTGTTACAACTGCTCCGCCTCCAATAACAGATCCAGCTTCTACCTCTGCTCCAGACATTACGATGGATCCCATTCCGATTATGACATTATCTCCTATTATGGCTCCGTGAACTATGGCAAGATGTCCCACTGATACATTCCTTCCAATTTCAGTTGGATTTTCTCCATCACAGTGTATTACTACATTGTCTTGTATATTTGATCCATCGCCCACCTTTATGTAATTTTGATCGCCTCTGAGAACCGCTCCATACATGATAGCCACATTATCGCCGAGTGTTATATCTCCAATCAACGTAGCATTATGCGCGATAAATACGTTCTTACCAATTTTCAATTTTACCACCGTAGGATAAATAAATCTGGCTTATTGAATGTATCATGACCTTACCATTAACCTCATATTCCTTTCCCTTTTTCATTGGTTTCCCATTGATTTCTGCGTTTCCCTGTATCAGATTCAATATGAAATTCCCAGATAATTCTGCATCTTTTCCTGAATACAACATTATGTTTTTATCTGTTATATATCCAAAATCGTAATCCCTCCTTTTCTCGAACATCTTTACAGCCTCCTCATAGTCCTTAATTGAATCTACCGATTTCCATATCCCTTTGTGCTTGTAGGCATATATTTTACCTTCTCTTGCCAATTTTGGAAATACAGTTTTCTCTATTTCCTTCTCCTGAAAATCTTCACTGAGTACCTCGCTTATTTCCTTTCTAAAATAATAAATGCCACCGTTAATATAATAATCAAGAATAGGTTTTTCTTTGAATTCTACTATGGTGCTTCCCTTAATACCCAAGATACCATATGGTGATACCATTTTTGTGGCTAAGATGCCTATAACCTTCCCATTTTTAGTAGTATTTTCGCTAAGTTTCCTTAGATCTGCATCACAAATAGTATCTCCATTCCTAATAATGAAATCTGATTTATCGTTCTCATAAAGATTTTTTATAGCCCATAGAGTTCCCATGGGCTTTTCCTCCTCTAGATATTTGATTTTAATATCTTTCCATGAATTGCTGAATCTTTTCTCAATTTCTTCTTTCTTATACCCCACTAACATATAAACTTCATTTATTCCGTTCCTTTTGAAATCCAGCAATTGTAAATCTAAAATTGTGAACCCCTGCTTTAATTCTAGCATTGTTTTGGGAATATCTTTTGTATATGGATAAAGCCTCTTACCATATCCTCCTGAAAGTATGGCTCCCTTCACATTCCTGAAAATATTCCTTAATATAATATAATTTTCATACCCATTCCCAATACTTATTTTTACTTGGCTTGGCCTTGCCAACTATGGCTATCTTTTCTCCACATCTAGGGCACATATTTTCATCAGTGAGCCTTATATCAGAAACATAGAATCCCCTTCTCTCAATAACTTTAAATCCACATCTCGGGCAATATGTATTTTCCAATGGATGACCTGGCACGTTCCCGGTATAAACGTATTTCAAACCTTCATCTTTTGCAATTTTATGGAATCTTTCAAGCAAATCCACCGGAGTTGGATCTACATCCATCATCAAGTAATCCGGGTGGAATCTTGTAAAATGCAAAGGCACTTCATCTCCCAAATTTTTGTAAATCCACTGGGAAAGAAACCTTACATCCTCTTCCTTTTCTCCCAAGTCCTTTACTGGAACAACAAGGTCAGTTATTTCCACGTGTATCCCTAATTCTTTCAACAATTTTAAATTTTCAAAAACAGGTTTGTAAGTTTCGATTCCAATATATTTTCTGGCAAACATGTCATTACCATTTCCTTTAAAATCAACCGTAATGGCATCCAAAAATTCCCTAATATATGGTATAGACTCTTTGCTCATGTATCCGTTTGAAACAAATAAGTTAAATTTACCCGATTCCTTGGCTTTTACCCCGATATCGTGAGCATATTCCGCAAAAATAGTTGGTTCATTGTAAGTGTACGAAACCCCGTCAATGTACTTATTTCTAAGAATTCTCTGGGCTGCTTCTGGTAATAAAGTCATACCATCAACCTTTCTTCTTTGCGAAATATCATAATTCTGACAATACTTGCACATCCAGTTACATCCAGTGGTGGATATTGAAAGAACGTAAGAACCAGGAAAATAATGGTAAAGTGGTTTCTTCTCAATTGGATCAACATTATCGGACATTGTTAAACCGTATGAAAGAAGATAAAGCTTACCACCAACATTCTTCCTTATTCCGCAAAAGCCAGTCTGTCCATCCTTTAGGAGGCAGTACCTGTTGCATGCTGTACATCTTATTCTTCCACCCTGAATTTCCTCGTATAAGACTGCTTCCTTACCCATCAATTGAAAATTGGAATTCATTTGAATATACATAATAAAAAAAATAAATATTAAGCTAATGCTGAATCTCTAAAATTTATGTTCCTCTTGCTGTAAAGGAATAGCATAATTGGAATATTGATTATTATTATGATGAAGGCAAGTGCTGCTCCTTGTGAAAGTTCCCCCGTTGTAAGGAAGGCAAAAGAAGCAAGTGTTAATGTGGTCCATTGAATTGGTGCTAGCATAATAGTTGTTCCATAATCTATGGTAGACCTTACAAACACCAAAACAAAACCTTCAACAATTCCTGGAATTAAAAGGGGGATTGTTATCTTTCCCAACCCTTTGAATTTCGAACGAACCATTAGTCTCTCTGCCTCGAACAGAGTTTTAGAAATGGATGAAAGAGTAACGTCTAATGCTCGAGTAGAGTATCCCATTCTTCCAACAACGTATCCAAATATGACTCCTATAGGAACTGAATTTATTATCCATCCGGTTATGCTATTGTTATACATGGTAAGTAAGAGAATCCCAATTATAACTGGAGACATTGAAAATATTAACAGTATAACAACATTAGCCATCTTTTTCCACTTCATACCATATATCCAAGAAAAGTAAGTGGGTATCATTGAAAGGGTAACTCCAATGAAAGCCGCTACCCCTGAAAGTATTAATGTCGACCAAATAGAATTTGGGTACAAACCTAATGATTCATAGAAATTATTTAAAGTGAAATGTGTGGGAAAGATTGTGCCTACCCACTTGTATGAAAATGATGTGAGTCCAATTATAAATATTTCCACTAAAGGAAACAATGAAAATAGAATTGAATAAACTGTAATAATAACCTTCAGGATTTTATTATCGTTTTTAAATGGTCTAAAAGCCTTGCCGGTACCTGTTGTGTATCTCTTTGATTTTATATAATACATATATGTCAAGATTACTGATAGATTTATTAATAGCAATATCAACAACAGAGCTGAGGCAATGCCCCAATTATAAAAAGAGAATAACTGTACAAATGCCAATTCCGAAATGACTTGAAAATTTGATGGGGCGAGAAGAATTGGGACTGATAATGTCCCTGTATTTAGGAGAAAAACTATGAGAATGGATGTAGCAAACCCTGGCATCAAAAGAGGCAAAATAATCTTTCTGAAAGTTCTCAATTTTGACAATCCATGAACAGTTGCAGCCTCTAGTAACCTTGTATCAATGCTATCAAATGCAATCGTTTGATATATTACCATAAAAGGCAGTGATGAGATAGTCATTACGCCCATTAGGCCATAAAATGAATATAATTGGTACCTAAATAGGCCGAAATTAGTTGCTATTATTATCAGGGCATATGTTGTTATTAGGCCCGGAATTGATATCCCTGAAATTATCAAGGATTTTATAGTCTTTTTAAAAGGAATATTCATAAAACTCATTCCATATGATATTGGTAATGCCAATAGAAAAGATGCAATTGTAACTGCTTAAGATAACTCCAATGTGTGGTAAATTGAATCATAATAATATGGATCATTCAGGATATATAAAAAATACTTTAAAGTAAGGTTATGAATTAGATTAAGCCTAAACTCCAAAATAGATAATGGTTGACCATAAAGTGAAGTTAAAAGAAATGATATTAATGGAAAAATCATGAATAGAATTATGAAAAAAATAAAAAAAGATTCAAGTAATAAACTAAATCTTTGGCGCAAGCTTATCATCCTACTGTGCTTGCATACTGATTGAATATATTTGTTATGTTTTGCTGTTCTTCAACTGTGAATGTCTGGTTTTAGGGGAAAGCGTACTGTTCTTCTTGTGCTAGAGATGGGAACTGACATACTCTCCTCGCTAAAGCTTCGGAGGCTCTGGGGTCTCCGTCGTCCTCGGAGTTGCCCCTCTTGGGGTATCAGTGCTCCCTTTGCACGCATCCCTGTCTACGTGCAATTGACCTATGCTTTCCACTAAAGGAGGACGCAATGCTATGTTGAACGATGCATTTGCGTCAGCATGGTCAACGTGTCCACAAGTTAGACACTTGAATGATTTAGCTTCCCTAATCCCTATGTTTCCACACCGAGAACCCTCTTTCGATGTGTTTTCCGGCTCAACATAGGTTATGGGAATTCCCTCCAGCTTAGCCTTATATTCAATGAATTTCTGGAGCTGGTAGAATGACCATGAGTTCAGACCATAGTTGAATGGTTTAGTGTGTTTCTTATTATTTCTGATACCATCAAGTTTCTCT
>Ga0209012_1000158_pt1 | contig 110018 bp, 88 predicted proteins | sample RS3BMetagenome_FD_184735 | JGI IMG/M metagenome (GOLD analysis project Ga0209012, IMG submission 184735) | Ferric oxide microbial mat and aquatic microbial communities from Rainbow Spring, Yellowstone National Park, USA - RS3B (SPAdes) (version 3) ... | reverse complement strand
CTTCCTGGAGAACGTGAAGAATCTCAAGTCTCACGACGGCGGCAAAACATGGCTGGTCATCCAAGCGGAACTGGAGAAGCTGCGTTACAAGATATTCTCCCGCGTCATTGACGCCGCGCATTGGGTACCGCAACACCGGGAACGAATAATAATCGTCTGCTTTGACCGGGAGGTATTCGGCGACGCCCCCCCGTTCGAGTTTCCCGAACCGCCGCTGGGCCACCCCACCCTCGCGGCAATCCTTGATCCGGATACCGATCCGAAATATACACTCACCGACCACCTCTGGAAATACCTCCAGGAATACGCCAGACGCCACCGCGAGAAAGGCAACGGCTTCGGCTTCGGGCTTGTTGGCCCGGACGACATAGCTCGCACCCTCAGCGCCAGATATTACAAGGACGGCTCCGAAATCTTGATCCGGCAGAACGGTCGCAACCCCCGCCGACTCACCCCGCGTGAAGCGGCAAGGCTCATGGGTTACGGTGAGAAGAACGCCAGAACCTTTGGGCACCAAAATGGCTTTCCCATCGTCGTATCGGACACGCAGGCCTACCGGCAGTTCGGAAACTCCGTAGTCCCCGACATTGTGGAGGCTGTCGGCCGCCAAATCGTGGAAGTCTTTCGCTGGCATATCAACCGAACCGGAACCGGTTGCCTGGTGAAGGGCCGGCCCAGTACCCCCGTGGCCCGCGGCGCGGCATAATTGCCGGCCTTGAACAAGGAACTTTCCAATGCTGTCCACGCAATGCGAACAAGCCGTCACCGATGCACTTCGTTACGGCAACGCGCTCCTGAAGTTCATATCGGCCAACGATGTCGGGTTGACACACGGCCACCAATGCGGATTCTACCTGCCTAAGGCCATGTGGAAATTATTCACGCCCCATCCCCCGGAATCCGGAAAAAATTCCAAACACCAGGTAGCCATAACCTGGCCGGACACCCGGGTGACCGAATCAGTTGTCACATGGTACGGAAAACGCACACGACGCGAATATCGACTGACCAGATTTGGAAAAGCCTTCCCTTGGCTTGCCCACGAAATGGTCGGCGACATGCTGGTGCTCATACGCAAAGCACCGAGCGAATTTATTGCCTACGTATTGCGAACGGAAGAAGATATCGAAGAACTCCAGGCAACGCTCGGTCTGGAAATAAACGAATCGTGGGCGGCGTTTCCGTCCAGCGAACACTACCGGGCCGAAACGCCGGACCAGTGCATCGAAAGGCAATTCAATGATTTGTTAACCACATTCACCGGCTTCCCCGACACCACGACGCTTTCCGCCGCCGCCCGAAAGGCACTGGAAGCCTGCCTGCCCGAATTCGGCAAACGCCCGCTCGACGACCAGTTGGTCCGGCTCGTCGAAGGCGAGTACGCCTTATTCCAGCTGGTCGAAAACAAGGTATGCTTGGACCAGATCACGCGTAAGTTCAATTCAGTTGGAGAATTTCTCAAGGCGGCGGCAAGTCTGATGAACCGTCGGAAAGCTCGCGCGGGACGCTCGCTGGAAAATCACTTCGCCGCAATATTGAAGGGAGCCGAAATTCCATTCGACCAACGCGTGCGAATTGACGGCACGTCCGAACCGGACATATTGATTCCCGGCAAAGCCGCCTATGAGAATCCGAACTATCCAGCAGAAAAGCTTTGCCTCTTGGGTCTGAAAACCACCTGCAAGGACCGCTGGCGGCAGGTTCTAAACGAGGGGCGCCGGGTAAAAAGCAAGCACATCCTGACGCTTCAAAAGGGCATTTCCGTGAACCAGCTAAATGAAATGCACGATTCCGGAATCACCCTGGTTGTCCCCGAAGCGTACCGCCGGGCCTATCCGGCCGCAAGCCGGATGAAAATCCTCACAATTGAGAACTTCGTCGGGACCGTCAAAAGTACACTGGTATGACCCATGACGGATAACATGACAAAAGCGCAGCGAAGCCGGTGCATGTCACGGATCAAATCCAGAAACACGCGACCGGAAATTGCCCTACGGCAAATCGTGCACGGCTTGGGCTACCGGTTCCGGCTTAAGCCTCGAAAGCTCCCCGGATCGCCCGACATCGTCCTTACGAAACACCGGACCGCCATCTTCGTGCACGGCTGCTTTTGGCACCACCATAAGAACTGCCGGTTCGCATACCTACCAAAATCGCGCAAAACGTTCTGGGTGAAAAAATTTGGAGAAAATGCGCGGCGTGACCGGCGGGCAACGCAACAAGTGCGAAAATTGGGCTGGAGGGCATGCGTAATCTGGGAGTGCCAGTTGCGCGATTCGGGTAAAGTGCGGCGGCGAATTCTGAACCTCCTCCGAGGATGAACCATTCGCACCATCCTCGTTTCGCTTTCAGTATTGGTTCAATTATTTTTTTTACGCTTGCAATATCCACTGACAGTGGATATACTCCATTACATGATTAAATCAAACGAAATCGCCGAGCGGATGAAATGCGAGATTCTGGAAGATGTTTCAGCCGGGACGGTCCCGGCGAACGTTGCCGGATACACAGAACTTCACGAATACGTGGACGCAAACTGCTATGGGGGCACCGAGGCACTCTTTGATGCAGCGCACGATGCGGTTCCCGATACCGAGGAAGCCCACACAATCGCATGGAATTCGTTTTGTGATCTGGTAAATCCGGCCATTGAGACGGTGGACGCATGGATCAAGTCGGGCGGAATTGCGGCGGCGATTGCCCAGCGAGCGAAGCAATGAAGGCCAATATCCGCCGGGCGATCATCGAGGAAATGGAACAGAGAAAAATGAGCACGAATGCCTTGGCTGTGCTGGTGGCGAGAAAAGTTCATCGGAGCCACGTATATGATTTTATCGGTGGCCAAAAAGAATTGACGACGGAAAAGGCAAATTATCTGCTCAATGCACTGGGATTGGAGATTATCCGCGCCGAGCTTGAATGAATCAGCATCCGGCAGGGAAACCTGTCGCAAAATTGAATACAGTGTTCATTTATTTTTATTTGGGGGAATAAACATGTCGGTATCAACAAATCTTTCGGGCAACGCACTTCTGGAATTCCTCGTCGCCAATAGGGCGACGGTACTGGAAACATCGGAGGAGAATATCCTGTTCGATATACATGAAATTATGGAGCAGCAAATTATCCCGGGTGACAGGCTGCTGGGCTTTCAACTGGCGTGGGATGTCCACTGGAACTGCGCGGGTATCGAAGGCGACCGGTTCATCAATACAGATGATGATTTCGCCCAGGCACCGGAAACTACGTTTCGTGTCACCCCAGACGGAACATTATCCGGCGGCGCCGACGATCTGGCGAAACTGCGCCAAGCGATCAGCCAGTCCCTCGACGACTTTATCGATACCCTGCGCGAAGAACTCCGTATCGGGCGATAGTCCCAATATCGGTTCGTTCACCGGCAGCGGAAACGGCCGCCCAGAAACCCCGCCCCACAAGTTGATCGCTGCGATAAAATCTGTGAAAATCCGCAAAATCCCGATCCGCTCCCCCCGTCGCATCGAGGATTTCGGCTTCCACGCCCCAATCCGCGGATAAAAAATCCATATCCTCGGTGCCCTCTCCCTGCTGATCCGACAACATTCAAACCCCTAGGTTCCAGCTTCCAGCTTCCCATCATTTTTTTTCATTATCCGCACGCGCACGCCCCTATAACATATCAACGACATCACTGGATTCCGGATTCTGGATTCAGGATTCTAAAGCGATGCCGCACAGCGCCTTCCGAATTCTGATCTTTGATCATTGGTCATTGATCATTGAAGCCGGAAACCGCCGCCGTTTGAAAAGTGAATAACACGCCACCAGTGTGAGACTGGCAGATGGATGAAGTTGGAAGATAGAAGCCAATGAAGGACACTGTCCTAACTGGCATCGACATCCCCGCACGCATCCATCTAAAGCATCCGCAGCAATCCTGCGCCTCCGAAAATATTGATCAGTGATCATTGATCAGTGTTTTTTGAGCGCAGTCCCGATGCGATTTGAAATCGCGTATCGGGGTTGTTCGTTGTTCGTTAAGCGCAGCGTTTCGTTGTTCGTTGTAGCGAACCGCCCGCACCCACTCCGCGCCCAAAAAGCCTTCTAACTCCTAACTTCTAACTTCTAACTCCTGTCCCCGCAGGGGCCTTCAAAACATCTTGGGCATCTAGGGCAAGTTGAACCAAACCCACTAAAATCAACGCTCCCATCAACTTGCGCATCTTGGGCAAGTTGCCCCGCTAACTTGGACATCTAGGGCAAGTTGAAATTCGCAAAGCCTTCTAACTCCTAACTTCTAACTTCTAACTCCTGTCCCCGCAGGGGCCTTCAAAACCACCTGGCCCTCTTGGCCCCCTTTAACAACACAGGCCAAAATCAATATGTTCATTAACTTTTCGAACTTGGCCCCCTTGCCCTCCTAACTTGGCCCTCTTGGCCACCTTGAAATTCGCGAAGAAAAAGTCTTCTGCCTTCCGGATTCTGGATTCTGGATTCTAAAGCGACGCCACACGGCGCTTTCCAAATTTTTGATCTTTGATCTTTGCTTATTGATCAATACTGAAGTGGAATCTGATCCGCTGAACCACAGACTTTTATGCCTGCATTCCATAAATCCAGAATTCACGTTCGCATGCCACGTGCGCGACAGTATTAATTGAAAAGAAAGTGGGCGATATCGCCATCTTGGAATATGTAGGTCTTCCCTTCTGATCGCAGTTTTCCCGCCGCGCGGATGGCGGCTTCATTTTTGTGGGTTAACAAATCGGTGATGTTATAAACTTCCGCGCGGATAAATCCTTTTTCAAAGTCGCTGTGGATCACCCCTGCCGCCTGCGGGGCCGTGGCACCAACGGGAATCGTCCAGGCTCTAATTTCCTTGGGACCAGCGGTGAAATAGCTTTGCAGCCCCAGAAGTTTGTACGCCTCATGGGCAACGGTATCCAAGGCGGGTTCGGTCATTCCCAGGCCCGCGAGCATCGCGGCGCGATCTTCCGCGGTGAGTTCCGCAAGTTCGGATTCCAGCTTTGCGCATACCGGCACCACAACACCACCCTCGGCCTGCGCCCGGCTGCGCACCACCTGCACCAGCGGCCCCTGGCCATGCGGGTCGGATTCATCGACATTGGCTATATACAGTACCCGTTTGGCCGTGATCGGGCCGAGATTATGAACGATTTTCCAATCATCAGGTTTCCACGGCGCTAATGAACGTAATGGCTTGCCCAGCTTGAGCGCCTCAACGAGCTTTTCAATGACTTCCACCGACGCGATGGCATCCTTATCGCCCGCGCGGGCATTGCGCCGCTGCTTATCGACCGTTTTTTCCAGGCTCTCCAAATCCGCGAGCATAAGTTCTGTTTCCACAGTTTCAATGTCACGTTGCGGATCAACTTTTCCATCCACATGCATGACATCCCCATCGGAGAAACATCGTACCACATGCAATATGGCATCGACCTCGCGAATGTGTGAGAGGAATTTATTTCCCAATCCCTCACCGGTACTGGCACCTTTCACCAAACCGGCAATATCGACTACCTTCAGTAAAGCCGGAACGGTTTTTTCAGTTTCGATTAATTGCCGAATTTGTTCCAGACGCCGATCCGGAACTGCGACAACTCCAACATTGGGTTCAATGGTGGCAAAGGGGTAATTGGCGGCCAGTGCGCCGGCATTGGTTAAAGCATTAAACAACGTCGATTTTCCGACGTTTGGCAATCCGACAATTCCAACTTCCATGGTGTTTCCTGTATCGATTGATCATTTCAAAGCCATTGCGAGCGTTTTTTTATTTTATGCGCTGCATCACCAGCTACTTTCCTGGTGCGGAAGTTATAGCAGGTTTACCGCCTGATGTCGCTTGAGTACGATACATCAGGCGTAACGCACCAGCATGGTCTTAAGCTCCGTAAAGTGCTCAATGGCATATCGCACCCCTTCGCGCCCCAGCCCGGATTGCTTCACGCCACCATACGGCATGGCATCGATACGCACTGTCGGAACATCATTAATAATGACGCCGCCAACCTCCAAGGCTTCAAATGCCTGGCGCGCTTTAAATAAATCCCGGGTAAAAATTCCCGCATGAATACCCAGTGCGGACTTGTTCACCTGCACCAACACATCCGAAAACTCTTCATATTCTTCAATAATGGCCACCGGGCCGAATACTTCTTCACACGCCAGGCGCGCATTGCCCGGCACATGAGCTAAAAGTGTCGGCATATACACCGCCTCATTGCGGTACCCGCCGCACAGCAATTTTGCGCCGCCGGCAATAGCCTCATCCACCCATTGTTCAACACGCTTGGCAGCGGCTAGATCAATCATGCGCGCAACGTCCGTATTTTCATCGAGCGGTGCTCCCACCCGCAGAGCTTTGGTCTGCTTCACCAACTGCTCCGTGGCGGCGGATGCTATTTTCTTATGCAAATATATTCTCTGAACACTGATGCAGCTTTGCCCCGCATAACCAAAGGCCGCCGGAACGATTCGTGACACCGCTTCATGAATATCCGCATCAGGTTCAACGATTACCGCGCTATTGGACCCCAATTCCAGAAGCACGCGCTTGCCAATGGCCCGCGCCTGTAACTCCCATCCCACTTTGACCGAACCGGTAAACGATACAATCCGCACACGCGGATCACTGACCATTGTCGCGGCATGTTCGACTGACGCAGGTAGAATACTCCATGCCCCGGGCGGCAGATCCGTCTGCAGCAACAATTCGCCCAGCAGTAATGCCGTCAGCGGGGTCCGGTCTGATGGTTTTAACACAAATGGACACCCACAGGCAAGCGCCGGCGCCACTTTATGCGCCACAAGATTCAACGGGAAATTAAACGGAGTGATAAAAATTGCCGGTCCCGCCGCAACGCGTTCCACAATGCAGTGGTACCCCTGCGAACGCTCATCAATATCCACCGGAAGCTGCTCGCCAACAATGCGTGTGGATTCTTCCATCGCAAGTCGAAATGTTGTCAGTGCTCTGGCCACTTCTCCGCGCGCCGTTTTGATGGGCTTACCGGCTTCCTGGGCAATGATCCTGGCAAAATCTTCCTGCCGATTAAGTAATCCGGTATACACCTTTTCACAATTCGTGCGGCGCTGAATACTGCTTAATTTACGCAGCGAGGGCATGGCGGTGTGCATGGCGGCAATGGCCGTTTCAATGGCTTCGGCGTCAGCATAGGCTACCTCCGCCAAAACGCTCCCGTCCTGCAGGGAATGGATTGTCCGGTGGTTGTTGCCAACGTTCGGCTTTCCGCACAGGTAATACGGGTGCTGCGTCGCTTTCATTGCCATATTGTATCAGTAAATGCGTGATTAAGAACCTGTGTTCAGACCGCTGCGCCGTTATGACTCTGGGCGGAGCGGCGCATGAAAAAGCGCTTGGCTTCTCCGATGAGATAAAACGACCCGGTCACGGTCACGAGGTCCTCGCGGGAAATAGCTCGTGTGGCAATGTCCATGGCATCGGAAAAGGTTTCCGTCGCCTGGGCCATTTTGCCGAAGCGTTCAACATATCGGGCGGATAGCTCTTCCGGGCTGGCGCTCTTGGGATTGTTGTGCGAGCGGGTAAAGATAACTTTGTCGGCACCTAAAGATACCTGTTCCAACATTCCGTCAATGTCTTTATCACAATTGCAGCCGAATATCACGACCATGCTGTCATACGGAATATATTGACTGATACCGCGGAATAGGGCCTTAACCGATGCCGCGTTATGCGCTCCGTCAATAATAACGCGCGGATCATGCCAGACCGTTTCAATTCGTCCCGGCAAATTGACCTCATGCAGGCCGGCAACAGCCTTGGCATCGCTGAACTGCAACCCACGGGCTTTGAGTTTATCGAGTATTGCCAGTGCCAGGCCGCAGTTTACGGCCTGATGCTCCCCGATCAGCGGTACGGTCAAATGCTCAAAATGAGATCGCTCGGTTGTCAAAGATACGCGCACATGCGGGCCGGCCGGGCGTGTGACTTCAAAGCGATGGCTAAATTCAATGTCTGTGCCGACAAATTCCAGAGGAGCATGCACCTGTTCCGCGACACGCATTAGTGTCGCGACAACTTCCGGTTCCTGCAGGCAGGAAAGCGCCGGGACATCTTTCTTGAAAATACCGGCTTTTTCTTCGGCGATTTTGCTTAGGGAATTTCCCAAAACCGCCATGTGATCGTAACTGATATTTGTAATGGCCGTGACTTCAGGAGTTATCACATTGGTGGAATCCAAGCGTCCACCAAGACCGGTTTCAATCACAGCAAGGTCAACATGTTCATCGGCAAAATGGCAAAAGCCCATGGCCGTGAGAATTTCAAAGAAAGTGGGCTTATTGGCACCAAGTTTTTTTATCGCCACTTCGATGCGCTTTATCAGCAGCACGAATTGATCTTCACTGATATGCTCCCCGCTGACACATATCCGCTCACGCAAATTCAGCAGGTGCGGGCTGGTATACAAACCAACTTTAAAGCCCGCATTGCGCAACATAGCTGCAAGCATGTGGCATGTACTTCCCTTACCTTTGGTACCGGCAATGTGGATCGTTTTGTACGTTTGATGCGGATTTCCCAGCGCTTCAAGAAGCTGCCGCATGCGATCCAGGTTAAATGTTGTGGTATTGTAACGGACTACACGCATGCGTTCATAGTCTGTGTGGCCCATAAGAAAATCAACGGCCTTGGTATAGGCCTTATTTTCTACCGGCAGCACCGGGATGATCTTCACCGGTACCACCGGTGCGGCGGGGACTTTGCGATGCTGGGTCTTTTTTCTGGTCGAAACGATGGCACCTTGGCGCGTAACTTTTCCATGAGTTGCTTTCTCATGCTTACGTTTTCCCGGAGGTGCCGATAACTTGCGTTTCTTCGCGGTAATCATGGCGTGCAATATACTAAAAAAAACGCGAATTTACAAGCATTGGCGTATTACTTAACTATTTTGGAATTTAATTTTATTTTTATCAATTTTAAGTTCATATTAAATACTTTTTAATTCATAAAACAATACTAATAGTAAAACTGAAATAGTAGACCTAACAACTCGAAGGGAATTACCATCTATTCGCACAAAGGAATAATACAGGTGTTTACCTGACACCGTTTATTCGCTTTCCTGCCCGGCGCGTCGGTTTTTTCGGTTTGTGATGATTTAAATCCAACGGAAGTTCCGGCTGGGCAATTTTTTCCCCGCTGACCTGTGGCGTTACCCCCATCCGTGTTCCCTCCGGACTCATTTGCCGGGCCGGGTTTACCCCCGAAAATGTCGGTGTCGGCGGCTGCCAGCATCGCCCATCCTCGGCTTGAACGATCATGTCGCATGCTTCCGCCGGGTCGTCTGTGAGGCGAAATAATTTAAGATCTTCCGAACCAATATTATTAAATTTATTGCGCATGGTTTTCTTCAACCAGTCAATCAACCCCTGCCAGTAATCTCGACCAATCAGAATCACTGGTCGCGGATCAATCTTGAGCGTCTGGATGAGCGTGAGGGTTTCAAAACATTCATCCATGGTACCGTAGCCACCGGGAAAGCAGACCACCGCATGAGAGTATTTTATAAACATGGTCTTACGCACGAAGAAATAATGGTGGTTCAGCGCAATAGTCTGGTACGGATTGGCATGTTGCTCATGGGGCAAACTGATGTTAAGACCCACCGATACGCCGCCGGCGTCGTGCGCCCCGGAATTAGCGGCCTCCATGATTCCCGGCCCACCACCGGTGATAACCGCAAATTTTTTCCGCGCCAACATGGCGGCGAGCAGCCGGGCTTTTTTATAATACGGGTCTTTTCGCGGGGTGCGTGCGGAGCCAAAAATGGTCACCGCCGGCCCGATGGAGGCCAAGGCCTCAAAGCCCTCAACAAATTCCGCCATGATCCGAAATACCCGCCACATGTCGCGGGCGGTTAAATCATTATTCAGGGACGACTCATGATCATACAGCACCGGCTCCTCCATTCAAAAAATGGCAGAGCCTGCTTCCAAATCCGGCAATCACCGCTTTTTGAAGCAGGCTCTGCAGCCTTACAGGTTATATCGGTTGAATCCCTGATCGCCTAGAACTTTTGGCACCGATAATCGCGTTGCCAGCTATAGTCATCCATTACAAAATAGTGATGAAGCAACAAGCTCTGATGCGACCACCGGTATTACTTTTCATCAACTTCCGCATCAGCGCCGCCATCGGATTGAACCTCAGCCTCATCCTCGCCACCCTCGGTTTCTGATCGGGTGCCGGGCGGAATGACGCCCAGCGTCGCCAATATCGAACCGTCCAGGAAACCTTCGAGTTTTCGCGAGCGCACCGGATGTTGCAGTTTTCGCAGCGCCTTGGCCTCAACTTGGCGTACGCGCTCGCGCGTAACTTTGAATATTCGCCCGACTTCTTCCAAAGTGTAGGTATAACCATCACCAATGCCGTAGCGCAATTTGATGATTTCCCGTTCGCGATACGTCAACGTTTTGAGCACCTGATCAATGCGTTCACGCAGCATTTCCTGCGTAGCGGTTTCCACCGGATTTTCCGCCGCTTCATCTTCAATGAAATCGCCGAAATACGAATCCTCGGATTCGCCAACGGGCCGATCCAATGATATGGGATGCCGGGCAATTTTCAGCACGCGCCGGCATTCTGTTACCGGCATCTTGGCTTCCTTGGAAATTTCTTCAATGGTCGGTTCGCGGCCCAAATCCTGCAGCAGCTTTTTACTGATATTGCGGAGCTTGGACATGGTTTCGATCATGTGCACCGGAATTCGGATCGTGCGGGCGTGATCCGCAATGGCGCGGGTAATGGCCTGACGAATCCACCATGTGGCATAGGTGCTGAACTTATAGCCACGGCGATATTCGTACTTATCTACCGCGCGCATCAGGCCGGTATTACCTTCCTGAATAATATCCAAAAAGGATAGACCGCGATTGCGATATTTCTTGGCAATGGAAACCACGAGGCGCAGGTTGCCGCCGGAAAGCTTTCGCTTGGCATCTTCGTATTCATTAAAAACCAGTTGAATACTTTGACATCGCCGTTGCAGGGCTTCGGCGTCTTCGAGTACTAGATCCATGAGGCCGAGGTATTCATCGGTCATGGCCTGCCGGTCATCTTCGGAAAGCCGCGCGGTTTTGCTGCGTAATTCCAAGTGCAATTCCGTCAGCTTGGTGCTAATCGATTGCAGCTTTTTCATGAGGGGAATAACTTTGCTGGTGCGCAGCGAAAGTTCTTCCAGCAGGGTTACGGCCTTGCGCCGCCGATTACGCATACGACGACGGATTTCTTCTTTAATTGATTCTGTCGTGGCGGAATCTTGAATTTTATCCCATTCTTCGCGGTTCTGAACCAGAATTTTACGAATGGTGCCCAGATTCTGTGGGATTCGCTTGCTGATAGTACCCTTCGCATCGACCTCGGCGGTGGAAATTCGCATTGTACGATCAAAGGGCAATTCACCCGATTCGACCTGTGCCAGAATATCCACCGCACTTTGGATACAGTAATCACTCTCAAGCACCTTGCGGCGGAACGCCATGCGGGTTAATTCAATTTTCTTGGCGAGGCGGATTTCCTCATCCCGCGTCAGCAGTGGAATTTCACCCATCTGCGTGAGGTACATTCGCACCGGATCATCGATGCGTTTGGAGCCAACCTCGGCAACCTCATCCTCATCCTTCATGGAGTTGATTTCTTCCTCCGCCTCACGCATCAGAGATTCATCGGGATCATCGGCGGACGGTGCGGCAACATGCTTATTTCCCTCTGCCTCATCGAGCAGTTCAACGCCCATTTCATCGAATCGCTGCATCAAAGCGTCCAGCCGATCCGGCGCAATGGCATCATCCGGCAGCAGCTCATTGAGTTCCTCGTACGTCAGGTAACCCTGTGATTTACCTTTTTCAATAAGCAACTGAATGTTGGCGCTGGCGTTGGCCAACGGAACCGTGCTGACCGTTGCGGGCGGTTGTACCTGCGAATGCGTGGCGTGACTCACAAAGTCCTCCTGAGGGTCCAATATCTGGACGGTGTATCAAAATCGGCCTTCTTCAAATTACCGTCAACAGAAGACGCCGAGAATATCATTACCATTTCCATGACACGTCTTTTCATACGTACCATGCAACACACTGGCTCAATACAAAATCCCTGCAGATACAATAGCACCTGCAATTGCGGCCTATGCGTTACTGCGTCCGGCTTCCCGAATCTTTGCCTTCCGCGGACAAAACCCGGCGGAAATGGCAACTCCCTCCTTCGGGGAAGCCAAATCCGAACCTGTTATTTTAGCATCGGTAGCCATCCGATGCCACTGGTATATTTCAATAAAATTATTTAAGCCAGTTACCACGCTTCTATGCAAATATCATGCCACAGGCCGCCACGCCCGGCTTGGAACCGTCAGGCCTGTCGGCAGCCAAATGAAGCACACGACATAAATTTCCACGGATTTCAGACTCATCGCAATCCCGGCCATTACTTGGACAGTCTCCTAGCCCCCTTGCGGGCGTGGCCCTAATGGTCGTCGGAGCTTATTGGTTTTCGTGGCTAATGTACGAGTGTCTACAACCGTCTTAAGCCGGGCCGCCTCATCAGGCTTTATCTCCCCGGCTTCATTATCCTGTCTCCCCGTGCCACGCTGCCGCGACAGCTCCTCCAGATGGTTTAAGGAGTCTTCAAGCTTCTGTTTCAGATTTCCCCCGCGTTCCGCCTCCGCTTGTGCCTCCATCACCAGCCGCCGCAGCACGGGGTCATCGAGCAGGGCCAAGAATTCCGCCACATTCCCCGCCGTTGCGTCCGTAAGTTCCTCAAGGTATTCCAAGAGCCGAGCCAATAAGGCGGCCATGGTGGGCTCGGTAAATAAGTCAATACTGATTCGCTCACGAAACAAAGCATAGAGCGTAAAATCGGAAACCAGCGCACCAATCACCCACCTTCCGGCCCGCTGGATTCCAATATCCACAATCGTCGGCACCGGAGCCGAAGCTGCGTCTTGTGCAGCGCCGGAGTCACCGGTTACGGCCGGCGTGCCAACGGCCAGCCGTCGGATTCGGGCATGAACTTCATCTGAGCTGATACCCACAAGGTCGGCAATATTTTTCTGCAACAATCCCCGACGAATGGGGTCGACAGAAGAATTAAATATCGCCGGGGCCACCAGTCGCATCAACGCCTCGGAAGCGCGTTGTTTACCAGCCAGAGAATCCGACGCTTGAAACGTCGCATACATTTTTTCCCAAGCATATTCCAAGGAATCCTTGGCATCTGCGAGGATTTTCTCAAAGGCCTCACCACCATGGGTCATGCAAAAGTCACAGGGGTCTTTACCATCCGGTACATGGGCAATTCGAACATCCACGGGATACCGAAGAAGCAATTCGATGGCCCGGTCCGCCGCCCGGCGTCCGGCATCATCACTATCAAACACCAGTGCCACACGGTTGCAAAATCGCCGCAACAAATTGATGTGCTGCTCGGTCATCGCGGTGCCCAGAGTGGCAACAACATTTTCCACTCCCGCCTGATGGCACCCCACCACATCCATGTACCCCTCCACCACTACCGCCAACTGCTTGCGGATCAGCGGCTGGCGGGCCAAATTCAGAGCGTAAAGCGTTTCTCGTTTGGAAAACAACGACGTTTCCGGCGAATTAAGATATTTTGGACCTTCCTGATCCGAACCAGTCTGCCCCTGTGCGCCTTGCGCCGGTGCCGCCGCTGGAAGAATTCTTCCGCCAAACGCGATAACCCGATCACTTGAATCAATAATTGGAAACATTAATCGATTACGAAATACGTCATAGGGACTGCCATCGGAGCGGCTTTTTACCAACCCCACAGCCAGAAGCGTTTCCTGACTGATTCCTTTTTTGGCCGCAGCCGCAGCCAAAGCAGTCCACTGGGTCTCGGCACAGCCGATCTGAAAGCGTTCTATGGTTACAGTATTGACCCCGCGTGCTGTCAGATACTGCCGTGCCACGTCACCGGTGATGCCGACAAGGTTTTTCTGAAAATATTGAGCAGCCCACAAATTGGCTTCAATGATTCGATCGCGTTGCGAACTGACCTGCGGATTAGCCGAGCGAAATTCCGGCAACGTAATACCATAGCGCTGAGCTAGAAATCGCAGTGCCTCACCCTTGGACATCTTGTGATAATTTTCCACAAATTTAAAAACATCGCCTCCGGCGGCACACACAAAGCAATAAAATATCTGCTTCTGCGGTGAAACATACATCGACGGGCGACGATCTTCATGAAAGGGGCATAGACCGACGAATTCCCTTCCTGCGGGCCGCAAAGCAATATGCTCGCCGACAATTTCCTCAATTCGAGCCGCCTGACGCACAACCTGAAAAATATGTCCGGAAGAATTACTCATCATTACTGATTCTAACACGCCGCACCACAGGCGTGTTAGCCATCCAACAGAGAAACCATTGAATAGACGAGGCTATCCAATGGCGCCAGGCCATTAGACGTAGCCGAGGACGCAACTCTACGATAAGCTTAAGGGCTGAATAATTGCGTGGAGCTGGATTATGCGATTGAAAAACATATTGGCGGTCATGGTTTTCACACCGATGCTATTTCTGGGTCTCGCCGGTTGCAGCAATTCGGCACCGGCACGCGTGTCCATACGCCAGCCGCTGAATCCAGCAGTGCTGCAAATTCTCCGATCTTTAGCCAAAGGACATAGAGACAAAACACAACTCGCATTCCTCGCGGATTTTAAGGGACTGTCAACATCCGTTGGGCAGTTCAACAGCTATATGTCCGGCAGCCAAGGCAAACTCCTGAAGCAACTAAAAGCCTGGGCACACAAACATCATGTAAAACTCCATTACTTTTATCGCCCCGGTCTGTATGGAAAAGCCCAGAAAATTATCGCTGATGATGAAGGTTCACTGCTGCTGCACAGCAATGCCGCCGATTTTCAAAAGCGTTATCTTATCATGATGTATATGGATTACTCCTGGCAATTTGCCATGGATAAGGCCGCCCAAAAGCAGGCCCTGCACGATCATGCCGGACCGGGACTGATGCAGTATCTGAACAATGCCATCGCGGTTAACAAACAATCCCTTGCCGACCTGTGGAAACTTCTGGAGCATTACCAGTGGCAAAAAAGCCGCGGGAACATTTTCGCCAAATAGTGAAAAGCGGGCCGCAAGGCAGCGAACTATTTACGCCGAAGTTGAAATCCCGGTTACGATTTTCTTCGAATGGGACAAGGCCCGGATCGATGGAATCAGCGCTTAACCATACCGTGCGTGACAGCGTCCGCGGCGCAACGGCGATTCAGTTTATGGGGAGGTTAAGGTTTCAATATTTTACTGGCGTGGCAATTTTTCCGCCCACGGCTGGGAACGTCCCGATTGCTATCGGGATCCCCACCCGCTTAGGCCCTTTGGCAAGGTCCCGGCAATACGCCGCTAATCGTCTGTTTTTCGGCGATTTCACCCCCGCCCGGAAAAATTGCCACACCCTATTTTACTGATATCGCACCATAACTTTCCAAATCGGTGTTTAATGCTTACTATATGGTTTGGAATGAGTCCCTGAACCACAGAATGTGGAGAATGCTGTTATGAAGCTTGAAGATGTTATTGAATTGCAGCCGCCGGAGTTGAACGCCTCCGAGAATATTTTTTTACCGGCCGTGCTTTCGGGCCTGGGAAGCACTATGGTTCACCTGTTTAGGTCCGTCAGCGGCAATGTGCGGACGATGCAATATCCTGAAGAACGTCGGGAAGATAAACCGGTCCTGGAACAGGGCATGGATGTGCAGCGTTATCGGGGGGTGCATCGGTTAAACCGCGATGAACAAAATCGAGTTAAGTGTGTGGCCTGTTATATGTGTGCAACGGCGTGCCCCGCCCATTGCATTCATATTGTCGGAGATGCCGCACCAGATTCCTGGCCAGACCGCGAAAAATATCCCATTAAATTCGATATTGATGAGTTACGATGCATCTATTGCGGCATGTGCGAAGAGGCCTGCCCGGTTGATGCCATCGAGTTAACTTACGAATACGATATTGTGGGCCTGACCCGCGAAGAGATGGTATTTGACAAGCAAAAACTCCTGGCCATCTACGACCAGACCATCAAGCGTCGGCCCATGTAATGTCATGCGGCAGCATCCACAACAAACCGTAGTGCCCCGGCGAGCAGAGATTATTTCAACGCCAATGCCCGCGTACCCAGACGTACCGCCCCCAATAGGGTCGCCAGACCCAATGGCCCGGTACCCATATGGCGCGCGGACCCGGAGCAGCGACGACAACTCCCGCAACCGGTGGACCAGGGCGAGCGACAATTATCGCACGCGTGGCGCAACCGGCTAATACGGACATACCGAGCAAACCGAAAGCAATGACTTTAACGGCAGTTCTTTTCATAGCGGCAACTCCATCGATCGGAAAGCTTCAGGCTTTCCTGTTGAAGTTACACGCACCAAACCGCCAGAGGTAGCAAAATTGTTTCGATTCGCACAAAACCGGGTTATCGGCCCGCTTTAAGCTGCCGTTCCGCTTCAATCCAATCCGAGGTTGCATCGCCCGGACCAAATCCACGTTTCAGATAAATCTGATAAGCGCGCTCCGCAATTTGTTCATAGGTTACGGGGGCCTTAGGGGCAGAACTGACAGCCTTGGTAGCGGTTAAAGTACCGCTACCTTTGGTTTCCGACCGGGCAACCGGGGTAGGAACAGCAGCCGGTGCGATGGGAACGGCGGCACTGGTTTTGACTGGAGCCGCAGTCGGCGTGTTTTTTTTGCGAGTAGCCATAATTCAATCTCCTGTAATGGCGGCTTGATTAATATCAAGCCAAAAAAAATCTTTCATCGTCCATGACCACCATGGGCGCGCGAATCTAAGCATCCATGCCCTCGCGGCTCTCAAATTTCCCCCTGACGGGTCGTTAGAAGTCTCCATCCCGTCAAAGCCGAAAAAAAGTATTTTTCGGTCGGGACTTTACTAACCGTCACATCCGTTGTATGAATTTATAGGGCGTAAGTCAAGCGACTTACAGGTAATGGTCGATAAAGAAAGGGCGTGATTGGTCAAAACAGACGAAAATCGCCTGTTTTACGATCTTTTTGGATTGGATGGACGTGCTGAAATATTTGATTAAGTCCGGACAGGTTTCTGTTTTATACCCCAAGGAGTCTGGCCAGAGTCGAAATTTTCCACTCGTGGCGTGCCAAAACGACTATTCTGCTGGTGCAGCAGCAACAAAGGGAAAATAATTTATGGCGCGCGCACCAAAATTCGGACGCACCTTTTCGCGCCGCCCGATGTTTTCATTTCGCCCGCGCACACGGTTCAAACTGCCAAAAAAATCAGCACCTTTGATAGTAAAGACCGGTACCGGAAAAGCCAACACCTTTGGTTGGAGCGTTTCGCTTAGTGTGGTGCTATCCGTACTGGTTCATGTGCTGATATTGTTCGTCTTCTTTCTGGCAATCCGGTTGTTGATAAAAGTCCCACCAGCCCCACCGCTGCCATTAGTTGTCCCTCAATCCTTTTTATCCGGTAATCAACTTTCGCGCCCGGATAGGGTAACGGCGGCACCTACCAGAGCATCGACGCTCAAGCATTTTCTTTCCACGCGCAACGCCAGCAATTCGGTCTCGCCAACGGCCCTCAACGCCATGCTCAATGGCACTGCCGCCAATGAGCACCTCTTTGCCATAAGTCTTGGACAAGGGGGGCAACTGGCTTCCAATAACGGCTCCATGGGAGCAATGGGTGTGCCTGGAAAAACCATTGGCGGAATGCCGGCGGTATCTTTCTTCGGCGTACAAACGCGTGCCAAGCGCGTGGTGTTTTTGGTCGACCATGCCGGGCGTATGGTGGGGCATCTTTATTTGTTGAAACGGGAAGTACAAAGATCGATCCGGCGATTGTTGCCTTTCCAACGATTCGCGGTCATTGAGATTTCCGCCAAGTACAAAATTTTAGGCCCCGACAAACTCCTGCGGGCGTCGCCGGCCAACCGCGCCATGGTACTGCCGCGCGTTCACCACATGATTGCGGAAAATCGTGACTATGGCCAGCTTCTGCCTTTCCTCCGCCCGTTTAAAGTCGCCTGGGCCATGCACCCGCAGGTCATATTTTTTCTCACCGATGGCTATGTCGATCCGCGACTGATCGCGGATATCGGGGACTTAAACAGCCAATATCCGATTCGCGTCTACACGTTTACATTTATGGGCGATAACAAACGCCACCAGAAAAACCTGAAGAAAATCGCCGTGGAAACCGGCGGCAAATTCATGTATTTATCGCCTCGTGTGCTCGAACGCGAGGGTTCAGGGGCGGCCCCGTAATGCCCTTTTACACCGGCTGCTTGAGTTGATCAGCATTGGGTAAATCCTTCAGGCTTGATAAACCAAAGACTTCCAGGAAATGCTTTGACGTGCCATAAAGCATTGGTCGCCCGACATCCTCGGCACGGCCCACAATTTTAACCAGATTGTATTCCATAAGCGTGCGAATGACTTCGCCGCAGGCCACGCCGCGAATCGCTTCGACATCCACGCGTAAAATCGGCTGCTTGTAGGCAATAATTGCCAGTGTCTCCAGCGCTGCGGGGGTCAGCCGACCTTCATCGCGCTTGCGCATTAATCGTTGAATGTATTGGGCATACTGCGGCAAGGTAAGTATCTGATATCCGCCGGCACGCTCTTCAATTCTGAACGCCGCCTCGCGCTGATTGTAAATCTCATTTAACTCTTCCACCGCCAGCTTTACCGCCCGCGGCGAATCCAAGCCGAGAGTCTGGCTGATTTTGGCGGCGGATAGCGGCACATCACTGGCAAACAGCAGGGCCTCAAGCACCTGTCGCAACGGCATGTGTTCAGTCGTAGTCGCCTCATCAAGTATCGCACCATCGGCTTGCGCCTCGGTGGATGAGGTGGATGCCACTTCGTCGGCAGCCGTCGTAACTTCCGGGGTTGATGTTGCCGTTACATCCGTAGATTCGCTTGGAACGCTTTCTTCCACAGACTCTTGCGGCACAGAATTTGATTCAGTGATTGTATTCATGGGTAAGAATTTACTGCCAGCGGCGCGCCGAGTAAAGCGAAAAACCGGTTTGCCGGGCAATTCTTTCAGCATTTTCCGGGTTGGATCACCGAATCCTTGGGCCATTGAGCCGGTCGACAACCGGAAGCCTCGGCTGAAATGGACACGTTTCGCACTTTGCGATGGCACATTTTCGGCGTCAACTGCCATCTCCATCGACACCGCCGCAAAAACATGCGTCAGCCAACTTCAGCCGCGTATCGGGCATGATGCGACAGGCCGAAGGAACGGATATTGTCAGCTGTCAAAAATATCAACGCGCGACCCAATATGCGATTATTGCGGTGCGGCGGCAGGCGTAATGAGCAGATCAGTGAGATCATGTTGTCTCAATACACGAATTCCAGTGTGTTTGCCGATGCGTTCTTCCGTCAGCAGCCGGTGGAGGTCATCAATACCGGCAACACGCCGGCGGTCCAGAGCCAGAATAATATCACCGGATCTCAGGCCGGCTTGATCGGCAGGACTTTCCTGCTCAATGGCCACAATTCCCACGCCGCTCGGAGCTTCCAATTTATAAAACTGAACGATGCGCCGGGAAATTGGCACATCCTGCCCTGCAACACCGATGTAGCTGCGGTGAACTTTCCCATCGCGAATCAGCCGGGAGGCCACAAATTCGGCGGTGTTGGACGAAATAGCAAAACAAATTCCCTGCGCCGGGAGAATCACCGCTGTATTCACTCCGATGACTTTACCGTTGGATGCCACCAGTGGACCGCCGGAGTTTCCGGGATTCAGCGCGGCATCTGTCTGAATAACCCCGTCAATAAGCCGTCCTGACCCGCTGCGAAAAGACCGGGCCAGAGCGCTGACAACGCCTGCGGTAACCGAAGCCTGAAACCCCAGCGGACTGCCGATGGCAATTGCAACCTGCCCGACTTTGAGTTGTGCCGAATTCCCCAATTGCGCCGCAGGGAGATTGTCAGCGTCTATGCGCACAACGGCTAAATCAGTATGCGGATCATCACCGATTAAAAAACCCCGCAATCGGCGGCCATCGGCAGTGGTGACGGCAATCCGTGCGGAATCATGCACGACATGGCTATTGGTAAGAACAAACCCATCCGGAGTAAAAATAAATCCGGATCCGCTTCCCGCACGGCGCTGCGGGGCACCGTGTGCGGAATCCGAACCGTGGAATACTTCAATATTCACCACACTTGGCGCAACAATCTCCACCGCACTGGAAACCGCGCGGGAATAGGCATCGAGCAACTCGGCATCGTCCTGCTGCGGCACACCGCTGGGCGATTGGATAATGGAATCATTCGGGTTGGGACTTGAAGAACTGTACTGTAACTGTGCCATCTGGGCACCTCATCATCAGGCTCTCGCCGAAGGAACAGTGGAAACATTCCACGACTTCCGCCGACAAGACTTGCGGAATTGTAGGCGGCCAAATCCGAAAATTCAGTGAGCCGCAAAAACACCGCCGAGGAAACACAGGATCCGGTTTACTAAACGGGCATTGAATTCGGTTTGGGATATTTTATTGATTTGGCTCAAGGGCGGTCGTGGCCACGCTGGTCTGCCGCCAGGCGGAGGGTGTCATGCCCGTGAGTTTGCGGAAGATGCGATGAAAATGCTGATAATCGCGGAAGCCGCTGGCGGTTGCGATGCGCGCCAAGCCCTCATCGCCGCGCCGCATGAGCTGCATAGCGTGCGTAATGCGCGCGGTAGATAGCTGCTGGTGCATGGTGCTATGGAGTTGGGCCTGAAAATAATTTTGCAGCGACTGCCGCGAAAGGCCGACATGCCGCACCAATTCTGATATTTTCATGGGCCGATGGAAGTTATCGCGGATATAGCGTACCGCCTTGGCCAGCCGGGGGTCCAGGCGATGGGCGACATCCGTTGAGGTCCGGGCAATTACGCCACCGTTGGGAATCACTTGATTAGCGGGCTGCGGTTTGACCGACGACATCATGGCGTCCAGTGTTTCCGCGGCGCGTTGTCCCCATTGCTCAAGATTCAGGTCAATGCTGGATAACGCCACCGGTGCGTGCAGGCACACAGTTGGAAAATTATCGACCCCAACGACCGCCACATCATCCGGCACCATCAACCCCGCTTCCAGACATATTCCGATGGCTTCCACGGCCGCTTCATCGTTACCAGACATTAATCCCATGGGCATGGGGCTATTGCCGAGCTTGCGTTTTAAGTCTTTGATAGCCACCGCTTTGGCATGGATACCCGCAGCAAGAGTGGCTCGGCTCAATCCGGCAAACCGCGCACGTTCGGATCTACTGCGTCGAGACCGCATCTGCACGAACGTTATGCGTTCCAGCCCGCAGGCCAGCAAATGTTCCGCTGCAGCCTGCCCCACAGCCGCATCATCGCAGTAAACGCAGCAGGCACCTGGTACGGGCCGGTGTTGGTCGAGATTGACGATCGGACAATGGATCGCCCGGGCCATGCGTTGCAATGTGGTGTCGCGCCCACTAAATACGATCACGCCATCATACTTGCGTCGAATAGGCAAACGGTTGGCAAATCTAACGCGCGTGTCCAAAATCCAACCCTGACCGGCACCATGCCGGGCAATACCCCGCAGGAGCCGCTCATCCCACCACCAAAGGGCCAATAATACGTGGCGTGGCCGCAGCGCACCGGCAGCGGTCCTGCGCGAGGCTCCAGGGGATAATGTCAAACCGGCACTCATAGCAATAATGATACATATAAATAGCGGAAAAGCTATAGATTATGACATCTATTTCCCGTATTGTTCAGGGTATATTTACGGCAAGGAGTTATCGGTTATGGCGGTATGGGCAGCGGACATCGGGGGCACAAGCATCAAACTGGCGATCGTCGATCGCGGCGATATTGTGCTGTCGCGCGAAATCGCCGCTGCGCCTGCGGATGGTCTGCGCCGAGCCATGACACGAATCGCGCCGCAGTGGCAGGACCTGTGCCGCCAATCGGCCATCCCAGAATCAGCTATTACCGCAATCGGCATTGCAATCCCCGCCATCGTGGCTCCCGATTCCGGAAAAATCTGGGCGGTGCCGGGTGGCAAGTTTGCCGATGCACCAACATTTAAGCTAGCCCGATGGATTAACGGCAAATTCCATAAGCCCGCCTACTGGTGTAATGACGCGCACGCGGCCCTGGCCGGAGAATTAAAGTACGGCGTAGCACGAGGATTCAAAAATGTCGCCATGATGACGCTGGGCACGGGCGTGGGAACCGCGGTGGCACTTAACGGTCGGCATCTTACCGGCGTGCACGGCTTGGCGGGAAACGCCGGGGGCCATAACACAATTGACGCAAGCGGCGCGCGGTGCGGCTGCGGGAATATCGGGTGCGTTGAAACGCTGGCATCGTCATGGACACTGCCAGCCCAAGCAGCGGCATCGCCCCTTTTTGCCAATAGCGCGCTGGCGAAAGCAGCGATCATTAACTATGAAGCGGTATTCCGCCTGGCAAAAAGCGGGGATGCACTGGCCCGGCTACTTCGAGACCAAGCCCTTCGTGCATGGGCCATTACGGCGACCACTCTGATACATAACTACGATCCTGACCTGCTGGTTATTGGCGGCAAAATTGCCGGCAGTTTTGATGATATTGTGCCTTTTCTGAAGAAGTTTATCGGTGTGCACTGCTGGGCAGAATGGGATGTGCCCATTCAACCATCGGCCCTTGGTAAGAACGCGGGGGTCAAAGGTATTGCTTTTCTCGCGGCCCAACATGCCAAACGGAGCAAGTCATGAGCGATTTTAATCAATACAACAAAAAGCCCTTTGTGGATGTGGCCGTCCGACACATCAGCGCATGGGCCAACTGGGATACCATTGGGAAATGCCTGCGCGACGCCATGCGGAGCGCATTCGATCCTGCACCCATTGTTGCCGTGGATTGCTATATGGGCGTTTTGGACGAAGAAGTCATGGGGAAACTGCGGACAGAATTGAGTGCAGATCTGGTCGTTGAAACCAAATCGCTGATGAAGTCCGCTTCTGAAATAACATCCATGGTGGCACCGTATCTTGGAAATGACCCGGTGTTTGGGCGCATGACATATTTAGAGATGCAGGATTATTTTGATACACAGAAACTCCGGGCGGCGCAGGCCCTGCTGACATCGAGAATTGATCGTGTGGTACTGATTTATGGACCCGGTGCCGCGCTGCTTGCCCCAAGCGGTGGACTGTTAATTTATGTGGATATGGCCCGCTGGGAGATTCAGCGTCGTTTCCGTCAGCGGGCAATAAGCAATTTGGGTTGCGACAACACCGGGGAATCCAGTGCGGCCCAATATAAGCAGGGCTATTTTGTCGACTGGCGGGTATGCGACAAACACAAATTCCGTTTCTTTGATTCCGTTGATTTTTTTCTGGACACCAATACACCACATGCGCCCAAACTGGTACATGGGGACGCGCTTCGCATGGCGTTGCGGCAGGTGGCCCGGCAGCCATTCCGCGTAGTGCCCTTCTTTGACCCCGCGCCATGGGGCGGCCAATGGATGAAAGACACATTTCATTTGGATCCGGGCGAAGCTAACTACGGATGGGGCTTTGACTGCGTGCCGGAAGAAAACTCGTTGAACCTGAAATTTGGCAATGTGATAACAGAATTTCCCGCCATCAACGTGGTCTATCGCCAACCCCGTGAACTCCTGGGCGACAGCGTTTATGCCCGCTTCGGTCCGGAATTTCCCATCCGCTTTGATTTACTGGACACCGTTGGTGGCGGAAACTTGAGCTTTCAGGTACATCCATTAACCGGATACATCCAGCAGCATTTCGGAATGCACTACACACAGGATGAAAGCTATTACATGCTGGATGCCGCCCCGGATGCCAGCGTTTATCTCGGCTTGCGCAACGGTGTAAACCCTGCGGATATGGCAGCCGATCTGTATAAAGCGCAACAAGGCAAAGCCCCCTTTCCGGCGGACCAATATGCCAACCGCTGGCCCGCGAAACGCCATGACCATTTTCTAATCCCCGCCGGTACATGCCATTGCTCGGGAACGGGCGGGCTGGTTTTGGAAATCAGCGCCACACCCTACATTTTCACCTTTAAGCTATGGGATTGGGGCCGCAACGGCCTTGATGGCGCTCCCCGCCCGGTACATCTCGAACATGGTCTGGCGAATCTGCAATGGGATCAGACGCGTGAATGGACGCAGCAGCACCTGATCAACCAACTCACCGCCCTGGGCAGCGGGCCGGGGTGGCGGGAAGAACGCACCGGATTGCATGAAATGGAATTTATTGAAACGCGTCGGCACTGGTTCACCGACGAAGTTCCGCATCATACCGGCGGTGGCGTGAATGTCTTGAACCTGGTGCAGGGCGATGCAATAACGGTGGAAAGCCCGACCGGAGCTTTTGATCCGCTGATCATCCACTATGCCGAGACATTTATTGTTCCTGCTGCGGTGGGTGCTTATACCATTCGTCCGCTGAATTCCAGTGGATCGCAAAAATACGCCACGATCAAAGCGTTTGTGCGACCGGTCCTGGCACATATTGGCCCCGCGTTAAACATTCCACGGGATCATGTGCCGAGCAGGTTGACTAAAGTCGAGTTTTCCGGCGGATAAACGCGCCTTATGCTCCAACGACCTCATGACTCAATCAGGAGTTTTATAATGAGAGTACCGAAGGCTGGCCTGCTGGCCATTGCGATTACTTGTTGCCTGTCCCACCGTTCGGATGCGGGGCAGAGGTTTTTTCTCAAAAATGGTGATCATGTCTGCTTTTATGGCGACAGCATTACCGAGCAGCGCTATTACGCGGTGGATGTGGAAACGTATGTGCGAACGCGTTTTCCGAAGCTGAATGTGCGGTTTGTCGATTCCGGTGTGGGCGGAGATCGGGTCTCCGGTGGCTGGGCCGGTCCAATAGACCGGCGGCTCAAGCGGGATGTGTTTCCGTTCAAACCCAATGTGGTCACCATTATGCTGGGCATGAATGACGCGGGGTATCAACCCTTTAATCAGCATTTGTTCAATATTTACCGCAAGGGCTACGAGCACATTATTGCCATGCTGAAAAAGCATCTGCCCGGCGTGCGAATTGTTCTTATTGAGCCATCTCCCTACGATGATGTAACCCACCGACCGAAATTCCCCGGCGGCTATAACGCGGTGCTGATCCGATATGGACACTTTGTTAAGCGCCTGGCGGCGCGCGATCATCTGCTGTGCGTGAATTTCAACGCACCTATGGTATCGGTTCTCAAAAAGGCGGAAGCGGAAAATCCCCAACTTGCGGCCCGCATTATTCCCGGTCGAATCCATCCGTCCGCCGCCGGTCATCTGGTGCTGGCAAAAGCCTTGCTGCAAGCTTGGGGTGCGCCGGCTACGGTAACGTCTGTGGATATCAGTGCCGCATCGGATCACGTTATCACGGCAGTAAACACAACGGTTCGGCAGCTTCATATGGCGCAAGGTGTCGTTTCCTGGACGCAGGATGATAGCTGCCTGCCATGCCCGATCATGGCCCTGCACGACCATTGGCCGCAATTTGCACCAACGTGCCATCAATGGGAGGGCATGTCATTTCCATGGATGGCTCCGAAAGTGGACTGGAATTACAACAACCCATTGACCGAACTGGTTCTGCATGTCAGCCACTGGTATAGACAACTGGATTCAGAACCGCTGCGCGTTACGGGGCTTAGCGAAGCGCGATACCGTCTGATTATCAATGGGCAAAGCGTGGGAATATTTTCCCGCGGAGCGTTGGCTGCCGGAGTTAATCTTGCCCGCCTTCACACACCGATGATGCAGCAGGCATATCACGTTATGGCGCTGGTATGGAAGCAGGTACAATGGCGCTTTTTTGCGTGGCGCGGAATTCAAACACAACTGTCATTTAATCACAACGCCGCGCTGCGGTCGGCAGAGAGTGCCTTCCTCCGCGCGTTGGAGATTCGTAAGCAGGCGATCATCAGGCGGCAATATCAGGCGGCAAAACCAGTGGCCACGCATTATCAACTGATCCCCATATCTCAATAGTAATCACGCCGCTATATTATCGTAAGGGGCCGCCAAGAAATAACCTTTCCAATCTGACTTGGTCTTTTGACCTCTGGCCGCGTTGCCCGCTCGTTATCCCGACGGGTCGGGACGGATATGCTCCTCGTGGGCGTCTTGCCAGACGCCAAAATCCCGGCGTCATATTTGTAAACGTTATTTCTTGGCGGCCCCTAACGCAATAAAAAGCGGCCCGTGTTCCAAGCGAACACGGGCCGCAAACAAGAAGGAGTAACATTAGTGCTCCGGCGGGACTTCAGGCTTTGCGCCGTTTAAGCCCCAGTAAAGCCAACGCGCCCAAACCAAACAGAGCTAAGCTGGCCGGTTCAGGTACGGCCGCCAGCGGTGTCAAAGACACGTCAAACACTGATTGTGGCACGGCGGAGCTGGTGATCAACGTACCACCGAAGCCGGTTCCGGGTTGGAATTCTGCGAGTTGTCCGCCGGTGTAGTCAGTGGCGGCAGTATCAACGGTTAATCCGGCGTATCCGGAGGCACCTGACACCGCAAATCCATACGTGGATCCTGCGGCTAAAGTCAGCGGTGAATTTAAAGTAAACGTAATGTAATTACCTTGACCGATACCGGTGCCAGTGGCAATCGTTCCGTTGGTAACCTCAAGAAGCTGGTACGTTCCTTTGGACGCGTTCACTGCGGCAATTTCCAGGTTGATTGAATTGCCATCATTAAAGGTTCCAGTTCCTGCATCCGCCAACTGCACGGTAATGGCATTAAGCTTATAGCCGCCGGCGTTGGTTCCGGTGGTGAACGTCTGCCCGGGGGCGGCGGCGTTATTGGTGTAATAATTGATGGTCGTATTGGCCGCCGTGGGATATCCCGGCGAAGCCGCGCCGGTTGTTCCAGTGGGAGACAAATTCGATTGATCATTAGCACCTGGTGTCGGGGCAAACGGCCCGGGATTGCTAATTGCAATGCCATTATTGACATACATCGGCTGAATGTAGGATGTTCCGGTCGGCAAGGTGGTCGGGTTAGCTGTGAGCGTAACGTTGGTGAAAACGTTTTGCAGGCCAGGACTTCCCAGAACAATGCCGAGATTTCCGGAGACATTGGACCCAGTGGTCACAACTTCCGAGACCGGTGCGGCAGCCTGACCGGCGGCACCGGGGGTACCGTACCACATTCCACCCGAAAGCGCCGCGTTGGCGCTGTAGGAAGAACTGCTTCCAGCGGTAAGCGTAACCAACGGGGGCAGACTTCCGTTATTGGTATTGTGGTCATAGGCCGTAAGTACATAGGTTGTGTTGGGCATAACAGCTGTAGAAAGCACCTGGCCGAATTGTCCACCGTTGGTATAGACGGGCGCGTAGCTACCGGCGCCGAGGGCACCACCGCTACCGGTCCAATCCGGAACGTAGACATTGTTAAAGGTGCTAACGGTGTAGCTGGCAGAGCCCTTGGTAAAGCTCATGGTTGCCGGAACATTGCCGTTGTTGTAGACGTAGACGGTTGTCAGGCCGAACCCGGAGGTATCTGTGGCCGTTGCCCCGCTGGCGGTGGTTCCTGATTGTGGCCCGGCCGTTCCGGGCAAACCGTACGCACCAGTTGGAACACCAGTGGCAGTTCCATAACTGCCAGCCGAGGTGCTGGTGGCATAGGCAGGACCGTACAGCAGTGAAAAATTGCCGTCGGGAATATTGATCGACGTGTTTGCGGCTACGGCTGAAGCATTGGCCGCGTTGAATCCCCCAGCCGCCCCGATGGCCGCTAGAACACTTAGACTCGTGATGATATGTTTGCGATCCATAACGTTTCTCCTTTGGATATGGATGGTGACTTAAAGTGAAAGTCGGCGGCGTCGATACATTCGATGCTGAACACCAACTCCCTCTCTGAAGGAACTTTCAGGTAATACGGCTGTTTCGCCGGTTTATTTCATGCATGGACTTACCGCATATCAACCTCGCTTTCTTGTACCACCGCAACGCGATGTAAGATATTTTCTACGCAACGCTCCAGCAATCAGTAAATGGACTGATTAATCGACCCCGGCAAATTTGGATTAATTATGTTACGAATCTTCAGGCCCTGTGTACCCTGCACGCCCGCTTTGGCCGGATTCTGGCCGGGAACATTGTTGTTAATTGCGATGCTTTCCGCGTGGCCATCAAAGAAGACCGCATTGGCGTAGCCGGTGCCCGGCGAATCGGCCATGTGGCGGTAACGCAGGCTGGAGTTTTGATAATTCTCCGCAGAGATTGGCCAATCTTCATTGGCGGTCGAACCGGAAATCAGACCGTTAGGTGGGACGAGATAATTGGGATAATTTTTATAGTAATAGGCCGGGCCATACGTACCCTTATTCTGTCCCCAATCAAAGGTGCCCCATGCACCCCATGGGCCGTCCTGCGTGGAATCCCCAATGGCCAGTGCCTGCTCCGGAGCCAGAACGCCGGAGAGCTTGAATGTATAAGGATCACTGGCATTTTCGTTGGTCAACGTCATGAAAAAATTAGGATTGGCGCTATAAGAGGTGGCAAACTGTGAGGCCGGGGACGGATGCACGGTATCAGCTCCACAGGTGTATAGCTGCTGATACGCTTCCACCATGGCTAGATTCGGGGTCGCATATTTCTGAAAGCCGTTGTAATACTCCAGGTTGTAGTTCGGTGTTGGCTGGATGCCTTGCTTAAAAGCAAAAATAGTTGCGTCCCAGCTTTCCGAACCATAAATATGGGTCGATGAAGAAGACGTATCCGAACCAAAGGGGATTGCCCCCTCATTGGCCTGGGCGTATTCAACGGTCAGTTGGCCCAAAGATCGCAGGTTACTCAAACAGGCAATGCTGGTTGCTTCTTCCTTCGCCTTTGCGAGAGCTGGCAGCAACAGGGCAATTAACAGAGCAATGATGGATATCACAACCAGCAGTTCAATGAGGGTGAAGCCGCGCCGGAACATTTTTGCAATTGGGACGGGGCGCATCTCCGATTGTTGCAAGAGTTTTGTACGCATAATGAATACCTCCGAAAAAGGAACAACACAACCTGAAGCAATACCGGCCAATTTGACAGGCGGACAATCCAAGGCATTGACCATGGCGCCGAGCAATTCGACCGATACAACAACCTGTGACAGCATGTTGAATTCATGTCATCACTGTTACATATCCAGTGTAGCTCGGAGAATTGAATTTACTAGGGCCTGATTGCAAAAAAAATAGTACATTTTTTCATCACAATATCTTGCAATCGGTATATTTTGGCGGCTTTTAATCCCGACTTAAATCCGCTTAAAATCCAGCCAGTGGCCTCTATTACTCGGCATCAGTCATCCGCGAACTAGCATATTTATGATATCATAATGGCATAAAAGCTATAGGCAGACGACATGACACCCGCTACTATTGTTTCTTCAGGTTTGCACTGCGCGCTATTTCGGAGGTGCTGCATATGGCGGCCAAGCGACAGGTCCTCTTTCTGGGCAGTTTATCAATCGGTTACAACCGTGATATTTTACGAGGCATTGGTGATCACGCCGCGCGGGATCAGCGGATTGGCATTATTTTCCCGACGGACTATGAACCAGCCAACGCCAACTGGCTGCATCAAACCGACCTCAGCGGTGTGATCGTTGGCGCGTGCCCGCAGTTTGGCGCGCTGCTGTCACAGATTGTGCGAGCTAAAAAGCCCGTGGTGGATGTATCCGCGGAGCGCGAAGCCATGGGCCACACACGCATCGTCACGGATGATCAGGCCGTGGGAGCAATGGCTGCTGATTATTTTGTCGATCGGGGTTTCAAACATATGGTCTATTATGGAATGGCGGCCCGCCACTGGTCCGCGATGCGCTGGCGGGGTTTTCAAAAGCGTGCGCAAGATCGTGGTGCCGAGGTACAGCATTTTGACCGCCCAACCGGCTCGACCAATCATCGGGCCGGCTTTTTTCCTTGTCCCGTTGCCCAGTGGATACATTCGCTAAATCACCCGACCGCTGTTTTTGCCGGCGATGATCTGCTTGGGGCCGAAGTCATGGAGACCTGCCAACAAATTAACATATCAGTACCGGACGAATTGGCCATTCTCAGCGTTGATAACGATGATATTTACAACTGCTGGCGGAACTATCGTCTCTCCAGCGTCGTGCTGAATACCAGAGAGATCGGGCGTCGGGCCATGGACACACTGTTTCGCCTGATTCAACGAAGGCCGGTTGCTTCCACCACTATTCTTATTCAACCGATCCAAATTGTTACGCGATTTTCAACCAACATATTTGGCGTGTCGGACCCGCTGGTGCGCGAGGCTTTGCAATTGATTCACAAAGGATTCGGCGGCGGTATATCAGTAAAGGGCGTCGCGTCGGAGTTGGCGGTTTCACGGCCGACGCTGGAGCGCCGGTTCGCTTTGGAGTTAAATCGCACACCCGCCGCGGAAATTTCCCGGGTGCAGGCGGAGTTTGCCCGTCGTCGTCTTCTGGATACCGATAAGACGGTAACGGAAATAGCCGCGGAAGCGGGCTACTCCTCGGCCCGGCAATTGCGTGCGGCCCTGGATCAGCACTTTGCGACAACACCGCGGGACATGCGGAAACTTAAATTAACATGACACCGAACATACAGGCATTACAGGAGCACAATTTATGGATCGTCGAGAATTTTTAGCGGTGGTTGGTACAGCATCCTTGGTCGCCGCCGGAGGCGCTATCGGCGCGGTTAGACCAGATGATCATTCCGGCAGAGGACAGGAGGGCACAAGCAATAATGAATCGGGGATTCCTTCAGCCGATCAACTGGCCGGTCAGTGGTTCAGCTTTGGCGACTTGCACACTCTGCCTACGATCAATAGTTTTATGGGTGGATGTCAGGTTGGATCTGATCTGCTTTCCATTGAAGCGCTGACATTTCCCGCGTTCTGTCAGGGAGGCAACAGTGGGGCATTAAGCGTCGACGGCAACGTGCTGCTGGCCGCCGCATTCCAATGGTTTCCCTATCAGGTGCTGCGAAAAGCTCATACTTGGGACGGAAACGTTGAATTGCTTTCGGCAGTGCGCATGAGCCGCACGCAACGTGCCGTCATGTTTCGCATCAGTGTTACCAATCATGGCAAAACCAACCGAAAGGTGCATTTGCAAGCTCCCCTTACAGGAATGATCCGCTGGATAACCGATGGGTGGAGCTGGTTTATTCCGCGACCACAAAATAGCGCGGAATTCACGGCCACGGTTACTGACAATGGCCACGTTCTTCTTATTCATGATACACATAGTGCCGCGCAGGTGGGATTCGCGTTTTCAGCATTGCGCCCCGCGGCATTGACGGCCAGCGCGGATCATGGCGTTGCGCAGTGGGATATTGCCCTGCAGGCCGGTGAAACACGCGCAGTAGAAATTGTGATGACCGTGGGTCTGACTGAAGCTGATGTTGCCGCGCAAGCCGCACAACTGGGAATTCATTTCAACGCCGCTTTTGCGGCCGCAAAAGATGAATGGCAAAACACATTTAATGCGGCCTTTGAGCCGGGCAATAAAATATTTTCCGGCCATCTGCCAACCCTGCGAACCGCCGATCCTGATATTCGCAGAGTCTATTACATGTCCGTGGTATCGCTGCTGGCGATGGTGCGCGGCTGCTTTCCCACAGCGCATCGGGCTTATATCACCGGCAGTCCACAATGCGCCGCATCGCTGATGTATTTCTGGGACACCTTTACCTGGGCAACGCTCCATGCGTTGCTTGATCCGGTTAATATGAAAAATATGCTGCGCCGCTGGCTTGAACTTAATATTCACAGTTGTTACGCGCAGGATATGATCACCGGACACGGCGTTGGACCTTGGTACAGCTTTAATGATTTTGTCGTGTTTAATCAGTTTCTAACCTATATTAAAACCACCGGCGATACCGAGTTTTTAAATGAAATGATCGGGGGCCGAGCCGTTATTGAGCAGTTGGAGCAGATGTCGCTATGGTGGAAGCGGCTGGTAAAACCATACAGTCCGCTGGCCGATTACGGCGGGCGATCCAATTTACTGGAATGTGTTCCAACCTATACGCATGTCGTTGCGTCACTGAATGCCGCGAATGTCTGGATGATGCGGCAAACTGCGGAATTGCGCCATCATGCCGGACAGCCAGCGCAAGCCGCAGCGCTTTCACGACAGGCGGCCCGGCTGGCGGCCGATGTGCTGACATTATATGTCCCCGGACGTGGTTACTGGTATACGATTCATCCGGATGGTCAACACATTCCGGTACGCCATTGCATTGATTTTTTCACCGTTGCGTACTGCATGGAGCAGGATTTAACCGCAACGATGAAACGTGAGATGACGCAGTTTGTCGCTGGCGAATTGCTGACCACGCACTGGATGCGGGCCTTGTCATTGAACGATCCGGCAGCACCGGAATCTAACCGCCCGGATCACGGCCCGATGGGAGCGTATGACGCTTGGCCCCCCTTTACGATGGAAGCGCTGTGCCGACTTGGAAAATGGACCATTGCCGCGGAATTTCTCAAGCGCTGCGCGTACACCACGCGCGAAGGGCCATTTGGCCAATCGCATGAACTTTTAACCGCGCATCGGGATTCGCCCGTGCGAAAGGCGTATCGCGGCGGCCAAATGTATAATTGTTCGTGCTCCGGAGCGTTCGCGGAAATTATTATCCGGAATTTTTTCGGTTTTCAATGTGATCATAATGGAGCCGTCGCCCTGTATTCTCCTGGTACCGATCGCGGTTTTACCGGGACGCTTACCCATGTGCGGGCAAAAGAGAAATCATGGACGATCCATAGCGGAGCCAAGGGCCTTGTTCTCACAGAAGAGGGCGATGCTGCAATGTGAATTCCTATGGCGAGGCCAATGTCAGAAGGTTCCTCCCAAGCGAACGCCTGCATACGATTGCACTATGCCGCGGCACCAATCGTATAAGTTAAAAGCCCGACGTTCGAGATATCTGAGTCATCAAACCTAAGAAAGGACAGACCCATGAAGACTGTGCAACGTTGCATTTTATCAGCGGCATACTGGATTATAATTATCACTTTTACAGCGGCCTTCCTCGCTAAGTCCACTGGCAAAGCCTACAGTCAATCCATTTCCTTGCCCCGCACAACGGATGCTCCTCTGGTGTTATCCAGCATGTTCACCAATCACATGGTGCTCCAGCGCGGGATGCGCGATCCGGTATGGGGATGGGCTGCTCCCGGCGTTCAGATCACTATCCGGTTCGCAGGCCAAAGCATCACAACGCGCGTGCGGTCCAACGGCCGGTGGGAAACGCATCTTGCGCCGCTGCCTCCCAGCGCTTTACCACAAAACATGGACGTAAGCGACGGAAAGCATACGATTATATTACATGATATTCTTGTCGGTGACGTGTGGCTTTGCTCCGGCCAATCCAATATGCAATACCCTATGGCCGGATGGTTTCACCGCACCAACCTGGTCAAAGCCTTAGCCGCCGCAAATCATCAAACGCTTCGGCTGTATCACGTTCCGATGATTGCGTCGATGTTTGCGGGGCGACCGCACCGGACTGCCCCGGCGAAATGGCAAACTTGCACGCCGAAAACGGCAGCGGGTTTTAGCGCCGTGGGCTATTTCTTCGGCAATGCTCTGCGGAAGCGTCTCCGTGTTCCAATCGGCTTAATTGAATCGGATTGGGGCGGCACAAGCATTGAAGCCTGGACGCCGGCGGTTGGCTTTTTCAAATACTCACATTTGAAACAAGAGCAACACTGGCTGAAACTGGCCATGGCGCGCGAAGCGGCGCTGCATGGATCGGCGGCACCGGCCAATCTCGCTCATTTGGTCAACGCCCCTGGCGGATATCCTTATGATTTTCAAAGCACCTGGCGCCCCGATCCACATCAAAACCCCACCACACTGTTTAATGGGATGATTAATCCCCTGATTCCTTTTGCCATTCGCGGCGCCATCTGGTATCAGGGTGAAAATAACGTTTTGTCGCATGACACGCATTATTATGCCCAGCTCAAAGCCTTGATCCTGGGCTGGCGACATTTATGGCATCAGGGTGATTTTCCATTCTGTATTGTGCAGATTGCCCCATTTAACTATGGGCAGAAGTGGTGCGGCCCCAACGGCAACGACGCGCCGTTTGAACCGCTCATCTGGCAGGCCGAAGAAAAAGCCGCTGCCGATCTAAAGAATACAGGAATCGTGGGCACCATGGATATCGGACCGGGACCTCGGCAGATTCTTGGCAGCAATGTCAACAACATTCACCCCGCGGATAAACACGCGGTTGGCCATCGCCTGGCGCTTTTGGCACTGTCAAAAACGTACGGCCTGAAAAAACTGCCTTACGCAGGCCCGACATTCCACAGCGCGACGTTTCACAAAAATCGCGTGGTGATTCACTTCACGCAAGTGGACGGCGGCCTGATTTCGCGGAATGGCAGGACTCTGAATTGGTTCGAGATCGCCGGAGCCGACGGCAAATTCCGGCCCGCAGAAGCGCGTATTGTTGGCCATACGGTGGTGGTCTTCGCGAAAACAATCAAACATCCCACTGCGGTTCGGTTTGGCTGGAGTTGCGTCGCGGTACCCAATTTGGCCAATAAGGCCGAACTTCCGGCGATGCCCTTTGAGGTCCGTCGGCCACGGTAGACACGACCAGGATACCGACTCCCCGCGTTATTAGGCTGTGGGTATAATCTTGTCTATGAATGAGGAAAACAAACCCGATCCGCGGAGGATTGCCGCCGAGGTTGTCCAGACATTGCAGGCCTCGGGCCATGAAGCCTATTTCGCCGGCGGATGTGTACGTGATCAGATCATGGGCAATACGCCTGAAGATTATGACATTGCCACTTCCGCGCGCCCGGAGCAGGTCATGGGGCTTTTTCCGCGCAGCATGCACGTTGGCGCTGCGTTTGGTGTGGTTATGGTGCGTCACCATGGCCGGCCCATGGAGGTTGCCACGTTCCGATCGGATGGTGTTTACTCCGATGGCCGACGGCCTGATTCCGTCACGTATACCACAGCTGAACATGATGCACAGCGCCGAGATTTCACCTGTAATGGCCTGTTTTTTGATCCAGTGACCCAAAAGCTCATTGATTATGTCGGTGGGCAGGCGGATATTAACGCCAAGATTCTCCGGGCCATTGGTGAACCGCCCCACCGATTCCGCGAAGATCATCTGCGTATGATGCGGGCAATACGCTTTGCGGCGCGTCTGCAATTTTCCATTGAACCGGTAACTTGGGCTGCGATTGTGGCCAACGCCGAGAAATTATCAGAAATCAGCCGCGAACGCATCGGACAGGAATTACGCAAAATGCTGGTTCATCCGCAGCGCTGCGTAGCAGTAAAATTGCTGCTTAACGGCGGACTGTTGCATACATTCTGGCCGGAGCATCTTGAACCTACGGTTACGGAAAATATGTTGCCCAGACTTTCCGCTCTGCCGGGAAAGACTTCCTTCCCGCTGGCTTTGGCGGCCATGCTGCTGGATTTGACCGCCCCGCGAGAACATGATTCCGCCTCGGTGGCCATGCTCTGCACAGCCTTGCAGGAAAATCTGGTGCTAAGCACGGAAGAAACACAGTGGACGCAATGGCTTTTGAACAATCTGCCAACCTTGGCCCAATGGCGAACGCTGCGCCTGTCCGCGTTCCGGCGGCTCTTGGCGCATAACTGGTCGCCGGATCTACTGGCGCTTTACGTAACGGCACATCCTGATGATGCTGAAATTAGGCCTCTGACAGAACGGATTACTGAATTAAAAAAAGAGCCTTTGACACCAGATCGCTTTGTGAACGGCAGCGATTTAATTGCCATGGGTGTACAGCCGGGGCCTCGATTTAAACTCTGGCTCGAAGAACTCTATGATCGCCAATTGGAAAACAACTTTGCGGATCGCGCCGTGGCTCTTAAGGCTGCCGAAGATTTAATTCACGGAAGGTAATGAACCCTGGTCGCTGATCCGTGCGGTGCCGGAATGCCGCGTCCCACCTTGGAATTCACCACACTGATAGCCGCCAAAGCAATGAAAAAAAGAATCAGCAGCACCAGAATACAGGCTGATTTGGAAGCCTGTGGCTTACTGGGCATTGCAATATCAACGCGGGTCATACTTACTCCAAACGCCATGAAGCCTTAGTGCTCGATAGTATATTGCAGGCGGCCTTATCGGCAAAACCGCCGCAAGCGGCTCCATTTTACGTGCGCAAAGTTTCCCCACGGGTGGAAATTGCACGCCATGCCGGATATTCTTTTTAATAGTCCGTGACGGCATTGAAATTAAATTCACCGCACTGGACAAAAAAACGGAATTGACGGCATGACTGATAACACCGCGAACACTCTGGCAGACTCTCGACGGCAGTTTGTGGATTTATGGGGTCAGATGGCCGGCCACTGGGGTGTCAATCGTACCATGGCACAGATGCATGCCTTGTTGATGGTCTCCGCGGAGCCTATGACCGCGGAACAAATCATGGAAGAACTACAGATTTCCCGTGGCAATGTAAGCATGAATCTGCGTGATTTAGTGAATTGGGGCATCGTGCGCCGCACCAATTCACCGGGAGATCGCCGCGATTTTTTCACCACGGAAGGCGATGTATGGGTGATGTTTCAAAATATTTTTCGGGAGCGTAAACGGCGCGAACTCGATCCGCTGCTCAATCGCCTGGAACAATGCCTGCAATCCGCCGGCGGTGTGCCAACGGATCCAGTGCAACAGGCCGGCCATGCGGCATATGTGCAGAGGATGCAGGAATTGATTCATTTTTTTTCCGTGTTTCATCGCATATTCGGGCGCATTGCGGAGCAGCCGCCGGGCAGTTTGGCCAAAATGACCGCTATGCTGGAGCAAATGCTGTAGCGCAGACGGCTGGCCGCAGACCATGCGGCCGATTATCATCGCCACAAAGTTTCCGGTGGGTTTAGTGAGAAACGAATGCAGTTTGGGATTCGCAGAAAATTAATTGGCACACTGGTGCTGGTCGGATTGCTGCCCATGGCGCTGAGCCTGATGGCCATTCTAGGCATTGGCGCGCGCGACCGCATTAATACCGTGCAGGATGCGTATGTAGAGTTGGCGTCCGCCTGCGCACATGCCATTAGTTTTCAGCTTGAAGCCGAGGTGCGCCGGCTCAACTTCGCCGCCACGCTTCCCGAAGTGGTGCGTTTTATTCAGCAGCATAATAATATTCGCACGCCTGCGGTTGCGACGACTCAAAGCCGTCCGGCGTCCACGCCAGGCGGTACTGCAGGCGGCTCGCACGAAAACATATCCGTCTTGGTGAACAACCCCATTGCCCGGCGCATCCGGCTGATCACGGCCGATAAACTTGGGCTTTATCATGTGCTGGTTATTAATCGCCATGGCATAGTCATTGCGTCAGATGTAAAACCAGCCGTTCTGGATGTCCGCAAAAAATGGTGGTGGAAAATCGCTGACAGCGGCATTGGCGGAACTTGTGTGATCGGATCGGTATTTTCCGATCCGATTACCGGATTGCCGTCCATACCGATTATTGTGCCGGTGGTACACCCCGGCAGCGGCGTGCTGGTGGGATTTATTCTGGAAACCGTAAATGTTGCCGCGTTGACCTATGAACTTCGACTCTATCTGCCGCAGAGTCAGGCGGTGGCGCAGGTTTATGACCAGAAACTCAATTCGCCGGTATTTATCCTGGGCAATGCAAAGCAGGCCCGTATTGGTCGTCAGCGATATATCGCCCTGCGCGGAGGAAACCGCTCCGGTTGGATTGGTGATTTACTGGCCGGCTGCCTGATTGGTGATGCCACGGTTAAATTCAACCGCATGACGGAGATCATCAATCAACCCAGCGTGGTACCGCAATGGAGCATTATTTTAAGCCAATCGTCCCAGAATATTCTCGCCCCAATACTCCGGCAGGCTGAAATGGTCGCCCTGGCGGGCGGATTGCTGATTCTGGGGCTTTTTGCGCTTGGCTATGTTATCAGCAAGCGCGAAATTATTTACCCCATCCTGCGGCTGCGCGAAGCTACCAGTGCTGTCGGTCGCGGCGAACTCAACATTCGCCTGCTCTCGCAGGATCAGGAAGATGTGATGTTCCGCAGCGATGAACTTGGGGAATTGGCGCGTGACTTTGATGAAATGACTCGCCGTCTGGCTGCCAATGTGCGGCAATTTGAGCAGGCCGCCAAAGCCAAACAGCGATTCATGGATCTTGCCGCCCATGAACTCCGCAGCCCCATATCCCATATTATGACCACCACGCAATTAATTCTCCGGCAATTGGGTAACGCCGGCATTGTTCGGCCCGCGCCGGACGATACCGCCAATGCTTCGTTCGGCGAGATATATAAATCGGTTGATTCTATTTTAAAAAATTCCCGGCGACTTTCCAAAATTGTCACTGATCTGCTTAAACTCGTGCAGGAAGATGTCTTTACCACCAAGCCGCGCCGTGACCCGTTTGATCTGCGTAAGGTGATTCTTGACATTTGTGACCAGCAGAGCGGGTTTATCACCGCGCGTAAGCAAAGGCTTGATCTGGTTCTGCCGGATGTCATTCCGACCATGTGGGGAGATTCAGATAAAATAGGGGACATCCTTTCCAATCTGTTAAGCAACGCCATCCGATTTTCACCCGATGGCGCAGTGGTGCGGGTGATGGTCAACGTGCTGGTGGACGGGCAGATTGAACTTATTGTTGAAGATTCCGGATCCGGTATGCCGGATGAGGTTATGGCTGGACCATTCCAGCCATTCCAGACGGGTGCTGATACCATGCAACACCACAGTGGCGACGCCGGCGAAGAAGGCAGCCGGGGACTGGGGCTGGGGCTGGCCATTGTTCGGCGATTTGTGGAATTGCATGAAGGTCAGATTTTTATTCGACCGCTGCCCACCGGAACACAGGTAAAAGTAGTTCTTCCGCTGAACCCGGATGCCGATACACCAGCAGGTTTAACTGCAACACAGACTACATTGCCGTCGTAAGCATAATCGGATCAACCATCGGGTTAATGTTCTTTTCATCTTTGTGCGTTATATTCTCCTGCGTCTGGCATGGATGCCGGTTGTACCGCTGCCTGCATGGCTCGGCGGGTTCGCATCACGCTGGTGCGCCGTGAAGCGCCAAAATGCCGTATTAATGTCGAAAGGACACACGATATGAAAGGTATTATTCTCCCTGCCGCCGTCAGATCTTGAGTATTCGGCGATAATATTCAATGGTACGCTTAAGTCCCTCACGGCGATCAACCGCGGGCGACCATTGCAGGAGCTTTTTTGCCAACGTGATATCCGGGCAGCGCTGGCGCGGATCATCCGGCGGCAACGGGGTGTGAATAATCTCGCTTTTTGATCCCACTAGATCGCGTATTTCCTGTGCCAGTTGCAAGACCGTGACTTCATCAGGATTCCCAATGTTTACCGGCAAATGATAGGGCTGCGATTCCATAAGCATGATAAATCCACGGATTTCATCATCCACATAACAAAGGGATCGCGTTTGCGAACCGTCGCCCTGTACGGTCAGCGGTTCACCTTTCATCGATTGTTTAATAAATGCCACGACCACGCGCCCGTCATCAATAGCCAGCCGTGGGCCGTACGTGTTGAAAATTCGGACGATGCGGGTATCGACGCCGCGTTCACGATGATAGGCCATGGTGGCAGCTTCCATGAAGCGTTTGGCCTCATCATACATACTTCGCATGCCCACGGGATTAACATGCCCCCAATACGTTTCGCGCTGCGGATGCTCCAGCGGATCGCCATAACATTCACTGGTTGACGCAATAAACATACGGGCATTACAGCGCTCCGCCAATTCCAGCAGCGTAACGGTAGCCATGGCATTAACCTTCAGGGTGATAACCTGATGTTTGACATACCCCACCGGACTGGCCGGGCTGGCCAGATGCCAGATCCGATTGTATTGGCCGAAGGCAACCGAAGGGGGCAAGCCTGTGGCAAGGTCATGTTCAATAAGTCTGAAACGAGAATTGTTTTCCAAGCTGCGCAGATTTTCGCGAGCGCCGGTAATCAGCGAATCAACACCCGTAACATCATGCCCGAGTTCAACCAATGCCTCGGCAAGGTGCGATCCCAAAAAGCCGGCGGCACCGGTTAAAAGCACCTTCATTGGTTCGGTACGGCAACTGGCGGGAAGTTCCAATTTCATGCTCTGCTTTCCTTCATCAGTATTGTCATCGGCCAGATCAGTCATGCGCCATGACTTTCCTGATCGGGCCCGTCAGCAATCAAGCGGGGGCATTTTAAGGGCAACGGGCACTTGCCGCCATGGCCCAAAACGCGGCCCAAAAACGCAGCCTCGATTGCCGGGGTTCGGGAGGGTCTTAACATACCACCATTTCCAGCGGTTGTGGAGTAGTCCAAAGCTCTGGCGAACCATTGCAGTTGCCCGCGCCAAGTTACGACCGCGTCCGCTTTTGACGCAAATTCTGAAGTCCATGTTCACATTTTGTACGTTTGGTCGGGTGGCCGAATTTGCGCAAGCGCATTAATATACTGTTGGTGTAGTGAAACTCCGGAGAAAAACAATGAAACTAAAGCATTTATCATCCAGGTCAGCAATGCTAATTGCGTTGGCCTGTATTCTGACAGGCAGTTTGCTTGTACCCGCGCGATCGGCACGGGCGAACACCGATATGTTCAAGCCCATCGGCAGCGCTGCAAGTGTTATTCATATTAATGGCCGCGGTTTTACTATTCATGGCAAACATGTATTTATTTGTTCGGGCAGTTTTCATTACGCGCGGGTGCCGCGGGCATTGTGGAAAGACCGCCTGCTGAAAATGAAGCGGGCCGGGTTTAATACCGTGCAAACGTATGTCTTCTGGAATTTTCAGGAACCCAAACGCGGCGTCTATGATTTTCATGGCCGGGCCAATCTGGATGCATTTCTGAAATTAATTCACAAAATGGGGATGTATGCGCTGGTACGTTGCGGGCCGTATGATTGCGCCGAATGGGACAACGGCGGTTATCCGTTGTGGCTGGCATTTGAAAAAGGCGTGCTGGTCCGCGAGGATGACCCGGCATTTATGAATCCGCTGCGGCAATTCTGGAACCACCTGCTGCCGATTGTGGCGCGCAACCAGATTAACCATGGCGGCTCTGTCATCCTGGTGCAGTTGGAAAATGAAGATCCACAGGGCTGGGGTACCGCCATGCCCAACCAATATTTCCGAGATTTGTACAACATGGCGCGGAAGCAGGGCATACAAGTGCCGATGTTTTTCAGCGGCATGCATCATGGCTTTGACCCGGCCGGCCACAAGCCATGGAATGATGCCACACGCACCAGCCCGTGGTACACCACCGAATTCTGGTCGTCGCGAACGTGGTATCACGGTTACGGTGCCATGTCCCGGCCGCAGCAGGTGCAATTAAACCGCGGCATCTGGAAGATCATCGCGTTCGGTGGATCAGGTTACAATTTTTATATGCTTGTGGGCAGCACCAACTTCTGGCTGTGGAATGACAATGAATTGGCGGCGTGTTATGACTATTCCGCCGCCATCGGGCAGGGCGGCGATTTGCGCCCCATTTATTACAACATGAAACGGGCCAATTATTTTGCCCGCAGCTTTGCCAATATTCTTGAAAACAGCGTCAATGCGGATGCAAAATATCAAGGCTTTGCGCAGGGCGTGCGCGTGCTGGCCCGCACGGCACCGGCAGGAACCATTGTGTTTCTGGATAACACCAATGGGCAATCCGCGACGGCCACTATGAAAAACGGCACCACATTGCGCGTTGCGGAACGGGGAATCCGCCCGGTCGTGCTGGATGCCGCCTTGGGTAAAACTTGGAAGATCGTATCATCCTATTCCCGCATCTTGGGTGTCCAGCATGAAAACAACATGACTACAGTTGTACTGTATGGCCATCCGGGACATCGAGCGGATATTTCTTTCGCCAGCGAGCGAGTGGCACACATCGGCGGGGCGATGCAGCAAGTCAGGCAAAGCAACGGTGATGTTTTCGGTGTCCGTGCGGTATTTCCATCAGGCATGAAGCCACGCATTGCCACGGCCACCGTCGGCCGTCATGTCCTGCGAGTGATTATTGAAAATCGAGCCATGGAAAAACATACATGGTTTGTTACGTCCGAAACTGGATCAGTTGTGATTGTCGGCCCGGCCTATGCGGGACAAATAAAGAAAGCCCATGGCAAGTGGACCCTTTCCACAGATACGCCAATAGGTGAATCCATCGCCAATGCACTGGTGTTTGGTGCACAGATTAAGCCGATTGCTTTGAAAAACACAGGCAGTACAACACCATCACTTCCCGCACCACCGAAGATTCATCACTGGCAGTCCACAACACTTACCGCGCCTGCACAACTGACATTCAAGCCAACCGGTTGGCTTAAGACCGCGCAGCCGCAGTCCATGGGAGCCGATGGAATTCTCAGTCCGTGGTGCTGGTATCGCGCGACGGCCAACAGCCCCGACGGCGGATTATGTCAATTAAATCTTAGCCACGTGTCCAATCTTGCGTCCATTTTTGTTAACGGTAAATATTGCGCTACGACAACGCATCCGAGAAGCATTCCGGTTACGTTGCACAGAGGGCGCAATGTGATCGCAATTTTTACTGCGGAGCATGGAAGAACCAAGCTTTATAATTATCTTGGCCCCTTGAATAAAGTTCTGGCGAAGGGAATCTGGGGCAATGTCACGCTGGAACAACCCCCTTTGCGGACAATTCCGCTGCGGACCTGGCGGGTTAGGCCTATGTCCCGCAACTTCGCCGCGGATGTAAAGACAATTCAACAGGCGGATTACACTGGCACGGGCTGGCAAAGCGTTGCCACCGGGGCGGATTATTTCCATGGCCGCTCTGGCTATGCCTGGTATCACCTGGTTTTGCCGGAAATCAGCAATCCGCGGGCAGCCCGTGTGAGGTTTACAGATGTCGATGATAACGGCACCGTATTTGTTAATGGCCATAAAATTTTGACCCACAACGGGTTCGGCCAGGAATTTCAAGTGGCGCTGGAAAAATATTGGAACAAATCCGGGTCTAATAATCTGGATGTTCTGGTGCAAAACAACTCCGGTGCCGGCGGAATTATGGGATCCGCCGCCATACAGATATTTCCCGCCAACGGGATTAATCGTATTACGCGGTGGCACATGCACGATGGGTCCGGTCTTGGTAAATCCGACATTGCTTGGACGCCGGTGACCAGATCAGCCATACACAGTGGGCCGCCACGGTTTTACAAGGGCTATTTCCATTGGAATCGCGGAAACAATGCCCACAGTGTCCTACGGGTGTCATACACGGGTCTATCCAGTGGCCACATTATTGTTAACGGCCATGATTTAGGCTTGTACCCGGATCAGACCATGCCGATGGGGCTTTATATTCCGTCCGTCTGGCTAAAAGCGGGGCGCAACACCGTTGAAATTCTCGATGAACGCGGACATTCGCCCAAGCAAGTCCGCATTGTCATTGAGCAAGCTGCCAGCCGGATCCGGGCGACGTTGGCACAGAATTAAACTCACCTCCGCGCCACGACACAGAGCCGCCGCGGGCGCGGCGAGCGCATGCCCCGCGATCGCGTTCACAAGATTTCCCGCGCGGGGGTCGGTAACGCGCGCCGCGATAAAAGCACCCACACCCCATTTCCGAATAGTACATTGCGAAGCTGTACGTCGCGAAGCTTGCCGCATGAGCGGTAAAATCAGGAGCTACTTTTGGTATCCAATTTTTCGCTGCAGATGATAAATGGGGTCGGGATACGAATATGAAAATTGAAGTCAAGACCGGAGATATTCTTAATGAGCGATCTGACATTCTGATCTGCTCGGCGAATGTGTACTTAAACCAATCCGGTGGGGTCGGCGGTGAAATTCTCCGACGGTACGGCGATACTATGCAGCAGGCACTTCGCGAGCAACTGCGATCGACGGGCCGCCAATTTGTCAACCAGGGCGACCTTATCGAGACTCCCGGTTTCGATACGGGATTCAAATGCTTTTGCGCTCGCATCGGCCCTCAATTCTACGAAGGTAACCACGGCCGCGCTGGGCACAGGATACGGGCGGCTGGCAATCCGAGAATTCGGTCGTGGGTTCAATGGTGCCATCAGCCGTCCCTTTCCGCCCATCGAGTCGATTTGCGTCGTAGTTTCAACAGCGGCAAACGCGGATGAACTGCGGACAAACTGCGGAGCGAACTTGGCATATAGCCGTGATGGATGTATTCTAAGCGTAGATTTCGGCGATACGGAGGAGGTTACGCCGTCACCGAAGTTGTGCTATTTCTCGATGAGGGAGAATCATGAGTGAGATTAAGCTTGTTATTCGTGACGGCAGGCGAGACATTTCCGGCACTTGCCATGCTGCCTTTGCAGATCGTGCGGTAGCGGCACTGTGCGATGAACCTGAAACCATCGCGGAACTTGCGGCGGCATTGGAACGCTTTGAGGCTCCGGGTGAAGCAGAAGCTTTCAGGTTATTTAATCCGGGAATTGATGATCAGCCACACGACGCGGGAGTCGTCATAATCGATCTTCCGGCGCGCCTGGTGGCCTATGAATCGACATATTCCTCCATGGGACCGGAAGGGCGGGTTTCCTATCATGACGGCCACTGCGCTACAGAATTGTCCGTCAGCTTTCACGTCTCGGATGATTGGAAGTTTATCCACCACACGGATGGATGGAAATCGCTGGCGGCAAAGCGCCGAAACATCCGGTCCACCAGTGAGCCCTTAGACGTGCGTGCCATTGTGTATGGCACGCCGCTGCTTGAGTTCATCGCGCGACAGTCTTATGCGGCCTTGGCGGATGGCACCATGCCCAACTCGTCCGATGATCCGGAGGCAATAAGAATGCGACGACGTGATCAGATTCGCCACATTCACATCCGCTGGATGCTTACCAGTCGCGACGACCTCCATGGCCGCTCGCCAAGAGAAGCCATGATGGAGCGGCACGATTACGTGACATCCTGTATTCACGATCGGACGGAACAGTGGTCGCAAACTTTTAAGTGCCCGCGTGGGCTGAGTGCACATTCCGCGGCGTTTCGCTTCAGCGGTTTTGGACTGCACGAACTGGTCATGTACTATGAAATGGTGCGCGAACTGCTCGCATGGTGCTTCGAGGTGGCGGAGGAGTCCACCGATTGGCGCGTCAGCAAATTGACCGCCGAAGAATTCGTCGGTTCCACAGTTCCGCAGTTGGAAGAGGTACAAAAAGAATGGATGGATACACCCGACGGCGAATTTGGCGGCCATACGCCCCGCCGCATCATCCACAATGAGCGAGCGCGATTACCGGAGGGCGTCAGCGGTCAGGAAGCGATGATTGACTGTGATTGTCCGTTGTGCCAGATGCAGTCAGAAATGCCCGGACCGGTGTTTTGGTGCCTCGACGGTGCCGATATGGATGAAAATTTTGCATTTTCATTTCATCGCACATATGAGGAATGGGAAGAAGAACAGCGACGTTGGGAAGAATATGCATCTCGGCCCATACCCACCAGGCCAGGCGAACAAGGCGGAGCTGAACGATTAAATCCCGGGGCAGATAAAATCTTGTTTGATGAAGATCCGGCAAACACATCCGACTTGTTTGCGCCGGTTGATCTGGCGGAGTCTTCGACGGTTATCGCACTTTTCAAAATCGGAGCACCTCTGGCGGAGCTGATTGCACAGCTAAAACAGCCGCCTGAGATCAGGCCAGTAATCGACCGTTTAAACCGGGATTTTGGAAACTTGCGGGATGTGGTGGTATCCACATCAAGCGATCAGACCGCTGCACTATTGGAACCGGTGATCAACCGTTTCCTTGAATCGCTATCGGATCTTCGCTGTGCACGGCCCGACCTGGATACCCTGATTGAGTCTGTGTGCAATGGCATTCGGCAATTCGCGGCTGGGGAAGATTGCAAATAATGTGCATTTTTGCCGCGCTGCGTGAACGATTGCTTTGCACATTACTTCGGCAGGCATAACGTATATTTCGTGCTGCGGCCACCGGCTTGGTCTCGGATCAATATTCGCCGTTGCAGCAGATCGCCGATGTCGCGCAGGGCGGTATCCTGGGAGCATTTGGCGAGAATGGCCCATTTTGAAGTGGTGAGGTTTCCTTCAAATCCATTGAGCAGGCGGTTAAGCACCTTACGCTGACGGTCATTGAACGATTCATCCGCGTGCGCTTTCCAAAATCGCGCCTTTATCAGCACCGCCTCGAGCATCCGTTCCGATGCGCCAATGGCGCGTTGCATACACAGTAGAAACCAACAGAATATTCACCGCATATTATGCGGTGAATAAATGGCTTATTCGCCGCATGACAGGGCCGAGATTATCGCACTTCGTCCATATTCCAGAGTCCGGCCATCCGATATCACCCCCCTATTGAAGTGGCCAGTGATCAGTGCGGAACGGAAGTACCGGCATGTCTTGCTTATCCATCAGATTCGGCTGGGCTTTACAACTCCAGGCGAAGCGCACAGCTATTGGATCGGGGACCTGTGCTGCGGATACGGCTACCGAGTCGCCAATAATCTTCGCTTTGGCCGGCACAAATGTGTGATTCGCCCCCGCAATTTCAAACCAGTCCAGCGGCTTATTATTACTGCTTGCCAGACCACCGATGACATCGGTGAATTGGATAATTATTTTATTACCATCCACCCGCATGGATTTGTACATAGGCCCCACGCTGCGCAGTGGCCCATGACCATACACCATGTTCCCAGCCAAGATTGTCAGTCGTTTGCCGACATCCTGTTTGTCCCGAAAGTGAATGTTGTGCAGATTGCCGATGTCCATGGTGCCAACCATACCAACGCCCGGCAACGTCCGTACCGCATTTTCTTCACCCTGCCAGACCAGCGGTACCCCGACGGTGGGCTTGGGATAATGGAAATAGGGAGCGATCTGCACAATTAAAAATGGGGCGTCCGGCATGGCCCAATCACGCCGCCAGCCTTTAATCATCGCGCGTAAGCGTGTGCCATAAATGGGGTCATTGACCCAGGCGTTATTTTCTCCCTGATCCCAGACCATCCCGCGTATGGCATACGGAATCAGCGGATGAATCATGGCATTGAATATGGATACCGGGGCCATATCCGGGGACGGGCGGCTTAAGGTAAACGGATTTTGTGGCCGCTTGATCCGCGGGCGTGCCGGGATAGGCCGCCCCGCCGCATGAGCTGCGCGTACCGCCGCAGACCATGCAGACATTACCTGTTGAAAATGCTCCAATTGCCGATGATACCGCTGGGCAGCCAGTGGAAACCATTGAATATCACCATGCAGAGCCGGTGTGCGACGCAGGACGGACATGGGTGTCCAGGATTGGATAATCGTTCCGCCGTAGGAAGAATCAATAATTCCAATCGGGACATTTAGTCGCCTGAACAAATCACGGCCAAAGAAATACGCCACGGCACTGAACCGTTTCACGGTGGCCGGGGAACAGATCATCCATGACGCCTCGATATCCGGCTGCGGTTTGGGCGTATTGTCGCGCGGGACTTTCAATAAATGGATAAGCGGAAAATTGGCGGCGGCAACTTCTTTGCGTGCATGCAAAGCCCGCGCCCATGAACCATCCACGGGAAACTGCATATTGGATTGCCCGGAACAGAGCCACACATCCCCCACCAGTACATCATGAATCTCCACGCGATTGCCGCCGATAACCACCATCGTGCGGCCATGCGCGTCCGCTGGCAGCGGCGAGAGGTGTACCATCCACCGGCCCCGTGAATCCGCGATGGCCGTGCGCTGTTGGCCGGCAAAACGAACTGTGATACTTTGCCCCGGCGTTGCCCATCCCCAGACGGGAATAACCGCATCGCGTTGCAGTACAGCATGATTGGTAAACAGATGCGGCACGCGCACAGCGGCACTGGTGACAGAACTAAGACAACAACACATCAGCGCCAGTGCATAGTAAAACCATCGAGACATTTCAGAACTCCAAACTCGGACACGCCAGCGTATGGTACACACATTTGACTGATAATGCAGCTACCACCAAGTAGCACCACCAATACGGGCGTGGCAATACGGGGTGCATGACGCTTTACGCCGGTAATTAAAATAAGGTTTCCGAGCACCGGGTGATAATTCGTTGGTTGATCTTATACCGCGAACCCACCACCGGGTTATTCCCGGCGTGCCGGGACGCTATGCTGCTGAAATCCGTTCTGTAGTGGTATGGTTCAATCGCGGATTATGTACCATTGCCCGCGGAATCTGTCACGCACCCAGCAATACGTTGGCTCGATGCCGCGGAAGCTTCGATGCTTACCGCCTTATTACACCAGCCAGTTACTCACAACACTTCAACCCGGGCGGCCAGGGTATTAAGCGTTTCAGGGCCGCCCAGACTCTTGTCCGCGCACGCCAGCAATTGCATTTGGCCGGTCAGATGAATATCCGCTGATGAACTGCCTATCTGTATACCCAACGTTCCAGGCTCAATGACAAATTTCTTTTGATCCGCAGCCCAATACCACAGGGCCTGAGTGTTGTACGGCAGCGTAAAGCGGACGCGGCGTGTCTGTCCAGGTTGCAATTCCACGCGCGCAAAGCCGACAAGCTCCTTGATTGGACGTTTTACTTTTGATCTGGGAACGCGCAGATACAACTGCACCACTTCCGCACCGGCACGCTTGCCGGTGTTGGTAATCATCGCCGAAAGTGTTACCTCCCCTCCGGCGGAAAGCGACTTGGAACTGATCGTCAGTTGGCTGTACGTATAAGTTGTATAACTTAAGCCATAACCAAAGGGATACAGTGGAACACCTTCAAAATACATATACGTGCGGCCCTTGCGGATGTCATAATCATGAAATGACGGCAATTGATCCACAGACTTGTACCAGGTACAGCAGGTTTTTCCGCCGGGGTTGTATTGGCCAAAGAGCACCTCCGCAATCGCGGCACCTTGTGCCTGCCCGGCAAACAGTGCTCCGACAATGGCGGGCAAATGATCCTGCTCCCAATTGATCGCCACCGTGTTATTGGTGGAAACTACCAGTACAGTGCGCGGATTGGCAGCATGGACGGCTTTAATTAAGTCATGCTGCACGCCCGTGAGTTTTGTATCTTTGCGGTCGTGGCCCTCGCCATCAACCGATGAATTGACACCACAGACCATAATGACCACATCGGCGAGCTTGGCGGCTGCGATGGCGTCATTGAATTGCGCGGGATCTTTGGCCCCGGCAATCGAACAGCCCGGCTTATAAACAATCTCCGGCTTGCCAGGGCGGCCACGCACGGGTGGCGCCAAAGGCAAAAGCTCGAATCCCCCAATATTAATCAGGTCGCCGGCCCCGCCGCTGATTTTGAAGAATACTTTGTGTTTGCCGGCAATATCCTTTAGTGGGGCGGAGAATTTCTTCCAGTTCTGCCAGCCACCGGTATTGGGAATTTGCAGGCTGGCCGCAACTGGACCTGCCAGAGAATCCAAGTGAATGGTAATTGTTCCGCCCGCTCCGCCGCTGGCACAATCAATGGCGATACTGCTTTTACCGGCAAATTCCTGTGGGAGGTATTCAACCCATGCACCGTTGGTAATATAGGCTAGCGCGGGCATGCTGCGACTGGATGTCTGGATGCGCGCATGATGATATTGCACAGCCTGATCTGGCCAGACGCCCGCCCCGGCCACCGCCACGCCTAATGCGGCCGCGATACCTTGCAACGGCGAGATTGTTGCGACTGTGCCACCGCTGTATTGTCCCAGGTGTGTCTGTCCCGCCATTGGCCCGATTACGGCGATTGTTTTGAGCCTGGAACGGTCCAGCGGAAGAAAGTCGGCATCATTTTTCAGCAGAATCATCGACTGCCGCGCCGCCTCCAGTGCCAAAGCCTGATGCGCCGGCGAATGGACCACATTAAAACTGATTTTGCTATACGGCACACTGGAGGGAGCATCAAATTCACCGAGCAAAAAGCGCGCCGTGAGAATACGGGTAACGGCTTCGGCGATTTCTGCTTCACTGACAAGCTTCTGTTTGACAGCCTGTGGCAGATATTTCTGAAGGGTATTGCCGCAGTTTAACTCGCAGCCCGCATGAATTGCATCCGCAGCGGCTTGCGGCAGGGTTTTAGTATAGTGGTGGGGATTGAAAATGTTATATATCGCGTCACAATCTGAAGTCACGTATCCGCGAAAGCCCCAGCGATTACGCAGAAGATCCGTCAGCAGGAAATGATCCGCGCAGCAGGGCGTACCGTTAATGGCATTGTACGCCCCCATAACCGTAAATACTCCGCCATCCATAACAGCCGTGCGATACGCCCGAGTGTAATACTCCCAGAAGCTGCGCGGATCAACCGTCGCGGAAATGCGCTCGCGGTCATCATCGGTGTTGTTGCAGATAAAATGTTTGGCGCAGGCTGTGGTCTTGAGGTAATTCGGATCATCCCCCTGCATACCTTTAATCACCTGCACCGCCAGCGTGGCTGCCAGGCACGGGTCTTCACCGGCGGCTTCTTCACACCGGCCCCAACGCGGATCGCGATGCAGGTTTAATGTTTGCGGCGAATAGAACGTCAATGAATTGCCCGTGCGGTTATGCCAGGCGCGAGCTTCATCTGAAATCGCTGTATATACCCGACGATTCAGCGCCGGGTTCCAGGCCCCCGCCAAAGCCAACGGCTGCGGAAAGCTGGTGCCCTCCGCATAGCCGCGTGCCAAACCGTGCAGCGCCTCCGACCAATATTGATAACGACTTAGTCCCAGCCGCTTGATCGCGGGCGCCGTATTGCCCGTCTGACTGATTTTTTCAGCCAACGTCATTTTTGCCACCATTGCAAGCGCGCGATTCCGCGCACGACTATAAGCTTCATCGGAAACGTCGGCACGATCCCGCAGTCGCTGCGTCGCAACAGCAGTTCGCCTTGGGCCGACGTTACCTACGGCTAAGGCCACTCCGACACCGGACGCCGCTGATACTTCCAGAAAATGCCGCCGCCGCATGGTCTTAGTTTCCGCCATTTACGCTCCAGTCAACACGTTTTTACATCGGACATTACGTTGGCATCCATATCGATACCGTAATGCTGATTATCAGGGATAATTAAGGCGCGTCAACATGAGCACTGTATTGCTTCTGAAATGGGGTGTGGCCATATTTTTGGCAGGCGGCGACATTTTCGCTGAAAACGCGCGGGCCAAGGCCACGCGGCTAAAATGGAACGTCGCGGTGCTGGGCCACGAAAATTAGTGGCGGCGTGAAGGATTTCCAAAAATTATGGCCACACCCTCTGAAATGGCTATGGAGCTGAATGGGTTCGCCCGGTTCGCAGATTTATTCCAGTAATTTGCGCGTGGTGGGAGGTTATCGCCGGGCCATGGGCCGGGGTGATCGTACTGTTTTGAAAATCAATGCCTTGGGCGTCTGCGATAATCATGCCGGTTTTAGCTTTAATATGCACATTACGCAACAGCACGTGTGACACCGGTGCGCCGGGCATTCCGATAATGTGACCCGCCACCGGGGATCCGACTGATGTCAGATTGATAATGCGGATGTTCCGCCAGATCGGTGTGTATCGGCCGACGGGTTGCGGTGTGGCCCGCCAGGACGATTTCGGCGCGTGCGGATAATAGCTGGAAATAAAAATCGGCCAGCGGACATTACGCATGGTGATGTTTTTATAGGTAAGATTCTCGACCAGACCCGCTCGCCCCAGATTTGATTTCAGGCGGATGCCGGCCGTGGTGCGATTGAACGTGCAGTCCGCCACCAGCAGATTACGGATTCCGCCGCTGGTGAAACTTCCGATCGACATGCCATGGCCATAACCAAAGGCGCAATGGGTAATGACAATATTCTGACTTTCAAAATAATTCTGACTGCGATGCCCACTGCCGCCGATGGCAATACAGTCATCACCATCGGAGATGCGGCAATGCGTGATGAGAATATTATGTCCGGAAAGATCAATGCCGTCGGTATTGGGGGAATTATGCGGGGTATGAATGATGATGTGTTCAATGGTGACATCTTTGCAGGCGTTTTGAATGGAAATATGGGTATTGGATGGATCCTGCAACCGCACGCCCGCAATGAGCAAGCGGGTGATATTATTCATAGAAAGCATCTGCGGGCGGTGAGGTAATTTGGGGACCGTTCCGTTGGGGCGGCGGCGATACATGGTCCACCATGGTGCCCCCTGCCCGTTGATGGTTCCATGGCCCGTGATGGCGATATCGTGCAAATTGGAGGCGCGGATAAAATCAGGGTACTTGCCGTGAATAAAGGGGTACTTGCCGTAGGGAAGCATTTTTAACAGCGCTCCTTTGGCCACGCGCAAATCTACATGGTTGGCCAGACGGATCGGGCCGCAGAGAAACGTACCGCTGGGAATCAGCACGACGCCACCACCGTTGTGGCTGCAGGTGTTAATCGCCATTTGGATAGCCGCCGTGGCGGGAGTGCCGCTATTGGCCATTGCACCATACTGTTTAATATTAAATACATGCCGGGGGATAAGCGGTAATGCGGGCGGTGGCGATGTCACCGCAACGGTTGCCGCGGTTGCGGGCAGTATAAGCAGTGCTGACAATAATGTTGATACTACCAATCCGGTGGAACGAAGTGATACCATAAAAATGGACTCCTCAAAAATGCGTATTCGCCGATTAGGTCAATAATGATGCTACGAGGAATCCGCCGCAATGGAAACTCTGTACGGTATACTTTCAACCGAATATATTGCAGAATCACCCGCGACGGGGGCAAACAGCATACAGGGGGTAAGGAGATTTACTGCAAACTACGATTCTTCAAGCTAAAGCGCTTCAAGTATTGCGTGGCGGCAGATTCTCCACAAGTTTCGTAAATTCCTGCACATCAAGTCGATTGCAAACAACGCGTGCGCCGGGAATGGGATAGGATCGTCGCCCAATGCCCGAACGTCACCGGGAGTTGGTCACAGGTAAACTATGGTTTAAATTCAGGTATGGCCCTCTTCATAAATTCGTCAAAAAGCGGGACGGTAAAGGCCATATCTCCATGGGCGGGGCTGTAGATCATCCCCTTTTTTATCAGGTTGCCACGCACCGGCCCCAGGCTGGTAACCTTTACCTGAAGTTTCTCCGCAATGTCGCTGGTACGCCTAGCCCCGAAATCGAGTTCGGCCATGGCTCGGAGATACGTTTTCTCTGCGGGCGTAAGCCGCTCATAACGGACACGGAAGAAATTTGCATCAAGTCTCGGAATAACCAGGTCGGTGGCGCGCTGAACGACCTGCCTGGTAATGAATTTTGACTCGGCGATATTCCATGTTTGGTAACCCCATTCCTGCACGAAGTATGGGAATCCTCTCGTCAGATGAAAAATCTCAGTTAAAGCATCCGGTTCAAAGTTAACGCCGACGGATTTCGCGGGATCGCTAAGCGCCCTCGATGCATCGAACTCCGACAGTGCCCCGATATCTGGAAAACTCAAGAGTCGTTCCGCGTAGGATTTTGAATTCCCAGCCAACCGCGGCAGCACCGGAAGGCCCGCCCCCACAAGCACAAAGGGAAGCTGCCTCTGCTGAATCTTGTGCATGGCCATAATCAGCGAGCCGAGTTCCTTGCCGCTGAAATATTGAACTTCGTCGATAAAAATAGCCACGGCGCTGTGCCGATCCGCAGCCGCTTCCGCCACGGCCACGAAAAGTGCGGGCAGGTCAATCTCCAGATCGCCACTGTCCGCGGTGCCTTTTTCCGGGTCAATATCCCACTCTATGATAATGTTCTCAACGGATAGTTTAATCGCTCCGAGAAAGCTGCGCAATACCATGAGCGCGCGCTTCACTTTATCACTGGTTCCGGCCGTCCTATTGAGCCGGTAGAGCATTTCTCTTAGCGGCAAGGCAATGAGGGATGCCAATGGCTTTTCTTCATGGGCTTCCACGGAAACTGTATGATAACCTTGGCTTTCCGCCATGTGCTCAATTTCATTGAGCAACACCGTCTTTCCAACCCCGCGCAGTCCAGTCAGCAGCATACTCTTCTCGGGGCGTCGCTGTTTAACGCGCCCCAGCAGAATACGAGCCTGCTCAATGACACCATCCCGGCCCACTAATTCTGGAGGAGGGGAACCCGCGCCTGGCGAAAATGGGTTTTTGATCGGATCCATAGCCCTGTTTATAGCAAGTTATAACCATTTATACAAGAGAACCGCTATACATGGTTATAAAAGGCTATAAATTACTAAGTCCTTGTGGGCGAGCCAGCCCTGAAATCCTACACCCGATCCCCGTAAATAATCCCGCGGCCACTGGTGCCCAGATAGACGCGGCCATAAATACGGGGATCGCCTGTAATGGCGTCAATGGTGAAAAACTGATGCTGATAATCGTTGATACGCACCCACGTGGCACCGGCATCATCGGAGCGGTAAAAGCCATACACGCCATTAAGCCGGCCTACAACGAATATTGCGGGATAGTTTAACCCCGGCGCGGCTCGGCCAAAGCCGATCTGACGTGCTGAATCAATGTTGGAAATCTTTGACACCGCCGCTCCGTATGCCCGGCAGTAATACAGCCCCTGCGAGGACGCCAGCCACAGATCGCCGGCCTGCCCAGGCGTGCTTCGCAGGGCAGCCCCACCACGCGGAAACTGTCTGTCCATGCGATGAAACGATACGCCCGCGTCCGCGCTTACATAAATATGACCCTGCTGCGGACTGAAGGCGTAAAAGTGCTGCGGATCAACGCGATCTGAAATAACCTGCCATCCCGCCTTGAGTCCGCGACATGCTTTCCAGGATTCACCCCGGTCATGTGTGACCTGCGCCACCCGGCTAGGCCCGCTCCAAGGCCCCGGAGCTGCAGTCCAGACAACGGTCTTGGCATTCGGTGAAACCGCAATTTTGCCATACATGCCATGGCGCGGGCCGCTCTTAAAGAAGGTCCAACTTGTTCCGCCATCGGTCGAATACGCGGCATTAACTGGCCGACCACCAAACACCCGCACCATAAATAAGGGTTCATGCTCCGCAAAATCAATGCTTGTATTATTGCCACAATTGGGATTTAACATACCGCCTGGAGGCGAAATCCGCAAGTTGTCATGCTTGAAACCGTCAATATCACCAACGGTGCTGATCAGGTGCGCCCCGGCGGGCGGACTGATTAAATCCGTGACCACTGTTTCCTCAAAACCGTCGCAATAGAATTTCCAATGGGTCGGCCCGCCGCTATCCGCCGCCATGGCATCTGTCGTTTCAAATACGCCCCACCCCGTGGTGTAAAGCACGCGATTGGAATTATGCGGATCTATTTGCAAACTACCGATCCAGTTGGTAACCATCGGATGCGGGGAATGGAAATTCAGCCAAGGGGCGGATTCTACGGACCAGACGCCGCCATGATTGGGACTGATCGGCGTCCACCGTTTGCCCCCATCGGTGGAACGGAAAATAATATCACCACCATTCCACCGGCAGAATGTGCCAGCCATTACGGTGCCGGGATTATTGACATCAATGGCTACCGTTCCGTAACCGAAACTGCGATGATCTTGCTGCGGCGACAGCGGTGTAATATTGGCCCATTGACCATCAAGCGTGTTAAATTTCCAGACCGCACCGTCGGTCATGGAATTGGGGCCTGCTTGCTTGCCATAACTGATGTAAAGCGAGTCATCAGCGGCCAACGCGGCATGATTGGGGCGCAGTCCGAGCGGCTGCCCCGGCAGTTTGTGCCAAGTGACGCCCGCATCGGTGCTGCGGTACATTCCGCCATGCGGGGTCGAAACGCCGACGTAAAGATTTGGCGTGGGCTGCCCGCGTTTGCTGCCATGAAGATCATAAATCACAAAAACCGCACCTACCCCAGCGGTATGACGCGGGACTGGAAAACTTTTTACCTGATGCCAGGATTGGCCATGGTCCACACTTTTCCACAGGCCGTTATGCCGCGAGCCGAAATAAAGCATTGCCGGCGCATTGGGGTCCACCGCGAGGCGCTCACCGTTAAATCTTCCCGCTTCATTTCCGCCCAGTTTGATAGGCAAATTGGCTTTTTGCCAAGTTCGACCCTGGTCCTCGGATCGCAAAATAGCGCCATTTTTTGCCCAAGGCTGGCTGTACATACCCGCCGCAATGTACACGCGACTTTTATCAGTCGGGTCAACGGCAAGACTTTCAATACCGGAAAGAAACCAATCCGGCCCACCCACCCAATCGGTGATGGGCGTCCAGCGATTACTTCCAGGATCCAGACGATAGGCTCCACCTACGTCGGTGCGGGCGTATATAAGCCCGCGCACCGTGGGGTGCGGGATAATGCCCACAACAAATCCACCACCATGAACGGCAACATTGTTCCAGCGATATCCGGATGGATTCTGCAACGCATGAGCATCTGCCGCGCGTGCGGCCGCAATCGCGGAACTGCTCAATGCGCCTAACGCCTCCCCCGCGGCGATTGCTGTGACGGTGGCCAAGACTTTTCGACGCGAAAATCTCACCGCCGGTTTATTTTCCGCTGAACATTTACTTTTCGCCACCGCACTATCCTCTGAATACATGTCAATATGCATTATAATAAATATCAAGATCCGATCAGCGTGCGACGATCAACATCGCTATTTATCGCCATTCTGACCGTGGCCTTGGCGCAAGGGTGCCAACGTGCCCGATCGATCGGCTGATCGCCCATTACCGGCGTGTCCAAGCGATTCCGGCAATGCCACAATCAACGGCTCCCCGGAGTTCTTCCATTCAATGCGCCACCCCTCCGATATTTCGCCCGACTCACAACCATTAATGGCATCAGTAACAGCACGGCAATGCCGCAAAACAACGCTCACACGCTTCGCTTTGCCATCAGATCTGAAAGCGATCTCACCGGCGCGGCGCTGAACACTAAAGACCGTTTCCTCTCCATTGGCTGCTGCCACACGCACATTGAATTCGGCCCCCATGTCCAAATCAAATACATCCAGTATTAGCGGCTCCCCACATGACCAGTGCGGCCGTTGCGCTTCCGCGGAAACGGGAATAATTGAATTTGCTTTGACAAACAGCGGCAGTTTCATAAAGTCCATCTTTTCCCGTCGCCAACTGCCCCCTTCCACCATGCGGTTGGTTAATAAATCTGTCCAAGACCCTTTCGGCAGATAATATTCCGCCACGCCATCGGCACGGAATATCGGTGCCACCAATATGGATGAACCGAGCATATATTGCCGGTCTAAATATCGGCATGCCGGGTCGTCCGGATACTCCAATACCATGGCTCGCAACACCGGCCAACCATGTTCTGCGGCATCTTGTGCGGAGGAAAACAGATAGGGGAAAAGTCGGTTTTTTAACATGGTAAAATGCCGCATGACACTCACCGATTCTTCATCAAACAACCACGGCACGCGGTATGATTCCGAGCCGTGCAGGCGGCTGTGCGTGGACATTAACCCGAATGCAATCCAGCGTTTATACAGCCCCGCATCCGCTTGGCCGGCAAAGCCGCCAATATCGTGACTCCAGAATGCCGGCCCGGACATGCAAAAACTCAAGCCACCGCGCAAATCCTCCGCCATGGATTCATATGTGGCTTGGCAATCCCCACCCCAGGAAACGGGAAATTTCTGTATACCCGTTGTGCCTGATCGCCCAAATACCAGAGCATTACTTTTGCCGTGATGCTCTTCCAGAAGTTCAAAAACGCATTTGTTATAGAGATAGCTATAATAATTGTGCATATGGTGCGGATCAGAACCGTCAAAATACCGCACATCATCCACGGGAATAAATTCGCCGAAATCCGTCTTGAAGGCATCCACCCCCATATCCAGCAACCTTTGCAGTTTCCCGCAGTACCAGTCCCGCGCCATGGGATTGGTGAAATCCACCAGAGCCATGCCTGGTTGCCACGCATCGCGCTGGAAGACCGAGCCATCTTGCCGCCGGATGAAATAATGGTTTTTCCGCCCCTCGCCGAACAGCGGCGAAAGCTGAGAGATATACGGATTAATCCAAAGGCATATTTTTAAGCCCCGGGCTTTCAGGCGCTTAAGCATTCCTTCCGGATCAGGAAACGCATCGCGATCCCACTGGAAATCACACCATTGCCGCTCTTTCATCCAGAAGCAGTCAAAATGAAATACACTTAATGGAATTCCACGGCTGGCCATGCCATCCACAAATTCCATCACGGTTTTTTCATCATACCGCGTGGTAAATGAGGTGCTGAGCCACAATCCAAATGACCATGCCGGTGGAACCGCAGGGCGTCCGCTTAAAAGCGTGTATTTGCTTAAAACATCTTTAAGATCCGGGCCATGGAAAAGGTAATAATCCAATTCCTCACCCGGTACGCTGAATTGCATTTGTGAGACGCGTTCCGTGCCAATTTCAAAATCCACTTTTCCCGGAGAATTTACCAGCACGCCATATCCACGACTGGACAGATAGAAAGGAATATTTTTATATGCCAGATCGCTGGCCGTTCCACCATCCTCATTCCAGATTACCACGTTCTGGCCATTTTTAACCAGCGGGCCAAAGCGCTCACCCAAGGCATATATACACTCCCCCACCGCCATGGTCAGCCGCTGCATCATAAATGCGCCGGCGGCTTTTACCTGCATGTAGCCGATGCTTTCTCTGCCGGCTTCTGTGATGACCTGTCCGTGCGAATCCAGAAAGGCGATGTGCCAATCTTTTTTACTAATGCTGACCGTAAGATTACCGGTGGTCACGAGAATCACAGTCGGCTGATCGTCCACCTTCCAGCTTGAACTTACCGCCCGATAATCCAGATCAAAGCCAGCGGGTTGATGTTCCGTGGATTTATGATGGCTCGTCCGCACGCGCAATACATCGGGCATGGGTGACGAGATATGAATTTCCAGAACCGTACCTTCAAACCGATCCGCCCCTTCGGTTCCGTTATGATCCAGGGTCCAGAGGCGAACAGAGTTTATTTCAATGCTGTAACGATAGAGGCGTTTGGCCACAGATGGGGTCACTTCCGTCCGCCACAACCATGCACCATGTCTAAACTTCATACCACACACCATCTACAGTCGTAATCGAAACTGCTATCAGACGACCATGTAACTTAAATCGGCACAAGTTGCCGATAACGACAAATTAAATCTCTTTAAGGCGGCAATGGCGAGGAGCGCTGGCGTTACAACCACGTGCAGATCTGCCCGCATCCCGCGAAGATTATCGGCTTCTCCTTTTTTTCCCCGCGGCCAAAATCGCATCACCACGCGGTTTATATGTCCACGGACGATTTTGCCGCATCACCAATTATTAAGTTTACCGCTATGCGAACGCTCCGCCACTACGTACAGCGCAAAACTTTTTACGAATAGCGCAAAAATGCATCATACGGCTTCGCCCGCCCGACGCAGAATTTTGACGGTGCGACTGTTAATATTACTTCCAAGCCCCATTCCGCATCCAACCGTGATGCTGCCGCATCAGGCTATGGGCTTTACGCGTTTCTGTTTTACGTATAAATATATGCGTACAGCGCAAAATCACGTTTTTATACTTGCGCAACACTTGGCTGAATCACAACACATCGTTGCCCTGCTTTATAGTATGCCTGCCCGTAAGAACGACTTTCACGCGGTGCATATATCCTGATGCGACGAAATTATCTCCGCCTTTAAAAAGGCGGCCCGGCTATCGGGCCGAGTAAATTAAATAGCATTAAGCCGACACCGCCCCGGCCATTTTCATGCACGGGGGTGCCCGAGCACCGTATTTGACTGACTAAATAGAAATTCGTTCTCTCAAATCGTCACTAGCCATTACAGAGCATGGCCAGGAGGCGTTGCTGATATTCCTGCATGGTCAGATGCCCGTGCGGCTGGACGACCACGAGAACATCAATACCCGGCGGAACTTGATGCTGCGCCAGCCGCCATGCCTCACGCACGCGGCGGCGTATGGCATTTCTTTCCACTGCGGAGCCACATTTTTTGGCGATGGATATGGCCACACGAGCCGGCCCGGAATCTGCCCGCCGCAGGACGCAGGCCATCAATGGTTTATGCCGCCGACGGTGGCCCGTTTTATATACCATATCAATAAGTTTTTTCCCGGAAAGGCGACGGGATTTTAGAAACCGCAATGAATTCGCGCCATCGGCAGCCGAGGTTGGTAGAGGTGGTGTGATAAAATCATCCTTGGCAGAGTTCATCGTGTTACTTTAACTCCCCGCCCCGGCGATGCAACAGATCATTGAGCTGTACATCGCACATTCAATTAAAAAAGCCGGAACACGCGGGCATTTTGCGGCAAAATGTGGTATCTTGGATGGTCTTTGGTTTTGCGAAAAAGAGGTCTCCGGAATATGTCACTTTTATCAGTCAAAAATGTCAGCAAGGCGTATGGGTTGCGTCATGTATTAGAAAACATCACCATGGATGTGCAGGCGGGTGACCGCATTGGCTTAATAGGTCCCAATGGTGCCGGAAAATCTACGTTAGTTAAAATTATTGCCGGAGTGGAGGAGCCAGATCATGGAACCGCCACGCTGGCCAGTGACGCCGCCATGAGCTACGCCGCGCAGCAGCCGCGCCTGGATTTAACGCAAACAGTCCGGCAGCAGGTGGAACTGGTCTTTGCCCATGTGCGGGAAATTGAACATCAATTGCAACTGGCGGCCGAGGAACTCGCACGGGATCCCGACGGGCCGGAGCATGATGCCGCGCTGAAACATTACGATCATCTGCAGCATCAATTTCAACACCTGGAAGGCTGGGATATTCAGCGCCGCGTTCAGATGGTTCTTGAACAGCTCGGATTTACCGATGGGGAAATGGATCAGCCGGTGGCTAATCTTTCCGGCGGCCAGAAATCCCGTATTCAGCTTGCCCGCATGTTGTTGGAGGGCGCGGATTTACTGCTGCTGGATGAACCCACCAACCATCTGGATATTCCTATGCTGACCTGGCTGGAAAACACCCTTTCCGGTCTGGATGATACCGCCATGATTATCGTCAGCCATGACCGCTATTTTTTGGATCGGGTGGTCAACAAGGTTATTGATCTGCGCTCAGCGGGCATTGAAGAATATGTGGGGAATTATTCAGCTTACATGACGCAGCGGGCCGAACGCCTGCTCACGCAGCAACGCGCATACGAACAGCAGAAATCGTTTATCGCCAAGCAGGAGGAATATATCCGCCGCTTTTCGGCTGGCCAACGCGCCATGCAGGCGCGCGGGCGCAAAACCCGTCTGGAAAGATTTAAGAATGAATCCGCCATTGGTAAGCCCGGCGGCGATGCCGCCCGCATGATTCTGAATCTGGAACTGGAAAAGCCCAGCGGGCAGCATGTGCTGAAACTGCGGGATTTATCCAAAGCTTTCGGCCAAAAAGTCCTCTTTGAAAATATCACCCTGGAACTGACCCGTGGAGACCGTTTGGGCATCGTGGGGCCGAATGGATCGGGCAAAAGCACGCTGCTGAATATTCTCGCTGGAAAGCAACCGCAGGATACTGGAGAAATTGTCTGGGGGCACGGAACGACTGTGCAATATTTCCAGCAGGAACATCAGGACTTAAACCCGGCCAACACCGTCATGGAGGAAATTCACAGCGTCAAGCCCGTTACGCCTCCCCAGGATATCCGTGAACTCGCGGCGCTGTTTCTGTTCTCCGGTGACGACATATTCAAAAAAGTCGGAACATTATCCGGTGGAGAAAAGGCCCGGGTGGCCATGGCGAAAATGCTGCTCAAGCCCGCCAATGTCATTCTCATGGATGAACCCACGAATCACCTGGATATGAATACATGTGAAGTGGTGGAAGCCGCGCTGGAAAGTTATGACGGCACGCTGATTGTCGTGTCCCACGATCGTTACTTTCTGGCCAATGTTTGCGATCGAATTCTGGCCATGGAACCGGATCAAACCGCTCCTGGCGGATGGCGGCTGGTGGATGGCACGTTTGATGATTATGTGGCGGATCGGGAAAAACGTGCGCGCAATAAGACCGCGGCGGCCAAAGCTGCGGCGGCGGCACCCGTAAAGCAGGCAAAGCCAATGCCGCCCGCCAAGGCCCAGCCCGGTAAGCAAGCCGCAGTGGAAAAGCCCAAGCTGCCCTGGCACCTGGAGAAGCTTTCCGCCGGGGAACTGGAAAAAATGATCCAAACCAAAGAGCAGGAACTTGGAAAAATGGAATCGCAATTTGCCGATCCCGCCATTGCAGCAGTTCCCGCCCGGCTCAAAAAGCACCAGCAGGATTATGAAAAGCTTCAAGCGCAAATCGCCGAAGCCATGGCCGCATGGGAAAACAAGGCCGCACGGTAGGTGCCGCTTTGCGCCATCGCTATATCAACCATGGACATATTACCGCGGCCCCATGACTGGCAAATACTTCGACTACTTTGCCAGGGCGAAATCATATATAGCCAATTTCATGCGACAACTCGGTATTTGGTGGCATAACATCCGCAACTACGAATATTATGGAAATGAAACTAAGCCCATGTTCCTTTATGATTTCGCCTTGATTATTTGTTTTTTGATTGTTGGGATGCTGATATTTTAGAGCACCTGCGGTAAAGTTAATGTTTTCCGGTGTAATGTCCGAAAATGATGGAACGTAGATTGTTAAGCGAGGAATTATGAATAATGCAAATCCCCGGCGCGCCTTAGTGACCGGTATTACCGGCCAAGATGGCTCTTATCTGGCGGAATTTCTGCTGGGCAAAGGGTATGAAGTACATGGTATTATCCGACGATCCAGCAGTTTTAATACCGAACGGCTGAACCATATTTACCAGGATCCGCATGAACACGGCCCCCGACTGCACCTGCATTATGGCGATTTAACCGACGCCTCGGGCCTGCGGGATATTCTCACGCGCACCCAACCGACGGAAGTGTATAATTTAGGTGCCCAATCGCATGTGCGCGTCAGTTATGATCAGCCGGTATATACCGTCAATACCGCAGGAATGGGGGCATTGCTTTTGCTGGAAGCCATTCGTGATGTTGGACTGCCGATCCGGTTTTATCAGGCTTCCAGTAGCGAGATGTTCGGCAAAGTAGTTGAAACGCCTCAGAAAGAGACCACACCATTTCATCCGCGCAGTCCCTATGCGTGTGCGAAGGTTTATGCGCATTGGCAGGTCATTAATTACCGTGAAGCATACGGCATGTTTGCGTGCAACGGCATTTTGTTTAATCATGAATCTCCGCGCCGTGGCGAAACGTTTGTGACACGGAAAGTCACCCGCGCGGCCACACGGATCAAGCTGGGCTTGCAGGATGCGTTATACATGGGCAATCTGGATGCCAAGCGCGACTGGGGCTTTGCCGGGGACTACGTAGAGGCGATGTGGCTGATGCTGCAACAGGAAACGCCGGATGATTACGTCATTTCAACGGGTGAAACGCGCAGCGTGCGTGAATGGGTTGAATTGTGTTTTAAGCAGGTCGGGCTGGATTGGAAGCAATACGTAAAAATGGATGAGCGCTATTTGCGTCCTGCCGAGGTTGATTTACTGCTTGGCGACAGCACCAAAGCTCGGGAGAAGCTGGGGTGGAAGCCGAAGGTGAATCTGGAAATGCTGGCCAAGATGATGATGGAACATGACATGCGATTGGCGGAGCAGGAAAAGCTGCTGCGGGAACACCGGAAGGCCAGTATCGGGTAAAGGATCAATATGATTGAGCCCTGCGGCCGGCGGATCGGCGGCATTCATAGAAAACTGCGGGACATCGCGGTGTTGAATCGATCTGTATTTTCCTTGTGAGTCGGGCACGACAAGATTATAGTGCTTCTCGGCAAAAAGGAAGTCCCGGCGGCGGGACGTCGGGAAAAGGCGGCCCGATTGGAAACATCAACGGCTCCGGGGGCCAAACCCCGGGCAAGGAGAAAGGAATCTTGGCCATGAAAAACTCCATCCGATTTCCCGTTATAACAGCGGCTTTATGTATTGTAACTGCGGCGATGGTCATCAGTACCACATCGGCCAATGCGCAGGAAACCCCGGCAATGGCCCGGCAGATTCAGCAGCGCGAAGCGGCCATAAAACCGGATGACGCCGCAGGCCATCAGCGGATGGCACAATATTTGTATAACAATCGCCTGTATGATCAGGCACTGCAACAGGTCAATGAGGCGTTGAAGATTAAGCCGAACTTTCAGAATGCGCAACTTCTTAAAAATCTTATTGAATCAGAGTTGCGGCGACAAACCAAGATGCAGAATCTCCCCGCCACAGCGCAAAATGCGAGTTCCACCGAACCTTCGGCCATTCCAACCTCAGGCGGGCAGACCCTCTTGACGATCAAAGATGTCTACAAGATCCGATTCTGGCAGTTACAGCGCCATGAAACGGCACCGATTGAGGGAAAAATTCTGCACCGTCGAAAAACGCTCATGGCATTCTGGCGGAATATTATTTTACGTAATCCGATGTATCAGAACAGCACGCTGACGCGGCGGGATTATGAGCAGTTTATCAGCCCGAATAATTTCAAGCGGCAGATTTATCTTATCCGCCGGCTGGGTACAAAAAAATATTGGGATAAGGTTCAAATAAAGAGCGACCCGCAGGTGCTGAAAATATTCCGCACGGATATTCAGCCCATTGTGCTGCAAAGCTGTGGAACCATCGGCTGTCACCGCGGGCAAAATGCGCCGGGCTTCCGGATTTATGGTGATGAAGGTGGCAACAATACGTTGAAAACCTATACCAATTTTTTGACACTCACACGGTTCAAATATAAAAACATGCCCCTGATCAGCCTGCACAATCCGCGGATGTCCCTGTTGTTGCAATACCTGAAACCCAAAGAACTTCAGGCGTATTCGCATCCGGGAAAAACTGGTCCGGCACCATTGAAGTTCAGTGAAAATAAGGTCATAACCTGGATTGAATCGCTGCGCTATCCGCCGCACAGCTACGGAATTATGGCCCACGCAGCACCGACGCAGACGACGGCAAAAGGCAAGACGGCCACCGGAGCTAAATAATCACAGAATCAAACAGTACCTTGAATGCGTCAGCAAAACATTGCCAATGTCGGTACCCTGGTCAGGTTTCGAGGGGCGTTTCCAACTGTCAACCACAGTCGCGCATTTATGGGGTGGCCAATTTTTTTTGCGGCGACAAAGCTCACTGACCGTGGCAGCCTAGTTTCTTGGAATCGTGGCATCATTGGCTTTGTGAAATGAGCTGACCCCCGGCTTGAAAACCACTTTGTCTTCAACCACCACGAGTTCTTCATTGAGAAAATATTTGACGGCTTTGCCCAGTGTTTGAGCTTCAAGCTCCAGGCCCCGCTGTCGGACATCATCGGCTTGATCCACTCCGACATTAATATGGAAGACATCCTGAAGAATAATGGGGCCTTTGTCGAGTTCTTCGGTGACAAAATGGGCTGTACACCCCGTGACGCGTACGCCACTTTCAAAGGCCTGACGATACGGATTGGCACCGGGAAAATAAGGCAGCAGCGAGGGGTGAATATTGATGATTTTCGAGCGGAATGCGGCGATAATTTCCGGGGAAAGAATTTGCATATAGCGGGCGAGAATAATCAAATCCGGATTCAATGACCGCAGCTTTTCCAGCAGCCACTGCCGATGGTTCGCTTTCGCCGATTCATCCGGACCGGAAGGGGTAAAAGCAAACGGCAATTCAGCGGCGCGGGCGACATTTTCCAATACCGGATGATTGGCCAGAACGGAAATAATGTGGCCGTTGAGTTCGTTCTGTCGGTTAAGTTCCAGGAGCTTTTCCAGGCAATGCGGTTCTTTGCTTACCAGTACCACCACGCGCTTGACCTTGCGGGTTTGCCGCAGCGTTATGCGAGCTTCCATTCCGATTTGCCGACCGAGATCCAATAGACCCGTAATAAGTTGATCCAGCGAAATGGCCATATCGTGCAGATCAACCAGCATATCCATGACAAATATGCCCCGAACGACGCGCTGTTCCATATCTTCAATATTAATGCCATGTCCCGCGACATAAGTGGCGAATTTTGCAACGACACCTTTTTGATCTCTACCCTGCACAGAAATAACGGCCAGCACCTTGGGGTTTTCCGACATATTGAATTCCTTACATCTTAACGCGGATGCATCATAGCACACGCTAAAGCTGCCGCACCGGTAATACCGGCATCGTTGCCCAGTTCGGCACCGCGGATAGCAACGGCGGGCGGATCCATTTTCCAATAATTTTCTTCAAAGTGCCGGCGCACGGGCTGCAGCAGGAACTCCCCCGCCGCCGCCATGCCACCGCCAATCACAATCATCTGCGGATCCAGCCAATGCACCGCACTTATACAGGCGATTGCCAGATACCGACAAGTCTGATTCCAAATATCCAAAGCCAGCTCATCGCCTCGCCGGGCATGATCTTCGACGTCCCGTGCGTTAAGTTCGCCGACTTCCGCCAAAGCTTCACGCAGGCTGCTGGTGACTTCCGGATCATGCAAAGCCTGCGCAGCCCGCTGCCCTACGCGGCTGGCTGCGGTATACATTTCCAGACATCCCCTTTGCCCGCAGCCGCATACGGCCCCATCGGGAACCACAATAGAATGTCCCAATTCTCCCGCCATATCCGTGTGACCACGAACCAGGCGGCCATTCAGAATGATTCCACCACCCACACCGGTACCCAGGGTGATCATCATCATATTGCTAACATTTAAGCCCTTCCCGGCACCGGCGAAATATTCGCCATAGGCTGCGGCGCGGGCGTCATTTTCGAGAATGGCCGGCTTGCTTAGCACTTGGGAAATACGCTCTCGTAGGGGAACATTTTCCCATCCCGGCAAATTGGCGCTGCGAATGACAACGCCTTTTTCAATGGATAGCGGACCCGGTGAATCAATGCCGACGGCGGCTATGGCATCAAGCGTGATGCCCGCCGACTGCACAGATTGTCGGGCGGCAGCGATCATATTGGCGATAACCGCGTCCGGCCCGCGGCCTGTTGGCACGCTGACTTTGGAGATCGACTTGCCAGCACAATCCAGCACACCGGCCTTGATATTCGTGCCGCCGAGGTCCAGACCAATGTATAAACCGTCAGCCACGGCAGCTCCTTATTTTTTGAGAAGTTAGAAGTTACGCATTGGAAGTTCGAAACATCCAATGAAGCGTTCCGGCTACCCTCCTGCTTCTAACGCCCCCATGCTACATTTTGGGCCTGATTGTTTTAATCGCAATGGTTTCCGGGGCCAGGCCTTTGGCTGCGGCGGTTACGTGAATCACGCCCGGCGTGCGGTCAGCCTGTACCAGTACCATGCAGTGCCCATAGAAGGCCTTGTGATAAGGGGCCTGATTGGGTTCATGGCACGCCGGATCGCCATTGCCGGAGCCGACAATTCTGCCCGGCCCCGTAATGCTGAATCGCACCATGTTCATGGCATCGCTAACAACGTGTCCATCGGCATCCATGACCGATACGGCGATGGGCGCAATATCTTCACCATTGGCCCGCAGGTTGGGCCATTGGTTAACCAGCCGCAGTCCTACCGCGGGGCCGGTGGTACGTTGCGTCCAAGTGGCCACAAGTTTTCCATGGTTATAACCCCGTGCGACCAATTTTCCCGGCTGATAGGGAACCTTCCAGTCCAGATACCAGTATTTCGGCATTTTCTTTTGACCGATTTTTTTGCCGTTAAGGAATAGCGACACCGTGTCGCAATTCGCGTAGCAGCGCACCAGCACGCTCTTTCCGATCATGGATTTGGGCAAATCCCATTGCGGGCAAATGTAAACCAGCGGCTTTTTTCCCCACCAGGCTTTGTAGTAATAGGCATCTGGCTTGGGGAAACCGCAGATATCCAATACGCCAAAATGGGAATTTACATCCGGCCAGCCGTCAGGCGTGGTTTCGCCGCGGTAGTCAAAACCGGTCCAGTTAAACCCGCCTTCCACAAATTTTTGCGTTGCGATGGGCTTCCAGGTGTCCCAGATGTATTGAGCCCAGCCCGGGTGCATGGTGTACTGGCTGACAAGCCCCTTGCTTTTGCTGCTTACCAATACGCCGCGATCACTGCAGGTGCTGCCGATTTCACTGCCGAAAATAGGAAGGTTAGGCAGAAGTTTGTGCATCCATGAATATGCTCCGGGGTTGTAGTTGATGCCCTGCAGATTTTCCACATGGGTAAAGCCATGCGGATAGCCGCCATTCATGGCACAGGTAATCGGGCGGGTGCGGTCATATTTATGCACTTCATGCATTAAAGCGCGGAAAACTTTGGCACCATATTTGGTGGCCTGAATTTTCCATTCCTCGTTGCACATCGACCACATAATCACACTGGGGTGATTACGGTCGCGGAGAATCAAAAACTTAATGGCTGACATATTATTGTAGGGCTGGCCCACTGCGGATTTGGGATTCTGCGTATCGGTCGGATGGCGATTTTCATCCATGACCAACATCCCCAGATGATCGCAGGCGCGATAAAACGCGGGCGAAACAGGATTATGCGAGGTTCGATACGCATTGGCGTGGAGTTCCTTTTTCAGCATCATCACCCGCCACCACCAGAGGCTATTTGGTGCGCCTATGCCCACTGCCGGGAAATCCGCATGGTTGCATTCCCCCTTGATTTCCACGCGCTTGCCATCAAGGAAAAAGCCGTTTGCGGGATCAAACCGCAGGGTACGAATGCCGAAGGTGGTGTATTTGGCATCCGCCATTTGTCCGTCGGATTCGATGATCGTATGGAGTTTGTACAAATTGGTATGATGCAGGCTCCACAGTGCAGCATGAGCCAAAGTGGCGTGCTGATTAAATGTGGCGTGCTGCCCCGCAGAAAGCATTTCCGCCGTGCGCACCGAGGCGACAGCCTGACCAGCAGGATCGTAAATGGTGGAAACAATTGAAAATACCGCCGCGTGCGGACGGTTGTTGGCCACAGTGGTTTGTATGGTCAAATTGGCGTTGGCATGATCACCCATGCTGGAACCATAATGAATATTTCCCGGTACATCGCTGATCACATAGGTACCGTAACGGGTGATGTGCAGGTTGTGCTTCACAATCAGCCAGACATTGCGATCAATGCCGCCACCTTCGTACCACCAGCCTTCAAAAAATGTGGGATTTACATAAACGGCCAGCGTATTGGGTTTATTAAAATGGACAAACTTGGCGATATTGAAGCGAAAGCCGGTATAGCCGCCGGGATGTTTGCCAACCAGTTTGCCATTGACATACACATGGGCATCGCGGTACACACCTTCGAAATATAACCAGAGCATTTTACCCTGATCGGATGACGGTACAGAGAAAGTACGCTGGTACCAGGCGGGGTATACCGGCAGCGAACCGTGCCCGGTATTGGCGTGGCGGGAAAATTTTCCCCGTACAATAAAATCATTGGGAAGCCGAACATTTCGCCACGAAGAAGTGACCGCCGGAACGGCCGAATCACTGGATGCCCGATGCCAGCGCCAATGAAAATTCAAGTTAATGCGCGATCGCGGATCAGCACCCACACAGTGCGGAACAATAGCTGTCAGTGCCAGCAACGCCGCGAGCAAACCGATGGCCTGCGACCACTTGGAGTCGCCTTGGAATATCTGGCCCATGCGTGGCGCATTCACAATGCAGAGAAGAAGCCGCCCCGTGGCTTGCAGCAGTCGCCATGCCGAGGCTTTCTTACCAGATAAGACCGATATTCGTTGGACATACATGAGTGATTTCCCTTTATTCGGGTGAAGAAAAGCAGATTTTAAGAATTAGTGAGCAGAGCTATCATTAACAATGTTTGCAGATTCATTTTCCAAAGTCCCGGCGCGCCAAGATTCTTCGTCCAGCGTAATGGACAATTCTGTCCATTGGCAATCCCAACTATTAAGCCCACAGTATCGCACAGAATTTTTAAGAACGCCAGCGAGCGCACGCAGGGTTATTGGATGCACGCATCAGACAGGTTCTGTCCGGCTGATTCCATTTAGCGTTCACCGCCGCGCGATCACGATTCTGTTTTTAGCGCCTGTTCAAAATAGGCTGCTGGCAGCGTCAAAAATATTCGCACAAGCGTTTTTTAAAGAAATTCTCTTGACTTATTAAGGCTTTTTTCTTACCTTGTTTGGCTCGATTGATCCGGAACGTAAAACCGGCTGGGTCGGATGTTTTGCCGATGAATGGCAGTGGCATGATTTTTTATGTCCGCATTCGTAGCGACGCAACGATCATCAATGACTTGAATATAGCCCCTGCGCGGCAAGATTGGCGCAATCCAAAGGAGTAGACGACATGTTACCTGTTGCAAGAACCAGCAAATCCCGTAAAGGTATGCGCCGGGCGCATCACGCTCTGACCGGTACCGCCAGTTCACGCTGTCCCGGATGCGGGCAAAGCCGTCTGCCGCACCGCATGTGCAGCAACTGCGGCTATGTCAACCGCAGCCTGAGCTTGGAACTTGAAGAAACCGCCAAGAAATAGTCCACACTTGTGGGACGTTAAGGTAAGTATGCCGCATTGCGGCGGCAGGAGAAATCGTGTGTTTCTCCGCTTTGGCTGTTGGACTGTTGAGTAACTTTTTTTGAGGCAAGTCAGGCGATGCGCATCGCGATAGACGCCATGGGTGGGGATCACGCTCCGGATAAAATTATCCAGGGAGCGATTGAATCATTGGAATTTCTTCAGGCCGATGATGAAATTATCCTTGTTGGCCCCGAAGAACTCCTGCAAGAAAAATTAGCCTCTGTCCTGACTGCATATTCCAATGTTCGCATTGAACCAGCCTCGCAGGTCATCGGCATGGATGAATCTCCCGTCGAGGCGGTGCGACAGAAACGCAACAGCTCAATTGTGCGTATGGTAAAACTTGCCGCCGCCGGCGGAGCTGATGCCATTATTTCCGCAGGCAACACCGGTGCCCTCGTGGCTGCCGGCGTTCTGATGCTCGAAGCGCTTCCCGGAGTAGAACGCCCCGGTATAGCCATTCCCATTCCCAATGGCCATAACCGTGTATTGCTCTGCGACGCCGGGGCCAATGTGCAACCCAAACCGGCACATCTGCACCAATATGCGATTCTCGCGTCGGTCTATTCGCAAACACTTTACGGCGTTGAAACGCCCCGCGTTGGCCTCCTGAACATCGGCACGGAAGAAGAAAAAGGGACCTCTCTGGTAAAAGAAACGCGACTTCTTCTGGAAAAAGATGCGGGCCTGAATTTTATAGGCTATGTGGAAGGTCGAGATATTTTTAACGACCGCTGTGATGTGGTAATTACCGATGGCTTTACCGGCAATGTCGTGTTAAAAGTCATTGAAGGCATGGGCGGATCTCTGCTGCGGACTCTCAAAGCCCAATTGGCCCAACTGCCTGCGCAAACCGCAGGCGAACTGGCTCCGATTATTAAAAACACCTTCAATTTGTATGATCATGAAGAGTACGGCGGTGCACTTTTGCTCGGTGTATCGGGGCTGTTTCTCAAGGTGCATGGCTCGGCTGGGCAAAAAGCGATTCGCAATGCCGTCCACGCCGCCAAACAGGCCACGCGGCATAACATCAATGCCCGGATTTCAGCCCGACTGTCCGAACGAGTGGCGTAAAACCGAGGAAGCCGTTACCCTAATTCTGGAATCCGCGATAAACCCCGTTTGTTTCGGTAACGCAGCGGATTTGTAATATCGTCAGGAGTAATTGCAATTATGGCCCGATTTGGTGCCTATATCTCCGGTTCCGGAAGTTGTGTTCCCCAGCGGCGTTTAACCAACGCCGATCTCGAAAAGCTGGTCGATACCAATGATGAATGGATCGTTCAACGCACCGGCATCCGCGAACGGCGAGTTGTCAGCAATGGCGAATCCACTGTTACCCTGGCCCTGCAGGCGGCACAAAAGGCATTGGAAAATGCCAAAATATCCGCCGATGATCTGGACCTGATCATCGTTGCGACACTCACGCCCGAATTGATCACACCGTCCACCGCATGTCTGTTGCAGGAAAAATTGGGCATCAAACGGCATATCGGTGCTTTTGATATGGGGGCGGCCTGCTCGGGCTTTGTGTATTCAATTGCCACGGCATCGCAGTTTATTCAAACCGGCGCCTATAAAAATATTCTTGTCGTGGGTGCTGAAACGCTTACCAGAATTGTTGATTACACCGATCGTGGCACATGTATATTATTTGGCGACGGGGCCGGAGCGGTTGTACTTTCAGCGACGGAAGATTCCACGCGCGGTATTCAGGCATTTGAACTTGGTGCCGACGGGATGGATGGAGAAATGCTGTACGTGCCCGCCGGCGGATCACGTTTGCCGGCCAGTGCGGAAACCATTTTAAACCGTCAACACTATCTGAAAATGAATGGCCGTGAAATTTATAAATTTGCTGTTCATCAGATGACCAACAGCCTCAAGAAGGCCATGGAGGCGTGTAATCTCACCGCCGCTGATGTTAAGCTCGTTGTGCCGCATCAGGTCAATCAACGCATTATTGACAGTGCAACGGAAAAAATGGGATTCCCAAAAGACAAAGTGTTTGTCAATATTGACCGCTACGGCAACACTTCCGCCGCGTCAGTGCCTCTGGCGCTTGATGAGGCGTTGCGGGCCGGTGCCTGCGGCACCGGTGATTGGATTATCATGGTGGCATTTGGCGCGGGCCTTACCTGGGCATCGGCCACCGTTAAATTGTAAATGTTTTTGGTGCGGGAAGTCTTTCCCGCATCCCTTGGAATCAGGCTATGAAATTTGCACTACTTTGTCCCGGTCAAGGCGCGCAGGCCATGGGCATGGGCAAGGATTTTTATGATCAGTCTCTGCACGCGCGGGAAGTTTTTGATGCGGCCGACAAATTATTAGGCTTTCGACTTTCCGATCTCTGCTTTCATGGCCCGGATGATCAGCTTCAGGCAACCGATAACGCGCAGGTTGGAATTTTCGTCACCAGTATGGCGATTTATCAAACGCTCCTCGCCGAGAACAAATTACCCGCAGCTCCGGACTTTGTCGCGGGGTTGTCACTCGGCGAGTACACCGCCTTGTGCATCGCCGGAGTATTTAGCTTTGTCGACGGCGTAAAGCTTGTGCGGGAACGCGGCAGGCTCATGCAGGCGGCGGCAACGGCAACCCCCAGCACCATGCTGGCACTCGTTGGAGCCGACGAGCCGACCGCTGATGATATTTGCCGGGCTGCATCCGACAAGGGCATTATTGTTCCGGCTAATTTTAATGCCCCCGGACAAATCGTGCTCTCCGGCGCGGTACCGGCCTGTCAGGCAGCGGCAGGCATCGCCGAATCTAACGGCTTGCGCGCCGTGATGTTGCCGGTGGCTGGCGCATTTCATTCGCCGTTCATGCAAAGTGCCGCCGATGAAATGCGGCAGGTGCTGGCAAATGTGGCTTTTAAGCCCGCGTCATGCCCGGTGGTCAGCAACGTAACCGCACAAGTCCACGGTGCGGACCCTCAGGGAATAAAAGATTTATTGGTCCAGCAGATTGTCGCGCCGGTTCGCTGGTATCAGGGAATGGAATACTTACGGTCTCAAGGCGTTGATACGTATATGGAACTCGGACCGGGCCGGGTGTTAACCGGCTTGCACAAGCGCATAGACCGCCGGGCGGTGGTTGCCAACGTGTCAACGTTTAACGCGTTAGCGCAATTGCCCGCAGCTTAAACAAACTGGAATCGCTTAGGTTTCCAGACCGGTTAAATGCGGTGTGTTGGTCGCCTGGAAACAAATTAGCAAGATAAGAGGAATCAGGAGCCATGATGGCAGAATTAAAAAATCCAAAAAAAGTAGCATACGTCACCGGCGGCTCGCGCGGCATTGGCGAGGCGATTGTAAAAGCACTGGCACTCGACGGACATCATGTTGTGGCGGTGGCGCGAAATGAAGAAAAGCTTCGCACACTGATCAACGAACTGGCGCATCTGGGACAAAGCGCGGAAGCGGCTGCATTGGATATTGCCGATTCCGCGGCTTTGGCGGCTTCCATCGAAGCAACCATTGAAAAACATGGGCGGCTTGATGTGCTTGTGAACAATGCGGGCATTACCCGTGACGGACTGTTTATGCGAATGGAAGATAAAGATTTTGATGATGTCATCAACACGAATCTGCGGGCCGCATTTGTGGCCTGCCGCGCGGCCTCGCGCAGCATGATTCGTGCAAAATTCGGACGCATCATCAATATCGCTTCGGTTTCCGGCATTATGGGTAATGCCGGACAGGTCAATTACGCCGCATCCAAAGCGGGCTTAATTGGCCTGACTAAATCAATCGCCCGTGAATTGGCGGGCAAGCAGATCACGGCGAATTGCGTGGCACCGGGCTTTACCACCACGGATATGACCGAGATACTGCCACCCCAGATTAAAGACAAAGTTCTGGAAATGATTCCACTGCGGCGTTTTGGTTCTCCCGGAGAAGTAGCCGCAATGGTTGGATTTTTAGCCGGCGATGCCGCAGGTTATATTACCGGTCAGGTGATGGTCGTCGATGGTGGCATGTGTATGTAAGAATCATAGGGCGTGATGAAATTGACGTGACGCCCGGCGGAAACACGTTATAATACCTCGATCCGCATAAACGAACTTGGCGGAAAGCTGGTTCGGACGTTGCGAATTCCGTGAGTCTGCGATACTCTATCCGCCCGGCAAGAATTCCGGGTGATTTTAAGGTTGGAACCTTCTGTTAATTTTATTGGAGGCCTGTATTTATGGCTGAAATGGACGAATCCCAGCAGATTGAACAAAAAGTAATCGACATCGTCGCTGAGCAGATGGGCGTCGACAAGGCGGAAATCACCCGTGATACCAGCTTTGTCAATGATCTCAATGCGGACAGTCTCGATACCGTCGAACTGGTTATGGAATTCGAAGATGAATTCGAAATGTCCATTCCCGACGAAGAGGCGGAAAAAATCCAGACCGTCGGCCAGGCTATCGACTACATCAAGACGATTGCCGCGAAGCTGAAATCGCAGGAGTAACACTCCGGTTCTGCCCGTCTTAAAGACACGTCTTCATGCCTTCGGCGTATGATGGACCAGTAGCTTTTTTGGAGTTGCTCGGCACAATGAGCAAGCGCAGAGTTGTTATTACAGGCCTGGGAGTGGTAACGCCCCTTGGTGACGATCTTGAACTGTTCTGGGCCAGTCTGCTGGCGGGGAACTGTGGCATCCGCCCTATTACCCGTTTTGACGTGAGCAAATATCCTTGTCGGATCGCCGGTGAAATCACGCCGGAAATATTTAGCCCCGAAAAGACCCTGCCACACCGGGAACTCAAGCGGCTTGATCGCTTTTCCGTTTATGGTATGGTCGCGGGCGTTCACGCCGTAAAGGACTCCGGCATTGATTTCTCCAAGTGCGACCGTGATCGGGCCGGCGTTATCGTCGGCTCCGGTATTGGCGGCATTGAAGAAATGGAACAGCAATACGACAAGATGCTGGCCCGGGGCGTCGATCGGGTATCCCCGTTTACCGTTCCCAAATTAATGGTCAACGCCGCTGCCGGAAATCTCTCCATTCAATGGGGCCTCAGTGGTCCAGTATCCGCCACGGCCACGGCCTGCGCCACATCTGGCAACGCCATTGGCGATGCCTTACGCACCATCCAATATAATGACGCCGATATTATGCTTGCGGGCGGAGCCGAGGCTGCTGTGACCAAACTTGGACTGGCGGCATTTTGTGCATTGCGTGCGCTTGCCACGCGTAATGATGAGCCTCAACTGGCCAGCCGACCATTTGAAAAAAATCGTAATGGCTTTGTCATGGCGGAAGGTGCCGGTGTTGTGGTGCTGGAAGAGTACGAACACGCCAAGGCACGTGGAGCACGTATTTACGCTGAACTATTGGCCTGCGGTGCCACCGGCGATGCCTGCCATATTACCGCACCGGATGAAAATGGAACTGGTGCCGCAAAAGCCATGGACAAGGCTTTGCGGGAGGCGGGTATCAGCCCAGATAAAATTGGTTACATTAATGCCCATGGGACCAGTACTGAACTTGGCGACCTCGCTGAAACCCGCGCTGTGCATCGGGTCTTCGGCTCCGGTGCCAAAAATGTTCCGGTAAGCTCCACCAAAGGCGCATTGGGCCATAGCCTTGGCGCATCAGGTGGTATCGAATTGGCCATCACCTGCCTGGCCCTGCAACGCGGAGAATTGCCGCCCACTATCAACTATCTGGAACCCGATCCATTATGCGATCTGGATTATGTTCCCAATGTTGCCCGTCAGACTCAAATTACATACGCCATGAGCAACAGTTTCGGCTTTGGCGGTCATAATACCAGTATCCTCATCGGAAAAGTCTGACCGGTCATTTCTCATTTAGGGGCCGCCAAGAAATAACGTTTACAAATATGACGCCGGGAGTTTGGCGTCTGGCAAGACGCCCGCGAGGAGCATATCCGTCCCGACCCGTCGGGATAACGAGCGGGCAACGCGGCCAGAGGTCAAAAGACCAAGTCAGATGGGAAAGGTTATTTCTTGGCGGCCCCTTATTGCAAATGTGTTTTGTTAGTTTTCGGCCGGGGCAATGCGCAACTGTGCTAAAAAGTTAAGGATTTGGTTCCCCAGAGACTTGGCGAAATCTGTCAGAGATCCCGCGCGCGGGGCATAAAATCGGCCATTATTTCGCTGGTGCAACGACTCGCGGCGCAATTCGACCATTGCCTGACCGCGGATGACCGGACTGTTTCAACGCCTGCGCCAGGAAGTGATATGCCGATTTATGCCCGGGACTTAATGCAATAACGGTACGAAATTGCTGGGCGGCCTGCGTGGGGTGGCCATGGCTCAATAAGTCCAGGCCATAAAAATAGTGGGCCTGCGCCAAGCGCGGATTAAGATCCAGAGCCTGCCGGTATAGCTGCATGGCCTGCCGCCAATGACCGAGTTTATCCAGAAGCACAGCGAGATTATAACGGGCATCCGCATTGTGCGGATTGCACGCAATGGCATCGCGATATGCTTTGGTTGCCAGGCCAGAATGCCCCAGATGGCTCTGCGCCAGACCATACGCCAGATACAGTCGGCTCGAACCACGCATTAACTCGATTCCACGCCGTATATCTTTCACCGCCATGGCCCAATTTCCCTGTTGCTCATAACAATAAGCCAACTTTACAATGGCCTTAGCCTGATAGGAATCAACCAGCAGTGTTTTTCGCAGATAGAGCATGGCCAGGGGAATGTTGTGCATTTTTTCCAGATACAAGGACCCCAGCATATAATTCGCCAGAGGGTCTGTGCCTTTGGTGAGTTTCAGGGCCATCTGGCAATTAGCGATCTCCCGATGAATATGCCCGTGAGCTTTGTCATGCAGAGCCAGCGTTTCGTATGCTTTAAAGCACTGTTTGTCATACCGCAACTCATGAATCCATATTTCAATGGGAGGGATGTAATACAGACACTGCGCATAACTCACCGCCCCCAGCGCCGCCAGCACAACAACGCTCACAGCAACCGGCAATTTGGGAAATGCGCGGGCCGGGTCAAGACCGGCCTTGGCCAGCGGGGCCTTGTGGGATTCATGGGTTTGCCAATGAGCCTGTATTTTAGCTAAGGCCATCACCCCGGCTTGCGTCAGCAGCACAATGAGGCTTATGCAGCCAAGATAAAAATAGTGATCCGCCACAAAGGTAATGGTCATACCGGCAAAGGTAACAAAACCCAGCGAAGGTGAAACCATAATGCCATAGATGGCAACCGCCGCAAATAATCCGCGTCCCCATTTTTTTCGTGCGGCAAAACAGGCCACCGCGACCAGTGCCGCAGTTATGGGGTAAAGAATATCTACCGTGGTAAAGCCGTGAACATGCCAGCGTGGATAGACCATTAAAATCGGATGCGGCCAGAACAGCTTGCCTACATAAAACCAGATATCCTTGCCCGCAATGACCAGATGCTGAAATACGCCGAAGTGATAAGGCTTTCCATGTGCCCCCGCCCCGTACCGCTCGCGCCATGCCGCCATCCATCCGGCACCAGCCGTAATGATAAACCATGGAATGCTGGCAAGAATATGCCTGCGGGTAATGCGGCCAAGCTTCCACCACGTTAAAACCAGTATTGCCGCCGGCAGTGCGCAGACAAATGTTTTGGCGCACACCGACAGAAAATAAAACAACACCGCAACACCGTAAAATCTCCAGTGATATACCGGTTCAGTGGATTGCAATTGATCGGCAGGACGATCCAGACCGGCAAAGCGAATCCACCCCCAGACTGCCGCGAGCACCAGTATTCCGGAGATCAGATTCTTCTGCTCCACCACCCACGCCACAGATTCCACGACCAATGGATTGATTGCAAAAATAGCAGCCGCCAGCCAAGCTGCGCGCAGGCGCAAGCGCAGCAGAATTCGCCATAATAACAGTGCGCCAATTACCTGCAGCAGGATGCTTACAATGTGATACCCCAAGGCATTGGTGCCCCATAGCTGATATTGCAGAAAATAAGCCGTTACTGATAATGGGTAATACTGCATGAACGTCATGGGATTAAACCAGATTACCCCCAAATCGCGCCAATGATGCATGGTGGGATTATTGAGAATCCAGTAGCCATCATCCCAGATAAATCCTGCGGCATGCAACGGGTAATAAACCACCAGGCATAACACCAGCATGGCCAATACCGGGATAACCGCGCGCTTGGAAATTATCACCCGCCGCCAGGTTTGGCCTGAATTGAATGTCGTATGCGAATTCGGCACGTCAAGCGTCGGCTCATTTTCCCGATGCGCGTTATTGGTTGGTTGTAAATCTTCCGCCATGGCACACAATCTAACGGGAATGACCGAAATTTTCATCCAACCCACAGATTTTTATGTAGCCCGCGATCTGCGCGATTCGTGTTATCCGCAGTACGCACAATGCACGGTCCCATGGCATATTTATGCCGCCACTTGGAATATGCAAAATCAGTTGATCGCTATTGAGATGACAAGAATATCCCACGTGACACCCATTTTTAGCACACCGATTTTTAGCACTTGGCTGTACCGACGGTGGCTGGTATGATACGAGCCTAATCGTCAATGAAATCAATAAGAAAAATATTGATTTCCGCGGCGGTTATTCGCTGTATGCCGCCGTAGCTCAGTTGGTAGAGCGAAGCTTTCGTAAAGCTTAGGTCCTGGGTTCGAGTCCCAGCGGTGGCTTTGACATAATCACCAGCAGGGAAAAAGGCTTCGCCAGTATCCATGCGAGCTTGCTCACTGCCGGTTGCCGTGGCTGTCTATCCAGCCAACTTCATCCCGGAATGCGGAAAATCCAGAGTGTAGCCTTGTGCAGACGCCCCTGGTCTTCCTGACTTGCATATGTGTATCCCAAGGGATACACTGGATGAATGATCGAGATCCGCCAAGCCGAGAAATACGCCCAATGGTTTAACGGCTTGCGTGACCGGCAAGCGAAGGCGCGCATTGCCATCCGCATCCGGCGGTTGTCGTTAGGTAATCCGGGCGATGTAAGGCCGGTTGGCCAGGGCGTATCGGAATTGCGGATTGATTACGGCCCCGGCTATCGGGTGTACTTTACGCGGCGCGGCGAATTGGTCGTAATCCTTCTTATCGGCGGCGATAAGCGTACACAAGGGCAGGACATCAGAACGGCGATTGAACTGGCCCGCAATCTATAGGAGATTATCATGGCAAAAACTAAAACCCGCCGCTGGGATGCGGCAGATCATCTTAAAACCAATGCGGATATAATCGCATACTTGGAAGCGGCGCTACAGGATGGCGACGCCGCCGTAATAACCGCCGCGCTGGGCGATATTGCCCGCGCGAAGGGGATGACGCGGATAGCACGCAACGCAGGCTTGGGGCGAGAGAGCTTATATAAGGCACTTTCACCGGATGGCCACCCGGAATTCGCCACCATACTTAAGGTGCTACACGCATTGGGCCTGACACTTCATGCGGCGTAACGTTTGTTTATCAGGGCGTTCCGCATCGCCTGCGCCGTTGGCGCAATTAATTAAACCGCGTTCTTGGAGATGAATGATAATACGATGGATAACCCGGTGATTGGCAAACTCGACCAGCCGGGCATCGGTTTTTCAGTCAGAAACACCAAGCTGTATTTGTCAACGCCGATGATTGTCCGTGGTGCGGGCCACGCTGCCCAATACCACCGGAGATTCTGCTCCGGTCGCAGTTGGGAGGTTTCCGGGGATGCCTTGGAGCGTCAGGGCTGCGAGAACCGCAAAAGCCAGTGCCTCTTTGGCCTGGTTTACCATGCCCAATTCGCGGATGTTCCGCACCCGGTGGCACCGCAAAGAACTTAAATATGTTGCCAGTCGCGCTACCAGAACCGGATTTTCCGCCCCTCCGCCGCAAAGGATGACTTCCTGTGGCACCTGCGGCAAATAGTTCCGATAGCTTTCTGTGATGCTCCACGCCGTGAGTTCCAAAGCTGTAGCCAGCAAGTCGGCACAGCTTACAGTTCGGAATTGCTTTATCAGCGATCGGGCCAGCGGTTCGCCAAATAGTTCACGCCCTGTGGACTTGGGCGGTGGAAGCTGAAAGTATGGCATCCTTTTGAGCTTACGCATCATGGGTTGGTGGACAGTTCCCGCCGCCGCCATCCGTCCGGCGTGATCATACGTCATTGTGCCCTTGGTTGATAATGTCACCAGCGCATCCATAAGCATATTCGCCGGGCCGGTATCAAAGGCGATCACCGCCTGTGGCGATCCACGCGGCGGCAAAAATGTCACGTTGCCAATGCCGCCGAGATTCTGTACGCATCGTGTTCGCTTGCTATCGGTCAAGAGTAACTTATCCACCAGGGGTACCAATGGCGCCCCCTGCCCACCGACGACCATGTCCGCAGGCCGAAAATTTCCCACTGTGCAAATGCCCGTCAGAGCGGCAATGACTGTGTTATCCCCGATTTGCAGCGTGCTGCCGAATTTACAATCAGGTGCCGGCGGAAGATGGCAAATGGTTTGACCATGGCTGCCGATGGCAATAATGTTTGATTTATCGACACCCGTCTTTTGCAGAAGCGTATTGACAGCGCCGGCAAATTCGCGAGCTGTGCACATATTCAATTCACAAATTTCCGCTGTTGCCGCGTTCGCCGGTGCCATAACCGCCAGCAATCGCCGCCGCAATTCTGCCGGCCAAGCCTGTTGATGGTGCAAGAGCATGGTGGCTTTCATGGCGTCGCTGCCGCCACGCAAACGCACCAGCGCGGCATCAATACCATCCACACTCGTACCACTCATCAGGCCGATATACAGTCCGCTGCGGATGGGTGAATGTTTCACCTTGGCCATGCGTTAAGCTCCGAAATTATCCGCACATCTGGAATCGTACCGTGCGGGGAACAAAAGGAATCATCCGCAACGCGGCCCATGGCAGTGCCGACGCAAACATCGGTCTTTAATGAAGGGCCGCCAACTCTGCCAGCGTATGCTTCTTGCCCCATTGTGATTCCAGGTCGTAAAATTCACGCAATCGTGGACGGCGCAGCACATGCGATTCGTCCGTTGTCAGCATGGTGTCCGCAATTGTATGGCAGCGATCAGACGCAACGTGCATAATTTCCTCCACGGAAATATTTTCCGGTGCTTTGGCCAGCACATATTGACGGGGCTGCGAACCGACCGCCAGCGCCAGTCCGGCCTTGGCCAGTGATGCGAGCATTTCTTCCGCCGGTTCAAGAGCCAGCCCCAATTCATTCGCCGCAGCTTCAGCCGTCAATTTTTTCCCATCCTGAAAGCGATGCACCATTAAAATTGCCAACGGTAATATCCAGCGGCTGTCAGTCAAAGTAGTGGAGTGGCCCCTGCTCATGAGGAAACGCCGTTTAAGCACCGGGAAAAACTGTTGAATAAAAGCCACTTCCAGGCCGATAAGCAAAAAATTCCAGGTCAAAAAAATCCACAGCATAAACAGCGGAATCAGACCGAGGTTGCCATACCATTTGCCATATCCCGCGACATCATGAACGTAAAACCCAAAGCCATATTTACCCGCCTCCCACAGAAACGTAGCCGCGAGAGCACCAATGGCCGCAGCCCGCCACTGGACCCGGGCGTTGGGTATTAACTTATAAATCACAAAAATCAGTATCCAGTCGCCGGCATAGCTGATTAGAATGCCAAATGGCGTAAATACCGCGGCACCAACATGTAATGATCCGGCCAAGGCGATGAATTTGGCCGATGCGAAAAGCGATGCCGCTACCGCCAGCGGCCCTAATGAAAGCACACACCAGTAGAGCGTGAACTTGCGCGGCCACGGACGCTTTTCCGTCACACGGTAAATATGATTGAACGCATTTTCGATGACATTCATTAAACTGATGGCCGCCCACAGCAGGGTGATAAACCCCACCACTCCCGTACCCGGTGAACGCAGCACGGAACGCATTTTATCAATCTGTTTGATAATGGTCTGGACAATAAATTGTGGTTTGGTCGTGGCCCCGCTGCCGCCCCGGTTGGAAAGTTGACTTAAGCCCAGCCGATGCACAAACGACATTTCCTCGTGTTTGATCTGATCCTTTGCCAGCACCAGGGACATCACCACCAGCAGTAACACCATCACCGGCAACAAGCTAAAAAGCGTGTTGTACGTCATGGCCGCCGCCTGCTGACCGGTGCGGTCATCCGCCATGCGCGTGCGTAAAATTTTCCATCCAATGCGCAGATTGGTGAACCATCGCATCACAAGCGGCGAATGCCCCTTCTCGGACGAACCCTGCGATAACGAGGCCTGACCCTCCGGCATAAATAACCTCCGTGACAATTCCAGTTCATGATCCCGACCGTTCGCGGAATCAGCAATGATGATAACCGATGAGATGCGATTGGAAAGAACCGCAGATAGCGCGGATGATGCGGGTATTGGGGTAACCAACCCGCGCGGCTCGGCTCTGCGGAATGATGGCCTGTTTCAGGAGCTTAACCAGGGCGTCATCGGGATAACGGTTCTATTAGCTTGATGCGGCAGCATCAAGTTGGCAGCGGGGCGGCGTGCCAATAAATGCGGTGGTCAGCCCGGCGGCAGCAACGCGGTGTGTAACGGCAGGCAGTAGATGTTACCCCATTTCGCTTCCAGCCGTGATGCTTCCGCATCAGGCAGATAGCAGACCGCAGTTGGGTTTGTCCCAGAAATCGTTAGTTGTGCTTTAGCCCAGCCCTATTTGCTTTCCTTTTCAACTCTCTCCTGCTCGCCTGTTCTGCGGCGGCGGCCGCCGCCGCGCTTGCCAATCCAATGCCCGGAGCACTATATTGATTTAGCGGTGAAGAGGAGTTCCCTATTTTGAGGGTTGATTGAAAGGCTTAATTTCTATGACCGCCCCCGCAAAACCTGATTCCACTTTATTTCCCGCGTCGCACCGGACTAACCTCGCCGGATACATTCGCCTGCGACTGAAAGCACTGGGCCTCTCCGCGATTAATGAAGATCAGCCCGATGAGGCACTGGATGAATTAGCCGATGGTATTTTGGCCAACTTTCGGCAGAAAAGCCGACTGTTGAAAGATTATCGCGTACCGGTGGATCAACGCATCGAAGCGTTTTTAAACCGTCAACTCGGCCCCCTACCGCAGCCGTTGCGCCTGCCCGCTTTGACTTTCAGCCTGAATCGCCCCGGCGTGGCGCGCGAACTTTCCCTGCCCCGCCATGGCGATCATATTGAGAGCCCTTACGTATCAAGCTATCGCCTGCGCAACGGCGTGTTGCACAACCCGCGCAGTGATCGGCGCACCACCAAAGGGACGTTTCACGTTACCGATTGCGGCCTGCCGGTGCCGGCAGACAAAATCGCCGTCCTCCCCGCCGTTTTTGCCGCACTATTTCAACAGGCCCTCAATGCACCAAAGGATCTGCTCACGTTGCCGTATACCACCGATGTGCCCGGCGGCGTGGCGGTTTTCTGTTCACTGCTTCTGCGGCCCATTGTGGTACCGGAAATTCCGGGGGTCAGCCCGGAAAAAACCATGGAGATTCACTTTTTTGCGCCCGGCAGCCTGGTAAGCAACTTGGATTTTGTCGAATCCATTTTTGGCAATGCCGGCGATCCCGCCTTGCCGGAAAATGACGCCGCATTGGATGTTGAACACTGGACCGGCCATACCGGCTGCGTGATTCTTGCGCCCCACCTTACGCAGTGCACCAAGAAGCAGCTCGGCCTGCCGCATTGGGATCACGCCACCGATCGGCAAAAGCGCGATGGCATGTGCTGGAAGGAGGAAGGTGAGCGGTATAATAATGGCTCCGCCTTTAAGCTCACCTGCCGCAGCGCCGACGCCGTGATGGTGACGCTTATCGCCGACAACTATTTCGGTTACTGCAAAAAAGAAGTAAAAACACAAATCAGCTTTGCCGCCAATTTGCTGGGCAATGCCGAAGAAGAACATGCTGGCGGCGCTGTGGCGTTTGCCAGTTACAGCCTTGGCACCGAATACACGCATCGGGAAAAATACTGGAATGGCCGAACATTTGATGATGTCGTCCATGATTATGGCAGCATCATGACCGTCATGCCGGAAGGCTACGGCATTGATAAACTTTATCCGGATATTATTTATCTGCCCCATGATGTTCACATGGATTTATACAAGCTGCTTATTACATGGAAAAACGACGGCGTTGAACACCGCATACCTCTGCTGGCGGATAAAATTTATTTCACGCCATCGGGTGAAAAACTCTTTCTCAATAAGCATCCCGGATCAGAACGATTCCGCATTGTTGTCACCACCGCCGAAGGTACATTTTGCCATAAACCCTGCACCGTCAGCGGCGGCGGCAAAAGCGAAATCAGCAAGAGTCTGGCAGATTACATGATCTATGGCCCGATTTACATCAACAATCTCGAAGCGGATTTGAATCAGGTGGAAGCCATTCTGAAGAAAGATCATTCCGTTCGCTGGACCGCCGGAAATCAACCGCATGATTATTCCACCACACCCAGCCGCCCCATTCTCAGCCCGCGGCGATCACTGGGCAGTGTTATCAAGCTGCTGACGCCCAGTGCGGATTACACGGATGACTATAACCGCTGGCTTACGTCCATTCCGGTTAATATTCTGGCCCTGATTTTTCTGATCAAACGCCTTTATCAGCCGGAATGGGGTGATAACTGGCGGCATCATTTTTCCGTAGACATTATCAATGGCGAACCGGGCCATGAATTGAAAATGGATGACCGTAAGGCCGCCGGAACCTATTTGCGCGTCGGCCTGCTGCCCAATGGTGCCTGGAACACCTTCAAAGTCCGGCAGGATTTTTTTCCGGCAGCCAAAGTGCAAATGGAAGACGATATCACCGCATCCACCGTTATTCCGGCCCGGCAGTTGCCGTTTCGCATCACTTCCACCACCGCTGCATCCGTCAAACTTACGATCAACACGGAAACCCGCTTATTCCAGCGCCCCGACGATGCGGTTTATCCTGGTTTGGATAAACAAACCGAAGCGGACATGGCCAAGGATGATAATTTCCTCTCCAATTATGAACCCCTCGATGCGCAGGCGGTGCAGGAGGTTGTGGACCGTATTACCGAATTTGATGCCTATACCGAACCGCTTAAACGCATGCTGCGGCAAGCCGCCAACAGTGGCCGCGGATTTGTTGTTTCTTCCGCCCACCCACGACTGGTGGATGGTAAGCCGAGCAAAAATCCACGTTATCTGCAATACCGCCCAGATCTGGCGCGTCCGCGGGAAACGTATCTGGCAAAAATGGGTGTCCGCCTGGCCCGGGCGCTGCCGTTGGATGTCCCCATCGTATTCCCAGTTGATGCAGTGCTGCTGGGCCGCCGAAACAATCCGCCGGATACCAAGGCGGGCATTCGCGCGTTGGCGGTGTACAATCCTATTCATTATCAGGAACTGCCTGAACTGTTTATGGATTTTATCTGCTCGCTTACCGGAGCAAGTCCATCAACCACCGGCGCGGGAAGTGAAGGGGCTTTAACCAAAGGACCGTTTAACGCACTATTAACCACCGCCGATCTTAACGCCGCTCTGGTGAGCTACGTTCTGACAGATTTAGCCGGCTTTTCATCCGCGGCTGGATACGCCGGGCCTAAACGCCGCTTTGGCCATGACATCAGCCTGCTGATACCCGAACTGTGGTGTCGGCTCAAACCGCAGGAACGCAACCCCGCGTTTCTCATTGCCGGTGGTTATCTGGAAAAAATGGAAGACTTTGAATATGAAGGGAAAACCATTCCCGCCAGCCGCCTGGGATATCGCGTCACCGCCCGGTTCATGCGCACATTTTTGGGGCGCATTTTTGACAATCCGGCCCGGATATTTGATCAAGCCGTGCTGCAGCCGGAACTTCAGGGAATGGATGTATTTGTCGATGGCATACTTAACATTGCCGAAGCGCAGCAACGGGTGGCATTGCAATATTTTGACGATGGCTCGGTACAACAGGCCTGTCCGCCGATTCAGGCACTTTTGCACATTATGGCTTATGGGCACTTTGAGGGTAAAGACATCCGGCATCCGGATATTCGCCGCATGTTCACACGCGATCAGGTGCTCGCCAGCGACTGGTATAAAAGCCGTCTGGTGGCCAAGCAAAAGGTGGACATCGCACTTTGGACGCGCCATGTTGATTACCTCAAAAGCTACATCGACCAGACCCGCGGTGAAACCGGATTGGAAGCCTTACAGCTTTCCGCCCGCCTGCAGAGCGCTCAGAAGCAACTCGCCATTGTCAGCGGCCCCGGTTATCTTCAAGCCCTGATTGGTACCATCGGCGTAGATCCGCGTCTGTATGGTCAGGCGTAATGAGGAGTTGACATGACCGCCCGGTTAATTGATGGCAAAGCACTGGCCGCACAGATCAGAGAGCAGGTTGCCGCGGACGTGCAGGCCATTAAGGCGCTGGACCGTCCCGTGCGCCTCGCCGCGGTTCTTGTCGGCAGTTCGCCCGCCGCCCGCGTTTATGCTGATAACCAGGCCCGCACGTTTGCTCAGGCCGGGGTGGATTACCAGCTTCTTGAACTCGCTGAAGATACCACACAAACGCAACTCGATACGATTCTGGCCAATCTGGCGAAAGATGCCTCCGTCACGGGCATCATGGTTCATCTGCCGCTGCCGCCGCAACTCAACACCCAGCAGACGCAATATAACATCGACATATTAAAAGATGTTGAAGGGGTCAACCCCGCCAATATCGGCAACGTGCTGTATGGCCATCCGATCATTGCCCCCTGCACCGCTCTGGCGGCGGTGGCACTGATTGATACCACCGGTATACCTTTGCAGGGCGCGGAAGTGACTGTCGTCGGTGCCAGCCGAATTGCGGGACGCCCCGCGGCTTTGTTACTGACCGAGCGCGGTGCCACCGTTACGGTTTGCCATATCCATACCCGTGATCTGGCCATGCACACCCAACGGGCGGAAATTCTGGTTGTTGCGGTCGGCAAGCCGGGACTTATTAAACAATGCCACGTTCGGCGAGATGCCGTGGTCATTGATATTGGCATTAATCGCATCACTACAACCGATGCAGAGGGCAAAAGCATCTCCAAAACCGTTGGCGATGTCGATTTTTCAACTGTAGCGGAAAGTGCATCCTGGATTACCCCCGTCCCCGGCGGCGTGGGCCCGGTTACGGTTGCCATGCTCCTGAAAAACACCGTCCGCGCCGCCCGCCTGGTGCACGGCCTGGACCAGCCATTCTGAGGTTTTTGGCAGAATTACCAATAGCGGACTACCAACAGTGGGCTTAACGGATTGTCACGCGGCGGTTACTATATCGGGTTAATGAAAAAGTCATCTGCTATTTCAGATCAAGCCACCTACATTGCCGCACGCAGCGCGGCCATGATGCTTGGCTTTTTTCCCGTCAATGCCAATCTGCGCACCGCCCGCGGGTTTGGATCGCTTTTATGGGCGTTTGATAAAAAGCATCGCTTACGCGGATTGGAAAATCTCCGGGCGAGTTTTCCGGATTTTTCGGAAAAAGAACTGGAACGCATCGGCCAACGGTCGATTCAACATTTTTGTGAACTTGCCATGGATGTGATATTTTCCACGCGCGTCATTCATGTGGAAACATGGCACAATCATGTTCATTTTCAAAACTTTCAGGCCGCCATGCAAATTATCCTCCGCGGGCGGGGAGCCATTATGGTCACGGGACATTATGGCAACTGGGAAATTCTCGGCTATACGATGGCCACACTGGGCTTCCCTTCTTATAGCGTGGCTCGGCCTATTGATAATCCACATATTGACACCTGGCTCCTGGGCGTGCGCGAGAAACGCGGGCAGATTATTTTATCCAAGCGCGGTGTCACAGCCACGGCACAGGACATCTTAAATAACAACGGCGTATTGGGCTTTATTGCCGATCAGGATGCCGGCCCCAAAGGCATGTTCGTTCCATTTTTTGGACGCCTTGCCAGCACCTACAAAAGCATCGGCCTGCTGGCCATGCAGCACAATGTACCGGTGATTATTGGCTACGCCCGCCGCCGAGGTGATTTATTTGACTTTGATATCGGTGTGACTGATATTATTTATCCAGCCGATTGGGAGGCCCAAAGCGAACCACTACGTTACATTACTGAACGCTACACCCGCGGCATTGAAACATTTGTACGGGAAGATCCAACGCAATACTTATGGATCCACCGCCGCTGGAAGAACCGGCCAAAACATGAACGCTAGCGCTCTGTCACTTCTAAGTAGGAACGCAAAATGGATTCAACTGCCGGGATGGCATTTAACCCGTTCTTATTGAGTGATTTGCGACACTTGGTTGGGTTGTAATCATTCTTCGTTCCTACTTAGTAAATGATTATTGATTGCGCGAAGAGAAACGCTGGAGCGCCCATTCATTTCAGGGCTTCTTATTCTTATTCATTTCCGCTTTCGCCTTCACTTCGGCTCTCCAGCCAAAAATGGCCATTGGTGCGCCAAACAACAAAAGCACAATGCCCCAATACAGATTAATGTTCACCTTTTCGGTGATATTGGGAATATCATGCGGCGACACAACGCCGTAGGCCGTCATAATGATGCCTACCAGCAAAAAGAAAATTCCAATTGGTAATCTTAAATCCATCATAATTAAACTCCAGTGCGGCAGTAGCCGCCGGTTATTTCATTCTGTTTTACCAGAACAGCAGGTTGATAATCAAGGTCAGCACCAGCGCCAACACACCCAGAACAAGTGGCTTCTTCCACCACGGCAAATTGGCATCCTGAGGGGGCTTGGGCGTAAGTTGGTAAACCAAGCCCACGAGTTCTTCGTCTTTCTTTTTCTTGGTAAACAAACTGACAACAATCGTGGCACCCGCCCCAGCACAAAATGCCCATACCGCACCCCAGAATGCCCCCGTGGTGTTGTTGTTGTAATGATGCCACAGCGGCAGGCCCGGATAAGACCGGATAATCCACAGCGTTACGGATGTGGCCGTGCCAATCAGCAAGCCCCACAGACCACCCGCCGGCGTAGTAAAGGTGGCAAACATACCTAAAAGGAATACGGCAATCAGCGGCGCGTTGACTACGCCGAAGATGGTTTGCGTGTAGCCCATAATGCCTGATTGCCCGCGCACCACATAAGCAAAACCCACACTGATAATAATACCCACAATGGTCATGATACGCCCCACCCACAGATAGTGCTTATCCGGGGCATTGGGTTTAATAAATACCGCATACAGATCATACGTAAAGACGGTATTAAAGGCGGTCACATTGCCAGCCATGCCTGACATGAACGATGCCATCAACGCCGTTAAACCCAGGCCCAGCAGGCCGGCGGGGTAATATCGGGCCATCATCAGCGGCATAACGTTGTTAAAAGATTCGGTGGCGGGAATCAGGTGGCCATTAACCGTTGTGTTTCCCGGAAACAAATGCGGTAAAAGTGGCAAAGCCAGTAACCCCGGCAGAATCACGATAAATGGAAATATCATTTTCGGAAACGCCGCCAGCAACGGTGTACGCTGGGCTGAGTTCATATCCTTGGCGGCCAAGGCTCTCTGCACCACGAGGAAGTTGGTGCACCAGTAAGAGAACGACAACACGAAACCCAGGCCCAACACCACGCCTGGCCAGGTAATGTGCATGGGGTTGTTTTGTGTGAGGGTATTTTGGAACGTGTGCATCCATTGGGTAGCAGGCATTTGATGGGCGACACTGCCCGGCTTCGCCGCCGCAGCGGCCACCTGATCCGGCGTAAGGAAAGGCAACTGATGGGTGGCAATCCACTTCTTAAAATGCGCCCAGCCATGATTGGCGATCAGGGCGATGATGGTCATCGGAGCGATGCCTAGAACAATCAGGAAAAATTGCAGCACTTCATTATAAATGCTTGCCGTTAAGCCACCCATGAACGTGTAGACCAGCACCACCACCGCCGACACCCAAACACTTGGTGCAAAGTGCCAGCCAAGAAAGTCCTGCATAACCACAGCCAATGCGTACATGCTGATGCCGGAAATGGCCGGCGTGAATACCGCAAACGTGAAGGCATTAATGAATCGGGCACCTTCGTTATACCGCTTTTTGAGAAACTCCGGGACGCTGCGCACTTTGCTGCCATAAAAAAATGGCATCATGGCAATACCCATGAACACAATCGCGGGAATGGCCCCGATCCAATAATAATTGGCGGTCATCATGCCATATTCATATCCCTGCTGGGACATGCCCATGACTTCCAGAGCACCAAGATTCGCGGAGATAAATGCCAAACCGGTAATCCACGCGGGCAGGCTTCTTCCGGATAGGAAAAAGTCCTCACTGGTTTTGCTGCCGCGACCGGTGATAATTCCGATACCCACTACAAACAGCAGGTACACCACCAGAATGGCCCAGTCGATCCCATGCAGATGAATGATCGCCCCGGAATGCGGCAATGCTGTTGATACAGCGGCTAATAATGTATTGGTAACCACTCGTTTCTCCAAGCCACAGGATTTTCAAAATGCGGCGTCGGTTCTTCCACGGGCCGACGGTTGTGCGGATTCGCACATTTCTTTGGGAGTATGTTATCAACTCGCAAGCCTACGTCAATTGTCCTCACCGCACGCGCGACACACTGGGCGCGGCAATTTTTCCGGGCGGGGGTGAAATCGCCGTAAAACAGGCCATTTGCGGCATGTCCCGGTACCCTCCGGAAAGGCTTTGTGGGGCCGGGGCACTGGCCAGATTGCGATATGATCTGTCTGGGCCACATCGGAAAAGATGCGGTGGGCGGGCTTGGGGATACCGGATCGGGCCGTGGTGCGTGATGTGTGGAATCAGCGGACACTGGGCGAATTGAACGGCAAGATAGAACTGCCCGTCGCCAGCCACGGAGCGCACCTGTTACGCATCAGCCCCCCGGCATAATACGGAGCTTAGCCTGATGCGGAAGCATCACGGTTCGATACGCAACGGCATCCCGAAAAAGATCACACGCATCCGCGTTAATATGGATGTACAATCCACAGCACCACCGGTCCGATGCGGAAGCATCACGGTTCGATACGCAACGGCATCTCGAAAAAGATCACACGCGTCCGCGTCAAGATCAATGCACCATCCACGGCACCGCCTGGAATGATACGGACCGGGATATTACGCCCAGGTCCAGCGCGGCGTGTGCCGCAATTGCACCAATTGCGGCAAATAATTAATTGTGTGCGCCTGCGAGATTCTCGACAGGTAAGCCTGCAATTCCTGTTCATTGAATTTTTCGAGGAAAGCTCTTCCGGCCGACCGATTCAACCGGATAATTTCATCCACCATTTCACGTTTGCTCATACGCGACTCCTTTCGCTTCATTGTGTGTACGCCAAACCGGGCAAAGCCGACTCGGTACAACAGTTGATTCCCGGCGTCGAATGCCGATAATCTTCGCCAATAAGGCTTTATCGACAAAAGTTCAAAATAACTTTAATAATTTTTCCGCGATCATTGATGGTTCATCAATATTTCCCCTGCGAATAGGCCCCAGAGGTACCCATAGATTCAAAACTTTCGCCTGTGGCATTAGAATAGCATCCTGTTTGCCGGATGTGCCAAGGAGTTGCCGTTGAATTTGAATCCGCGAGATTTCGCCGTACCGTCTTTTGATGATTTTAAAAAGCTTGCCGCGCCGGGTGCTATTGTGCCGGTATATGTGCCTGTTGCCGGAGATTATCTCACGCCGGTATCCGCGTATCAGCGATTACGTGGCACGTCGGGGTATTCTTTTCTGTTGGAATCTGTGGTTGGGGGCGAACGCGTGGCGCGGTATTCCTTTCTTGGTGCCGCTCCGACAAAGGTATTTGAGGCACGCGGAGAAAAGATAACCGTTTCAGCAAGACCCGATCATCCCGGTGCAACACAGACCGTTTCACAATCATCGGACCCATTGGCCGAGCTGGAAAAACTTCTGGGTCATGCCAAAGCGGTGCGTTTGCCAGGTCTACCGGCCTTTACCGGCGGCGCGGTGGGCTACGCCGGGTATGATACAGTGCGCTACCTTGAACCGGAAAAGCTCGCCTCCCCACCTCAGGACATGCGCCACCTGCCGGATATTATTTTTGGTGTTTATGATGATCTGATCATATTTGATCATGTAAAAAAGACCATTCTGGTCGTGGCCAATGTCCGGGTAAATGATTCGGGGCTCGACAGCTTGTATAACAGCGCTGTGGAGCGCATTGCCAAGATGATCCAAACCCTCAATACGCCGGCGGCGATGCACTTAGGCATGTTGAAGCTCAATATGGATGCAACGCCGGCGTATGAAAGCAATTTTTCCCGCGCGGGGTTTGAACACGCGGTTGACGCCGCCAAAGAATACATCAAGGCGGGCGATATATTCCAAGTCGTGTTATCGCAATGCCTCAATATGCAGACAAAAGCCGATCCTTTTGATATTTACCGGGCATTGCGTGTCATTAATCCCTCACCGTTTATGTTCTTTCTCAACAGCCCGAGCTGCACGCTGGTGGGTTCCTCGCCGGAAATCATGTGCCGCGTTGAAGACGGCGTCATTACCAACCGCCCGCTGGCGGGAACACGCCGGCGTGGCAAAACGCCCGAAGAGGATGCCGCATTGGAGGCGGAATTGCTGGCTGATCCAAAGGAACGCGCCGAGCATGTGATGCTGGTGGATTTGGGCCGCAATGATGTGGGGCGGGTATCCGTGCCGGGATCGGTAAAAATCAGCGATGCCATGACCGTGGAGCGCTACAGCCATGTGATGCACATAACCACCAATGTCACCGGCAAACTGGCCGAAGGCAAAACATGTTTTGATGCTCTGCGCAACACGCTGCCGGTGGGCACGGTCAGCGGCGCACCGAAGATCAGAGCCATGCAGATTATCGATGAACTTGAGCCAACACGGCGCGGCCCCTATGCCGGTGCGGTGGGGTATATTGATTACGCCAAAAACATGGACACATGTATTGCGTTGCGTACCATGGTGATCATGCCGGAATCCGGCGGTTCCGGTTCGTCGGCACACCGCGTCTATGTGCAGGCCGGGGCGGGCCTGGTGGCCGACTCAGTGCCGGCCAGTGAATATCAGGAATCTTTAAATAAAGCGGCGGCGCTGCTAAAAGCGGTGGCAATGGCTGAGGCGGGTTTGAGCTAAGGACGGAAACAATCCATCTTTTTCACGATTTCAACCAAGGCCGCGGGGCGGTTAAATTTTTGAATATCCTGTATAATGCGGGGCTTGGTTGAATGAAAAAGGCCGAAAGGAAACTCGTGAAGTTTAAGCGTACTGATTACTGTGGAAAACTGACCAAAGGTGATGTCGCGCGGCAGGTTGTGGTAGCTGGATGGGTGCAATCCTACCGGGATCACGGCGGCGTGGTATTTGTGGATGTGCGCGACCGCACCGGGATTGTACAAATTGTATTTCGCCCTGAATTGGCGGACATTTACGCACTGGGCCGGCAACTGCGCCATGAAGATGTTATTCTGGTAAAAGGGCATGTACTGCCGCGGGCGGCGGAAGCCGTAAATCCAAAAATTCCCACCGGTGAAATTGAAGTCACCGTGGAAGACATTGAATTGGCGAACAAAGCGGATACCGCCCCCTTTTCACCCACGCAACATGATCCGGTAAATGAAGATACCCGCCTGAAGTACCGCTATATTGATTTGCGCCGCGCCGATATGGCCCAGGCGATGATCACCCGGCACCGCGTAACCAAAATTATGCGCGATTATTGTGATGAGCATGGCTTTCTCGAAATTGAAACGCCCATGCTCTACAAAAGCACACCCGAAGGCGCCCGTGAGTTTCTGGTACCTTCCCGGCTGCATCCTGGCGAATTTTACGCCCTGCCGCAAAGTCCGCAGTTATTCAAACAGGTGCTGATGGTCGCCGGCATGGACCGCTACATGCAAATCGCCCGGTGTTTCCGGGATGAGGATTTGCGCATGGATCGGCAACCGGAATTTACACAGCTTGATCTGGAAATGAGCTATGTTGATCGTGAAGATGTCATTGACCTGATCACCGGATTGCTGGTGCGACTTTGGAAAGAAGTCCTCCATGTGCAATTGCCGACAACATTTCCGCGCATGGGATGGCGGGAAGCGATGGATCGCTTCGGTATTGACCGCCCGGACACGCGCTATGGAATTGAATTAAAAGACATCAGCGATATTGTGCCGCAAACAGATTTTACCGTATTTAAGGACGCTGTAAGCTCGGGCGGTTGCGTGAAACTGATCGCGATTCCCGGAGGTGCGGCGCTATCGCGTAAACAACTGGATCAACTTACTGAAGATGCAAAAAAAATGGGAGCCAAGGGGCTGGCGTGGATCAAACTTGGTGGCGATGCCGGTGCTGGAAATATGGGCGGCCCGATTGCCAAGTTTATTCCAGCCGCACAACAACAGGCCATTCGCCAGCGCTGCGGTGCCAATGACGGTGATATCCTCCTCGGTGTTGCCGACAAGCTGGAAACAGCTTGGAAAGTACTGGGGGAACTGCGGCAATCTCTGGCCAGACAACTCAAATTAATACCGGAAAATCGCTTTGATTTCCTGTGGGTCGTGGATTTTCCGAGCTTTGAACACGATCCGGCGGCCAACCGCTTTATCGCCCGGCATCATCCGTTTACCGCCCCGCTGGATGAAGATGTGCCGCTGCTGGAAACGCAGCCGCTGGAAGTGCGGGCCAAGGCGTATGACATTGTGCTTAACGGCATAGAAATTGGCGGAGGATCCATCCGTATTCATCAGCGCGATGTGCAATCTAAAATCTTTTCCCTGCTGGGCATTTCGCCGGAACAGGCACAGAAGAAATTCGCATTTCTGCTCGACGCACTGCGGTTTGGCGCACCCCCGCATGGCGGCATCGCTCTGGGATTGGATCGACTCCTGATGCTGATGCTGAATCGTCAGAGCATTCGTGAAGTTATCGCCTTCCCGAAAACCCAAAGTGGTACAGACATGATGACCGAAGCGCCGTCGGCAGTGGATCCGCGGCAACTTTTGGAATTGTCCGTCGCCGTGGTGCGGCCAGCCGCGGTCAGTACTCCTGTAAAAGCATAAGTGACGCCGGGCATCGGACGATTTGCCTATTGATTATCAGGGATATGAACGTTGAACTTCCAGAATTATGATCGCACCCTCGATAACTTTACCGGCAGACTCTAAGATATATGCTGGCTGCCCAGTAGTGTGGTGGTACAAGCGAGGGCTTGATGAGGCTCTAACCAAGCCGAAACCGGAACGGATATATCAGCATGATTGATCGTGTCAGAACCAAAACCGTCATTACCATGGGGCCGGCCTGCGCCACGGCTGAAGTATTCAGCCAACTCGTGCAAACCGGCGTGTCGGTCGTGCGGCTTAATTTTTCACATGGTGACTTGGCGCAACGCGCAGAGTTTTTGGCCGTGGCCCGCAGCGGTTCACACCATCCGCCTCTGGCAATTATGGGAGATTTGTGCGGCCCGAAGATACGCTTGGGCAAAGTCATGGAAGGCGGCATGGCCGTTGCAAAAGGCGATGTTATTGCCATCCAGCGCGAGCCGATTCTGGGGCAAAATAACCTGCTGTCTTCCAATTATGCCTGTCTGGTCGACGACGTGCAGGTTGGACAATCGATCCTCATTGATGACGGCTGCATCCGCGCCACTGTCATTGAAAAAGCTCCGGATACTATCCGATGCCAGATCGATGTCGGGGGCAGGATTCAATCCAACAAAGGGATCAATCTGCCGCAAACCCGGCTTTCAATTCCCAGCGTTACGGATAAAGACTGGCGGGATATTGACTGGGCCATTGAACACCAGTTGGACTACCTGGCCTTGTCATTTGTGCGCAGCGCCGATGACGTGCAAAGCGTTCGAAGGTATCTCGAGAGCAGAAAATCAGATATTGATCTGGTGGCAAAAATTGAAATGCCGCAGGCCATTGACGATCTTTCCGCCATTCTGGATTGCGCTGATGCGGTATTGGTGGCACGCGGTGACATGGGTGTGGAGATGGAACTTACCGCCGTGCCCCTGTTGCAGAAAAAAATTGTTGACGCGGCCCATGAAGCCGGTAAACCTGTCATTGTCGCCACGCAAATGCTGCAATCCATGGTCGATAACCCCACGCCGACCCGCGCGGAGGTTTCCGATGTGGCCAATGCCATTTTGGATGGTGCCGATGCGGTGATGCTTTCCGGCGAAACGGCGGTTGGAAAATATCCGCTGGAGGCGGTGCAGACCTTGCGGGATATCGCGGATAAAACCGAGCGGTATATTGTGCAGAAGGGCATTCGCACCGAGCCACCGCGATTGTTACAGATCAGCCACCACCGCACCGCCGCCATCGCGCACGGGGCCATGGCCATCGCCCGCGATATTAATGCCCGGATGGTGGTGGTTTGGTCCCAGGCCGGAGGGTCGGCCCGATACCTGTCAAAAAACCGCTTTCCAATACCGATCGTCGCTCTGTCAACCGATCCGGCGGCTGTGCGCCGAATGGCGATGTACTATGGCGTAACCGCGGTTCATGCCATACTTCCGCAACACTTTGACGACCTGCCCGCGATGGTGGATGATCTACTGCAACGTGAACACTGGGCGCATCAGGGGGATCGAGTTGTGATTGCCGCCGGAGCACCCATTGGAACAGCCGGTGCCACCAATAGTTTAAGCGTGTACACCGTCGGCGATCATGCCCGCACCAGCGGTGAAAGGCAATGAACAACAAAGTCATGAGAACCTCCATGAATATCGGCATTGCTTTGCGACATTCCGCCACGTCAGCTCGACGCATCGTGCGGCATATTCCGTTTCTGGTATTCGTTGGCCTGACGGCCCTTGCGCTGCCGCTGCTTTCTGGCTGCGGCGTGATTCTGCATCATTATCCTGAACCCAATGTCGGCTGGCATTCCAAAAATTATTCCGTTGTCTTTGGTGTATTAAGCCAGCATGATACCAATCCGGCTTCATGGACCATCCGCTATTCATCCGTTTATGCCGGTGATACCTATGGCGGAAAATTCGCGCTCACGCCTGATTCCGCACTGGTGGGTTATTTGCCGGGAAACACCGTTGAAATTCATGGCCACCCCGAGCCCAAGGTACTTAACAAGGCCGGTACCGGCACGCTATATCACGTTACCAGCATCCGCCTGTGGCTGGGCAAGGGCCGCCCCAATTACATGACGCGGTAATGGAACGAAGCCACCGCTCGGATGGCAAGGTCAAATATTGATAAAAATGAATATAATATTCTTTAATTAGAAATAATATTATTTTGGCACACGTGTAAGATTTCGTGTAAAGTCTATAGCATTCAGGTATAATAATACCATAAGCACCGAGAGGTTTGGCCTTAAAAAACAGGGATTGGAATTAGAAATGGCCCCGATAAAACCAACCACATCAAAATTACCGCGTGCTCCGTTGATCTTTGTTTTGGCGCAAGTGAAATTTACGCCAGTATTGAAAATGGAATCTTATGTGCCGGATATTCAAGAATATCTGCGGCACCATGGCTTTCCAAAATACCGGCAAGAGAATATTTCGAACATCATTATTGGATCGGAAGCAAAAGCGGAGATCGTTAAACGCTGGGTATTTGAGGATCCGGCAAACCATCGACAAATCGTACTAACAACAGAAGCTGTCGTATTTCAGACAACCGCGTACGATACATTCGATACGTTTCTCTCGCATCTTACGCTTGCGACCGAACCGCTGGCGCAGTATGCGAGGATAGAATTAATTCAGCAGATCGGCCTGCGCTATGTTGATCTTCTAGCGAAAATTGACGGCCTGGAAAGCAGCGAACTGCTGGCCCCCGGCTTGCGAGGCATCCCAGTTTCGGCAATGGAGCTTCAACAGGGGGCATTCAGCTTTGCCATGCAGTTCCAGACGTCTTGCGGTGTTTTAACCATCCGGTCCATCCAACTCATGGGACTGCCCGCTCCGGCCATCCTGCCACCAGATATTGGACAGATTTCCCTGACTTTACCGGATTGGGTTTCCAAAGCTCAGGACCCACGCATGTTGGATTTCGACCATGTTACGCAACGAAACATTCCATTTACCAAGGATTCTTTATCGGAAGAATTGAATAAGTTGCACCAATACACCGATAGGGCTTTTCGGTCAGCCAGTACTCCGGAAGCTCTTGCCGCATGGAGCCGCAAATGAGTGACCTGCCACAAAATGCCGCATTTGAGATATTCGGCATTCATTCCATGCCGTTCATCTCCGATCACCACCAGTTCTCAGAGGAGCAGTTTACATATCGTCGCACAATTCCGGAACAGTGGCGACAACCCATGCCGCAAACCGTCGGCACAGTATTGTTGGCACTTTTCATCGGTAGTGGCTCCCCGCCGCAGGCATATATAAGTTTGAACGAGATTTCACCACCGTCGCAAATACAAACCTCCCGGTCGGCTGCGCAACAGATTTATCCTGCTGATGTATCCGACATCTTGGCTACAATTCGATCGGCATTCCCTCTGCAAATTTCCCAAATCGCCGAGATCCTTGGCGTCAGCCGACCGACCATTTATGCCTGGCTCAATAACGAACAACAGCCACAATCTCTGACCAAGCTTAGTCAAATCTATGCGCTGGCTGAATTCTGGAATGACCGTTGCAACCTGCCGGCCCCCGAGAAGACATTTGAGTTGCCCGATAGTGTCGGCGTAAGCCTCATTGACATGTTGAAAGCACCTTCAATAAATGTTGCAACGGTAAAAAATCGCTTAGAAGATTTGGTTCGGACCGTAAAAGGCTCGGTACGGTTGGGGATGGTCGAGGCTGCGCGGTTACGCGGTTTTAAATTACCCGCAGGAGGTAATAATACTGCGGAATTTGATGTCACCACCCGTCGGCCGATGGATGAGAGTTGACCGGATGGCCCAATCCGCGAAAAATGATCAGATAACCGAAGAAATACGCCAAAAAGGCTGGCGGCAAGGTTCCATTATTACCGCCGAACAAAACGAGGTGAATTCCTTGGAGCAAATGGGGTTAGTCCCGAAGGACTATACACATTGGCTCTTGTTGTCGCACGACTGCGATATCGTCCACCATGACTTTGAAAATGAACCACATGTTGAAATAATGGCCGCAAGATTTGTCGACTCTTCCGACGGTAATCTTTTGCATGGCAAAAACCCCCGGCGTCTACAGTTGAAAATGGGGGAGCAATGGATCGAATTCCATGTTGGTACCCGCAAGTTTATCGAGCGGCGGCATCTTGCCAACCTTGCTCCTGATAGAAGCATCGCGCTCCCGCGAGATGCCGTGCAATCGCTGGCGGGATGGGTTGCTCGACGCTATGTGCGTGTTGGATTGCCCGACAGTTTCAATAATCGGCTCCAAGTCCAGCTCAAGAATATCAATAAGTTGATGGCCAAAGAAGGAAGCTCTATATGCACCGTTTATGTATTGCTGTCCGACGACATTGAATTGCCGGAGGAAAAGGATTACAGAATTGACATTGTGGCCGCCATGCGCGACGAGGACCACGACCAAACCGAAAAACGCACCGAAGTGGAAAAAGCACTTGGAACATTTTGTCAGGTTTTATCAAAATGCCGGGGCATTAAAGTGGAAAACAGCCAAGTTCGTCCCGAGCGCAATATATCATTGACCGATATTCGCTACCTACGCCGTATGGAGTTCGATTATATGTCGCGTAGCGATAGCGACGCGCCACCATGTCCGAGGCCATAATCGCCCGCCAGCATATTGCGCCAAATGGGCGCGCCGTATATCCCTAAACCAGCGACCGAATTCCTGAAATCGCCATGATCGGTATACTGATGATAAAACCGATGGCGAAAAAGGCGATTACAAACGTCACCAGCCAAAGGCCGATCAGGCATAATCGCGGAATCCATTCGGTTTGTGGATCACGCAGTTCTTCCAGGTCAGACCGCCACCGGCCAAACATTTCTTTTATCCACCACAACGCCCCAATCAGCAGCAGTGAAACAAAAAGCATTCCAAATGTAGGCATGGTCAATACCTCCGAGTCGGAGTTTTGTCCGCCTGTGTGTGCGCCATCAGCTTAATGGGCTACCGGTAAACCGAGCCATTGATCCAACTGCTGTAATGGAACATCAAGCAGATGCTCAAATGGAAAATCGGCCCATTTTCGCACGGCATCGAGGCTGCTGGTGGTGGCCACGCCCAGCACGCGCAATTCCGCGCCGTGGGCCGCCGCAGCCCCTCCTTCAGTATCCTCAATCACCAGACTCGTGGCCTTATCCAAATTTCCATTTTGCTGCGCATTGAGACGGTCAAACGCCAGGCAGTACCCTTGCGGATCAGGCTTGCTGCGTGTGACATCTTCAATTGATACGATCACCGGAAAATAACGGTCCAGCGTAAAAGCCTTCAACAGCGTGGTTATTTCCTGTCGCCGCGCACCGCTGCAAATACCACACAGAACATTCCGCGACGCCAGATGTTTGATCAATTCACCAACGCCCGGCATGGGGACGGGTGATTCGCCAACGCGGCCATCCATGATCTTGTCCTTTAATTCGCACAGCTTGTCCAACAGCGCGCGAGGCGGATTTACCCCCTGATCCTGAAGCATCAAGCGAAAACCTTCGTAGTTTCCAAATACGATGTATCGTGAAAAATAGCGTTCGGGCGTAATTTGAATAACCCGCCCGACGGCCTTACTGGCTGCAAGCAGTACCTGATTGTACGCGGCCAGATGCAATTCTTCCGTGTTGGCAATCACACCGTCGAAATCAAAAATGACGCAACAATCACCCATAGATCATCCGAATTCGTCGCCTTTGAAACTGTGCCCCAGATACGTCTGCCGCACCAGCGGATTGTTAATTAATTCTTTTGGCGTGCCTTGCGCCATGACCTGTCCCTCGGAAATAATCAAAGCCCGGTCGCAAACTTCCAGCGTGCGCTGCACATTATGATCGGTAATGAGAATAGCTTTGCCCATCTGTTCACGCAACTGCCGAATTTCGCGCTGCAAATCTTCCACAGCAATCGGATCCACACCGCTGAAGGGTTCATCCAGCAGAATCAGCGATGGATTGGTGATCAAGGCCCGCGCAATTTCCAGCTTTCGCCGCTCGCCGCCGGAAAGAGTATACGCCTTTTGTTTTCGTGTTTTGGTCAGGCCAAACTGCTCCAGCAGCCGGTGAGCCTCTTCACGCCGCTGCGGGCCGGTGCGACGCGTCTGCTCCAGAATTGCCAGCAGGTTTTGTTCCACCGTCAGACGGAGAAAAACCGATGGCTCCTGTGACAAATACCCCATCCCACGCCGAGCGCGTTTGTACATGGGTAGATGCGTAATATCCACACCATCAAAGAGAACCGTCCCGGCGTCAGGCCGGATCATGCCGATGGCCATACGAAAACTGGTTGTCTTCCCCGCTCCATTGCGCCCCAACAGCCCGATGACTTCCTTATGCCCGACATCAAATGACACGCGGTTGACCACCGTGCGTGTGCCATAGCGTTTCACCAGATTATGAGCCGATAGCAGATTCAACCAACACCATACCGCCGCAAATGCCGGTCTTGCGCCGCCAACATGGCCGCGGCAAAAATCGGCTGTGCAGCATTGTCACGATTGCCTGCCGGTATGGCAAGCGAAAGACAGAAGATTAACCCGCGACGCTTATGGGCCATTGGTCGCCGTGGCTCGAGCGGCCCCGACGCTTGCCAATGCTTTGCCTTGCTGTTTCAATGGCATAAGCCGCATGGCACCGGCACACATGACAATGATAATGCCGCAAATCAAGCTGGCGGTGTACCATTTTTTTGACTCAGCGCGAAACGACGCAAACATCATCGCCCGCCCCGCCAGGACGGAAAGCAGAAAAAATAGCCCCAGCGCCGCCAGCAGCTTGATGGTCAGTAATATTTGATACAACGGTGGTTCCGCCGGCATATCGACCACTACCAGAAGCCAATAGACCCCGGAAATAATTTGCAGCAGAATCACCATTCCCAGAATCATCCGCCAGGGCTTATTAATTCTTTCAATGATCGCCGCACGATGTTCCGGGTCTTCTCCCGCCAGTGCGGGCAGAAGAAATAGGCGAATGAAGAAAGGCGAGCCAATCAAAATAATCGCCCCGCCAATATGCAGCCATCGCATGATCAGTGTAATTAAGTTCATTGCGGATTACCTCTAAAAAAGCTCGGTGCGAACTCACGGTGGCTGTTAAGGTACTGTATGACAACTACAAACGCATACTTAGACCGCCCAATCGGCCTGATCACCCAGCTTTGTCCTTCAGGAGCGGCTTGACGGATCGATTCCGGAAGGGTCCGGCGATATCGAAAACTGTAAATGAGGTCACCAAGGTTCTTAGGCAACGGGATTCTTAAAAAAGCTGCACTTTTCTCAATGTCTGTTCTGGCAAATTCAATGCGTCGCAAACCTGGACGGAACTTTTCCGCAAAAATCGCTTCAATGATCCGAGCGTAGGCATTGCCATGATCTTTTTTCGACCTGCCATGAATGTGAACCTTGCTCATCGCACCTTATCCCCCGGCCAACGTAATACCAATACTTCTTCCCGAAGCTGTTGCCGCGTGGCTGTGGCCAGACGTGTGCGAAATAAATCCAGTCCAATCACCTCATAACCAAGGCTTTCAGCCAATTCCGCCAGAATCGTTCCGGTCCGAATCATGACCTGAAAAAAGGAAGCCTGATCACCAACCACGTAAGCTAATTGCGCCCCCGGCTTGAGAAAGGGCCGCAGGGTCGCAAGATGCCGCGACATTCCACCAAAATAGAGTTCTGCAACCTTACCATACATCCGCTCAAACCCGCTGGTTTTACCCAATTCAATCCTGCGAGCTTCAATACGTGACACCAGATTCTGCACCGTCGCATTAGCCGCAACCCACAAGCCGTCATCGTCACCCTTGTACACATTGCGCGTGTTAGAACGCATCAGCGTACGCTTGAATCCCTGTAGTTCGGCTTTGTCGGAAATAAAGCCGAGAAGTACGGACTCAAGCCGAGTGGTACGCGTGTAATCTTTTTCATTCGGGTAAGGCGGAGAGGTTATCACCGCGGAAATTCGCCTCTTTCCCAAAACATCCGCAAGCCCCGCCAGGCTTCGAGCATCTCCATGCATCACGGTTGCCGGAACGTTTCGGTATGGCTGTAAGTTTTCCAGGTCCCGGGAAATCGAATGGACACGCTCAAGCCACTGTGCAACGACGGCCACATCGTGCTTGGGGGGGCCTACACCTACTTCCGGCCCGAAATGCAGATTGCCGATGGATTGCACCAGTGCCGATGCCAGCGCCACGCGCAAAAAGCTCCGCTCTTCCAACCCACCCGCCGTCCGGTCAATTTGATCGAGCAGCACAAGCACCTTGTGCAATGGAACCGGGCTGATCGAATCACGCAGGAGTAACTTGGCTTTTTCCGCAGGTAGACGCCGCAACTCAACTTGCGCGGAATGCCTGGGTTTACCAAATAGCGGCAGATTGTGGTCATCCGGCAATCCGTCTGCCTCCAACCTTTCACGCGTTGCGTGAGCAATTTCCTCAGCGGTGACGAAAAGCGATTCACTCGATAATTTCCAGGTAGTCTTCACGGTACTGCCGAAATGCGCCATCGGATTGGCTTCAACTCCAATCGACGCAATCCGGTGCTTTTTGCATTCGACCAGTGTTGTACCGGTTCCACAGAATGGATCAAGAACCAATTCATCTCGGCCGACGCCAAATTTGTCCAGATAATCTGACACCAGATGCGGCGGAAATGACAGCACGAACCGATACCAGTCATGGGCGGCGCGATCTTCGGCTTGCAGCCTGTTCATATTGCCGGGCGAAATTTCATCCCGCGTGCGACGGGGAGTTTTAATTTCGCGTGAAACAACTGCCATCGGTATTCCTTTCATGCTCTATTCTACCGCAAATAAAATAATACTGGCTTTAACAGGTTCAAGAAAGGTGCCTCTGCGCGCACGACCGCTGCGGCAACACCCCGTAGCCTGATGCGGAAGCATCATGGTTGGACACGAAACGGGGCCTCAAGACAAATATCCACTCTCAACCGTCACTCATCACGCCCGATCGTTGCGCACGGCGCCGTCAGCGCCGGACGAACCGTAGCGTTTATCCGCACGCCGCTGCGCCGCCAACTCGACGCTTCCGCATCGAGCTAATCGAACTGCTATCCCGCAATATCGGGGCATCGATTCAATGAAATCGTAAAACAATAGCCTGATGCGGAAGCATCACGGTTCGATGCGGAATGGGGGTTTTGAGAAAAATCTCTCGTTGTCACCGTAATGTGGCGTGCCGACACTGCTGGGCAAGCGAAAGCCAGGCGAGTGGATGGGTTTAACCCCATCGGCCACGAAGCGTCGGAGCACAGGAAGTTATTGCGAGTCGGCAAGCCCGGCATCCACCGACTCACGCCTTGATCAAATCCAGCGTCTTAAACCCCTTACCCAGAATTGCCTGGCTGTCCGCTTTGAGCCAATTCGACAAAATGCTTGCGTACACGCTGCGAAAATCAGTAGTGAATTTCAGATCGCCCATTTGCAGATGCTCTTTCGCCAGTGATGGCTGCGTGCCGATCAAGCCGGATTTGATGCCGCCACCAAGAATAAACATCGGGGCGGCTGTGCCATGATCCGTTCCCAAGCTGGCATTCTCCGCCACGCGCCGGCCAAATTCGGAGAAAGTCACCACCATGGTCTTCTGATGCAGCCCTTGCGCTTTAAGATCCCGCATAAACGCCGATAAGCCATCGGAAATTTCCGCCATCAGCACGTCATGCGCCTTCTGCTGCTGGGCGTGCGTATCAAATCCGCCCATGGATACATAATAAACCCGCGTCGGCAAGTTCGACGCGATCATCTTGGCCACCAGGCTTAACGATTTCGCCAACGGCGAAACCGGATAACTGACATGATTTTGTGCCTTATCCACGGCATCGCGTATCTCCCGGCCTGAAATTTCCGCATCCAACGCTGTGCGCTGCAGAAAATCCAATTCCTGATTCGCGCATATCGGACATGGCGCATCGTGCGGACCGATACCATTAATGCTGCGATAAACATCTCTTAACTGCCGATGGGTTTTATCGCCACCGCGCCCCGGCAGCCATTGGAATTGCTCTGGCGTCTGGAAAGATACCGGCTGAAATTTACTTCCGCCCAAAGCCGCCGGGGATAACGGGCCGATGCTGATCCCCGCATCCGGGCTGACGGGATCAGCCCCCGAACACTGGGCGTCAAAATATCGACCCAGCCAGCCGCGTTTGCCGATTTTCGCCGGTTCTCCGGTCTCCCAAATTGCCGTTGACCGGAAATGAGAGCGGTTGGGGTTAGGATACCCCACGCCCAGAATCACGCCCATTTCTCCTTGATCATAAAGAGATTTCATTCCCGTCATCGCCGGATGCAGTGCCAGTGAGTTTCCCAGCGAAAGCAAATTTTTTGTAACCGCCAAATGTGGCCGCGCCCGCCGATAATCATCATTATCCACCGGTATCACGGTGGACAATCCATCATTTCCGCCTCCCAGTTGCACCACCACCAGCACCCGCTCATCACCGCGCCCGGCACCGGTTTGCGTCAATGGATGATCCGCTGGATTATTCATTGCAAATGCCGTGCGCTGAAGAAATGCCGGCAACGTCGCCGCCGCGGAAAGAATCGTCAATCCGCGTGCGACAAAAACTCGGCGGGTATGCAGCGTATCCATGGTTCACCTCATGAGAAGTTTTCGGTTTTCAACATTATCACGTAACTTTTTCAACGTACTCCCCGCCTCCACCGGCGGGAATTACAAACACCAGTTCTCTGCCGGGGTTAACACAACTGATACTCCGGCATGGCCATAATCAATTCCACTAAATCAAAGAGCCGCCAGTGAGTTGCACCATCCGCCGGATTCAATGGTCGGCCATCCGCGGAATCAGACCCATTCAAAACACGGATCAATTCCGCCCGTTTGGCCGGGTCCACATCATCTGCGATCAGCCGATTGAGAAAGTAATCCACCGCGCCATCGGTGGTAGCAATACCGGCACGCGCCAAGTCCAATTCCGGTGAAAAGCCGGTCTGAAACGCTGTAAGCACGGCGGCTTGCGGATGATTCCACGCGGAGCTTTGGGCGTAGGTGGGACGGCGCCCCGTCACCAGAGATGCGGGCATATCGTAGCGGGCAAATAAGGTGCTGGTGTTAATCCACGCCCTCCCGTGGGGCCAGCCACCAACATTCGGCGCTTCAAATAATTCCTGCCCCATGGACTTCATGCTGTAAAGAATCCCGTTGGCGTTGGGAGCCGGCACATTCAATGCCCGGAAACTCCCTGCCACGAGTTCCATGGGAGATTTTATTTTTTTCCGCATGACCGCTTCAGAGTAAAACCAGCGGCTGGAAAACAACTGCTCCAGCACCGGTGCCATCCGCCAGTCGGATTCACGCAATTTCTGCGCCAGGGCATCGACAATTTCCGGCGGCGGATCATCTGAGGTAAAAAAGGCCGCGAGCTTAAAGGCAAAATGCTTAGCCGTCGCCGGCTGCTGGAAAATAATCCGAACGATATCATCGCCGTTAAAGTTGCCGGTATGGCCAAGAAATGTTTTTTCGCCATCATCATGCTGGAACGGACGGAAGAAAAACCGATCTCCAACAAATGTCCAGCCGGTCCAGGCCCGCGCGGATTGCCGCACATCCTCTTCGGTATAGTTGCCTATGCCCATGGTAAATAATTCCATGAGTTCCCGCGCATAGTTTTCATTGGCGTGCCCCTTGCGGTTCTGATTATTGTTCAAATAACGCAACATTGCCGGGTCTTTGCTGATGTTCAATGTCAACACCTTGGCGCTGCCGGTGGCAAATTGCCGGAACAACTGATTCTGCATGTACATGTGGTATGCGTTATGCACGGAGGAAAATGCACTGACGAACAATCCATGCCAGAATAGCGTCATTTTCTCTTCCAGCGGACGTTTCGTTTTTACCATCCGGTTAATCCACCAGCAACGCATCTCCTGCATTTTGGAAAACCCAGCCTGGATTGTGAGCTGAAAATACTCCCGTCGTTGCTTTTTGGATAAAGGCTGGAGAAATCGCCGCGCTTCACGAAAATTGGAAAAAGCCCGGTGTGACAATGGCCCAAATTCCAGTGCGGGAAGATCGTCCGGAATATTCTGATAATACACCATATTGTCAATGGCCTGATGCGGCCCCATACGGACCAGAGCGTCAATATCTTCTGGCGTACCGCCAAAACCGCCCCGGTTAAGCAGATGGCTGGCCGTGCGCCAATTCCATTTAAATGAATGATCCGACCAGATTGGTGTTAAAAGCGATGCAGAAGCCGTGAGCATGGCAGATACTCCCGATATTCAGTGCGACAACGTCCGATATATACAATTATCGGCATAACTTACTGGCCATCATCATAAAGGTGCTGTGGCAGGCCCTAACCGCCGCTGTAGCCACAGTGATGGCCCATGACAAGTAAACGCGATATATCCCACGAAGTTGCAATTAGGGGCCGTCAAGAAATAACGTTTACAAATATGACGCCGGGATTTTGGCGTCTGGCAAGACGCCCGCGAGGAGCATATCCGCATGGATACGTAACGAGCGGGCAACGCGACCAGAGGTCAAAAGACCAAGTCAGATTGGAAAGGTTATTTCTTGGCGGCCCCTTAGCCGGTGGCTCCTTGCATCTGGCCGATTTAAGACCAATCAACCCGCATTTGCGGGCGCGACAGAGCACGAAGTAAGAATGAAAAGTGATTATAACCCAATCAAGTGTCGCAAATCACGCCATAAGTACAGGGTAAATGCCGTGCCGGCGGTTGCATACATTATGCGTGCATACTTAGCACAAATTGAAATGGTTCTTGAACGCCCAACTGTTTTTAACGGAGAGATAGGGATTCTCGATCCGTTGCGATTCCCCCTATGGCGAAGTTAATAATACCGCGAAAACATTGTGTTTTGCAAGTGTGCGGATTTTATATTTTCGCACGGCGATGCAGGCTGTCGCAATGCCAACTGCCACAAAAACGCCACAAGAGAGTTCTCCGGACAGTTCAGAATTTCTTGGGGTGCAGTCGGTTTGTTCTGCAGCCGTGAGGAATGAATTCGGCTATCATGTTCGCTTGTTCCGACGAGGAAAATCCTATGCCGATTGCTTCCACCACGGCGCTGAATCTGGTTGACGCCATGGCCAGTACGCTGGGGCATGCCATGCAGCCGGCGCGGACCTGATTGGCTTCCGCCGCATCACCGATATTGCGATTGATGATCCACCGGGACCATGAAGTCACGGAATCCGAACCGCTGCGTCGAGAATTGGAAATTGTCCGTGCCGGGCGGGAAAACATGCTTCCGCACAGCAGGCCCGACTACCGGCCCGCGCAGCGATTGGCAATTCTGCAACTTATGCGCCTGCGGGACTGGAACATCAAAATCACCGCCAAGCGGTTCGTGATCCACGAAAATACGCTCCGCGCCTGGATCAAAGCCGCCGAGGGCAAAGGCAAGCCGAACCTGTTGGCCAGAGTCATTGTGTGGAATCGTATCGACGACGCCGTGCGCTGGGCGTCGCAAGAATTGCGACGGCTCTGCCCGGAACCGGAATTCGGAACCCGCACCATGGCCCGGCATCTTTTGCGTGCAGGAATCCAGATCAGCCGCTCCACGGTGCAGCGTGTGCTGCGCGAACCTGAAACAAAAAAGCCGCCGCGCAAGCCCCGGCCAGCGACGGAACGGCCCGCCGGTGTCAGGCCCGATCGCCTGATGAAACCCAAACGCGCCAATCACGTCTGGCACAGCGATATCACGCAAATCCGCACCCTGTGGTTTACGTTTTTCATCGCGGCGATTCTCGATGGATTTTCGCGTAAGATTCTGGCGCTGAAGGTCTATCGGAAGACACCGTGCGCCCGCAATATGGCCGCATTGATGAGAAACGCGGCCACCCGGCATGGCATGCCTAAATTCATCATCACCGACAACGGCAGCCAGTTCTGCAAGCAGTTCGGCAAGGCGATGCGGCGGCAGCGTATCCGCCACGTCCGCACGCAGGTGCGAAGTCCATTTTTGAATGGCCGGATGGAAAGATTTTTTAAAAGTTTCAAGCAGTGGCAACGGCTCGTGCTCCTGGCGATGAGTACCACGTCCATTCAACGCAGGCTGGATAACTTTGCGGATTGGTACAACACCCACCGCCCGCATAGCGCCTTGGGAATCCGCACGCCGGAGGAAGCTTTCACCGGGAAAGTTTTGACAAAACACGTTCCGATTTAGGCGCGGGACGGCCCCGGAATTGAGATCCAAATCACACGAAGACATTATCGACATGATGCGCATTTGCCGGTGATCGATATTACTTTGCAAGGCGGCGTGAACGTTGATAGCGATGTGAAGCACAAGGGACCATCATGGTATTCGCGCGGGCGGTGCGCGCACCGCGGCAATTTTTAATGCGCCGCCGTACGTTCGCGACCGATTTTGCGCCACTTATAGCCATAAATCCATGTCATCCGCGAGTTTGCCAACCGCGACAACTTCCCTCATGATGAAAATTAGTGGCCCTACAATTGGATGGGCCACCACAAACACAAGGTTGTTGTCATTGCGGAAGCGGGACGCCACCCCCA
>Ga0209012_1000156_pt1 | contig 111300 bp, 108 predicted proteins | sample RS3BMetagenome_FD_184735 | JGI IMG/M metagenome (GOLD analysis project Ga0209012, IMG submission 184735) | Ferric oxide microbial mat and aquatic microbial communities from Rainbow Spring, Yellowstone National Park, USA - RS3B (SPAdes) (version 3) ... | reverse complement strand
CGGGAGTTCGCCAAGGGCGGGCCCACCGTCCAGGAGAACGGCCGGATGCTGTGCCCCTTCCACAACCGGCTCCGGAACCAGCGCCGGCGGGAGTGAGGGGACCGACGGTGGCGATCCCGCCTAGCTAGCGGACCCACGCCGGTCCGGCCATCGACCCGTCGGACCGCCCGCCACGTCCCATCGGAGGCACCCCGTGCCACCGGCACAGGTTCCGACCTTCCACCTTCTCCGTCAGCTTGCGATGCTGCTCCCGGCGCGGCCTCGTTTGCCCGAAGCCGGCGCGGGTACGACACCGGCGTGCCACGCCCCGATCCCGATCTCGGAGACGCCCGCCACCCGGACGCCACGTTGGACGCTTGCCTCGCCTCGGCCCTGCGTCAGGGCGATGCTGCGCTGGCCCGTCTGCACCACTGTCGGCCGCGGAACGAAGGCGATGCCGTCAGAACCCTCCTCCGCATCCACGACCTCCACCTGGTGGGCACCGACCAGCTGCGAGGTGTCGAGCGATGGCAGCACCATCCGGCGGTCGCTGCCCTGAAGTGGGAGCTGGAGCAGCGGTTCATCGCCCGCCTCGATGCATCCGACGCCGCCCAGGAGTGGCAGCTTCCGGTCGATCCCGTCGCGGCGATCCGTTCCATTGCCGCCCTCGACCGCATACCGCGGGCCTATTCATGGGTGGCCCGGCACGCCACGGTGGAAGGTCTGGTCCGGTTCCTGGCATTGGAAGGCGGCCCCGATGGCGGCTTCGACGACCTGGTCGCCATCTGCCAGGTGGGGCTGCGCGGTGGCCCCAAGCTCGCGCTGGCCCGCAACTACTGGGACGAGATGGGGCGAGGTGACCCGTCCGGCGTCCACTCCACCCTCCACGACGCGCTGGTGGCGAGTCTCGAGCTCCCCACCATTCCCCGGCACAGCCAACCGGCGGCCGCCCTGGATCGAGCGGCGCTGGGGTCACTCCTTGCCACCAACCGCTGGCTGCAACCTGAGATGCTCGGTGCCCTGGGTCTCATCGAACTCCAGGCCGGTCCCCGGAGCCGGCAGGTGGTGGCCGGCATGGAGCGTCTTGGGCTCCCGGTTGAGGCTCGCACCTTCTACGAGGAGCATGCCACGGCCGATCCCCGCCACGGCAAGGACTGGCTGGATCACGTCACCGCTCCGCTGAGCTCCGATCCGGAGATGGGGCGGCGGATGGTTCGCGGGGCCCGCTGGCGATGGACCCTCAACGCCCGGTTTTTGGAGGCGGCCATGGAGCAGCTCGGCGTCGATCGCCCTGCGGGCGATCGTGTCCGGACCGGCTCGACGGTGCCGGCGTCGTCAGCCGTGGTTCGCCCCGACGCACCACCGGTCGCCGCCTGAGGCTACGCCTCCTCTCCCACGCCGGCGCCGCCCGGTTGGCACCCGCCGGTGCTCCGGGTAGGCCCCGGGCACCCGGGGGAGCGGATCCGCGACTACAAAGGGGGCGTGTCCATCGTCCTCGCGGTGACCGCGGCCTTCGTCAACGCCCTCACGTCGGTCCTCCAGCGGCTGGGGGTCGAATCGGCCCCGAGCTCCACCACCATGCGCCTGAGCCTGATGAGCTATGCCATCAGGCGGGGCATCTGGCTGGTGGGCTTCGCCCTGATGCTGGTCGAGTTCGCCCTGCAGGCCACCGCCCTCCGGTTCGGCCAGCTCAGCGTGGTCCAGCCTCTCCTCACCACCGAGCTCCTCTTCCTGATGCTGATCCTCGGCGTCTGGTTCCACTACCGGCTGGGCGCCCAGGAGTGGCTCGGTTCGGCGATCGTGGTGATCGGGCTCGGCGCCTTCTTCGTGGCCGCCGATCCCCACGGGGGGAACCTGGTGCCGACCAACCGCCAGTGGGTGGTGGCCTCGGTGGTGATCATCGGCATCATCGCCGCCTTCATCGTGGGCGCCCTGCGAGGTCCCCGATGGTGGCGGGCCGCCGCCTTCGGCGCGGCCACCTCGTTCACCGCTGCCTACAGCGCCGCCCTCACCAAGGCCACCACCATCTACATCACCCAGGGATGGGGCCACGTGCTCACCCACATCCAGCCCTACCTGCTGGCCGTCACGGGGATCGGCACCGTCTTCCTGATCCAGAACGCCCTCCATGCGGGCCCGATCACCGCCTCGCGCACCACCATGGTGACGTTGAACCCCCTGGTCAGCATCGTCCTCGGGGTGACCCTCTTCGGCGACGTCCTCCGGGGCGGGGCCCTGTGGACGGCCCTCGAGGGCGTCGGTCTGGTGACCCTGGTGTTCGGCGTGGTGGTCCTGGCCCGATCCCCGTTGGTGGCCGGCACCGGCGGGGTGGACGACCCGGGCGAGCTGCTGGCAGACGCCCGTCGCCGGAACGAGGCCACCGCCGGTGCGTCCGGTGCCACCAGAAGCAACCAGGCGGTGACTCCCCTCGAAGGGGTCGTCGAGGCGGTCCCGGCACCGGAGCCCCCGGGGACCGCCTAGCCCACCGGCGGGGCGACGGGCTCCGGCAGCACGAGCGGAAGCGGCACCTCGACCACCGTTCCCAGCTCCAACCGGCGGGGTGTCGCGCCGGGTCGCACCCGGACGTCGGGCCGACCGATGCCGACCAGCGCCGAGGTGAGGGTGTCGCCGATAGCACCGCCGGCGACCGCGCCGGCCCCGGACGCCGGCCACCGGGTGGATCCCGCCCGGGCCAGCGACTCGGCCACCCCGAGGGACTCGTCACCCAGTTCGGCCCGCATGGCGGCGAACAGGGCGGCGGTGATCCGGGCGTCGCCCAGGGCACTGTGGTGGTCCTCCCAGCTCAGGCCGAAGCGGGCACAGCAGTCGGCCAGCGATGCACGCCCGTAGAGGCCGAGCAGGTCCCGGGCCACCCGAAGCGTGTCGATCAGGACCAGTTCGTCCGGCGTCACGTCGTCGGCGCCGCATCGCAGGCACTCCGCACGCAGGAAGCCCAGGTCGAACCCGGCCACGTTGTGCCCGACCAGGACCCGACCGCTGAGCAGGGAGGTCAGGTAACCGTGGATGTCCCCGAACGGGGGGGCACCCTCGACCATGGCCGCGGTGATCCCGTGGACGTGGGTGGGGCCCGGGTCGCGCCCCGGGTCGAGCAGCGTGCAGAAGGCCTCCGACTCGGTGCCGTCCTCCTCGACCACCACCACGGCGATCTCGACGATCCGCTCGCGGGAGGCGGCGAACCCGGTGGTCTCGACGTCGACGACCGCGAAGCCCCGGCTCACCGCGTCCCTCGTTGCACGGACCTCAACCTAGACCGACGGTGCGACGCCGCCGCGGACACCCGCCGGCGCCCGGTCCCGCCGCCCCGCACCCTTCCGGGACGAGGTCGACGGATCCGGCGTGCCCTTCGACGGTCGAGGGCGATCAGGCGTCGGCCCCGACCAGCTCCTTCAGCTCGGCGGCCACCTTCTCCTCGTGCTCGTCCTCGTCACGCTTGGCCTTGGACGGGCTCCAGCGGCCCTTGGTGAGCCAGATGGTCGGGATGAAGAGCACCATGCCGCCCACGCAGACCCAGAACCAGTTCTGCCACTGCTTCGGGGACTTGGCCACGCCGTTCTGCAGGTCGGTGAGCGCCGCCTGGTGGGTCTGGAGGTAGCTGAGCTCCGCCTTGTAGGGCACCACCAGCGTGGTCAGCTGCTTCTGGTACTTCGCCAGCTGGGCCAGGGTGGACGGCCCGAGGACGGCCAGGGCCCTGGCGATGTTGGCCGGCGACTGGCTGGCGGTGAGCGCCGCCACCACCGGTGCGTTCTTCGGCTCGTTCAAGGTGGCCAGCAGGGCGGCGTGCGCCTGGGCGAACGCCACCGACTGCGGGTGCTGGACGAGGAACTGCTGGGCGTTGGTGTTGGTCCCCGGGATGGTGTTGCTGGCCAGCGGCAGGTTGTCCACCACCGGGTTCACGCTGTTGATGACGATCGGCAGGAAGATGAACGAGATGCCCACCACCAGGCGGAGCAGCCATCCCCACAGGGCCAGGCCGGTGCCGACCAGCGCCGGGTTCTTCGCCTCCACCGTCTCCGTGTAGGCCGCCATCCACGGGGCGAACACGATCGAGAGGAACATGGCCAGGAACACCTCGATGGTGGCCAGGGTGGCGAACGACGTGTTGGCGTGGCCGGCCTGCTGCAGGAAGACGATCAGCATGGCGATGGCCCCGACGGCGCCCACCAGCATGAACGGCTTCCGCACCCGGAGCCGGTCGGAGAGGGCGCCGAAGACGATGAGGGCGACGGCGTCGGCCCCCCAGAACCACTTGTTGAGGTTGTTCGCCTGGATCACCGAGAAGTACGACCCGTCCGGGTTCTTGAAGGTGGTGGAGTAGAAGATGGTGAAGAACCCGGCGGCGGCGTAGTAGACGAGCAGGAACAGGGCGATGCCGGCCGCCGATCCCACCAGGTCCCACTTGAGGATCTGCGACCAGGGCCTGGCGGTGGCGGCGGCCACCTCGGCTTCGGACACGCCGCGGGACTTGGCCTCCACCAGGACCTGGTCCTGGGTCGACACCATCAGCTGATCTCGCAGCCGGGGGGAGAGGTCCTTCAGGAGCAGCAGGCAGATGGCGAACACCACCAGGGAGGTGACCCCCGAGATGATGAACTGGCTCTGCCAGTCGACGAAGTGGCTCAGCGTGGCGCTGGCCACGATGCTGGTGAGGAGGCTGCCGGCCACCGGACCGATGGTCCAGAACCCCATGGAGGAGGCCCGGCCCATCGCCCCGAGCTGGGGGCTGAAGTCGCGGACCAGCGCCGGCGTGGCCACCAGGATGGCGCCCTCCACCAGGCCGAGGACGCAGATGGCGGCGGCGAAGCTGAACTCGGACGTGGCATTCGGGACCCAGACGGCCACGATCAGCCCCACCAGCAGCAGCCCGTAGATGACCACATTGGAGCGACCGAGCTTGTCGGTCTTGCTGGCCGGCAGCGAGGCGAAGGCCCCGATGAGGTTCGAGACGATGACGATGCCCACGTAGTAGGCGAACGACATGTGGAAGTACTGCAGGATGTTCGGCGTCACGCCGGTCTGCGTGTAGTAGGTGTAGTAGAGGATGACGGTGGCCAGCACGGCCAGCAGCAGGTAGCCGGTCCGCTTACCGGTGGACGGGTAGTCGTCGACCTCGTGGACGAAGAGGAATCGGTATAGACCCCCGCGTGGCTTCGGTCCGTTACCCGTGGCGGCGTCCCCACTCACCGGTGCTGCGACTGCTTCACTGGACGACATTGCAGGCTCCCCCCTGTCACGCGGCGTGGCGATCGACCGCGCCGACGAACGTAGCGCATCCGGACGCGCATCGGACAGACCTTCCTGTCGGATCGCCCCGGAGCCGGCGGGGAGCGACCCCGGGGGGGTCAGGCGGGTCGGTCCAGCACGGCGGCGGCGATCAGCTCCTCGAGGTAGCGGGTGTCCCACCACGAGATCTGGAGCTGCTTCGCCCGCCGGAAGAAGAGCTGGATGTCGAACTCGAGGGTGAAGCCCATGCCTCCGAAGATCTGCTGGGCGGTGGCGGTCGTGTCCCGGAACGTCCGGCAGGCGTAGAGCTTGGCCATGGGGGCGAGCGAGGCGATGTCCCGGCCGGCGGCGCACGCCCAGGCAGCCTCGTGGACGAGGACCTCGGCGCCGTCGATGGCCGTGGCGGCGTCGGCCATGTAGTGCGACAGCGCCTGGAAGGCGCCGAGCGGCTTGTCGAACTGGTGCCGGTCCTTCGAGTACTGGACGGTGATGTCGAGGGCGTACTGGGCACCCCCGACCGCCTGGGCGGCCAGCAGCACGATGCCCTCGTGCATCACCGCGTCCCAGGTGGCCCACCCCGTGCCGGCAGCACCGATCCGGTCGGCGGCGGAGACCCGGACCTGGTCGAGGTCGACCCGGTACTGGGCGTCGGACCCGATGGTGAGCTGCTGGGTCAGGCTGACGCCGGCGGCGGCCGGGTCCACCAGAAAGAGGTCGACGTCGTCGAGGGCGTCACCGGTCCGGGCCAGCACCACCAGCCGGGTGGCGGCTCCGGCGAAGGCCACGTGGCGCTTGGCTCCGGTGAGGACGAATCCCTCCCCCTCGGGGACCGCCCAGACCTGGACGCCCTTCGGGCCGAAGCCGTTCTCGGGCTCCAGCCAGGCCGGCGTCAGGATCGCCTCACCGGAGACGATCTTCGGCAGCCAGGCGCGGCGGAGCTCGTCGCTCCCCGATCGGGCCAGGGCCCCCCCGCTCAGGACGCAGCTCACGAAGTGCGGTGACGGGGCGAGGGACCGGCCGAACTCCTCGTAGAGCACCACGCCCTCCACCGCGGTCATCCCCGACCCCCCGTACTCCTCGGGCAGCAGGAGCCCGAGGAGATCGAGGTGGCCGAGCTGCTTCCACAGGTCGGTCGGGTAGCCGATGGGGTCGTCCTGCAGCTCGCGCACCACACCGAAGGGGCTGGCGCTGGCGCAGAGGCCTCGTACCGTCTCGCGGAGCATGTCCTGCTCGGCGCTGAAATTCAGGTCCAACATGGTCGGTGCTCCTCTTCTGGGGCGGCGCCATCGGATACGGCGTCGGGTGCATGAACGGGTGTGGGTGCGTGCCGGGCAGTGGCGGAGGCGGTGGCGGTGGTCGTGGCGGTTCTCCCGCCGGCGGTCACGGGCACCACCGGTCGCCCTTCCGGTCCCACGGGTTGTCGTCGGGGGTGAGGGGAAGGGCCACCCGGGCTTTGCAGGTGGTCTTGGGGTCGCCGTCGACCGATACCGAGATGTCGACGCCCACCCAGCCGCACCCGACCTCGTCGACGCCAATGTCGGTGACGGTGCCGTCGAAGACCATGGTGTCGCCGGGGAAGATCGAGCCCAGCATCCGGAAGGTCATCCGCTGGAGCCGTCCGTGGGGGCCCGTCCAGTCGGTGACGAACCGCTCGAACCACGCCGCCTGGTTGGGCGTGTTGAGGAAGATGTCGCGGGTGCCGTTGCGGTGGACGGCGAAGTCCTTGTCGTGGTGCATGGGCCGCCAGTCACGGGCGGCCAGGGCGCCGAGCACCACCGTGGTGGCGGTGACCGGGTACGACAGCCGCGGCAGGGTGTCCCCCACCGACACGTCGCCCTGCAGGAGCGTCGGCTTGGTGGTGGTCACGACCCCTCCCCGGAAGCGTCCGTCCGGCGGTAGCCGAAGCCGGTGTAGCTCTCCACCGCCACCAGCTCGTCGCGCTGGTTGTGGTACTCGACATCGATGACCCAGAACCGCCCGGTGCCGAGCTTGGTGGTCTTCTCTCCACTGACCGACCGCAGGATCTGGCTGGTCCGCAACCGGTCGCCGGGCCGGACCGGCTCGTGGAAGACGATGGTGTTGTCGCTCATCACGGCCTCAGGGAGGCCGAGGCCCTCCTTCAGGTCGAAGTGGATCTGGAGTGGCAGGGAGGAACCGGTGCGGTCGGGCGCCCAGTGGTGTGGTCGGAACCAGACCGAGACCATGGTCGGCGGGGCGATCGGTCCGCCGGTCACCTCGGTGGCCACCTCCTCGTCCCAGAACAGCGGATTGCCGTTCTCCACCGACGAGCAGGTCGTCCAGACGTAGCCCTGCTCGACGGGGAAGTCCCCGACCTCGACGTACTGCTCGACACCGGTGAGCCTTCCGATGTCGGCTTCCCTGATGGCGCTCACGCCACCACCCCCTTTGCTCGAAGTTCGGCGATCCGTTCCGGCGACACGCCGGCCTCGGTGAGCAGCTCCTCGGCGTCTGACGCCGAGGGGTCGCGCACCCCCACCGGCTCGGCCGGCGGCACCATCCCGGCCAGGACGGCGCCGACCTGACGGAACCGCGACCCGTCGGGTGCCTCCGCCGCGACAACGGCCCGTCGGGCGGCGAACTGCGGGTCGGTGGCCACCTCGTCAGCGGTCTGGACCGGGGAGACGCAGGTGTCGGCACCGGCCAGCGCCGCCACCCAGGCGTCGCGGTCACGGGTGGCGAAGGCGGTGGCGAAGTCGGCCCGGATCTTGGCCTGCAGGTCGTCGTCGTGCTGGTGGTCGAGCCACTGCTCGCAGCCGAGCAGCCGGCACAGGTTGGCGTAGAACTTGGGCTCGATGGCGCCCACCGCCAACCACCGGCCGTCGGCGGCCCGGTAGGTGTCGTAGCAGGCGTAGCGGCCGCTGATGATGTCGTGGCCCGGTCCCACGTCGGCCCCGGTGGCCAGGTGCTCGTCCACGGCCAGCGAGGTCAGCCACAGGACGCCGTCGGCGATGGAGACGTCGAGGTGGACGCCGCGCCCGGTGGTCCGGCGACCGATCAGGGCGGCCATCACCGCCAGAGCGGCCTGCATCCCCCCACCGGCGGCATCGGCGATGGTGGCCCCGGCGATCGGCGGTCCCCCGTCGGCGCCGGGCTCGCTGGCGGCCAGGAAACCGCCCACCGCCAGGTAGTTGATGTCATGGCCCGCCCACTGCGAGCGCGGACCGGACTGGCCGTAGCCGGTGGTCGAGCAGAGGATGATCGCGGGGTTCAGGTCGCGGAGCGCGCCGAACCCGACACCCAGGCGGTCGACCACCCCGGGACGGAAGCTCTCCACCACCACGTCGGCCGTCCGGACCAGGGCGGCGAACGCCTCGCGCCCGTCGGGGTCCTTGAGGTCGACGGCGATCCGCCGGAGCCCCCGCGAGCCGCTGTAGGCGTAGGCCGGCGGCCGGATCGGCTCGGCGCCGCGTCCGGGCACCGCCCCCACCTTCACCACGGTGGCGCCGTAGTCGGCCAGCAGCCGGGTGCACCGGGCGGCGGGTCCCACGCTGGCCAGGTCGAGTACCACGACCCCGGCCAGCAGGCCGGGGGTGGGCGCGTCGGCCTCGCGGGGGTGGGGGGACGGTTCGGACACGGGTGAGGTCCGGTCAGAAATTCTTCGGGAGGCCGAGCTTGCGCCGGGCGATGATGTTCTTCTGGATCTCCGAGGCGCCACCACCGATGGTGTCGATGACCGTGTAGCGGTAGGTCGACTCGGAGCGCCCCGCCATCGGGGCCTCGTCGGTGTGGACCCGCAGCTGCCCGCCGGGACCCGCCAGGTCCATGGAGGCGTCGGCCAGCCGGCGCGAGTACTCGGTGGTGAACAGCTTGTACTCCGAGGCCTCGTTGGTGGGGGGCGCCCCGCCCTCCCCCGCCTTGAAGACGAACTTCAGGCCCAGGACCCGGGCCACCTCCGCCTCGGTGTGCAGCCAGGCGATCCTTGCCCGGACGGTCGGATCGTCCTTGAGGGGTTCGCCGTCGCGGGTGGCGGTGGCGACGTACTCGGTGAGCAGGTCGAGCCGCTGGCGGGTCGGCGAGTAGGTGAAGAGGGTGAACCGCTCGAGGTCCAGCGCCTCCGAAATGTACTGAAAGCCCTTGTTGAGCTCCCCGACCACGTAATCGTCGGGGACGAAGACGTCGTCGAGGTAGACCTCGTTGGTCCGCTCGTCGCCCATCGTCCAGATGGCCTTCACCGTGATGCCCGGGTGGTCCATGGGTACCAGGAAGAGGCTGATCCCGTGGTGCTTGGGAGCATCGGGGTCGGTACGGGCGCCGACCCAGTACCAGTCGGCGAAGTGGGCCGAGGTGGTCCAGGTCTTCTGGCCGTTGAGCCGCCAGCCGTCGCCGTCGCGGGTGGCCTTGAGCTGCATCGATGCCGCATCCGAGCCGGCATTTGGCTCCGAGTACCCCACGGCGAACTCGACCTCGTTGCGGAGGATCTTCGGCAGGAACTCCGCCTTCAGCTTCTCACTACCGTGGCTGATGATCGTCTTGCCGATGATCCCCACGCCCTTGCCGATCTGCGGGCCGCCCCGGGCGGCCAGCGCCTCGTTGAGCAGGTACTCGTAGATCCCGTCCCCGTCCGAGCCGCCGACCTCCTTCGGCCAGGTGATCCCCAGCCAACCCTGCTCGCCGAGCTTGGCCATGAACTTGCGTCGCAGGGGGGTGTCCACGATCTGGGCCATGTTCTCCCGGGTGACGTCGAAGATCTCGGGATCGTCGTTGGCGTCGAGGAACGCCTCGACCTCCGCGACGAACTCGAGCTGCTCCGGGGTGAACTCGAAGTCCATGGGGTCCCTCCATCGTCCGGACACCGTCGTGCCGCAGTGGTTTCCTGACTGACCGTCAGATACTGTGGCCATCATAGGATGAGGGTCGGGCCGGAGCCAACGCTCCGCCCGCGGGAGGCATCGTGCCTGTTCAACGGGGTCGTCCCGGACCCTCGACCCACCGCACCGGTCGAGCGTCCGGTGCGGGGAATCGTCACGAAGAGGTCGTCAGAGAGATGAGAGGCTCGCACCGATGAGAGGCATCGTCAGCACCGCCGGCTACGTCCCGTACCGCCGCCTGCAGCGCGCCGCCGTGGCGCCGGTCTTTGGCAGCGGGGGCGGCAAGGGCACCCGGGCGGTGGCCTCCCACGACGAGGACACCACCACCATGGGGGTGGAGGCCGCCCGCCTGGCCCTCCGGTCGGCCCCGGCGGCAGCGCCGGGATCCCTCTGGTTCGCCACCGCCACCCCGGCCTATCTCGACAAGACCAACGCCGCCGCCATCCACGCCGCCCTCCGGCAGCCCGCCGAGGTGCCGGCCTACGACTTCGGGGGTGCCCTCCGGTCGGGGGCCGGGGCGCTCCACAGTGCCCTCGTCGCCGCCGGGTCGGGCACCACCCTGGTGGTGCTGGCCGACCAGCGCGACGGGTTGCCCACCTCGGCCGACGAGTCGGCCGGCGGCGACGGCGCCGCCGCGGTGGTGGTCGGAGATGACGGACCGGGCACCCCGGTGATCGCCGAATTCCTGGGGGGGGCGTCGGTGACCGACGAGTTCCTCGACCGCTGGCGGACGCCCGGCGACCGCCGCTCGAAGACGTGGGAGGAGCGGTTCGGGGAGACCCGCTACGTGCCCCTGGGCGAGCAGGCCTGGGACGGTGCGCTCAAGTCCTCCGGAGTGACCGCCGACCAGGTGGACGCCGTGGCGGTGACGGGTATGCACGGTCGGGCGGTCAAGGCGCTCGGGCGGAAGCTGGGGGTGGGCGAGGGGGTGCTGGCCGACGACCTGTCGTCCAGCGTCGGTCAGGCCGGTTCGGCCCACGTCGGCCTGGTGCTCGCCTCTATGGTCGAGCAGGCGTCGCCGGGCCAGGTCCTGGCCGTGGTGTCGTTGGCCGATGGGGCCGACGTCCTGGTGTTCCGGACCACCGACGCCCTGGCCGGCTGGGCGCCGTCCGAGTCGGTGGCCGACCAGGTCGCGGCCGGGGCCGACCTCCCCTACGGCAAGTTCCTCTCGTGGCGGGGCATGGTCACCACCGAGCCCCCGCGCCGGCCCGAGCCCCAGCGGGTGTCGTCCTCGGCGGCCTGGCGCAACGAGGAGTGGAAGTTCGGCTTCGTGGGCTCCCGCGACCGCTCGTCGGAGGTGGTGCACCTGCCACCGTCCCGGATCTCCATGAAGGGTGGCGCGGTCGACGACATGGACCCGGTCGGCCGGGCCGACGCCACCGCCACCATCGCCACCTACACCATCGACCGGTTGGCCTACTCCCCCAGTCCCCCGATCGTCTTCGCCATCCTCGACTTCGACGGGGGCGGACGGTTCCCGGTCGAGCTCACCGACGTCGATCCCGACACGGTCGACATCGGCGACCGCGTGACCATGACGTTCCGGAGGCTCTACACCGCCGACGGGATCCACGACTACTTCTGGAAGGCCCGGCCGGTGCGCGGCGACGACGCCGCCGGTTGAGCCCCACCGACCACCACCACCACCGAGGACGCAGAGGAGACGAGCGATGGGATCGCACGGCATCAAGGATCGGGTAGCGATCGTGGGCATGGGGTGCACGCGGTTCGCCGAGCACTGGGACAAGAGCCTCGACGACCTGATCGTCGACGCCGCCCAGGAGACCTACGCCTCGGCCGGGCTCACCAAGGACGACATCGACGCCTTCTGGCTGGGCACCGCCCAGTCCGGCATGAGCGGCATCACCCTGGCCAAGCCCCTCCAGATCGAGGGCAAGCCGGTCACCCGGGTGGAGAACTACTGCACCTCGGGCTCCGAGGCGCTGCGGGCGGCGGCCTACGCGGTGGCATCGGGTGCCTACGACGTGGCCATGGCGGTGGGTGCGGAGAAGGTCAAGGACTCCGGGTACCAGGGCCTGAACGCCTTTCCCATCCCCAACGACGGGACGAACCGCACGCTGACCGCGGCGGCCATGTTCTCCATGGTGGCCCCGGCCTACGGCAAGAAGTACGGCGTCGGCGAGGACGAGCTCACCGAGGTACTGGCCCGGATCTCGTGGAAGAACCATCAGAACGGGGCGCTCAACCCGCGGGCCCAGTTCCGCAAGGCGGTCACCACCGAGACGATCTGCGCATCGCCGCGGGTGGCCGGACGCCTCGGGGTATTCGACTGCGCCGGTGTCGCCGACGGGGCGGCGGCGGCCATCGTGGTGCGGGCCGAGGAGGCCTACCGGTACACCGACAAGCCGATCTTCATCAAGGCCCTGTCGTTCGCCGCCGGCAGCGGGTCGGGACTCATCGACCCCGAGTACGACTACACGTGGTTTCCGGAGTGCGCGGCGTCGGCCGCCGACGCCTACCGCCAGGCCGGGGTGACCGACCCGCGCGCCGAGCTGGCGATGGCCGAGGTGCACGACTGCTTCACGCCGACCGAGCTGGTGCTGATGGAGGATCTCGGATTCGCCGAGCGGGGCACGGCCTGGAAGGAGGTACTGGCCGGGACGTTCGACCGCACGGGCGAGCTTCCGGTGAATCCCGACGGCGGGCTGAAGAGCTTCGGCCATCCGGTCGGCGCCTCGGGGCTCCGGATGCACTTCGAGGCGTGGCTGCAGCTCCGGGGCGGGGCCACCCCCGAGCGACAGATCGTGACCGACCGGAAACTGGCCCTCGTCCACAACCTCGGTGGCTTCCCCGGTGAGATGGTCTCCTTCGTCTCGGTGGTGGGCACCGAGCCCGGCTGAGACCGGCGCCGGACGGGGGTGCCGGACCTCCGGCGACTAGGTGACGACCCGGGAGTCGGCCAGGGTCGGATCGCCCGTCGGTGGCATCTCGAAGTCGGGGATCACCGACACCGGCAGTTCGACGGTGGCGAAGGCGAAGGGCGCGTAGTCGCGGTGCGTGCCGATGGCCTCTTCGAAGCCATCCTGGATCGGAGAGTCGCGCAGCATGGCATCGCAGTGGAAGCACCCGTTGGACAGACCGGCGAGGTCACCCGACCACCGGTACTCCTCGTCCATCTCGCGTTCCTCGATCGGCCCGACCTCGTACTGCCGGTACCACTCGGCGTCGAGCACCGCCATGAGCGGGCCGACCACTGACGCCAGCGGAATGAACCGGAACCTGGTCGACGGGTCGACCGACACCTTTCTGCGCTTCCGTCCACCGTTCTGGGCAGCGTCGTCGTCGGCGTCCCGGGCGTTGACCAGAACCCCGGCGATGACCCGGGTCGAACCGCCGCAGCTGTAGCACCGCTTCATCATCCCGACGACGTAGACCTGCGCGTGGCCGTCGACCGGGTCGGGCAGGGCGGCGAGCGCGGAATCGCCCGGGGTCGAGAGCGCCACCGCCGAGGTGGCCACCGGTTGTGCAGCCGGGGCGGCAGCCGGGGCGGGCGCCGGGGCGCTGGCCATTGGAACGGCAGCCGGGGCGGGCGCCGGGGCGGGCGCCGGGGCGGAAGTCGGGACGCTGGCCATTGGAACAGCAGCCGGGGCGGCGGCGGCGGTCGTGTCGGGCGGTTCGGCGACGTGGGGCTTCGGATGGGGGCCGAGTGGGGTGGCGGCCAATCGGGCCGACTCCGAGAGCACCGAGGACCCGACCTCCGGTGCCGGATCCGGCAGTGATGTCGTTCCGGTGACTGTGGCTTCCGACGGAGGGTCAGTGGCCGCCGCAACCTCGACGCCGGAGGCGCTCGTGGCGGGATCGGCCGCGGCGAGCTCGGCACTCATGTTGGCGACCGGTGGGGCAAAGGGCGACGGTGCTGAGGCCCCCACCGCTCCTCCTGTTGGACCGGCCTGCGGCAGTGGCGGCGCGGCGGCGAGCGCGACGGTCGCTGATTCCGCCACCGGGGTCGACTCGACCGGCTCGGTCGGGACGACCCCGGAACGGTCGGCGGCTTCGCTCGGAGCGGTGAGGGCCGCCCACAGGATCCCAGCGTCCTCGGATGCAGCCGGCGCTGGGGGCTCGACATCCGCCTGCTCCGGTGGTCCAGCGGACACGGTCGTAGCCCACGGACCGGCCGCCAGGTCGGTCTCGGGAAGGTTTGTCGACTCCGCTGTCCGAGTGGCGTCGCCGGTTTCGACGTCTTCCGGATCCGGCGAGGTCTCCACCAGGGGCTCGACCATGGCCGCCTCGGCCGGCGCGGGCTCCTCCGCGACGGCCATGGGTTCGCCACCGTACGACACGGAAGGAGGTAGCACGACCGCCGTGGGCGCACACTGCGGCTCGGGCGGCGTCGCCGGCGGTTCATGGACCTCCAGCTCCCCCACCATGGTGTCGGGAGGTGACCCCGGTTCGATGACCGGGGCCCGTTCGATGACGGGCGCGGCTGCATGCGTCTCGGAGACGACCACCGGTCCCGGTTCGACCGGACCCGGTACCGGCGTAGGTGGGTCGTCACTCTGAACTGGCAGCGGCTGCCCGGACAGCTCCGCCAGCGAGGTAGGTCCGTCATCCAGCAGATCGTCGGCCAGCGGGTCAAAAGGTGCTGGTGAAACAGGGGTCGGTGGCTCTGGCGGTGGAGGGACCGCTCCTTCGAGTGTCGGGGCGGCTACCTCGGGCGCGGGATCAGCGTCGGGCGGTGCACTCGTCTCGTTCAGAGCCTCCTGAGCAGGCACGACGTCCGCACTGAGCTGTACCGTGATCGGTGGCTCCGGGGGCAGGAGTGGCGCTCCCTCGAGTGTGGGGGTATCCGGCTCCGGCTCCGCATTCTCTGCCGCCGGTTCCGGCGCCTCGTCCCAGGGCAGGCGGCCCGGGATCGGCGGTGGCGGTGGCGGTGGCGGTGGCGGTGGCGGTGGCGGTGGCGGTGGCGGTGGAGCGTCCGCGTCGGGTGTCGGGGTCTCCACCTCGGTACCGGCGGCCGGCGGTGCCGGAACCTCGTCCCAGGGCAGACGGGCCGGGATCGGCGGTGGCGGTGGTGCGTCCGCTCCGGGTGTGGGGGCGGCCACCTCGGGCTCCGGCTCGGTGCTCTCGGGGGCCGGTGCCGGAACCTCGTCCCAGGGAAGCCGGGCCGGGATCGGCGGTGGCGGTGGGTGTGGTGCGTCCGGTCCGCGTGTGGGGGCCGCCACCTCGGGCTCCGGCTCGGTGCTCGCGGCAGGCGGTGCCGGTGTGGGCGGCGGAGCGGCAAACCCCGCCGGACCCCACGCCACCTGCGACGCCGAGTCGGTATCTGGCGACACCTCGACCGACGGCAGGGCACCGGCGGTCATCGGCTGGATCGGCACTCCGGGCACGAAGATCGGCAGCGCGGCGATCGGCTCCACGTACGAGGACTGCTCCGGTCCGGAGGCCGCACGCTCCGCGTTCGACGTGTACAGGTCCGCCGCAGGGCTCTCCACCCGGTGGAAGACCGCGTCGGCGATGGCCGGGTCGATCTCCGGAGGCTTGCCGGCCACGAAGGTGGGCAACGGTGCGAATGCCTCCTCCGGGAACGGTTGACGCTCGTGCCCCTGGCGTTCGTCGGGAAGCGTTCCGGACGGCGCCGAGGTCGGCGACTCAGCGTGACCTCCGGCGAGCCATCGGGTGAACGGCTCGGTCGGCACGCCCACCGGGATACACCACGATCCCCGGGCGGCGTCCCACTCGGCGCCCAGCCCCCGTACAGCACTCTCCTCGTGCGGGGGCACGTCGATGTAGATGGGTTCTGACTCCACGACGCACCATCATTTCGGTACTCAAGATGACTGCAATGTATGGAACTACTGAACTACCGAATTACCGGAAACACTGAATGTGGTCATTTGAGCACATTCCCGGATTCATTACACGTGAGTGTTGGTTCGACCACGCTCCGTGCCAATTTAGGTCCACACTCGTCAGCCATCCCGCAAACCGGACGGTTCCGACCGGACCGTCCCGACCGGTCGGTCGGGACCGCGGCGTGAGCCGATCAGCCGGCCATGGCCAGGAAGGCGGCGTCCTGACGCTCGTCGAGCAGGGAACACCAGGCAACGGCACCCCGCACGGCGGCGCCTTCGACCTCGGCCGCGTCGGCACCGATCTGCACCAGCGCCGCTGCCGTCCAATCGCCGTGGTCGGCATCCATCCGGGCGTGGACGTCCCAGAAGGCCGTCCCGGCTTCACCGACGCCGTACCAGCGGCACAGTCCCGCCGCCTTGGAGGCAGCGATCGCCGCCGCCTGGGACTCATAGGCGGCCAACCCGGCGAGGGTGGTGACGGACCCCTCGGCGACCAGCCCACGTTAGGTGGCGGCCAAGGCGGTCGCGGCGGGACCCTGGCGGTCGGAGCCGGCGGGGCCGGGGGTTCCCGACCCGGTCACCGCGTCGGCGAAGCGGTCGAAGAATCCGAGGTGGGGCTCTGGCCGGCCGAGCTCGTCGGAGAGGTTCCGCTCCACCAGGATCGCCGGCGAACCGTCACCGTCGGCCCGGAGTCGACCGGCGATGTCAGCCAGCAACCCCGGCAGCGCCGCCTCGCGCGAGCGGTACTGGACGGCGTAGGCGCCGAGCTCGCTCTCGGTCAGCTCCCCCGCCTCTCAGCGCCGGTAGAAGGGGTGCACCATCAACCGCCGTCCCACGAGAGCACGTTCGATCGCACCGCCGATGGCCTCGAAGGTGGATCCGTCCGTCCTCGCCTGGTTGCTCGCCATGGCGCATCGTCGCGAGTTCGCCGTCACCTGGACCGCTATCGGAGGGCGGACGGTCAGCGGGCGGCAGCTTGCCGGGCCGGGTGGTCGTACCGGCTCGCCCGGTAGGCAGCCATCTGCTCCGGGGATGCCGGATCGGGATACCCGATGTCGTCGTCGGGATCCGAGCCGTAGCCGTGACCGACCGGGCCCGCGGCGTCCGGTCGCAGGTAGTGGAGCTTCCGCTCGCGCTCGTCGGCCATCGACCGTAGGTGGACGAGCATCGCCACGTAGGCGGCCACTGCGGTTGCGGCGACGGCGGTGGCCACCCAGGCGATCCGCGCCCCGGGGACGCACCCCACCAGGAAGCTGAGCCCCGTCACCAGAACCAGGACCATCAGGGTGTCGCGTCGCCGGCGGCGCGCCAGTCTGCGCAGCTCGGGATCGAGCGGACGGTAGGCCTCGACCGGATCCCGCCGGACCGGGCCCAGGGATCCCGATGGCGGGCGGTCCCGGGTCGGTGCCCCCGCTCGTGGACCGGTCGGCTCCCGGGATGTCGCCGGATCGTCGCCCAGGAAGGCCAGGGCCGGGCGGGGCAGTCGGTCGGCGCCGACCACCGAGAGCACCGGGACCGAGGCGACGTCGGGGTACCGGGGACCCGACGGGCCCGAGCTTCCGTCCACCGAATGGAGCCGGTACGCCGGCAGGACGATCGGCTGGCTGCCGGAGTGCTCGAGGACCCGGAGCTGGCGGTGGAAGTGGGAGATCGAGTTGACGCCGTCACCGTGGGCGGCGCGTCGACGCAGCAGGCTGGGACCGAGGACCACCAGCCATGCCACAACGAGCATCACCACCAGGATCATGAGCGTCAACTCCTCGACCTACCTTCTTTGGGAAAAACCCTAACGACGGGCAATTCCGCAGTGGTGGATGGTCGGAGAACGACGCCGCCGACAACGGGCGCACCTGCGCTCGCAGCGGCCTCCCCCGGGCACGTGTCGGAGTCTGTTGTACACCGCCAACGTCCGCTCCTCAACTGGCTCGCGATGTCCCAGGCAGCGACGCGGCGTCGGCCGTTATGGTCAGCGGGTGGCCGCCGTCGGGACGCTGTTGACCATCGCCGCGGTGGCCGCCGTCGTCGACTGGGTGGCCGTCGGGACCGGGCGGAAGCGTCTCGAGTACGCCGCCAAGCCGGCGGTGCTGGTAGCGCTCACGGCCGCCGCGGCGCTGATTCCCGCCGCCCACACCGACCTGGTCGACCGGCGATGGTGGTTCGTCGGCGCCCTGGCCGCCTGCCTGGTCGGCGACGTCCTCCTGATGCTGCCCCGGAACCTGTTCGTACCGGGGCTGGCCGCCTTCCTCCTCGGGCACGCGCTCTTCATCGTCGGCTTCTTCCAGCCGGCATCCCCTCCGACCACCCCGCCGTTCGCCTACACCACGACCGGCATCGCCGTAGCCCTCGGCGCCGTGCTGGTCGTCGAGGCCGCGCCGGCGGTGCTGATCCTCCGGGCCCTGCGCCGCCGCGGCGAGCCTGCGCTGGTGGGTCCGGTCTGCGTCTACATGGCCGCCATCGTCGCCATGGTGGTGCTGGCCGTCAACGCCGGCTCGCCGGTCGCCGCCGTGGGTGCCGGCGCCTTCCTGGTCTCCGACACGCTACTGGCTACCGACCGGTTCGTGCGGCCGATCCCCGGCGGGGCCCTCGCCGTCCACGTGACGTACCACGTGGCCCAGCTGCTTCTGGTGGTCTCCCTGCTGCGGTAGTCATCGGGCCGGGTCGGCACAAGCACGAGTGCCAGGGCGGCTCAGTCGAAGATCGGGTCCCGGGAGCGCGAGCGCTTGAGCTCGAAGAAGCCGTCGGTCCCGGCGACCGCCAGCACGCCGTCCCAAAGGCGGCCGGCTGCCTCGCCCTTCGGCGCCGGGGTCACCACCGGGCCGAAGAAGGCGATCCCGTTGACCGAGATCACCGGGGTGCCGACCTCCTCGCCCACCTGGTCCATCCCCTCGTGGTGGGACGCGATCAGCGCCTTGTCGAACTCCTCGGTGTCCGCGGCGTCGGCCAGCGAGGTCGGCAGTCCGGCCTCGGTCAGCGCCTCCTCGATGGTGGCCCGGTCCTTCGGCCGGCCCTCAAGGTGGAAGCGGTTGCCCATCGCCGTGTAGAGCGGCAGCAGTACCTCGTCACCGTGACCCTGCTGGGCGGCGATGGCCACCCGAACCGGTCCCCACGCCTCGGCCAGCAACCGCCGGTACTCCTCGGGGAGATCCTCCTTGTCCGAGTTGAGGTAGGCCAGGGACATCACGTGCCACCGGACGTCGAACGAGCGCACCCGGCCGGCCTCGAGGATCCACCGCGACGCCAACCACGCCCACGGACAGAGCGGATCGAACCAGAAGTCTGCGACGTCTCGTCCGGGGGTTGCTGCATCGGTCACGGGTGCCTCCTGGCATCGGGGTGGGTCGGGTGGTACGGGGTATCGGTCGGCGTGCTCCACCTACCCCTTTCCTCCCCACATCCAACCGGTCGGCGTGCCGCGATGTTCCCGACCGGGCCGGGTCGATGAGCCGTCAGCCGACGGCGGCCCGGGCCGACCAGCGACCGTCACGCCGTTCCACCTCGACCTCGAGCGAGAACGCCTCGGACACCCATCCGCAGGTCAGCACCTCGTCCACCGGGCCCGAGGCCACCATGGTGCCCCCCTTGAGGAGGGCGGCGTGGGTGACACCCGGCGGGATCTCCTCGACGTGGTGGGTGACCAGGATCAGCGGAGGCACCGTCGGGTCGGCGGCCAACCGGGACAGTCGCCGGACCAGGCGCTCCCGCGCCCCGAGGTCCAGCCCGGCGGCGGGCTCGTCCATCAGCAGCAGCTCCGGCCGGCCCATGAGCGCCCGGGCCAGCAGCACCTGCTGGCGCTCGCCCTCCGACAGCAGTCCGAACGGCCGTTCTTCGAACGACTCGCCACCGAAGCCGGCGTCGCGCAGCAGGCGTTCGGCCTCCTCGCGGTCGTCGTCGGTGTACTCGTGCCACCAGGTCTCCAGGGCCGCGAACCGACCGGTGAGGACCACGTCCAGGGCCGGCTGCGCGGGCCGGAGGGACCGGCCCACCGCCGCGCTGACCACCGCGATGCGCTGCCGGAGGACCCGCATGTCGACGCGGCCGAGGCGCTCGCCGAGGATCTCCACCACCCCGGCGGTCGGCCACAGGGCGGAGCCCACCACCCGCAGGAGGGTCGACTTGCCCGAGCCGTTGGGCCCGAGCAGCGCCCAGCGTTCGCCCACGCCGACCTCCCAGGTGATGCCGTCGAGCAGGGCGGTCCCGTTGCGCACCACCCGGACGCCCTCGAGCCGCACCGCCGGTCCCGGGCCCGGGCCCGCAGGGACGCCGGTCACACGTTGAACCGGAACTCGACCACGTCCCCGTCGCGCATGACGTACTCCTTGCCCTCCACCCGGGCCTTGCCCGCCGCCCGGACCGCGGCCAGGGAACCGGCATCGACGAGGTCGTCGTAGCCCACGATCTCGGCCTTGATGAAGCCGCGCTCGAAGTCGGTGTGGATGGTGCCGGCCGCCTGCGGGGCGGTGTCCCCGACGTGGATGGTCCAGGCCCGCGACTCCTTGGGTCCGGCGGTCAGGAAGGTCTGGAGGCCGAGCGTCCGGAACCCGACGTGGACCAGCTGGACCAGGCCCGACTCGTCCTGGCCGTAACCGGCCAGGAGCTCGGCGGCGTCCTCCGGGTCGAGGGCGGCCACCTCGGCCTCGATCTGGGCGCACAGCACCACCGCCTCGGCCGGTGCCACGAGCGCCGCCAGCCGTTGCCGGAGCTCCCCGTCCCCGAGCGATCCCTCGTCCACGTTGAACACGTAGATGAACGGCTTGGCGCTGAGGAGGTGGAGCTCGGCCAGGGGCGCCGGGTCGATCTCCCCGGCGGCCACCGCGGCGGCGATGGTGCGGCCCCCGTCCAAAATGGTCTGGGCCTGCTCGGCGGCCCGGAGGGCGGGGACCAGCTCCGGCTGCTTCCGCGACTCCTTGCCCAAGCGCGTCACGCCATGCTCCACGGTCTGGAGGTCGGCCAGGATGAGCTCGGTATTGATGGTGGCGATATCGTCGGCCGGGTCGATGCGGCCGTCCACGTGGATCACGTCGGGGTCCTCGAACACCCGCACCACCTGGCAGATGGCGTCCGCCTCGCGGATGGCGGCCAGGAACTTGTTGCCCAGCCCCTCGCCCTCGGAGGCGCCCTTGACGATGCCGGCGATGTCCACGAAGGTGACCGTGGCCGGCACGATCTCCTTGCTCTCGAACAGCGCGGCGAGGCGCTCGAGCCGGGGGTCGGGCACCGCCACCACCCCGACGTTGGGCTCGATGGTGGCGAACGGGTAGTTGGCCGCCAGCACCTCGTTCCGGGTCAGGGCGTTGAACAGGGTCGACTTCCCCACGTTGGGCAGGCCGACGATGCCGATGGACAGTCCCACGGGTGGTTCCTCCGATGTCGCTGCGGACCCGACGGGCGTCCGCGGGCCGACCGCAGAGCGTACGCGATCTCCCGTCGGGGCCGCGCGGCCCCGGGCTGGAGGTCATTCCGGCGCTCAGGCCAGCGAGCGGACCAGGTACTCGCTCATGGTGGCGCTCCGCAGCCGGTCGAGGTCGAGGCAGGCCGACACGCTGTCGAGCATGCGGGCCACGTTGACCTGGAGCTCCTCGGGCGTCGAGGCGTTGAAGAACCGCATCGGGTCGGCCACGTGCCTGGCGGAGGGCCAGCCTTCCTCCACGATGCCGTCGACGGCCGGGGCGTCGTCGGACAGCGGGCGGACCACCTCGTTGCGCACGTAGCGGGTCCGGGGCTGGAGCTCCCCCGACACCGGCGACTGGGTGCCGTGCCACCGCCGGATCCACTCGCGGTAGCCCAGTCCCCCGGGGCGGTGGATGAGGGCGACGGTCAGCAGGCCCGGGGACCGGACGCCGTCCTCCCAGTGCCGGGGCCCGGCGTGCGGTGTGGTCCCGTAGTCGTCGTAGAGCGACTCCGCCACCAGGTAGCCGGCCGTGCGCAGGCCGAGCTCCCCGAGGGCGCCGTCGATACCGGCCGTGCGCTCGTAGCAGTCGACCCACAGGGACACCTCGGCCACGTGGCCGTCCTCCCCCGCCGGCGGGGGCGCCGGCGACGGGGCGGCGGCGGCGTCGGCGTCATGGACGTTGATCCCGACCCCCCGGGCCCCGGCGTCCACCAGCCGGGGAGCGGTCTCTCCCAGCAGCCGGGTACGGAGGGCGTCGCCCGATTCGGGCGAGCCGTCGCCCCACACCAGGTAGATGAGCTTCTCCACCGCCGGGCGTCCTAGGCCCGGTCCGACGGGGCGGGCACCCGGCAGGCGCCGTCGATGTCGAACACCTGGTTGAAGCGGCCCAGCGCCAGCCACGAACCCACGCACAGGGCCAGGTCCACCAGCTCGTCGTCGGTGAAGTGGTCGTGCAGGCGTGCCCAGAGGGCGTCGTCCATGCCCAGATGATCGACGGCGTAGCGCTCGGCGAACTCGGCGGCCAGCCGCTCGCGCTCGGAGAGCCCCGGCCACGACCGGTCCTCGAGGAGGTGCTCGTAGAAGGCCTCGGGGATCTCGTCGGGGTCGGCGCCCCGGCTCGGCACGTCGCGGGCGGTACGCCAGTCGGTGCAGATGGCGCACCGGTTGACGCGGGCCAGCGTGATCCGTGCCGCCTCGAACTCACGCAGGGGCAGCGACGACCGCTCGCAGACGGCGTGGCTGTACCCGCCGGCCGCCGCGGTAAGAGGCGGCGCCAACTCGGTCCAGGTGTAGACCAACGGGTCCTTGTCGATCGGAACGGTGATGCGCGGCATGTTGACCCCCCGGGGCGCTCGTGCTGGCTGCCGTCGACACGTTAGTGAGCCGGGGCCCGGGAGCGAGCGCCGGGGCGCCCGGACAAACGGGCCCACGTTCGCCACAATGGACGACGGTGAACCGATCGCTCCGACACCCGCTCGGCGGGCGGCCCCGGATCTCCGCTCGGCGGCAGACCGGTCGTCGGCACGTGGGCCGACGGCGGCACCGGAAGGGCCGACAGCCTCGGCTCGGGAGGTCACGCCGTCCGCTGGCCCGGGTGCTCGACCCACCGTCGTCGACCGGGTCAAATCCATCGCTTCGGCTGCGTATCGCCGGCCTGACCGTCCTCGGCCTGTTCGCGGTCCTCGGTCTTCGGCTGTGGACGCTCCAAGTGATCCATTCGCGCCGGTATGCGACCGCCGTTGTCGCCAACAAGGTCAGGGTGGTGCCGATCGCACCGACCCGGGGGCTCATCCTGTCCCGGAGTGGCATTCCCCTGGCGTCCAACTCGATGAACCTCGAGATCACCGTGTCGAGAGCGACCGCACAGAGCGATCCCGCCATCGTCGGACGGTTGGCGGCGCTCCTCGGCCAGACACCAGGGCAGCTCCGCAGAGCCCTCGCCAATCCCCGGTACAGCCCGTACAAGCCGGTTCCGGTGCTTTCGAACGCGCCCATGGTCGACGTTCTCTTCATCAACGGACACCGGAGCGAATTTCCGGGGGTGTCGATCGTCCAGGCCACCCAGCGCACGTACCCGCAGGTGGAGGCCCCGTCCTATCCCGGTGGGAACGCCGCCGGTTACCCGGCCTCGCACGTTCTCGGCTATGTCGGCACCGTCACCGCCGCCGAGCTCGCCGCCCATCCCCACCAGGGGTACAGCGGCGCGAGCCAGATCGGCCAGTCCGGGTTGGAGGCGCAGTACCAGCCGTACCTGCGGGGCGTCCCCGGCCGACAGCAGTTGGAGGTCGACGCCCAAGGTCAGGTTGCCGGCACCCTGAACGCCAAGCCGGCACAAGCTGGGGACAACCTCGTGACGAATCTCAGCCTGGGCCTCCAACAGGAAGCCGATACCGCCCTCGCCCAGCAGATCACGGCACTGCGGGGCACCGTCGACCCGAGCACCGGACGGCCGATCGCCGCCACCAACGGTGCCGCGGTGGTCATCGACCCGCAGAGCGGTGCCGTGCTGGCCATGGCGTCCTATCCGTCCTACAACCCCAGCATCTGGACCGGTGGCATCACTCAGGCCAACTACAACGCCCTCACCGCCAGCCGGGCACTGAACGACTTCGCCATCGGCGGGCAGTACACGCCGGGTTCGACGTTCAAGCTGAGCACCGCCACCGCCGCGCTCCGCACCGGGCTCTGGAGCCCCAACGCCACCTACGACGACACCGGAAACTTCACCATCCCCAATTGCGTGGGGAAGTGCAGCTTCCACGGTGCTGGACACGAGGCACTCGGGAACATCAATGTCGCCACCGCCCTCAGCGCCTCCGACGACGTCTTCTTCTACAACCTCGGCTACCAGTTCTACACACGGGCCGCGACCTATGGCCAGACGCCGATTCAGGATGTGGCGGCCGAGTACGGGTTGGGGCAGCCGACGGGCATCGATCTTCCGGGGGAGGCGTCCGGGCAGGTCGACAGTCCGTCGCTCCGGCAACAGCTCCACAAGCTGAGTCCGAGCGGCTATCCGAACGCCAGCTGGTACGTCGGGTCCAACCTCCAGCTCGCCTTCGGGCAGGGTCTGACCGAGATGACGCCGGTCCAACAGGCAGTGGCCTACGCCACCTTCGCCAACGGGGGGACCCGGTACGCACCCGAGGTCGGTGCGGCCATCGTCAGCCCCGGGGGGAAGGTGATCCGACGGATCACTCCCAAGGTGACCGGTCACGTCGCCCTCCCGGCGTCGGTGCGGAACCCGATGCTGGCGGGTTTCGAGGGCGTGGTCGACCAGCCGGTCGGAACGGGGTACGGGGCATTTCAGGGGTTCCCCCTGGGGACGTTCCCCCTGGCCGGCAAGACCGGCACCGCCAGCCGCACCGGAAAGGAGCCCACGTCGTGGTTCGTCGCCTGGGGGCCGGTCCCCGACCCCAGGTACGTCGTGGTGGTGGTGATCGACCAGGCGGGGTACGGCGCCACCGGCGCAGCCCCGGTGGCGCGATCCATCTTCGACTACCTCCTGTCGCACCCGGTCGGTCCTGTTCAGGTACCACCCGCCGCCGCCGTGGTCGGTTCGACGACACCGGTGCCGTTCGGAGGGGTGGGCACGCCGGCCTCGGGGTCATCGGGGTCGGGGGCCGGCAACCCGTCGAGCGGGAGCGGTCCGGCGACGACCACCGCCGTCCCCGCCCCCACCGGATGATCCAGCCTCACTCGTCCACCGGAGGAGGCGTCGATCGATCGCGACCGGCCCTTGGCGGCCGGCCCACCGCCGGTCAGGGGGCCGGGGGGACCCGCCGTGAGATACGCCCGGCCAGGCCCATGACGAACTGGTCCCAGTTGCGGTCGCCGATCAGCCAGAGCCACAGCTCCCGGTGGTAGCCGACGACCACCTCGACGAAGTCGTCGCGGGTGACGCCGAGCGGCTCCAGCGCCGGCTGCCACTCGCCCCAGAGCCACAGGCCGATGCAGATGTCATCACTGAAGCCCTCGCGCCAGTCCTGACCGTCGAGGAGGGCGGTGCGAAGGCCCACCTTGAGGCTCTCCGGTTCCTCGGGCAGATCCAGCCGGACGCCTGGCGCCAACTCGACGAGTGTCGCGGTACCCACCGTAGCCAGGCCCGCCCCCGGCCGCCCGGCGTGGCGGCCGGGGTCCCTTCGGGCGGCATCGCCCCTGCTCACCGCTCTGCCACCACCGGCGACCGGTCGGTGGCACCGTAGGTACGCAGGTGCTCCTCGTAGTCGATGAACAGCGGTGCGTCGGGATCGAACTCGCGGCGGAGGCTGGCGAAGGCCACCCGCTTGTCGAAGGCGTCCAGCTTGACCAGGGCCTCGGGGTTGTCGAGCTCCCGGAAGTCCAGACGTCCCCGGGCGTTGTCGAGGGCGGCACGGCCCCGCTCGGTCCGGACCAGGACGCTCGACCACCCGGGCATCGAGCCGACGCTCCCCACCGACAGGTCGGCACCCCGACCGAGGAAGTCGGCGCACTCGTCGCAGCCCTTGAGGGCCGCCCCGTGGAAGTTCTTGACCGGCTCGTCGACGGCCACCTCCCCGTCCCGGTACTCCACGATCATGCGCCCGTGGATCACGTCCACCTTGCTGACGCGGTCGATGTCGATGTCACGGTCCTCGCGCAGGAGCTGCAGCATCAGGCCCTTGTAGTCGAAGCTCTTGGTGCACAGCAGGGCGATGGTCAGGACCACCGAGTCCACCCGGTGGACGCCGGTCGGCCAGCGACGCGACTGCATGGCCCGGACGCCCTGGATCTCGCAGGGGGTGCCGACCACCGCGATGCGGGGCTTGGCCGGCAGGTCGTAGCCGGACAGGTCGAGCTCGGCGAGCGCCATCGTCTGGTTGTAGAAGCTGCCGGCCGCCGACACGATCTCCTTGGCGGTGGTGGCGATGTGGGCCACCCCCTTCCAGGGTTGGTCGGGGTCGTCGCTGGGCCGGGTCACCAGGGCGCCGTCGATGTCACCGGCCGCCAGCGCGGCGATGAGGAGCGCCGAGACGACCCCGCCATCCTGGGCCGTCTCCGGTCGGGAGCCGGCGCGCACGGCGTACGACTCCAGCACGGCGCCCAGCCCTTCGGCGGGCGGGCCCCCCGTCATCTTCCAGTAGGGGTCCGAGGGATCGGCGCGCTCGACCGACCGGTCGTCGGCGGCACCGGCCATCGGGGTCGAGGGCGGCCAGGCCGCCTCGTACCGCAGCCCGCCCCGGGGGCAGAAGTCCCAGCACAGCGAGCAGCCGGTGCACATCTTGACCAGTTCGGGCAGGTCGGTGTCCTCGCTGATCCCGATCGAATTGGACGGGCAGGCGGCGACGCAGGTGCCGCACTGGATGCACCGGCCGGCCTCGATCACCCCGGCCTCGAGCTCCCAGAACCACGTCTTGCCGGGTGGCTCGGTGATGCCGTTCATCTCGTCGCGGATGCGGTACGCCTTCACCGGGCACCCCCCCGGACGGCCGTCCCGGGCGACCCGGCCGCCGCCTTGGTGGTCAGCACCACCGGCGTCCCGGTGCCCTCGGCCGACAGCGTGGCCAGCAGCTCGTCGTTCGGCACCCGTCGTGCCCAGTTGTAGAACGGCTCGTCGGGCCGCCGCTCCGACTGGTAGCGCCGGACCACCCGCAGCAGCGCGTCGGGGACGTCGTTGACCGGGCGGGCGTGCTCGATCCAGTCGATGAACCCCGGCGAGGCGCCGAGCGAGCCCCCGAGCCCGATGTCCACCGCCTCGGCCAGGTGGTTGCCGACGTGGGCCACCTCGCCCCGGAAGCCGATGTCGGCGATCTGCGGCTGCGCGCAGCTGGCCGAGCACCCCGAGAAGTGCATGCGCACCACGCCGGCGTCCTCCCTCGGGCCCGATACCCCGCCGGGGGTGGGCGGGGCGCCGACCGGCTCGCCGGCCAGCTGCTCGTCGAGGAAGCGGGCCCACTTGACCGCCCGCTCCTTGGTCTCGACGATGGCGTACCGGCAGAACTCGCTGCCCGTGCACGCCACCACGCCGCGCGAGAACGGTCCGGGGTACGGCGAGTACTTCTGGAGCAGGTCCTCGGCGCACAGCGCCTCCACCCGGTCGCCGAGTACCCCGGTCAGCGTGAAGTTCTGGTCGGTGCCCAGCCGCACGGTCCCGTCGCCGTACGTCTCGGCCAGCCGGGCCACCTCCACCAGCTCGATGCCGTTCATCCGCCCCACCGGGACCGAGCAGCCGACGTAGAACAGGCCGGGCTGCTGCTGGGGATGGACGCCCACGTGGTCGCCGCGGTAGCGGCGGGTGAGGTCCTCGCCCGCCGGCACCAGATCGAACCGGGCCCGGGTGGCCAGCTCGGAACGGAAGCCCTCGGGGCCGAGCTCCTGGACCAGGTAGCGCATGCGGGCCAGCCCGCGGTTCTCGCGGTTGCCCAGCTCCCCGAAGAGCTGGGCGATGGCCCGGGTGACCTCGACGGCCTGGTCCTGTCGGACGAAGACATCGATGTCCGAGCCCATCCGCTCCCCGTCGGACAGGCCGCCGCCGACCAGCAGGTTGAAGCCGAGCGTGCCGTCGGCCGCCCGGGCGGGGCGGAGGCCGATGTCGTTGATGTCCGCCTGGGCGCAGTCCTCCACGCAGCCGGTCACCGACATCTTGAACTTCCGGGGCAGGTTGGCGTACTCGCGGTTGCCGGTGAAGAAGTCGGACACCGCCCGGGCGATGGGCAGCCCGTCGAACGCCTCCCCGGCGTCGACGCCGGAGACCGGGCAGCTGAGCACGTTGCGCGCCGAGTCGCCGCAGGCTTGCACGGTGGTCAGCCCCACCGCCGCGAACCGCCGCCAGATGCGCGGGATGTCCTCGATCCGGAGCCAGTGGATCTGGATGGTCTGCCGGGTGGTGATGTCGGCGTAGCGCGAACCGAACACCCGGCTCTCCGTCCCGTCCGGACCCTCGCCGAAGGCGTCGGCGGCCACGCCGATCTCGCGGACCTGCGGGGCGGTGAGGTAGCCCCCGGGCACCTTGACCCGCATCATGAAGGCGTCCCCGCCCTGCTTCTGGGGGTAGATGCCGGCCCATTTCAGCCGCTCGACCTCACCCGGCACCTTGGCGATGCCCGCGGGCCCCTCCTGCGCGTAGGTGTCGATGATGGCATCGGCGATCTCGAGCGGGTGCCGCTCGAGCTTGAACAGCTCGATCTCGTTCAGCTCCCCCGTCGTCCGGTAGGGGTTGACGAACGGTATCGGCCGGTCGGTGCCGTGGCGGTGCAGTCCGTAGAGTTCGTCCCGGTCCTTGGGCATCTCAGAGGTGCAGCCCGCACTCGACCTTGTCCGAGTCGGACCACCGTCCGGACCGGGGGTCCTCACCCTCCGCCACCGGACGGGTGGTGGGGGCGCAGCCGATGGAGAGGTAGCCCTGCGACAGCAGCGGGTGACGCGGGATCCCGTGGTCGGCCTCGTAGCCGGCGACGTCCTGGTCGGACCAGGTGGCCAGCGGGTTGATCTTCACCATCCCCCAGTTGTCGTCGTACGAGACGATGGGGGCGGCGGCGCGGGTCGGGGCATCCACCCGCTTCAGGCCGGTCAACCAGGCCCGGTGGCCCGCCAGGGCCTGCCGGAGCGGCCGGACCTTGCGGTACTCGCAGCACTGGGCGGAGCCGCACGGCCACGCCTCGGCCCCCGGGGCCGGGGTGGTGACGGTGAGGTTGAGGTCGTAGCGCGCCCGGACGGTCTCGACATAGTCGAGGGTCTCGGGGAAGTGGGCCCCGGTGTCGAGGAAGATGACCTCGAGCCGGGGATCGGCCGCCACGGCCAGGTCCACCAGGACGGCGTCCTGGAAGGAGCAGGCGTAGGCCAGGGACGGGCCGAACCGTTCGACGGCCCAGGCGATCACGGCGCCGGCCGGGGCCGTCTCGAAGGCCGTCGACTGCTCGGCCAGCTCGTCGCGTACAGTGCTGGATGGCTGCTCGGTGGGCACGGTGCTCGCTCTTCTCGGTGCTGGTCGGTGGGCGGTCGGTCTCCGCCGCGGGTCGGGGGTGCCGGCCCCGCGTGGGCCGATCCCGTCGGACCTCCCGCCCGGTCCGACCGTTCCGGCCTTGCCCGGAACGCCGTGCCGCGAGTATACATGACTTATCAGATCGGGATTTGCTGGAATCACGGCACCCGACGGGACGTCGTACGGTGCACGGCCGTGCCGGGCGTCCGGGCACCCCACCACCATGACCGGGACAGGAAGCGATCCACCCATGACGACCACCCTCGAACCCGCCGCCCCCGTCGGCGCCCGATCGACCGTCGACCACCTCGACCTGCTCGAGTCGCACGCCGTCTTCATCATGCGCGAGGTCGCCGCCGAGTGCGAGCGCCCGGTGCTCCTGTTCAGCGGGGGCAAGGACTCGGCCGTACTGCTCCGCCTGGCCGAGAAGGCCTTCCGGCCCGGCCGGCTCCCCTTTCCGGTGCTCCACGTCGACACCGGCCACAACTTCCCCGAGGTCCTCGACTTCCGCGACCGGCGGGTGGAGGAGCTGGGCGAGCGACTGCTGGTGGCGTCGGTCCAGGAGTCGATCGACGCCGGCCGGGTGGCCGACCCCGGCCCCACCGGTATGCGCAACCGCCTCCAGACCACCGCCCTGCTCGACGCCGTCAACCGGCACGGCTTCGACGCCTGCATCGGCGGTGCGCGCCGTGACGAGGACAAGGCCCGGGCCAAGGAGCGGGTGCTCTCGTTCCGGGACACCTTCGGCCAGTGGGACCCCAAGCGCCAGCGGCCCGAGCTGTGGCAGCTCTACTCCGGCCAGGTGCTGCCCGGGGAGCACCTCCGCGCGTTCCCCCTCTCGGACTGGACCGAGCTGGACATCTGGCAGTACATCGCCCGCGAGTCCATCGAGCTCCCCTCCATCTACTACGCCCACCGCCGCCCGGTCATCGAACGTGACGGCATGCTGCTGGCCGAGTCCGAGTGGGTCACCCCCGGCCCCGGCGAGCAGGCGGTCGAACGGACGGTGCGCTTCCGGACGGTGGGCGACGCCACCTGCACGGGGGCGGTGCGCTCCGACGCCACCACCGTGGAGGACATCATCCACGAGGTGGCGATCTCCCGGGTGTCCGAGCGCGGCGCCACCCGGGCCGACGACCGGTTCTCGGAGACCTCGATGGAGGACCGCAAGCGCGAGGGCTACTTCTAGCCGATGGCGCCGGTCCCGGACGGTTCCCCCACCGTCACCGATGTCGGTCGCCGTCCGGCCCCGCCGGTGATGGACCTCCTCCGCTTCGCGGCGGTGGGCTCGGTCGACGACGGCAAGTCGACCCTCATCGGGCGGCTGCTCCACGACACCCAGCAGCTCTTCGACGACCAGCTCGAGGCCGTCGAGCTGGCCTCCCAGCGCCGCGGGGTCGACGGCGTCGACCTCTCGTTCGTCACCGACGGCCTCCGGGCCGAGCGCGAGCAGGGCATCACCATCGACGTCGCCTACCGGTACGCGGCGACGCCGGACCGCAAGTACGTGATCGCCGACTGCCCGGGACACGTGCAGTACACGCGGAACATGGCCACCGGTGCCTCCACCGCCGATCTGGCCCTGGTGGTGGTCGACACCCCCAAGGGACTGCGGGAGCAGACCCGGCGCCACGTCTGCATCGCCGCCCTCCTCGGCGTGCGCCACCTCATCGTGGCCGCCAACAAGATGGACCTGATCGGGTGGGACCAGGCCGCCTACGACCGCGTGCTCGGGGAGATGGGCCGGCTGGCCGACCGCCTGGGTGTCGAATCGTGCATCGTCATCCCCGTCTCGGCCCTCCGGGGCGACAACGTGGCGGAGCGTTCCGGGGCCGCCCCCTGGTACCACGGCCCCACCGTGCTCGAGGCCCTGGAGGAGGCGCCGGCCGGGGAGTGGGCCGGCGCCCACGGCGACCGGCGGCTGTCGGCGGCCCGCCTGCCGGTCCAGTGGGTGCTCCGCCAACCCGGCGGGGGCCGCACCTACGCCGGCATGGTGAACGGGGGGCCGCTCCACCCCGGCGACGAGGTGGCGGTGCTGCCCGGCGGCCAGCGCACCACCGTGCGGTCGGTCGCCACCCACGACGGACCGCTCGACGAGGCGGCGGTGGGGCTGTCGGTCTCCGTCGAGCTCGACGACGAGCTCGACGTCAGCCGCGGCGACCTCCTGGCCGCCGCCGCCGACCTCCCCGAGCTGCGCACCGAGCTGGCCGCCACCGTCTGCTGGTTCGACGGTCGGTCGCTGGTCGCCGGGGCGCAGTACCGGCTGAAGCACACCACCCGGGTGACCCCGGCCCGCATCGTCTCGGTCGACGGCCGCCTGGACGTCAACCGCCTCGAACTGACCCCGGCCGACGCCCTGGAGGAGAACGACATCGGCACGGTCACCATCGCCGTCGCCATGCCGGTGGCCGTCGACCCGTACCACCAGAACCGCATCATGGGCAGCTTCGTCCTGATCGACCCGGCGACCAACGCCACGGTGGCCGCCGGCATGGTCGGGCTCCCCGTCCTGGTGGAGCCGGCCCCCGTCCACACCCCCGACGGCTGAGCCCCCGGTGGCGCACGGGTCCCGTCTCTACCCGGTCTCGCTGGTGGTCGCCGACCGGCGGTGCCTGGTGGTGGGCGGCGGGGCGGTGGCCGCCCGCAAGGCACAGGGACTGCTCGAGTGCGGGGCCCGGGTGACCGTGGTGGCCCCCGACGTGGTCGACGAGCTGATCCGGCTCGCCGGGCCGGAGGGCGACCGGGACGCGGTCGAAAGGGGCGGGGCCGCCGGTGGGCTCACCGTCGAGCGCCGCCCCTACCGCTCCCCCGAGGCCGCCGGGTACCGGTTGGTGGTGACCGCCACCGGCGTCCCCGACGTCGACCACCGGGTCTTCCTCGACGCCGAGGCCGCCGGTGTGTGGGTGAACAGCGCCGACGACCTCGACAACTGCGCCTTCCTGTTGCCGGCCGTCCACCGCGACGGCCCGGTCACGGTGGCGGTCTCCACCGCCGGGGCGAGCCCGGCCCTGGCCCAGTGGCTCCGGACGCGGGTGGCGGAGGCGGTCGGGCCCGACCTGGGGGCCCTGGCCGGGCTGCTCGACGAGGCCCGGGCGGCGGTGAAGGCCTCGGGGCGGTCGACCGAGGGGCTGGACTGGCCCACGGCGCTCGGGGCGCTGGTGCCACTGGTCCGGGCGGGTCGGATGGACGAGGCCCGGGCGGCCCTCGCGGCGTTCACCGCCACCTGAGCCGGCGCCCGGCACCGGCGGGCGCCCGGTGGCATGATCTCGGGGATCCGGGACGGGGCCGGGGGGTGTGGACTGGGGGAAGATGCGCACACAGCCGACGGGTGGCGGGCGGTCGTGGCCGGCCCGCCTGCCGCCACCGGGCCAGGTGCTGGCCTGGATCGCCCCGGTCGGGCTGGTGGTGGCCGTCCAGGTCGCCCTCTTCCCGATGCCGCCGGCGGTGTGGTTCGAGGGGCTGGTCATGGGGCTGCTCGGGGCCCTGATGGCGGTCGGTCTGGCCCTGGTGTTCCGGCTGCACCGGATCGTCAACTTCGCCCAGGGCGACCTGGGGAGCGCGCCGACCGTCCTGGCCTACGGCCTGATCGCCCTCTCCGGGGTCAATTACTTCCTGGGCCTGGCCACCGGGCTGGCCGCCGCGGTGGTGCTGACCTCCGGCCTCGAGGTGCTGATCGTCCGCCGCTTCGTGCGGGCCCCCCGCCTGGTGCTGACGGTGGCCACCATCGGGCTGTCGCAGGCGCTCATCGTCGGCGCCCTGCTGGTCCCCCGGATCTGGGGCAACGCCTCCATCGGCACCGCCACCATCGCCTTCCCGTGGCACCTCCGGCTCGCCTGGTCGCCCATCGTCCTCACCGCCGACGACCTGGTGGCGCTGGTGGTCGCCCCCGTCGCCCTGGCGCTGGTGGCCCTGTGGTCCAAGCGGTCGGAGCTCGGCATCGCCGCCCGGGCCACCGGCGACCGGCGTGACCGGGCCGCCATGCTGGGCATTCCGGTCAACCGCCTGCAGACGGTGACATGGGTGATGGCCGGGGTGCTCTCGTTCCTGGGGCTCTTCTGCAAGGCGGCCATCGTCGGGCTGCCGCTCGACCCCACCTTCAGCCTGGTGGCCCTGGTCACCGCGCTCGGGGCCCTGGCGTTGGGGGGCTTCACCGACCTGCCCCGGGTGGCACTGGCGGCGGTGGCCGTGGGCACCCTCGAACAGGGGGTGAGCTGGGACGAGCCCCAGCGGCCCACGCTGGTGCTGGCCGTCCTCGCCGCCGTGGTGGTCGGCGGTCTGCTGGTCCAGCGGATGGCGGGCGGCTCGCTGGCCCGCTCGGACGGTTCGGGCTGGTCGCTGGTCGGGACCGTGCGGCAGCGGGCCGCCACGGTGGCGGCGGCCGGCCTCCCCGAGGTGCGCGCCGTCCGGTTCACCGGGATGGCGGCGGCGGTGGTGCTGGCCGTCACCGTGCCGAGGTGGCTGGGCCCGGGCAACCTGCTCGAGCTCTCGACCCTGCTGGTGCTGGCCGTGGTGGGCTGCTCGGTGGTGGTCCTCACCGGGTGGTCGGGCCAGGTGAGCCTGGGCCAGATGTCGTTCGCCGCCGTCGGCGGCGTGGTGGGGGCCGTCGCCCTGATCGACTGGCACTGGGACCTCAGCCTCGCGCTCCTGGCCGGCGGGGCGGCGGCCTCGGCGGCGGCCGTGGTGGTGGGCCTGCCCACCCTCCGGCTCGACGGCATCGTGGTGGCGGTGACCACCCTGGCCTTCGCCCTGGCCACCTCGAGCTACCTCCTCGACCGGGCCGAGTTCTCGTGGATCCCGGCGGGACAGCTCCCCACCCCCTCGCTGTTCGGCGTCCCCGTCGCCTCCCAGACCGGGGTGTACCTCCTCTGCCTGGGGGTGGGCGTCCTGGTGGTGCTCGGGATGCGCGGGCTGCGGGCCAGCCGGACCGGGCGCGCCTGGCGGGCGGTGGCCACCAACCAGCGGGCCGCCGCCGGTCACGGGATCGGGCCCGACCGGGCCCGGCTCACCGCCCTGGCCGTCTCCGGCTTCATCGCCGGGCTGGCCGGGTGCCTGCTGGTGGTGGTCGACCAGCAGTACGTGGAGACACCCTTCAGCGTCACCCAGTCCCTGGTGGTCTTCACCGCCACCGTGGTCGGCGGGCTCGGCTCCGCCGGCGGGGCGCTCATCGGGGCGGCTCTGGTGGAGGGGAGCACCCTCTTCCTCCCGCCCAGCTGGCAGCTCTTCCCCTCGGCGGCCGGCGTCCTCCTCGTGCTGTTCGCCTTCCCGAGTGGGGTGGCCGGCCTGGTCGCCGCCGGGTGGGACCGCCTGGTGGCAGTCCTGGTCCGGCACCGGCGTCCGGACGGGGGCGGGGGACGTCCCCGGGTGGCGGTCCCACCGGGCGACGGGCTGCGACCCGGCGACGGGCTGGTGCCGTCGTGACCGGCGACCGGGGGCGGCGGCTCGGTGGCGGGGCCCCGCTGCTGCCGCTCGCCGTGCTGGCCGGTCTCCAGCTCCTCGACCAGGCGGTCCAGGGGGCCTTCAGCGTCCTGATCCCCAACGTCCGGGACGCCTTCCACCTGTCGAACGCCGGGATCCTGCTGGTGATGGCCATCGCCGGCGGGGCGGCCCTGGTCGGCACCATCCCCATCGCCTGGCTCGCCGACCGCCGCTCCCGGGTGGCCATCGCCCTGGTCGGGGCGACCCTCGGCGCCCTGTTCGCCATCGGCCTCGGGCTGGCCTGGACGTCGGTGGCGGTGACCGTCACCCTGGCCGGCGTCAGCATGGGGCAGGCGGTGATCTTCCCCACTCACAACTCGCTGGTCACCGACTACTACCCGGTCCGGGTGCGGCCGGCGGTGTTCTCGGCCCTCTTCGCCGGGGTGGCGATCGGGTCCATGCTCGGGGTGCTGGGCGGGGCGGGCCTCGGCCAGGCCCTCGGCTGGCGGGCACCGTTCCTCGTCTTCCCCGTCCCCATCCTGGTGCTGGTCCTGGTCGGCCTCCGGCTGCGCGAGCCGGGGCGGGGGCGGCACGAGGAGGAGGCCCTGCTCCTCGACGAGGCCGGCCGGGGCGGCCCGGACGGGCCCGAGGAGGTGGCCGCCGACCTCGCCGCCCGGGAGCTGGACGGTCCGGCGGGACCGGGGGACGACCCACCGACCTTCGGGGAGGCGTGGCGCCTGGTCTGGAAGATCGGCGTGCTCCGCCGCATCTTCTTCGCCCTCCCCTTCCTGGCCGCCTCCCTCATCGGCTTCGCCTCGCTGGCCTCGCTGCAGTACCAGCAGACCTTCCACCTCGACACGCTGGCCCGAGGGCTGATCATCGCCCCGGTACAGCTCTTCTCGCTGGCCGGCCTGGCCGTGGGCGCCACGGTGGCCACTCGCCTGGCCTCCCGGGAGCGACGACTGGTCTTCGTGATGATCGGCGGGGCGGCCTTCGTGGCCGCCGCCTTCGCCGTCCTGTTCGCCCTGGCCCCCTCCGTGGGGGTGGCGTTCATCGGCAACGCCGGGATCGTGGCCGCCCTGGCCGTCGTCGGTCCGGGCGTCCTCTCCACGCTGTCGGTGGCCATCCCCGCCCGGGTCCGCTCCCTCGGCTTCTCCTTCGGGGCCATCTTCGTGCTGCCCGGCCTGCTGGTGATCCCGGTGGTGGGAGCCATCGGCGACCGCGTCGGCCTTCGCTACGGCCTGCTGGTGCTGGTGCCGGTCTTCGTGGTCGGCGGGCTGATCGTGGCCAGCGCCGGCCGGCTGATCGACGCCGACGTCCACGACGTCTGGACGTCCATGCGGGCCCGGTCCGAGATGCTCGAGGCCCGTCGGCGCGGGGAGCTGCCGCTGCTGGCGGTGCGGGAGCTGGTGGTGGGCTACGACGGCGTCCGGGTCCTGGACGGGGTCGACATCGAGATCGGCGAGGGGGAGATCGTGGCGGTGATCGGGACCAACGGCGCCGGCAAGTCCACCCTGCTCCGGGCCATCGGCGGGGTGGTGGAGGCCGACGCCGGGGCGGTGGTCTTCGACGGTCGGGACATCACGCACGCCCCGCCGGACGAGATCGCCCTCCACGGCATCGCCCAGGTGCCCGGTGGCGAGGGGGTGTTCCCCGGCCTCACCGTGGAGGAGAACCTCCGCGCCGCCGCCTGGCAGCGACGCGGGTCCCGGGGGGCGGTCGGTCGCCGGGTGGCCGAGGCGCTGGCGGCCCTGCCCCCGCTCCGCCACCGGGGGGGCGACCGGGCCGGCGACCTCTCGGGGGGCCAGCAGCAGCAGCTGGCCCTGGCCATGGCCCTGATGGCCGAGCCGACCCTGCTGCTGATCGACGAGCTCTCGCTCGGCCTCGCTCCGCTGGTGGTCGAGGAGCTGATCGAATCGGTCCGCCGGCTCCGCGGGCACGGCATGTCGGTGCTGGTGGTGGAGCAGTCGGTGAACATCGCCCTCTCCCTGGCGGACCGGGTCTACGTGATGGACGGCGGCGCGGTGCGGTTCACCGGCACGTCCGAGGAGGTGCGGCTCCGCCCGGACCTCCTCCGGTCGGTGTTCCTGGCGGGGGCCGGTGGTGGGCCGGGCGTACGGGCCGATGCCCGGCCGGCCGCGGGCCCGCCGGCCGCCACCGGGGACGGCGGCCCCGACCCGGACCGGTCGCCGCCCGCCCTGGAGGTGGTGGGTGCCTCGGTGGCCTTCGGCGGGATCGTGGCCCTCGACGGGGTGGACCTGGCCGTCGACCGCGGCCTGGTGCTCGGGGTGGTGGGGCCCAACGGCGCCGGCAAGACCACCCTGTTCGACGCCGTCTCCGGCTTCGTCCGGCTCGACCGGGGACGGGTACGGGTCGACGGCGTCGACGTCACCGGGAGGCCGGCTGTGGCCCGGGCCCGGGCCGGGCTGGGGCGGAGCTTCCAGGACTCCCGGCTCTTCGGTGACCTGACGGTCCGCGACACCCTGGCGGTCGCCCTCGAGCGGTTCATCGACGTGGGCGACCCGCTGAACGCCGCGTTCCGGACGCCCGCCCTGCAGCGCACCGAGGCGGCGGTGGCCGAGCGGGTCGACGAGCTGCTCGAGCGCTTCGGCCTCGAGCGGTTCGCCACCTCGTCCGTCAGCGAGCTCTCGACCGGGTCGCGGCGGCTGGTCGACCTGGCCGGCGTGGTGGCCCACCGCCCGTCGGTGGTCCTCCTCGACGAGCCCACCTCCGGCATCGCCCAGCGCGAGGTCGAGGCCATGGGCGAGCTGCTGGACCGGGTACGGGCCGAGCTCGATGCCACCCTGGTGGTGGTGGAGCACGACATCGCCTTCGTCGCCGGGCTGGCGGACACCCTGGTGGCCATGGACCGGGGGTCGGTGCTGGCGTCGGGCACGCCGTCGGCGGTCCTCGACCGGGAGGACGTGGTCGAGGCCTTCCTGGGGACCAGCGCCGTGGTGCGCCGGCGGTCGGGCCCGGCCGCCCCCGCCGTCGGGGTAGTGGCCCGGTGACCGACCCGACGGCCCGGCCCTGGCCGGCGGTCGGCCGCCTCCGCCGGTGGGGACCCGTGACCCTCATCGTCGCCGCCCTGGTGGCGGCGGGCACGGTGGCCACCGTGCGCACGCCGGCGGCCAGGGGTACGGCGACCGCCGCCGCCGGCGCCGGCGCCCAGCGGCAGGTTCCGGTCACCTACCAGGAGGCCCGGGCGGCCGGCACCCTCGCCCGCTACCGGTTCGGGAGCGGCTGCGATCCGGTGACCGGCCGACTCCGGATGCCGCTGCTGGGGGCGCCCGCCTGTGTGCCCCTGGTCACCGGACCCAACGGCGGCGCCACCGCCGGCGGGGTCACCGGGTCGACCATCACCGTCGCCCTCTACCTCGCCGCCCCGGGGGACCTGGCCTCGCTGCTCAACGGCGCCGCCGACCCGCCGGCGGTGACCGTGGCGATGGCCCGGTCCTACGTGGCCATGCTCAACCACGTCGTGGCGCTCTCCGGCCGCCACGTGGTGCTGGTGCCGTACCAGGGCACCGGCCTCAGCGACGACGCGGTGGCCGGGCGGGCGGACGCCGTCAACGTGGCCCAGAGCCTCCACGCCTTCGCCTCCATCGGCGGTCCGGCCCAGACCCCCGCCTACCAGGACCAGCTGGCCCGCGAGCACGTGCTGTGCATCGGGTGCGGGCTCTCGGTCCCCTATGCCGACTACGCCCAGGACGCCCCCTACCTGTGGGGGACCCTCCCCACGCCGGACACGCTGCTGAACGAGGCGTTCGGCTTCGTCGTCGCCCAGCTGCTGGGCAAGGACGCCGTCTACGCCGGCGACCCGTCCATGCGCACCCGGAAGCGGACGTTCGCAGTGGTCAGCTACGAGCAGGACCCCCCGGTCTTCGGCAACCTCTCCAAGGAGCTGACGGCCAAGTTCGGCCCGCTCGGGCTGCGGCCGGTGGACACCGAGAGCTACCTCCTCAACCTGGCCGAGCTGCCCACCGAGGCCGCCACCATCGCCGCCCACCTGAAGCGGTCGGGGGCGACCACGGTGGCCTTCGCCGGCGACCCGGTGATGCCGATCTACCTGACCAAGGCGGCGGCGGCCATCGGCTACCACCCCGAGTGGATCGTGACCGGCACCGTCTTCACCGACACCGCCGCCCTGGGCCGGTACTACGACCAGAGCGAGTGGCGCCACGCCTTCGGCATCTCGAGCCTGGCGGTGCCCGTGCCGCCGAGCACCAGCGCCGCCCGGACCCTCTACCGGTGGTACTACGGCACCGAGCCCCCCGGCCAGACCGCCGCGGTGGTGCTGGCCCCCCTGCTGCTGCTCTTCAACGGCCTGGAACTGGCCGGACCCGACCTCACCCCCGCCACCTTCGGGGCGGGGATGTTCAACCTCCCGCCCTACGGGGGCGGCCCCACCGCCCCGCTGGTGGCCTTCGGCCCCCGGGGGGCGCAGCCCCGGCCCAGCTACTCCAGCCCGGCCGACTACACGGTGCTCTGGTGGGACGCCACCGCCACCGGGCCCGACGAGGAGGGGCACCAGGGCACCGGGCTCTACGAGTACGCCGACGGCGGCCGGCGCTACCCCTCCACCACGGCGCCCACCGGCCACATCGGCCTCTTCGACGCCGCCACCTCGGTGGCCAGCTACCCGGTGGCGCCGCCCTCCGACCGGGCACCCTCCTACCCGCCGTGGCCCGGCTCGCCCACCGCCACCGCGGGGGCGGGGGCCTGACCGGGTCTACGGCTTGGCCACCATCACCACGGTGGCCACCACGAACACCACCAGGAGCCCGGCCGACACCCCCACCACCCGGAGGCAGAGCCCCCGGTGGGTGCCGGGGTCGAACTCGTCACCGGTCACCGCCTGCTGGAGCCGGCGCTCGGCCGGCCAGAGGACCAGTTCGGCGGCCGAGGCCGCCACCGCCCAGAGGACCAGGCCCAGGCCGACCCAGCCGTCGGCGAAGGACCAGGCGCCCCGGCTCATCACGATCAGCACCACGCCGAGGACCGGGACGACGAAGAGGACCCGCCCCGCCCAGTTGACCCCGGGCCGGTAGTAACGGCGGATCGACGCCGAGGTGGCCCCGCGGCCCAGCAGGGACCGCGCCGACAGCCCGGACACCGCCACCGTCCCGAAGGCCACCAGGGCGGACAGCACGTGGGCCAGGAGCACCAGGTCGTAGGCGGCGCCGCGGTTGGAGGAGACCGCCACCAGGACGGGGATGGGGAGGAGCATCCGGCTGATTCTGCCACCCGACGACCCCGCCGCCGCCGCCCCTACGCGAGCCGGGGCCCCGACGTTGCTACGTTGGGGGAAGACCGGCGGTTCCCCAGGTTCCTCTAAGGCATCGGGTGGAATCCGTCGATACCTAGGGTGGACGGCGATGTCCGCCCCATTGAACATCGAACCCACAGGGAACCCGACCACTGCAGATGAACCAGCTCCGTCTTGACCCCCTCACCGGCCGATGGGTCGTGGTGAGCACCGACCGGGCCAACCGGCCCCGGGCGTTCGCTCCGATGGCCCCGGTCCAGGCGGACACCAGCCGCCCGTGCCCCTTCTGCCCGGGCAACGAGGAGTCGACGCCGCCGGCGCTGGAGACCTACGGACCCGAGGGGCGCTGGCTGGTCCGGGTGGTGCCCAACCTCTACCCGGCCTTCGAGGGGAGCGAGCCCTTCGTGGTCACCAACCGGGGGCCGGTGTTCACCCAGGCCACCGCCGGCGGGATCCACGAGGTGCTGGTCCTGTCGCCCGACCACCACGACACCTGGTCGGCCCTCAGCGACGAGCAGACCGGCGTGGTGATGACCGCCATCCGCGACCGCATCGAGGAGCACGCCAGCATCCCCGGCCTGCGCTACAGCCAGGCCATCGTCAACTCCGGGCGCGAGGCGGGGGCCTCCATCGAGCACCCGCACGGCCAGCTGCTGGGCATGTCGTTCGTGCCCCGCGAGCTGGTCGAGGAGCAGGCCGGCTTCGCCCGCTTCGCCGGACGGTGCCTGCTGTGCACCGCCGCCGACGCCGAGGAGGACGTCGGGCACCGGGTGGTCTACGCCGACGAGCGGGTGCTGGTGATCTGCCCCTTCTGGAGCGGCACCCCCTACGAGATGATGGTGATTCCGCGGGCCCACGGCCCCCACCTCCACCATTCGCCGCCCGCCGACCTCCAGGCGGTGGGACGGGCCCTGAAGTCGGTGCTGGGCGGCCTCCGCGAGGTGGTGGGCGACGTGGCCTACAACCTGGTCTTCCACTCCGCCCCGTACCGCGCCCCCGAGCCCTACCACTGGCACGTGCACGTGGTCCCCAAGATGACCACGGTGGCCGGGTTCGAGCTCGGGACCGGCGTGCTCATCAACATCATGAACCCGGAGGAGGCCTGCGAGGAGCTGGTCTCGGTCCAGGCGGTAGCCGCCGGCCGGCACTGACCCCCGGCGACCGGGGGACCCGGGCCGTCCGGAATCAGCCGAGGTAGAGCCCGGCCACCCGGTGGTAGAGCTCCGGGTCCACCGTCTTCGGCTTTCCTGCGGCGTCCGACAGCGGTATCCGCACGATGTGGCCGGCCTGGAGGGCCACCATGGTGCCGAACTCCCGGTCGTGGGCGGCCTCGAGGGCGCCGGCGCCGAACCGGGTGGCCAGCACCCGGTCGAAGGCCGAGGGCGAGCCACCCCGCTGGATGTGCCCGAGGACGGTCGCCCGGGCCTCGTACCCGGTGATCCGCTCGATCTGCTGGGCCAGGTAGGCCCCGATGCCCCCGAGCCGGCCGTGGCCGAACTGGTCGGTTCCGGTGGCCGGGGTCCGGACGTCCCGGGCGTCGTCGACCGCCTCGGGCCCGGCGGGCAGCGCGCCCTCGGCCACCACCACGGTGGAGAAGAAGTGGGGGCCCGAATGCCGGGCGCGCAGGCGGGCGCAGACCTCCTCCACCGAGAACGGCACCTCGGGGATGAGGATCTCGGCGGCGCCGCCGGCGACCCCGGCATGGACGGCGATGTGGCCGACGTTGCGACCCATCACCTCGCAGACCATGACCCGGTGGTGGGACTCGGCGGTGGTCTGGAGCCGGTCGATCGCCTCGGTGGCGATCTGCACGGCGGTGTCGAACCCGAAGGTGACCTCGGTTCCCGACAGGTCGTTGTCGATGGTCTTGGGTACCCCCACCACCGGCAGGCCCAGGCCGAACAGGCGGTCGGCGGCCCCCAGCGTGTCGTCGCCCCCGACGGCCACCACCGCGTCGAGGTCCAGCGCCCGGACGGTGGCCAGCGCTTGGTCGGGACCGTCCACGGTGGCGAACGGGTTGGTCCGCGACGAGCCGAGGATGGTGCCGCCGCGCGAGAGGATGGTCCGGCATTCGACGGGGTCGAGCGGCAGGGTGTCGTTCCGCATCACCCCGCGCCATCCGTCGAGGAAGCCGAGGCACTCGTCACCGTGCCGGACGGCACCACCGACCACCACCGCCCGGATCACCGCGTTGAGCCCGGGGCAGTCGCCGCCGCCGGTGAGGATGCCGATGCGCATACCCGCATCGTAGGACCACCCCACCGGGGTGCCGCCCGGTGGGACCCGGTGCGGCGAGGGGGCGGCACCTATGATGGCGCCGGAAGTCGTGCGGCGGTCCGGTGGAAGGCCAGGTGACGGGATCATGACCGGTGACACGGACCACCGGGCCGAACTGGCCCGCCAGCGCATGGTCGGCGGCGGTTTCGCCGTGTCCGATGAGCGGCTGGCCGTGGGACCGGTGGTGGTGGGCTACCGCGGCACCTTCCGGATCCGTTGGCTGGCGACCAAGCTCCACCTCTTCGTGGTGATCCTGACCGTCCCGACCATCGACGCCTCGACCCTGGACCGGTTCCTGACCGAGTCCGTCGGCTACGCCCGGGGGCACACCCGCTGGTGGGCCAGGTCCGTCCAGCAGGCCGTCGCCGTCGTCCCCGTGGTGGTCTGCGATGTCGCCACCGGCCCGGCGGTGGCGGTCGTCGAGCAGCTCCCCCACCGTGACGCCGGCATGATGACGCTCCCGTGGCTGATCGACACCGCCACCGGCCGCACCCACCGGTCGGTCGGCAAGGTGGTCTTCGGGGCCATCTACCGGCCGTGGCTCGATGAGCAGGTCGGCGCCCTGCTGGCCCGGGACTGAGCACCCGGGACCGATCTCCGCCGCCGTCGGGTCAGATCCGGAGGGAGAGCTTCGACGCCGAGCGCTCGAGCTCGAAGGCGGCCGCCAGCTTGCGGACGACATCGCGCACCGGCGGCACCAGGCCGCCGATCCCCGGCGTGGCCAGGTAGCCGGCCAGAAACGCCCGACGGTTCCGGACCTCCCACGCCTGGGCCAGCTCGCTCAGGCCCAGCATGCCGTTGGGGTCGCGCTCGGTGGCGGCCACGTCGGCGACGTGGTGGAACGACCAGAGCATGTCGGCCACGTCGGCCAGGGGCGAGCGGAACACCGGGCCGTCCGTCGGCACCACCCCGGCGGTGAGGACCGGCGTGCCGCCCGGTGAGAAGTCCAACACGAACCAGCCGAGGTCGGTGCGCGATACCCGGCCCAGGTGGAAGTCCCCGTGGGTCCGGATGGCCGCGCACCGGACCGACGAGGCGCGGAGGTCGTCGAGGAGGGCGGTGACGCCCTCGTCGTCGAGGAGGCCGGGCTCGACCGCCTGCACGGCCCGCTGGACGCCGTCCACCCAGGCGGCGATGTCGCCCATCTTCCGGCCGAAGGCCTGGTCGAGACCGAGGTGCATCCGGGCGGCCATGGTTCCCAGGCGCCGGGCCTCGGCCGCGAAGTCGCCGCCCGCCGCCTCGGGGGCGCCGCCCGAGGCGTAGAGGTCGCGGAGGGAGGTGAGCGCCAGGGCCCAGCCACCGGTCGAACCCGCCTCGTACTCCTGCACGATGCCCAGGACCGCGTCGTCACGGCGCCACAGGGCGAGCGGGGCGTGCAGGTGGTTGAAGCCGACGCGGTCCAGACCGAGGAAGAGCTCGAGCCCCGGGTGCGGACCGCCCTCCGGCGGCAGCTGCTGGAAGACGGTGAGGACCATCCGGTCGTCGAAGGTCAGGGACAGGGTGTCGGCGGTGACCGTCACCCGCCGGACCCGCTCGGGGTGGTCGTGCTGGCCGCCGACCGCGTCCAGCAGGAGGACGGCCAGCTCGGCGTCGGCGGTGGCGTCGAAGACCACCGCCAGGCCGTCGTCGTCCTCCAGGATCCCGAGCGGCGACTCGTCGGCGTCGTCGAGGAAGCGGGCCTCGTCCCCCGGCGCCCGGAGGCCGAGCACGGCATGGACCAGCAGGTCCGACACCTCGGCGACCACGCTGACCAGGCCCGGTCGGCCGGGCCGGACCATATCGGTACTCCGGATCACCACCGCCTCGGGCGACACCTCGAGCGCGCCACCCTCGGGATCGCCGTCGTGGTCCCAGCGTGCCTGGCGGGCGACGAAGGCGGCCACCAGCTCGCACAGCGCCGGGTGGGAGGAGTCGGCGAGCGGCACCGCCGCCGACGCCGGCCGGGGCTCCGGGACGGCCGCGCTCACAGGGTGCCGTCCAGGGGCGGGTCGGAGGAGAGCAGCAGCTCCCCGGTGAGGGTCCGCATCGGCTCCACCAGTTCGAACCACTGGAAGCCGTAGGGGGCCAGCGTCACCGGGTACGGCGACGTACCCACCACGGGGAACGGCACCCGCCCGAGGAGCTCGACCGGCTGGCGCCCCGCCCACCGGCCGAGGTAGAGCTCGGCCGGCTGCGAGAACCGGCTGAGGTTGTGGATGCAGAGCACCGGGTTGATCTCGTCGCCACCGGCCGCCCCCGGGCCGCCGGCCTGGGACGGGTCGGGGCCCGCACCCCCCAGGGTGATGCCGTGCCAGCCGTCGGCGCCTTCGACGCCGTCGGGAGCCGAGCGCACGAAGGCGAGCACCGACGGGTTGGCGCAGGGCAGCGCCTCGAAGGCGCCGGTGCCGAACACCGAGAACTGCCGACGGACGGCCAGCATGCGCTTCATCCAGTGGAGGAACGAGCTCGGATTGCGCTGCTGGGCCTCGACGTTGACCGCCGCGAACCCGTAGACGGGGTCCATCAGCGGGGGCAGGTAGAGCTGGGCGAAGTCGGCCCGGCTGAACCCACCGTTGCGGTCCGGCGTCCACTGCATGGGTGTCCGCACCGAGTCCCGGTCACCGAGGTAGAGGTTGTCGCCCATCTGGATCTCGTCCCCGTAGTAGAGGACGGGGCTCCCCGGCAGCGACAGCAGCAGGGAGTTGAGGAGCTCGGTGAGGCGACGGTCCCGGTCGAGCAGGGGCGCCAGGCGCCGGCCGATCCCCATGTGCCGCTTCATGCGCGGGTCCTTGGCGTACTCGGCGAAGAGGTAGTCGCGGTCCTCGTCCGAGACCATCTCCAGGGTGAGCTCGTCGTGGTTGCGGAGGAAGATGGCCCACTGGGCGCCGTCGGGCGACTCCGGGGTCTGGGCCAGGATCTCCGTGATCGGGTACCGTTGCTCGCGGCGGACCGCCATGAACAGCCGGGGCATCAGCGGGAAGTGGAAGCAGAGATGGCACTCGTCCCCGTCGCCGAAGTAGTCGGCCACGTCCGCCGGCCAGCCGTTGGCCTCGGCCAGCAGGATGCGCCCCGGGTAGTGCTCGTCGAGCTCCTTGCGCATGCGGCGGATGAAGGCGTGGGTCTCGGGGAGGTTCTCGCCGGGGGTGCCGTCCTTCTGGAACAGGAACGGCACGGCATCGAGGCGGAACCCGTCGAGGCCCAGGTCGAGCCAGAAGCGGACCACGTCGAGCATGGCCTCCTCGACCTCGGGATTGGCGTAGTTGAGGTCGGGCTGGTGACTGTAGAACCGGTGCCAGTAGTACTGGCCGCGCTGGGCGTCGTAGGCCCAGTTGGAGCGCTCGACGTCCACGAAGACCACCCGGGCTTCGGGCCAGCGCTGGTCGTCGTCGTTCCAGACGTACCAGTCGGCCTTGGGGTTGGTCCGGTCCTGTCGTGACTCGAGGAACCAGGGATGCTGGTCGCTGGTGTGGTTGATGACCAGGTCGGCGATGACCCGGATTCCGCGGTCGTGGGCGGACTTGAGCAGGTGCCGGAGATCGTCGACCGTGCCGTAGTCCGGGTGGACCGCGTAGTAGTCGCTGATGTCGTAGCCGCCGTCCCGGAGCGGCGAGGGGTAGAACGGCAGCAGCCACAGGCAGTCGACGCCGAGCCACTGGAGGTAGTCGAGCTTGGCGCTGAGCCCGGGGATGTCACCGGTGCCGTCGTCGTTCTGGTCGAAGAAGCCCCGGATGAGGACCTCGTAGAACACCGCCCGCTGGAACCAGCGCGGGTCCTCGCCGGGGGGCGGCAGCGGCTCACCGATCGGCGTCTGCGACACCGGCGGGTCCGGGACGTCGCCGGCCTCGGGGTGCATGCCCCCGGTCTCGAATTGGGTCACCGGCCCACGAACTCCGCGACGCCCGGCCCCGAGGCCAGGAACGACCCGACACCGATCCCGGCGTCCTCGGTGGCGAAGGCGTCCACGAACGCCTGCCGCTCGAGCGCCACGGCCCGGTCGACGGGCAGGGCCAGCCCCTCGTCGATGGCCCGCTTGGCCAGGCCCTGGGCCACCACCGCCCCGCGGGCCAGCGTCCCGGCCAGTTCCAGGGCCGACTCGAGGACGGCGTCGGGCGCCACCACCCGGTCGGCCAGGCCGATGGCCAGCGCCTCGTCGGCGCCGACCTGCCGGCCGGTGGCGATCAGCTCCTTGGCCCGGGAGGCCCCCACCAGGCGCGGGAGTCGCTGGGTACCACCGCCCCCGGGGATGATCCCGAGGAGGATCTCCGGCTGGCCGAGACGGGCGTCCTCGGCCACCACCCGGAGGTCGCAGGCCATGGCCAGCTCGCAGCCACCGCCGAGGGCGTAGCCGTTGACCGCGGCGACGACCATCCTCGGGAGGGCGGCCAGGGCCGCCCCCACCGCGCCGAAGGCATCGGATACCTCGCCGGCCCGCTCGGGGCCGGCGAACTCGCCCACCTCGGCACCGGCGGAGAAGAGCCGGCGCCCGCCCCACACCACCACGGCGCCGGGCGGGTCGGCGGCCAGTGCCCCGATCGCCGCCTCGAGCTCGGCCAGCACCGCCAGGGACAGGGCGTTGGCCCCGGGGCGGTCGATCCGCACCACGGCCACGCCGTGGCGCCGCTCCACGGTGACCCACGGCGGACCGGCATCGGAACGTCGGTCGGCGGCCACAGGGGCACGCTATCCGAACCGGCGGTGACCATCCTCCGGGTCGGCGTGGCCGGCGATGGCCCCGAGGAGCCGGTCGGCGGCCTCGTAGGGGTCGAGGTCGCCGGCGACCAGGGCGGCCGCCAACCGGTCCAGCTCGGGCGTGCCCTCCAGCGACCGCACGCGCTCCTCCACCCGGGCCACCAGGATCTGGCGGAACTCGCGTTCGAGCCGCTCGCGGCGGAGCCGGTCGAGCAGGCCGTCGGCGCGCAGGTGGTCGCGGTGCCGCCCGACGGCGTCCCACACCTCGTCCACCCCGGCGCCGGTGGTCGCCACCGTCTCGACGACCGGGGGGCGCCAGTCCCCCACCTCGTTGAGATCGAGCATCGCCTCGAGGTCGCGGTGGGTCTCCCGGGTGCCGTCCCGGTCGGCCTTGTTGATGACGAAGAGGTCGGCGATCTCCATCAGGCCGGCCTTGTTGGCCTGGATGGCGTCGCCCCAGCCGGGGTTGACCACCACCACGGTGGTGTCGGTGGCCGAGGCCACCTCCACCTCCTGCTGGCCGACCCCGACCGTCTCGATCAGCACCACCGGGAAACCGGCGGTGGAGAGGACCCGGACGGCGTCGGGGACCGCCACCGCCAGGCCACCGAGCTGACCGCGGGTGGCCATCGAGCGGATGAAGACGCCCTCCTCGAGGGCCTGGCTCTGCATCCGCACCCGGTCCCCCAGGATGGCGCCGCCGCTGAACGGCGATGAGGGGTCGATTGCCAGGACCCCGACCTGGTCGCCACCGGGCGTGGCGGCCTCCCCCCCGTCGCCCGGAAGACCGGCGCGGGCCAGGGCGATGAGCCGGTCGGTGAGGGTGGACTTGCCCGCCCCCGGGGCCCCGGTGAGGCCGACGGTGTAGGCGAGCCGCTTCGACCGGTAGGCCAGGGCGGCAACCTCCCTCGACGTCGGGCCGCCCCGCTCGATCAGGGACAGGAGGCGGGCCAGGGCGGCGTGTTCACCGGCCCCGGCGGCGGCGAACAGCTCGCTCGGGTCGTTGCGGCGGACGGTCGGCATGGGGTGCTGATCGTAGACGGCGGGCCGGGCGGTCGGTCGGTCCGGGTCAGTCCCGGGTGACCCGGGCGCCGAGGGAGGCGAGCTTGCCGGCCAGGTCCTCGTAGCCGCGGTCGACGTGGTGGGCGTCGCTGACCACCGTCTCGCCGTCGGCCACCAGGCCGGCCAGCACCAGGGCGGCCCCGGCCCGGACGTCGAGGGCGCGCACCGGGGCGCTCGACAGCCGGTCCACCCCCCGGACCACGGCATGGTGCCCCTCGGTCCGGATGTCGGCGCCCATGCGCCGGAGCTCGTCGACGTACCGGAACCGCCCGAAGAACAGGTTCTCGGTGACGATACCGACGCCCTCGGCCACGGTGAGCAGGGTGACCACCAGCGGCTTGTAGTCGGTGGCCACGCCCGGGTAGGGCAGCGTGGCCACGTCCTGGGCGGTGAGGCGGCTCGACGGGTCGCGCGCCGCCCGCAGCCCCTCGGGCTCCTGGGTGATCTCGATGCCGATGGCCGAGAGCTTCCGGACCAGCATCTCCATGTGGCCGGGTCGGCCGTCCTCCACCACCACCTCGCCGCCGGCCAGACCCGCGGCCACCAGAAAGGTGGCCACCACCAGGCGGTCGGGGATGACGGCGTGACGGGCCGGGTGGAGCTCGTCGACCCCTTCGACCTCGATGCGGGAGGTGCCCGCCCCGCTGATCCGGGCGCCCATGGCGTTGAGGAACGCCGCCAGGTCGGTGACCTCGGGCTCACGAGCGGCGTTCTCGATCACGGTGGTGCCCTTGGCCAGCACCGCCGCCATCAGGACGTTGTCGGTCCCGGTGTGGCTGGGGTACTCGAGCACCAGCGGGCAGCCGAGCAGGCGGGGCCGGCCGGCCACCGTGGACTCGACGGTCCCTTCGATGTAGCCGTGGGCCGACTCGAAGGTGGCCCCCAGGGACTCGAGGGCGTGGAGGTGCATGTCGATGGGCCGCGACCCGAAGTCGTCCCCGCCCGGCATCGACACCCGGGCCCGGCCGTGTCGGGCCAGGAGCGGTCCGAGCACCACCACCGAGGCCCGCATCTTCTCCACCAGGTGGTAAGGGGCCTCCGGGACGACGTCGGCCGGCACCGTCACCACCAGCTCGTCGGGGGTCTCCCCCCGCGCCACCCCCACGCCCATGGCCCCCAGCACCTCGCCCATGGTGTCCACGTCGGAGATGCGGGGGACGTTGGTCAGGACGTGGCGCCCCTCGGCCAGCAGGCAGGCCGCCATCAGCTTCAGCACCGAGTTCTTGGCGCCCCCGGCACGGACCGTCCCCGACAGGGGGCCGTTGGCTGACACGAGGAAACGGTCCACGCTCCCAGTATGGCGCAGGCCCGGCCCGCCACCGTCGACCCCGGGCAGGCGTCCCCACCGGGCGTTCAGCTCACGCGCGGTGTCGGGGACGTTCGCCGGCCCTCCCAGCCACTATCGTCGGGGCCCGTGATCCGTTCATCCCAAGCCCCCGACCGCAACCTGGCCATGGAACTGGTCCGGGTCACCGAGGCCGCCGCCCTGGCCGCCTCCCGGTGGATGGGACGGGGCGACAAGGAGGGGGCGGACGGGGCCGCCGTCAACGCCATGCGGATCGTCCTCTCGAGCATCGCCATGGACGGCGTGGTGGTCATCGGCGAGGGGGAGAAGGACAACGCCCCGATGCTGTTCAACGGCGAGCGCATCGGTGACGGCTCGCCGCCCAGGACCGACATCGCCGTCGACCCGATCGACGGCACCACCCCCACCGCCCTCGGCCGGGGCGGGGCCCTGGCGGTCATCGCGGTGTCCGAGCAGGGCACCATGTTCGACCCGGGCCCGTGCGTCTACATGGAGAAGCTGGCCGTGGGCCCCCGGGGTGTCGGCGTCATCGACATCACCGCCCCGGTGGAGGAGAACCTCCAGGCGCTGGCCAAGGCCAAGGCCACCTCGGTGCGCGACCTGACGGCCGTCATCCTCGACCGCCCCCGCCACGCCGACCTGATCGCCGAGGTCCGCGAGACCGGGGCCCGGATCCGGCTCATCACCGACGGCGACGTGGCCGGGGCCATCGCCACCTCGTGGCCCGACACCGGGGTGGACATCCTCTTCGGCATCGGCGGCACCCCCGAAGGGGTCATCGCGGCGGCCGCCCTCAAGTCCATGGGCGGAGAGATCCAGGGCCGGCTGTGGCCCCGGGACGACAACGAGCGGCGGGCGGCGCTGGAGGCCGGCTACGACCTCGACGCCGTCCTCACCACCGACGACCTGGTCCGAGGCGACAACTGCTTCTTCGCCGCCACCGGCATCACCGACGGCGAACTGCTGAGCGGGGTCCGCTACGACGAATTCGGGGCCAGCACCCAGTCCCTGGTGATGCGGTCCAAGTCGGGCACGGTGCGGCTGATCGACGCCCGGCACCCGCTGCACAAGCTGGGCGAGTACAGCGCCATCGAGTTCAGCTGAGGCTTCCCGGGGGGTGGGCGGACGCTCCGCGGCGCGACCGGTTGTGCCCGCCGTCCGCCCACGCCATGCTGGCCCGATGGGTCCGGCGGTGCGAACCGGCGCGGTCGTGGAGGAGTCGGCGCGAGGCCGCCCCGCCGACCCGCGGGTACGCGCGGCCGTGGCCGCCTACCAGGGTTATGTCCAGCGGAACGTGGCCCCCGCCACCCACCTCGGGCTCCCGTCGCCGTACCTGACCCTGATCTTCACCCTCGACGACCAGCCCCTCCGGATCGACCGGCACGTCGACCGGTGCCGCCCGCCCGGCTCCTACCGCTCGCTGGCCGGCGGCCTCCACACCGCCCCGGCGGTGATCAGCCACGACGGCAGCCAGGCGGGCGTCCAGCTGCAGGTGGACCCCCTGGCGTGCCGCCGGCTGTTCGGTCTGCCGGCCGGGGCCCTGGCCGGGTACGACGGGGAGGCGGCCGAGGTGCTGGGCGACCGGCTAACCGCCCGGATCCTCGACAGGCTGGACGCCGCCGACTCGTGGGCGGGGCGGTTCGCGGTCCTCGACGCCATCATCGCCGGTCGTCTCGACGCCGCCCCCGACGGCGGCCCGCCCGCTCCGGTGGTGCGGGCCTGGCGGCTGCTGGTGGAAAGCGGGGGCCGGGCCCCGATCCGGGACGTGGCCGCCGCCGTCGGCTACAGCGACCGTCGCCTGGCCACCCTGTTCCGGACCGAGATCGGACTGACCCCGAAGACCGCGGCCCGGGTGATCCGGTTCGACCGTGCCCGGCACGACCTGCAGGCCACCACCACCACCACCCCCACCGCCGCCGCCACCGCCACCGCCGCCGCCCGGGACCGTCACCCCGGCCACGGGAGCAGCCGTGCCGACGGGATCCCGGCCGGATCGCCCGGTCCGGCGGTCCGGATCGCCGACGTCGCCGCCCGCCACGGGTACGCCGACCACTCCCACCTGGTGCGCGACTTCACCGACTTCGCCGGCCTGCCACCCCGGGCATGGCTGGCCCGGGAGTTCGGAAACATCCAAGCCGACCACCCGTCCCACGGCGCAGACTGACGGCATGAGCGAGATGACCCCACCACCCCAGGTCTGGCCCACCCTCCGGGCCACCGACGCCCGGGCCCTGATCCGCTTTCTGGTCGACGTGGTCGGCTTCGAGGAGACGGTCGTCTACGGGGACGGGGAGGACGTCCACCACTGCCAGCTGTCGTGGCCGGCCGGTGGCGGCGTCATGCTCGGCTCCGTGCGGGCCGACGACGGGGACGCGTGGCCCGGCGCTCCCGGCGGTTTCAGCGCCTACGTGGTGGCCGACGACATCGACGGTCTCCACGCCCGGGTGGCGGCGGAGGGTGCCGACATCGTGGCCGCTCCACACGACACCGACTACGGCTCGCGCGACTTCGCGCTCCGGGACCCGGAGGGGAACCGCTGGTCGTTCGGTACCTACCGGGGGGAGCCCCGCCGGGCCTGAGCGGTCGCCACTACCGGGGTCCCGGCTCGCCGCACCGGCCGTCGCCGCCCGGGCGTCCCCGCCGGTCGCCGGCGGCCGATTCGCAGCCGCCGGCCGGCCGGGCGTTGAAGACGTCGGGACCGAACGGAGCCAGGCCGGTCGCACCGGCCATGCCCAGGTGGCCCCGGCCGTCCGAGCCGCCGGTGGTGATCCCGAGCAGGTCCTCGTAGCTGCGGAGCGCCGAGTAGTGGTTGTACGGGGTGGCGTTCACCGTTCCCGGCGTGATCCACCGGGCGTTGAGCAGCAGGGCGCCCACCAGGCCCCCGCCGGGCAGGGTCCCAGCGGGCGGGGCCACCCCGGGCGTGATGCCGGTGACGCCCAGCACCTGGTAGAGGGTCTTGCCGCCGTAGGAGGCGCTGGGGATGTTGAGGAGCGGGCTGTAGCCGGGGTTGGTGTTTCCGGGGCCGGGCAGCTCCCCGGCCACCGCGGAACCGTCGCCCACCGCGCCCTCGTCGGTGGTGATGGTGATCAGCATCGACCCGTCGCGGTAGGCGGGCGACCCGAGGATCAGGGGCATCCAGTGGCTGAGCCAGGCGTCGGCGCCGACCAGGCCGCCGGTCGTGGTGCCGTCGGTGTTGGTGCCGGCGCAGCTGGCGTCGTGGCCGTCGTCGCAGACGTTGGGGGTGACGAAGGAGAACGCCGGGGTGGTCGAGGCCCGGGCGAAGTCGGTGGCCAGGTGCCCCTGGAAGGTGTCCGGTCGCCCGCCGGTGCCCACCGTCACCGTGCCGAGCGGCACCACGTGGTCGGCGCAGTAGGCGGTGCCGTCGGTCACCGCGTGGAAGTAGATGAACGGGTTGTGGCGGTCGACGTACTGGTCGGCGGTGGCGGCGTGGACCTGGCTGCCGGTGGCGTTCGGCCCCTGGGCGCTGTTGGTGCCGTCGGCGGCCAGCCCGGTGACCTGGGTCGGGTGGGCGCAGTCGGTGCCGCCCAGGGGATCGGCGGTGCCCCCGTCCCGGGTGGGGACGTTGCCCATGTCCTCGGCGTACTCGCGCCAGGTGGGCCCGCGGCCGTCGCGGTCGAGGGCGGAGAGCTGGTTGCCGATGGTCTGGACCGAGGACGGGTAGACGCACCCCTGCCCGTCCACCTGCCCGGGCTCGGTGGCGGGGTTCGGATCGGGCGTGCCCGGGGCGATGTCGTTGAAGGAGCCGGCGAAGGTGGTGAGGTTGGTGATGCAGTCGCTGGAGGTCACCAGGTTGGGGGCCTGTCCCGATACCTGGGCGAGGTAGTTGTCGGCGCTCACGTGGCCGGTGGCGTGGTAGTCCGACAGCAGCTCCCCCTGGGGGACCAGCGTCCGATTGAGATAGGTGGCGACGGATCCCGGCCCGAAGGTCGAGGCGTACGACTCGTTCTCGAGGTCGATCACCACGACGTGCCGGATGGCACCGGGGGGTACCGCCGCCCGCACGGTACCCGGCCCCCGGCCGGGGTCGGCGCCGGCGCGGCCGGCGGAGAGCACGGAGACCGATGCCAGGGTGGCCAGGGCGGTCGCCACGGCCAGGCCGAGCACCAGCGCGGGCGTTCGCCGGCGGGGGCGACGGGCCGGGGAACCAAGGTGGGCGGGGCGGGGGGATGGCAGGTGGTCGCTCATGATCCGGACGGTACGACGCCCAGGTGAACGTGGGCTCACGGGTTCGTGACGCCGAGTCGAAACGACGATGAACCTTCGGGGACACCGGCCCCACCGACCGCCGCCACCGACCGGCCGGCGACCCGGCCGATACGCTGGCGGCCACCGCTCGGAGGTGGGGCGATCGAAGGTGGTGCGGCTCGGGGCCGGACGCTCCCGGGACGCCCGGCGAAGGTGGAGGTGGACGCGTGTTCGAGGAGCACCGGGAGAAGAAGGCGGCCAAGGAGCACGCCGATGCGGTGGTGGCCTGGCGGGCCCGGCGTGACGCCCAGGCGGCGCTGCTCGACACGGCCCGGACCAGCACCGGCACCGGTGCCGACTCCCTGCTATTGCAGGCGGGCGAGGCGGTGTTCGCCCAGGTCACCGAGGCCGCCCTGGTCGAGGAGCGCCGGGGTGCGGGCCACTACCAGGGGAGCTCCCAGGGCGTGTCGATCCCCGTCGCCAGCATCGGGGGCCGGTCCGTCCGCTACCGCGTGGGTGCCAACCGGGGCCACTACGTCCAGGGGACACCGGCGCCGACCGCCATCGACCACGGGACCGTCTACGTCACCAACCGGCGGGTCATCTTCCAGGGGGGCGCCCAGACCCGCGAATGCGCCTTCGCCAAGCTGATCGGCTTCGAGCATGACGACGCGTCCGGGTCGACCACCTTCTCGGTCTCGAACCGCCAGAAGCCCACCACCATCCACTACGGCCCGAAGATCGCCGCGTGGTTCGACTTCCGGCTCGACCTGGCCCTGGCCCACTTCCGAGGAACCGTCGACGAGCTCATCGCCGGGCTCCAACAGGACCTGGACGAGATCGACCGGCACCGCCCGCCGGACCTGGACCAGGTCGCGTCCGCCCCGGTGGCGCCACCCGCCCCCGTGGAAGCCGTGCCACCCGGGGACGTAGCCGCTACCTCCGCGACACCGGTCGCCATGGCGGCCACCACTGCCGGCTGGTACGCCGACCCCTGGCGACAGGCGGCCTACCGTTGGTGGAACGGCGCCCGGTGGACGGCCGACCTCCACGACGCCACACCCCCCGCCTGACCGACGGCACGGGTGGCCGCCCGTCCCGCCCCCGTCACCGGGCCGACGGCCCCCACGATTCCTCAGGCCCGACGATGCCTCGGGCGGCCGGCCGTCAGGCGGTGGCGCCGGCGACGGCGGCCTCGGTGGCCTCCAGCCGGACCTCGGCGCGGACCAGGGCCGCCCGGGCCTCGGCCAGCTCCGGATCGATCTCGTCGTCCTCACCGGCCGGGCGTCCACCGGCCGTCCCGACCAGCTCGCCCACCCTCGCCTCGGCGGCGTCGTGGGCGACCCGGGCGCGCTCCACGTCGATCTCCCCGGCGAGCTCGGCCACCGCCGCCAGGATGGTCACCCGGGTGCCGGTGGCACTGCCCTCGAGCGCCGAGGTCTCCGTCTCGCCCTCGGGGGTCACGTGCTGCTCGACCTGGACGAAGCCGCCGTGGACGGCCACCCGCTGCACCTCGCCATCGGACTCGCCGGTGCCGGCCACCCGCACCACGCCGGGCTCCACGGTGCCCACCAGGGGGGCGGAGCCGGCCAGGAAGGTGATGTCGCCCTCGCGGGTGCGGAGCACCACCTCGGTGGTGATGCCGCTGACCAGGACGCGCTCGGGCGTCACCAGCCGGATGGCGAAGAGGTCGTCGTCAGCCACGGGTCGGCCCGCTCACTCGTTCTCGAGGGCGTGGGCCTTGGCCAGCACGGACTCGGCGCCGCCGACGTTGAGGAACGCCTGCTCGGGGATCTCGTCGAGCTCGCCGTTGACCAGCGCCTCGAACGACTCGACCGTCTCCTCGACCGGGACGGTCACCCCCTTCAGGCCGGTGAAGACCTCGCCGACGTTGAACGGCTGTGACAGGAAGCGCTGGATCTTCCGGGCCCGGGTCACCGTCACCCGGTCCTCCTCGGAGAGCTCGTCGAGGCCGAGGATGGCGATGATGTCCTGGAGCTCCTTGTACCGCTGGAGCACGCCCTGGACCCGTCGGGCCACGTTGTAGTGGCGCTCCCCGACCACCTCGGGCGCGAGGATGTTCGAGGTCGACGACAGGGGGTCCACCGCCGGGTAGATGCCCAGCGAGGCGATGTCCCGTGAGAGCTCGGTGGTGGCGTCGAGGTGGGTGAAGGTGGTGAACGGCGCCGGGTCGGTGTAGTCGTCGGCGGGCACGTAGACGGCCTGCAGCGAGGTGATCGACCGGCCCCGGGTGGAGGTGATGCGCTCTTGGAGCTGGCCCATCTCGTCGGCCAGGGTGGGCTGGTAGCCCACGGCCGAGGGCATCCGGCCGAGCAGGGTGGAGACCTCGGAGCCGGCCTGGACGAACCGGAAGATGTTGTCCACGAACAGCAGCACATCCTGGTTCTTCACGTCCCGGAAGTACTCGGCCATGGTCAGGGCGGCCAGGGCCACCCGGAGGCGGACGCCCGGGGGCTCGTCCATCTGGCCGTAGACCAGGGCGGCCTTCTCGATGACGCCCGACTCCTGCATCTCGATCCAGAGGTCGGTGCCCTCACGGGTCCGCTCGCCGACCCCGGCGAACACGGACACACCACCGTGGTTGGTGGCCACCCGGTTGATCATCTCCTGGATGAGCACGGTCTTGCCGACGCCGGCGCCGCCGAACAGGCCGATCTTCCCCCCCTGCACGTAGGGCTCGAGGAGGTCGATGACCTTGATGCCGGTCTCGAACATGTTCGCCCGGGGCTCGAGGGTGTCGAAGTCGGGGGCGGAGCGGTGGATCTCCCAGTGGTCCTCCACCTCGCCGATGGAGTCGGTGTCGAGGGGTTCGCCCAGCACGTTGAAGACGTGGCCGAGGACGGCGTCGCCCACCGGCACCTGCAGGCCGTGGCCGAGGTTGCGGACCTCGGCGCCACGGGTCAGGCCGTCGGTGGCCTTGAGGCAGATGCAGCGCACCCGGCCGTCGCCGATCTGCTGGGCGACCTCGGCGACGATGGTCTCCTCGACGCCCTCCAGGGTGGCCTTCACCTCGACGGCGCCGTTGATCTCGGGCAGGGCGTGCGGCGGGAACTCGACGTCGATCACCGGACCGGCGATGGCCACCACGCGCCCGGTGGGCAGCGACTCCGTCGAGGGGGGTGTGGGCTGGGGTGCAGTGGTGGTCATGAGCGGGTGGCTCCCTTGGTGTCGTCAGGTACGGAGAGATGGTGGGACGCCGGGACGGCGCCGGCGGTGTGGCGGCAGGTCCGACGGGCGGAGTGGCGGGCGGGGGGCACGGCTCAGACCCTGGCCTCGATGACGATGCCGCCCTCGTCGTCGTCGACGCCGGCCCGCAGGGCCTCGGCCCCACCCACGATCTCCATGATCTCGGTGGTGATGGTGTCCTGGCGGGCCCGGTTCATGATCCTCGAGTACTTCTTGATCAGCTCGCCGGCGTTGTCGGTGGCGGCGGCCATGGCCCGCTGCCGCGAGGTCAGCTCCGAGGCCGAGGCCTCCAGCAGGGCCCCGAAGATCTCCGTCTCGGCGGCACGCGGCCCGAGGGTCTGGAGCAGCACGGCGGCGTCGGGCTCGAACTCGGTGTAGCCGAGCTTGTCGGGCGCCTCGGTGGCGACGTCGCGCTCGGCCCGCTCGAGGTCCTTGTCCTCACGGTCGGGCTGGCGCGGGTCGATCAGCGGCAGCAGCTGGCGCTCCTCGACCTTCTGGCTCCCCGCCGACAGGAAGCGGGTCGAGACGATCATCACCTGGTCGACCTCGCCGAGGACGAACGGGGTGAGCACGGCGGCGGCCACGGCCTGGGCGTCGGCGAAGGTCGGCCGCTCGCTCATGCCGGTGAAGGACCGCTCGACGGCCTGGCCCCGGAACCGGAAGTATCCCTGGGCCTTCTTCCCCACCGTGAACAGGCGGGCGTCCGCCCCCTCGGCGGCGTAGCGGGCCAGGAGGCGCTCGGTGGCCCGGAAGACCATGGTGTTGTAGCCACCGCACAGTCCCCGGTCGGCCACCACGCAGAGGACGGCGACCTTCTCGACGTGCTCGGGGGTGCCGAGCAGGCGCCCGGCGGCATTCGGGTCGCCCAGCGCCGTCTCCAGCACGATGCGGGCCATCCCGCGCTGGTAGGGACGGGCGGCGGCGATCCGTCCCTGGGCGCGGACGATCTGCGAGGCGGCGATGAGCTCCATCGCCTTGGTGATCTTCTTCGTCGACTGGATGCTCTTGATCCGTCGACGGAGGATGCGCTCCTGACCACCGGCCACCGGTCAGTCGCCCCCCGCCACGTCGAACGAGTCGGTGAAGGTGCGCAGCGCGTCGGCCAGCGCGTCGCCCTCGGGGAGCTTCCCCGAGGTCCGGATGCCGTCGAGGAGGTCGGCGTGGTTGGCGCGGAAGAAGGCCCGCAGCTCCGACTCGTACCGCTGGACCTCGGGGACCGGCACGCTGTCGACGTACCCCTCGGAGCCGGCGAAGATCACCAGCACCTGCTCCTCCACCGGCACCGGCTGGTTGAGGCCCTGCTTGAGCAGCTCGGTGAGGCGGTAGCCCCGGTCGAGCTGGGCCTGGGAGACCTTGTCGAGCTCCGAACCGAAGGTGGCGAACGCCTCGAGCTCCCGGAATTGGGCGAGGTCGAGCTTCAGGGTGCCGGCCACCGACTTCATGGCCTTGATCTGGGCGGCGCTCCCCACCCGGCTGACCGAGATGCCCACGTTGATGGCGGGCCGCACACCGGCGTAGAAGAGCTCGCTCTCCAGAAAGACCTGACCGTCGGTGATGGAGATCACGTTGGTCGGGATGTAGGCAGAGACGTCGCCGGCCTTGGTCTCGATGATCGGCAGGGCGGTGAAGGAGCCCCCGCCGGCCTCGTCGGAGAGCTTGGCCGAGCGCTCCAGCAGGCGGCTGTGGAGGTAGAACACGTCGCCGGGGTAGGCCTCGCGGCCCGGCGGGCGGCGGAGGAGCAGCGACATCTGGCGGTAGGCCTCGGCCTGCTTGGACAGGTCGTCGTAGACGATGAGGGCGTGCTCGCCGTTCTCCATCCAGTGCTGTCCCATGGCGCAGCCGGCGTAGGGGGCCAGGTACTTGAACGGTGCCGGGTCGGCCGCACCGGCCAGCACCACCACGGTGTACTCGAGGGCGCCGTAGCGCTCGAAGGTGGCCACGGTCTGGGCCACCGACGACTCCTTCTGGCCGATGGCGACGTAGATGCACTTCACCCCCAGCCCCTTCTGGTTGAGGATGGTGTCGACGGCCACGGTCGTCTTGCCCGTCTTGCGGTCGCCGATGATGAGCTCGCGCTGGCCCCGGCCGATGGGGGTCATGGCGTCGATGGCCTTGATGCCGGTCTGCAGCGGCTCGCTGACCGGCTGGCGCTTCACGATGCCGGGCGCCTGGACCTCGAGGCGGCGGGTCTGGTCGGTGGCCACCGGGCCCTTGCCGTCGACCGGCTCGCCCAGGGCGTTCACCACCCGGCCGAGGAGGGCGTCGCCCACCCGGACCGAGAGGATGCGTCCGGTGGCCTTGACCAGCTGCTCCTCCTCCAGGCCGGTGTCGTCGCCCAGGATCACCGCACCGATGGTCTCCTCGTCGAGGTTGAGGGCCAGCCCCTCGGTGCCGTCCTCGAACTCGAGGATCTCGTTGACGGCGGCGCCGGGCAGCCCGGTGATCCGGGCGATGCCGTCGCCGACCTCGACGATGCGGCCGACCTGCTCGGTCCCCACCTCGGGGGTGTAGTCGTCGACGTACCGCTTGAGGGCGGCGGTGATCTCGTCGGCATTGATGGTCAACTCAGCCATCGGTGGTGTCCCTTCCTTCGAACGATCCAGAAACGCGGTAGGCCTCCTCGGAGGCGAGAAGATGCTCGCGGAGCTCGTCGAGGCGGTGCCGGGTGCTGCCGTCGATGAGCAGGTCGCCGATCTGGACCACCACCCCGCCGAGGAGGTGGGGGTCGAGGGTGACCCGGAGGTCGACCGGGTGACCGGTGAGGTGCTCGAGCGCCAGGCCCAGCGTGTGGCGCTGGTCGTCCCCGACCTGGGCGGCGGCGCTCACGCGCGCCACCCGCCAGCCGCGGGTGCGGGCGGCGTCCTCCACCAGGGCGTCGAGGGTGGCGACGATGTCGCGGGCCCGGCCGCCGCGCACCGCGTAGGCGGTGACCCGGACGGTGGCCGGCAGCACCTTGTCGCCCAGGAGGTCGGCGATCACCTGCTGGCGGATGCGGATCGGCAGGTCGCGGTCGCCCAGGGCGCCGCGGAGGGCCCGGTTCGACTCGACGGTGCGGGCGAATCGGAACAGCTGGTCCTCGACCTCTTCGAGCTGCTCGACCGTCAGGAACTCGAAGACGGCGGCGGCGTAGCCCAGGACCCGGTTCCGGGAGCCCAGGCGCCCCAGCAGCTCGTCGTGGTCGGTCTCGTCGACCGCCTCGGTCCCGCGGCCGGCCACCGCCCCCAGGCGCGAGGCCAGCACGTGGAGGGTGGCGACCAGGTCGGACGGCGACTCCACGGTCACCGCCTGGTGGACCAGGTTGCGGACCTCGGTGCGCACCCGGTCGCCCAGCAGGTGGTCGAGGACGGCGCGCCGGGCGGTGGCCGGCACCGAGCCGTCGACCAGGGCGAGCATCAGGTCGTTGGACCCCTCGACCAGGTCCACCACGGCGCGCAGCTCCCCGGCGGCCGCGGCCAACGAGTCGCTGTCGGCCAGCGACTCCTCCATCGCGACCAGATAGCCCTGGAGGGCAGGGTTCACCGGGCGCCCCCGGTGGCACCGGCCGACGCCCCGGTAGCTGTCTCGGCCCGGACGGCGGCGATGGCCTCGTCGATCAGGTCCTGGTGGTCCTTGGACTGGATCTCGCGGCCGATCACCCGCTCGGCGGCCGACAGCACGATCTCCCCGACCTTGGCCGTCACCTCCTCGACGGCGGCCTGGCGGGCGATGACCACCTCGGCGTCGGCCGCCTGGACGATGCGGTCGTACTCGGCCTGGGCCTGGGCCTGCTTGGAGGTGACGATCTGGTCGGCGGTGGTGTTGGCCAGCGCCACGATCTCGCGGGCCTGCTGGCGGGCCTCGTCGAGGGCGGCCCGGCGCTCGGCGTCGGCGTCCTCGGCATCGGCCTTGGCCTGGTCGGCCGCCGCCAGCTCCGCCCGGATCTGCTCCTGACGCTCGGTGAGCGCCTTGTTCAGCGGGGGCAGCACGTACCTGGCGATCACGCCCAACACGATGATGAACGCGATGAGCACGACGATGAACGTCCCGTTGGGGACCAGGAAGTTGCTACTCGCTTCGATGGGCATTGCCGTCATCCTTGGGTTGTCGATCGGTGGGGACGGCCGGCGCCGGACGGGGAGGCTCCGGGTGCGGAGCGGTCACCGGCCGGTCATCCGGCCGCTCGGGCTATTTGCCGAGCGAGAAGATGAACAGGGCGGTGAAGGCCAGGTTGATGAAGTAGGCGGCCTCGCAGAGACCCACCGTCAGGAACATGATGGTGGTCAGGCGTCCCTGGGCCTCGGGCTGCCGGGCGACGCCGCCGATGGTGGCGTTGCCGGCCAGGCCGTCGCCGATGGCTGCGCCGATGGCACCGCCACCCAGGGCCAGGCCACCGCCGACCATGGCGCCGGCGATCTTCACTGCACTCGCCATGGATGGGTCTGCTGCCATTACTGGTTCTCCTTTGTGGGATTGCTGATGAGGTCGGTCGATGCGGTCGTGGGTCGGGTCGACAGCGGCCTAGTGGGCACTGTCGGGCGCCATGGCCGTTTCGAAGTAGACGATGACGAGGAGGGCGAAGATGAACGCCTGGATGGCGCCGATGGCCATGTCGAAGAGCTTCCAGATCACCGTCAGGGGCACGGTGAGGAGGCCCCCCAGGGGGATCGGGCCCAACTTCCAGACGACCAGGGCGGCCAGCAGCGACAGCATCAGGCCGCCGGCCAGCAGGTTGCCGAAGAGCCGGAGGGTCAGGGTGAGGGGTCTTACCAGCTCGTCGATCACGTTCATGAAGGCGTTGACCGGATAGAGGGCCTTCGGCTCGAACGGGCGGGTGACGTAGTGCTTGACGTAGCCGCCGACCCCGCGGTTCCGAATGGCGGCCTGGTGCACCAGCGCGATGGCGTACAGGGCCATGGCCAGGGGGAGGTTGATGTCGCTGGTCGGGGCCGGGAGCACCTCGTAGCGGGCCCCGATGCCGATGACCTCGAACAGGTTGCAGGTGAAGATGAAGATGAACAGCGTCAGGGCCAGCGGCACCACCTTGGCCCCCCGGGGTCCGATGGATTCGTCGACCTGTCGCTGCACGGCCTCCACCAGCATCTCCCAGCAGAGCTGGAACTTGCCGGGCACGCCCGAGGTGGCCTTCCGGACCATGAGGAAGCCCAGGAGGACCACCAGCATCCCGGCGATGACCGTCGCCCAGACCGTGTCGATGTCGATGGTCAGCGGGCCGACCTGCACGGTCGGGTGCTCCCCCACCGAGATGGTCGAGGCGATCAGGGGTGCGCCCACCAGATGGATCCCGGGCAGCATGGGCTCAGGCACCTCCGGTGGTGTCGTCGGGGGCCTCGATGCCGAGGGGGTGCGACCGGTACTCGGTGTGCTCCTCGACGACGTTGGCGTTGATGGTGTCGTCCACCGAGGTCATCGGGCCGGCGTGGGACATCGACCGGGCCACGTTGACCAGGAGCAGGACCTGGAAGACGGCCAGCCCGATCAGGATGCCGAGGCCGAGGCGGTGGGAGACCAGCAGCAGGCCGAGGGTGACCACGGTGATGATCCCCAGCCGGCCCAGGGTGTTCAGCGCCAGGGGTCGCTTCTTGTCCACCACGTCGCTGGCGGCGGCCCGCGCCACCGAGTTGCCGGTCATCCGGAAGTTGAAGACGCCGAGGGCGACGCCGATGCAGGCGCCGACACCCACCAGGGCGACGCCGAAGGAGACGCAGCCCACCAGGAGGGCGATCCCGACCATCAGGGCGGCGGAGACCGTCCGGCGCGACACGTCGTGGATGTTGGGCAGCGTGAAGTGTGCGAACACCGGGGCTACCTCCACTCGCCGGTCGTGGGCGTGGGCGTGGGCGAGGTCCGAACCGGACCTAGAGGTTCCGCCGCACCTTCGAGACCGTGTAGAGGATGCCGGCCACCACCCCGAAGCCGAGTCCGATCAGGGTGCACACGGGGCTGGTCCCCGCCCCGGCGTCGATCACCAGACCGATGCCCGCACCCACCGCCAGACAGAGGGCGCTGCCCAGCCCGAGGGTCAGGAACTCCATGGCCACCGAGGCCCCGCCCGGCGGGTGCGGCGGCGGTTCCGGATCCGGTCCGGAGAGAGGGGTGTCTTCCGTCATGGCAGGGACGGGTCGCGTCAGTCGATGTGGAGAGGAGGTACGTCACGGAAGTGTCCCGGATTCACCGGGGAAGTGGTTCGCACCGGCCGGTCTGGCCCTGCGTGCGTGGGGTGGCCCCGGTGGAGGCGAGTGCCCTGCAAATCACAGGCGACATCATCGCACCTGACGGCGGTCCCGGCAAAACGTCGGGAACGCTCGGTTCACCGTTCCCCGGATGCCCCCGGGAGGCCGGCCGGGGCGACAGCCGGGAAGCCGTCCCGGTCCTGGTCAACGGGACTGTCGCCCTCGGTGATCCCGGCGCCCCCGACGCCGCCGGGGTCCTCCGGGGCACCGCCGCCCACGCCGGGGTCCTCCGGGGGGAGCGGCTCCTCGTCGGCCTCCATCACCGATCGCCGACGAAGGCCGGGGTGGAACAGGGTGAACAAGACCACACCGAGGGCCAGGACCCCGAAGGGGATCACGGCGTTGACGCTCGAGATGTAGAGCGGAAAGAGCACGAACCCGGACAGCAGGGCGGTCCAGGCCCAGAGGATCAGGACGCTCCGCCGGTGGCCGTGACCGAGGCGGAGCAGCCGGTGGTGGAGGTGGTTCTTGTCGGGGGTGGAGAACCCGGTGCGGTTGGCGGTGCGCCGGATGAAGGCGAAGGCCATGTCGAAGAGCGGCACGCCGAGGATGAAGAACGGGATGAAGAGCGGGGCGAAGAAGAAGTAGGTCTCGCCGCTCTGGGCGGCGGTACCGGTCTGGACCGTCCCCGCCGCCCGGCCACCGATGAGCATGGTCGAGGCGGCCATCAGCAACCCGAGCAGCAGTGCACCGGCATCGCCCATGAAGATCCTCGCCGGGTGGAAATTGTGGGGGAGGAAGCCCAGGCAGAGACCGCAGGTCACCACCGCCACCAGCGGCCCGATGTTGTCGGTGGTGAGGTTCCCCAGGTGCTGGAGGTGCAGCCCGTAGACGGCGAGAGCCCCCGAGGCGATGGCCACCACCCCGGCGGCCAGCCCGTCCAGCCCGTCGATGAGGTTGACGGCGTTGGTGATGGCGATCACCCAGATGGCGGTGAGCAGCGGGGTGTAGTCGGCGCCGGGGACCACGAAACCGGCCAGGGGGACCTTGAACTGGATCAGGGTGACGCCGAGGAAGTACAGGATCATGGCCGCCAGGACCTGGCCGGCCATCTTGGCCGGGGCCGACATGTCCCGGAGGTCGTCGATCACCCCGACCACGAAGATGGCCGCCGCCCCGAGGACGAGCCCCAGGGGCTGGGAGGATCCCTGGAACAGGGCGCTGAGCGCCGGTACCGACGCCGCCACCGCCACCGCCAGCAGCAGGGCCACGAACATGGCCACGCCGCCGGCCTGCGGGGTCACCCGCTGGTGGACCTTGCGCTCGTCGGGCTGGGCCACGTACCCGATGCGCTCGGCGAGCCGCCGGACCGGGAAGGTCAGCACCCAGGTCGACACCGCCGCCACCACGAAGATGACGGCATACCAGTTCAGCGGGACGCCGGCGGTCACGCGCCTCCCGGCGCCCGCCCCGTCACGCCCCGTCCAGGGTCGGGTACGGGGGGAAGCCGGCGCACAGCTCCCGGACCTCGGTGCGCACCGACGCCAGCGCAGCCTCGTCGTCGCGGCTCCGGAGCGTCCGTCCGATGAGCGCCCCGATCCGGCGCATCTCCGCCTCGCCCATGCCGGCGGTGGTCTGGGCGGCGGATCCGAGGCGGAGCCCGGAGGTCACGAACGGCGAGCGGGGGTCGTCCGGGATGGTGTTGCGGTTGCAGGTGATGCCGGCCCGGTCGAGGGTCTCCTGGGCGACCTTTCCGGTGAGCTCGGCGTCGAAGGTGCCGAGGTCGAGCAGCACCTGGTGGTTCTCGGTGCCGCCGGAGACGAGCCGGAACCCCTCGTCGGCCAGCGAGGCCCCGAGGGCGGCGGCGTTGACCACCACCTGGGCGGCGTAGGCCCGGAACGAGGGCCGGGCGGCCTCGGCGAAGGCCACCGCCTTGGCGGCGATCACGTGCTCGAGCGGTCCGCCCTGGAGGCCGGGGAAGACCGCGCTGTCGACGGCCTTGGCGTGCTCGGCGTTGCACAGGATGGCGCCGCCCCGCGGCCCACGGAGCGTCTTGTGGGTGGTGAAGGTGACCACGTCGGCCACGCCCACCGGGGAGGGGTGGGCGCCGCCGGCGATCAGACCGGCCGGGTGGGCGGCGTCGAACAGGAACCGGGCGCCCACCGAGTCGGCGATCTCGCGGAACGGCAGTGGGTCGATGATGCGGGAGTAGGCGGTGGACCCGGCCACGATGAGCTTGGGGCGCTCCCGGCGGGCCACGTCGGCCACCTGGTCGAAGTCGATGGTCTCCCCCGGCTTCTCCGGATCGCCGGTGGCGGGCGAGACGCCGTAGGAGACGAACCGCCAGACCTTGGAGGTGATGCTGGCCGGCGACCCGTGGGTCAGGTGCCCACCGTGATCGAGGCGCATGGCCAAGATGGTGTCACCGGGCTCGAGGAGCGCCTGGTAGACGGCAAGGTTGGCGTTGGCTCCGGCATGGGGCTGCACGTTGGCGTGGTCGGCGCCGAAGAGGGCGGTCGCCCGCTGGCGGGCGAGGTCCTCGACCTCGTCGATCACCTGGTTGCCGCCGTAGTACCGGCGGCCCGGGTACCCCTCGGCGTACTTGTTGGTCAGGATCGACCCCGAGGCGGCGAGCACCGCCGGGGAGGTGAAGTTCTCCGAGGCGATCAGCTGCAGCGTGGTCGACTGGCGCACGGCCTCCTCGCCGAGCAGCCGGAGCACCTCGGGGTCCTCGGTCAGCCAGGCGTCGAAGGGGGATGCGGCCGATGGGCTGGTCATGGCGTCGGGAGCTGCCTTTCGTGGTCGTGGGGGGTGGGGGCGGGGGTCGCCCCGACGGATTCGAACCGGGCGATCTCGTCGAGGCGCCGCTGGTGTCGGCCGCCCTCGTACTCGGTGGAGAAGAAGGTGTCGACGGCGTCGAGGGCGACCGACGTGCCGGTGGTCCGGCCGCCGAGGCACACCACGTTGGCGTCGTTGTGCCGGCGGGCCAGCCCGGCCGTGGTCACATCATGCACCAGGGCGGCCCGGACCCCCGCCACCTTGTTGGCGGCGATGCCGATGCCGATGCCGGTGCCGCAGACGCACACACCCCGGTCCACCTCCCCGGTCGCCACCGCCCGCCCCACCGCCAGCCCGAAGTCCGGGTAGTCCACGGAGACGTCGGGCGAGTCGGTCCCCAGGTCGACCACCTCGTGGCCGGCGTCGGCCAGGTGTCCGGCCACCGCCGCCTTGAGCTCGAAGCCGGCGTGGTCCGATCCCACGGCGATACGCATAGGACGAGTGTAGTGACGCCGGATCGAGGTGGTCGTGCCCACGGTACGCTGTCGCGTCCCATGGTCATCGACCCCCGCACGCCGGTCCTCGTCGGCTCCGGGCAGGTCACCAACCGGCCGTCCCCCGAGGGCGCCGACCCCTCGCGCCGGGCGGAGCCCGTGGACCTGATGGTGCAGGCCGTGCAGGCGGCGGCCGACGACACCACCGGGGTCGAGTGCAGCATCGCCGGGCGTCGACTCCTCGAGCGGACCGACTCGCTCCGGGTGCTCAAGCCGCTGAGCTGGGAGTACACCGACCCCGGCCGCCTGGTGGCCGGGGCGCTCGGGATCGAACCCCCCGAGTCGGTGCTGGCCACCACCGGGGGAAACAACGCCCAGCGCCTGGTCAACCGCACCGCCCTCGCCATCGGCCGGGGTGAGCTCGACGTGGCGGTGGTGGTGGGGGCCGACTGCGTGTACTCGGTCACCGCCGCCCGCCGGCACCCCGACCGCCCCGTGCTGCCGTGGACCGCCCAGGGTCCCGACGTGGCCGCACCGACGGCGTTCGGGAACCCCCAGCGGGGCACCACCGTCGCCGAGGAGGAGCGGGGCCTCGACCTCCCGATCCACGTCTACCCGTTGTTCGAGAACGCCCTGCGGGCCCGGGCCGGCCGGGGCCTCGAGGAGCACCGACGGCACATCGCGGGACTGTGGAGCCGGTGCTCCGAGGTGGCGGCGTTCAACCCGTACGCCTGGATCCGCCACCCCAGGTCCACCGAGGAGATCGCCTCCCCCGGCGAGGGAAACCGCATGGTCGCCTACCCCTACACCAAGCTCCTCACCGCCAACATGCAGGTCGACCAGGGTGCGGCCCTCCTCCTCTGCTCGGCGGCGGCCGCCGAGGCCGCCGGGGTCCCCCGGGACCGGTGGGTGTTCCCGCTGGCCGGTGCCGACGCCGACGACCACTGGTATCTCTCCCACCGGGCGGACTTCCACTCCTCGCCGGGCCTCCGCCTGGCCGCCTCGTCGGCCATGGCGCTGGCCGGCACCGACGCCGACCGCATCGCCCACCTCGACCTCTACTCGTGCTTCCCGTCGGCCGTCCAGATCGCCGCCGCGGAGATCGGCGTGGCGGTGGACGATCCGTCCCGCCCGCTGACGGTCACCGGTGGGCTCACCTTCGCCGGCGGCCCGGGCAACAACTACGGCACCCATGCCATCGCCACGATGACGTCCACCCTCCGCGCCGATCCGGGGGCGGTGGGGCTGGTGTCGGGGCTGGGCTGGTACCTGACCGAGCACAGCATCGGCCTCTACGGCACCCGGCCGCCGGGTGGTCCCGGGCGGTCGGTCGGGGCCGGGTCGGCCTCCGACGGGCTCCCGGAGCGCACCGAGGTGGCCGAGGCCGCCGGGTTCCGCTGGGCCGACCCCCAGGCCGCCGTCGGGTCGCTCCCCCAGTGCGCCTCGGACGCCGGGGCCGTCGGCGAGGTCACCGTCGAGACCTACTCGGTCGGCTACGAGCGCGACGGGGTGCCGTCGCGGGCCGTGGTGGCCTGCCGGACGCCCGATGGTCGGCGGGCGTGGGCCGGCGTCACCGACCCCGCCCACCTCGAGCTGCTGGTCACCGAGGAGTGCTGCGGCCGCCTCGGGACCCTCCGTCCCGACGGCGGCCTCGACCTCACCTGACCCCGGTGCCCCGCGCGGGGCCGAGCGGTCCGGCGCGGCCGAGCGGTCCGGCCCCCGTCCCGCGGTCAGGCCGGGGTGGGCTCGGGTGAGGGCGTTCCCGGCGTCCTCGGGTGGCGGTACCGCCGCTTGAAGGCAAGGTAGGCGAAGGGGCCGGTCATCAACGGCAGCCAGTAGGAGGCGAGCCGGTAGGCGAGGGTGGCGAGGACCGCCTCACCGGCGCTGAGACCGGCCAGCACCAGGAACCCCGACAGGCTGGCCTCCACGATCCCCAGCCCACCCGGGGTGATGGGGACCAGGCCGATCACCCCGGCCACCGCATAGGCCAGCAGCACCAGGGACGGACGGGCGTCGGAGCCGACCGCCTTCACCGCCCCGAGCAGGCAGAGGAAGTCGAGTCCGAGCCGGCCGGCGGAGAGGAGCGTGGCCTGCCACCACTGCTTGCCCAGCACCGTCCGGATCAGGTCGCGCTGCTCGATGAGCCGCGGGGCCAGGCCGGTCATCGGCTCGCGCTTGCGGAACAGCCGGTTCCGGACCGCCTGGACGGCGTGTCCGAGGATCCGCAGCGGCGCGTCGGTGGCGGTCACCACCGCACCGAACCCGGCGAAGAGCACGAAGGCGACCGCCCCGACGATGGCCGCCACGTAGAGGCCGGAGCTGACCGGGGCACCGAACAGGACGACGGGGAGCACCAGTACCGGAAGGGCCAGCAGGCCGGCGATGCCCAGCAGCGAGAAGGCGGTGAGGCCGCCGACCGCCTCGGTGGGGTCCATGCCGCTGGCGGCCAGCATCCGGAACTGCACGGCGGCGCCGGCGGCGGCGCCCCCGGGGACGATGAGGCTGATGGCGTTCCCGGCCAGCTGGGCGGTGACCACCGGGAACCATGCTCTGGTTCGCAGGGCGATCCGCTGGAGGGCGAAGGTGCAAGCGAAGTGGCCGATCTCCGCAAGGAGGGCGACACCCAGCCAGATCGGGTTGAGGGTGGCCAGGCGGGGCCACGAGTGGAAGACGTCCACCACGCTCGGCAGCACCAGGTAGAAGGCGATGCCGGCCAGGGTGACCACCACGGCCCGCTTGGCCACCGACTTCCAGGGGAACGGGGTGGACTGCTGCTCCTCGAACTGGGCCTCGAAGGAGCGGCGGGGCTTGTCGTCCCCGGTACCGGTGGTGGTCATCGCAGAGCTATCCAACCACCCCGACCGGGCTGTTGCGCAAGCCGGGGCCCGGACGACGGCAGGCCGCCCCCGGGGTGGTCCCCGGGAGGCGGCCTGCGTCTCCGACGTGCACGGTACCCGTCCGGCCTGCGCCCACCGGGGTACCCGGCTCGGTCAGCTCAGGATCTTGGCCTTCTGGGCCTCGAACTCGGCATCGGTGAGCACGCCCTGGCTCTTGAGGTCGGCCAGCTTGGCGAGCTGGTCGGCGCTGCTGGCGCCCCCCCCGGCCCCGGCGGTCTGGCGGACGTAGTCGTCGAACGCCTTCTGCTGGTTCTCGACCGCCTTGACCTGGCGCTCGTGCATCGAGGAGCCACGGGCGATCAGGTAGATGAAGACACCCAGGAACGGGAAGATGATGACGCCGATCACCCAGAGGGCCTTGGCGAAGCCGCCCATGTCGTGGCTGCGGAAGATGTCACCGAAGACCATGATGAGGAGCCAGATCCAGATGAAGAACAGGAAGAACTCCAACATGATCCAGAAGAAGTCGAGCAGCGGGTAGGAAGACGAAAACATGGAGATCCCCTCGTAGGTTCATTCGGTTCGGCGCCCGGACGGTCGGCCGGGACGTGCCGCGCCTGCCAGCGTGGCGGATCAGAGCATAGGCCGCTCCCGCCCGGGGGCGCCGGGATGGTCGCGGTTCCGGGATGTCCGACGGGCGACCGCCGGCCCGGGCGCCCTACAGGTGGTTGAACCCGCCCGCCTCGTCGGAGCTCATGGCCACCGACACCGGGTGCTTCTCGAAGTGGGCCACCGAGGCGGCGAAGTCGGTCAGGAGGATCGAGGCCAGATCGCGGTCGAGGCCCTGGCGCACCAGGATGCGCTGGACGGTCACGTCGGAGACCGACCCGGTCAGCGGATAGGCCGGTACCTGCCAGCCCCGCACCCGGAGCCGGTCGGCGAGGTCGTAGAGCGTGAAGCCGGGGTCCTCCCCCTCCTTCAGTCGCCACGTCACCGCCGGGATCCCGGTCGACGGGGTGCTCTCGTTGAGCAGTTCGAAGGGGCCGAGCTTCAGGATCCCCTTGGCCAGATAGGCGCCGGTGTCGTAGCAGGCCTGGTGGATTCGGGTGTAGCCCTCCTTCCCCAGGCGGATGAAGTCGTAGTACTGGGCGATGATCTGACCGGCCGGGCGCGAGAAGTTGATCTGGAAGTCGGGCATGTCGCCGCCCAGGTAGGACACGTGGAAGATCAGCCCCTCCGGCAGCTCCGCCTTGTCGCGCCAGATCACCCAGCCCACTCCCAGCGGGGCAAGCCCGAACTTGTGGCCCGACGTGCTGATCGACTTGACCCTCGGGATCCGGAAATCGAACTCGACATCGGGGGCCACGAACGGGGCGAGGAAGGCGCCGCTGGCCCCGTCGACGTGCATGTCGACGTCCAGGCCCTTCTCGTCCTGGAGGTCGTCGAGGGCCTTCGCCAGGGCCGCCACCGGCTCGTACTCGCCGGTGTAGGTGACACCGAAGGTCGGCATCACCAGGATGGTATTCTCGTCGACCCGCTCGAGCATCTGCTCGACGTCCATGCAGTACCTTCCGGGCGACATCGGGATCTCGCGCATCTCGACGTCCCAGTACCGGGCGAACTTGTGCCAGACCACCTGGACCGGCCCGCACACCATGTTGGGCTTGTCGGTGGGAAGCCCGGCCGCCTCGCGCTTGGCCCGCCAGCGCCACTTGGCGGCCAGCCCGGCCAGCATGCACGCCTCCGAGGACCCGATGGCCGAGGCGCCGATGGTGTTGGCGGCGTCGGGGGCGTTCCACAGGTCGGCCAGCATGTGGACGCACCGGCGCTCGATCTCGGCCGACTGCGGGTACTCGTCCTTGTCCATGAGGTTCTTGTTCATGGCGATGTCCATCAACCGGTGGACCTGGGGCTCCTCCCAGGTCTGGCAGAAGGTGGCCAGGTTCTGGCGCGAGTTGCCGTCGAGGAGCAGCTCGTCCTCGATGGCCTCGGCGGCGATCTCCGGGACGGTCTCGCTGGTCGGGAACCGGTACTTGGGCAGGGCGGTCCGCAGCGACTTGGAGGCGAAGAGGGAGTCGTTGATCTGCGATCGGATGGTGTTGCGCTCGTGCAGCGGCATGCTGTCCTCCCGTCGACGGGCGGCGGTCGCCGCCTCCGTTGGTTGCCGGCTTCCGGTCACCGGTCGCCACGCCGCCGTCCGAGGCCGACGCGACGGTCACGACCCTACGGCACCCTCCGGACCGCTGTCGGGCACCGTGGCGGTCGAGGCCGGGACACCCGGCAGGCCATGGCGATCACCTGGCCGGCTGTCTACGCTGGGGGTTGCGACGCCGCGTCCCGCCGGGGCGCCATCCGGTCGGGCAGGATCCGGCAGATCGGGCGGGGAGCGATGAGCGGAGGGCGGCCGGCGCACGCCGGAGGGGGCGACCGTGTCGGGTGAGGTGCTGCTCCTCGGGTTGATCGTGACCATCGAGCCGTTGCCGATCATCGGCTTCATCCTGGTGCTCAGCACCCCGGGGGGCGCCCGGAAGGGACTCGGCTACCTCCTCGGTTGGCTGGTCAGCCTGGTGGCCATTCTGGTGGCCACCGTCGATCTGGCCGGCGACCCGTCGTCCTCCTCGACCTCGACGACGGGCACCGCCACGTCGGTCGCCTTTCTCCTGGTCGGGCTCCTGCTGGTCCTCGGGGGCATCCGGCACCACCACCACCCCCGGCTCGGACCGACCCGGCAGCCCGGGTGGATGCGGAGGGTCGACGACATCGGCTTCTGGGGCGCCGCCCTGCTGGGCGTGCTGCTGCAGCCGTGGGGCCTGGTGGCTGCCGGAGGGGTCAAGATCTCCCAGGCGCACATCGGCGGCGCCACCAAGCTCGTCGACTACGTCGTGTTCGGCGTGGTGTGCACCGGCTCGATCCTGGTGATGGAGGGTCTGGCCCTCCGCTCCCCGGAACGGGCGCAACGACAGCTCGGGAACGTGCGGACCTGGCTCGACCGCCACCGGAACGGCACCATCACCTGGCTGCTGATCGTCGTCGGCGCCTGGCTGGTGTTCCAGGGCGCCTTCGGCCTGGTCACCGGCTGACCGGCGGGTCAGCCGCTGAAGTACCCCTGCACGGCGGCGGCCACGATCGCCGCACCCCGCACGTCGCCCATCAGGCCGCTGTCCATCCGGTTCATCATGTAGGCCACGGTGAGGCCGGTGTCCTGGTCCATGACGATGATCGACCCGCCGTAGCCGCCCCAGTAGCAGGCCTGCGGCCCGAGCGGCACCAGCTCGTTGCCGAGCCCGTACCCCATCCCGAAACGGGTCGGCTGGCCCAGCACCAGGTCCTTGCCGTCGGCCTGCTCCTCGAAGATCGGGCGGCAGCCCTCCTCGGAGAGGAGCCGGGTCCCTCGGGCCTCGCCGCGGCCGGCGATGATCGACTGCACGGTGGCCACCGAGCGGGCGTTGCCGTGGCCGTTGGCCGCCGGGATCTCGCACCGGCGCCACCAGGCCTGATGGGTCACCGAGGCGTCGAGGGGCGGGTTGGTGAGCGCCCGGAGGGCGAACTCGGAAGGCTGGAGCGACTCGAGGTCCATCGGCGGCGGGGGGATGACCAGCGACACCCGCGGATCGTCGCCTTCGGGGAGCCCGATGTGGAAGTCGGCACCCAGGGGGCCCGCCACCTCCTCGGCGAACCAGGTACCGATCGTCGTCCCGGTGATCCGGCGGAGCACCTCGCCGACCAGGTAGCCCTGGGTGACGGCGTGGTAGCCCGAGGCGGTGCCCGGCTCCCACCACGGCTCCTGGGCGGCCAGCAGCGAGGTGCACCGCTCCCAGTCGGCCAGTGCCGTGAGCTCGAGCGGCTCGGTCCACCCGGCCAGGCCGGCGGTGTGGCCCATCAGGTGGCGCACCTCCACCCGTTCCTTGCCGGCGGCGGCGAACTCGGGCCAGTAGCGGGCCACGGGAGCGTGGAAGTCGAGCTCGCCCCGGTCGGCGAGCATCAACATGCAGAGGAAGGTCATCGTCTTGGTGGTCGACCAGACGTTGGTGATGGTGTCGCGCTCCCAGGGCCGCTGCCGCTCGGCGTCGGCGTACCCGCCCCAGATGTCGACGACCGGTTCACCGCCGACGTACACGGCCACCGAGGCGCCGACGTCGGTCCCGGCGTCGAGGCTGGAGGCCAGCGTGGCCACCACCCCTGTGTACTGCTCGTCCCACGTCCCCTGGATGTCGGCCACGGGCCACCCCCTTCGCTCGGCGTCTGGATGGCGAGTCTGCCACCTGGGGGGGTCGGCGGGCAGGCCGCCCGGGCCCGACCGCCGGGACCGTCGGACCGGTCCCCGGCACCCGTTAGCCTGGATGGCCATGAGCGACACCTCAGCCACCCAGCTCACCCGGGACACCTTCGAGCGGCTCCAGGCGGAGCTCGAGGACCTCACCACCCGCGGCCGGGTGGAGATCGCCAACGCCATCGAGGCGGCCCGGGCCCTCGGCGACCTGAAGGAGAACGGCGACTACCACGCCGCCAAGGACGCCCAGGGGAAGATGGAGTCCCGGATCCGCCAGCTCCAGGCCATGCTGAAGGACGCCGAGGTCGTCGAGGGTGGGGCACCGTCCGACGGCACCGTCGCCCAGGGGTCGGTCGTCACCCTGCGTTATGAGGGCGACGACGAGGACGACACCCAGCAATTCTTCGTCGGGTCCATCGAGGAACGGCAGGGTGACCTGACCGTGGTCTCCCCCGGCTCGCCCCTTGGCTCGGCCCTGCTCGGCCACCGGGCCGGTGACACGGTGGGCTACCAGGCGCCGGGCGGTACCCTGCGGGTCGACATCGTCCACGTAGGGAGCTGAATCCGATGGCCACCGCACCGCGCACCCTCTCCGAGAAGGTCTGGGACCGCCACGTCGTGCACGCCGGTGCCGGCGACGAGCCCGACATCCTCTTCATCGACCTGCACCTGATCCACGAGGTCACCTCGCCGCAGGCGTTCGACGGGCTTCGGCTGGCCGGCCGCACCGTCCACCGCCCCGACCTGACCATCGCCACCGCCGACCACAACGTCCCCACCACGGACATCGACCGGCCGGTGGCCGATCCGATCTCCGCCAAGCAGCTGGCCGTCCTGGCCGCCAACTGCACCGAGTTCGGCATCACCTGCTACCCGATGGGCGACGCCAACCAGGGCATCGTCCACATCATCGGCCCCGAGCAGGGGCTGACCCAGCCGGGCATGACCATCGTCTGCGGTGACAGCCACACCTCCACCCATGGTGCCTTCGGTGCTCTGGCCTTCGGTATCGGCACCAGCGAGGTCGAGCACGTCCTGGCCACCCAGACCCTGCCGCAGCGGCGCCCGGCCACCATGTCGGTCACCGTCGACGGGGCGCTGCCGGCCGGGGTGACCGCCAAGGACGTGGTCCTGGCGGTGATCGGGGAGATCGGCACGGGCGGCGGCATGGGTCACGTGATCGAGTACCGGGGCTCGACGATCCGCTCGCTCTCCATGGAGGGCCGGATGACCGTCTGCAACATGTCCATCGAGGCCGGAGCCCGGGCGGGCATGGTCGCCCCCGACGAGACGACCTTCGCCTACCTCGACGGCCGCGACCACACGCCGAAGGGGGCGGCCTGGGAGGAGGCACTGGCCGCGTGGCGATCGCTGCCCACCGACGCCGGCGCCACCTTCGACAAGGAGGTGTCGCTCGACGCCGCCGGGCTGGTGCCCCACGTCACCTGGGGGACCAATCCGGCCCAGGTCGTACGGATCGACGACTCGGTGCCCGACCCCGACAGCTTCGACGACCCCGGCGAGCGCGAGGCGGCCGCCCGGGCCCTCGAATACATGGGACTGGTGGCCGGTACCCCGCTGCACGATGTCGCGGTGGACACCGTGTTCATCGGGTCGTGCACCAACGGGCGCATCGAGGACCTACGGGCCGCCGCCGAGGTCCTGAGGGGCCGGACCGTCCGCCAGGGCATGCGCGCCCTGGTGGTGCCCGGTTCCCACCGCGTGAAGGTCCAGGCGGAGTCGGAGGGGCTCGACGCCGTCTTCACCGCCGCCGGGTTCGACTGGCGCGAACCGGGCTGCTCGATGTGCCTGGCCATGAACCCCGACAAGCTGCGTGAAGGGGAGCGGGCCGCCTCCACCTCCAACCGCAACTTCGAGGGCCGGCAGGGGCGTGGTGGGCGCACCCACCTGGTCTCCCCCGCCATCGCCGCCGCCACCGCGGTGGCCGGCCACTTCACCACGCCCGAGGAGCTCGACTGATGGATGCCGTGCAGGTCGTCACCGGAACGGCCGTCCCCCTCGACCGGTCGGACGTCGACACCGACCAGATCATCCCCTCCGACTGGCTGAAGCGGGTGGAGCGCACCGGCTTCGGCGCCGGCCTGTTCGCCGAGTGGCGCGACGACCGCGACTTCGTCCTGAACCACGAGGAGTACGCCGGGGCCACCATTCTGGTGGCCGGGCCGAACTTCGGCACCGGCTCCTCCCGCGAGCATGCGGTCTGGGCCCTGCAGGACTACGGCTTCCGGGCGGTCGTCTCGCCGAGGTTCGCCGACATCTTCCGGAACAACTGCACCAAGGCCGGCCTGGTACCCGTCCAGGTGACGGCCGAGGTGGGACGGGCCCTGCTCGACGCCCTGGCGGCCGACCCGTCGCTCGAGATCACCGTCGACGTGGCGGCCGGAACGGTGGGGGCGCCGGCGGCGGGCATCGAGTCCACCTTCCCCCTGGACGAGTTCACCCGCGAGCGCCTGGTCAACGGGTGGGACGACATCGGGCTGACCCTCCGGTACGAGGACGAGATCAGCACCTACGAGTCCCATCGGCCGGACTGGCTGCCCACCACTCGCTGAGCCCCTCTCACCCGGCGGCCGGTCAGTCGGCGACGATGCCGGCCCCGGTCCACCCGAACTGACGGGCACCGCCGGGCGAACTGACGGCCACCGCCGGGACCGTTGCGGGAGGAGTCGTCCCGCGGGCCGCCAACGCCGACCATCGCGAGGGGCAGGGGAGATGGACGACGCTGGCAGGGCCCGGGGAACTTCGCCGGCGGACGCTTGCCCCCCGACTTGTCCAGTTTCTCCCCACCGGGGCCGGATGCAAACCCTTCCGGGCAAATTGCCCGATTTCAGCACCGTCCGACACCTCCTGACCACGGTTCGGGATGATCCGGCACCGCCGGTGGTCGCCGGGGCCCTCTAGTCTGAGGCGATGGTCAAGAACCTGCTCCGGTGGTCACTGCGGCTGGCGATCCTCGCCGGCGTCGTCACCCTGCTCGGACGGGCGCTCGCCGGCCGCGGCGGCAGTGGCAGTGCCCGACCCACCAGCCCCGGTCCGGGGGCGTTCCCGTCGATCACCGGCGACACCTGGCCCCCGGTCCCGGTCAACCCCGACCGCGAGGACTGACCCACGGCACGCGGCACCACCTACGACCGGATCGGCCGGGGGTACGCCGCCGGCCGTTGCACCGATCCGGGCTGGGCGGCGGCCATCGAGGCGGCGCTCGGCGATGCCCGGACCATCGTGAACGTCGGGGCCGGAACCGGCTCCTACGAACCGGACCGGCGGCTGGTGGCGGTGGAGCCCTCCGGCGTCATGCTGGCGCAGCGACAGGCCGGTGCGGCGCCGGCCGTCCGCGCCACCGCCGAGCACCTGCCGTTCGCCGACGGTGCCGCCGATGCCGCCCTGGCCGTGCTCACCGTCCACCACTGGCACGACTGGTGGGCCGGCCTCGGTGAGCTGATGCGGGTGGCCCCACGGCAGGTCATCGTCACCTTCGACCCGGAGGTGTCGGCGAACCAGTGGGTGATCCGCGACTACGTGCCGGAGATCGCCGGGCTCGACAGTGGACGGGTCCCCTACGCCGCGATGGTCGAGGCCCTCGGGGCCGAGGTGGCGGTCCTTCCGGTGAGCCGCGGGTTCCCCGACGGCGTGCTCGGCGCGTTCTGGTGCCGTCCGGAGGCCTACCTCGACCCGGTGGTGCGGAGCCGGATGTCCGGCTTCGCCCAGGTGGATCCGGCCGCGGTCGAGCGCGGGATGGCGAGGCTCGCCGACGACCTCCGGTCCGGTGCATGGGCACGGCGCAACGCCGAGCTCCACGGGCTCGAGGCCTACGACGCGGGGTTCCGTCTGCTGGTGGCCGGCGCCGGCTGAGCGACGGGGCGGGGCCCACGGGCCCCGGGGTCCCCGGACGCGGTGGCTCGCGCCGGAACGCCGGCGAATCCGCGTGACGACCAGCTCAGGCCATGCTCCACGAGTGGGCGCTCCCCACCTCGCCCACCTGGATCGAGTACCCGATGTAGAACTCGGCCCGCCCCCGACGCTGCGCCGCGCGGTGGCGGGGATCGTCCCGCCAGGCCCGGTGCGACGACCAGGCGTCGAAGGTCACCACCGACACCCGCTCCCCGTCCTCGGCGGTGAACTGGGCGAAGTCGACGAATCCGGGCATGGCGCGGGCGGCGGCCTCCATCTCGGCGGCCACAACGCCGTAACCGGGCTCGGCGTCCGGTCGCAGCCGTGACCGGAAGACCGTGACCACGTGACCGGCCCGGAACGACGACGGGCCCGGTCCCGGTTCCGTCGGCGACGTGCTGTCACGTCCCGCCGGACGCTCCTCCGCCAACGGCACCGGGGTTCTCCGGCGTCCCGAGGACTGCCCTACGACTCGACGGTGTGGACGTCGCTGATCCCCGCCGAGCCGCGGAGCTGCTCCAGGGCGTCGTCGGGCACCAGCCGATCGGTGGAGAGCACCATCAGCGCGGTGTTGCCGGTGGCCGACGGCCCCACCGCCATCGACGAGATGGACACGCCGGCGTTGCCGAGGATCGTCCCGACCACGCCGATCATCCCGGCCCGGTCGTCGTTGCGCACCACCAGCATGTGGGGCGCCGGCGGCACCTCGACCGTGTGGTCGTCCATCATCACCAGCCGGGGCTCGGAGCGCGGTCCTGTCAGGGTGCCGGCCACCGAGTGGTCGCCACTGCGGAGGGTGATCAGGTTGACGAAGTCGTGGGCGGTGGCCGTCGAGGTCTCCCGGACTTCGAGGCCCCGCTCGGCGGCCAGCTGCGGGGCGTTGACGTAGGAGACCGGCTCGGCGGTCCCGGCGGCGAAGACGCCCTTGAGGATCGACAGGGTGAGGATGCCGGTGCCGGTGCCGGCCAGGCCGCCCTGGTACTCGATCTCCAGGGTGTCGGGCAGCCCGTCGTTCAGGCACGAGAAGATCCGGCCCAGCTGCTCGGCCACGCCCATGAACGGTCGCACCGTCTCGGAGACGTCACCGGCCGACACGTTCACCGCGAACGGCACGAAGTCGCCGGCCAGTGCCAGGTTGACCTGCTCGGCGATGGTGACGCCCGCCTTGTCCTGCGCCTCGGCGGTGGAGGCCCCGAGGTGCGGGGCCACGATCACCGACGGCAGCTCGAAGAGCGGCGACTCGGTGGTCGGTTCCTTGGCGAAGACGTCGAGCCCGGCGCCCTGGACGACCCCGGACCGGATCGCCTCGGCGAGGGCATCCTCGTCGACGATCCCGCCCCGGGCGGTGTTGATGATGCGGATGCCGGGCTTGGCCCGGGCCAGCAGGTCCTTGCCGATGAGGCCGAGGGTCTCGGCGTTCTTGGGCAGGTGGACGGTGACGAAGTCCGCTTCGGCCATCAGCTCCTCGAGACCCATCAGCTCGACACCCATGTGCTTGGCCCGGTCGGCCGAGACGAAGGGGTCGTAGGCGACCAGGCGCATGCCGAAGGCCAGGGCCCGCTGGGCGACCAGTGCGCCCACCCGTCCCAGGCCGACCACGCCCAGGGTCTTCCCGTAGAGCTCGACGCCCTCCCACTTGGAGCGCTCCCACTTCCCCGCCACCAGGGCGGCGTGGGCCTGGGGGATGTTGCGGGCCTGGGCCAGCAGCAGGGCCATGGCCTGCTCCGCCGCCGAGAGGATGTTGGACTGGGGGGCGTTCACCACCATGACACCACGCTCGGTGGCGGCCGGGACGTCGACGTTGTCCAGACCGATGCCGGCCCGCCCCACCACCACCAGGTCGGTGCCGGCGGTCAGGACCTCGGCGGTCACGGTGGTGGCCGACCGGATCACCAGGGCGTCGGCCCCGACGATGGCGGCCACCAGCTCCTCGGGCGACAGCCCGAGCTGGACATCGACCTCGTGCCCGGCCTGGGTCATCAGGTCCAATCCGGTCTGGGCCAACTTCTCGGTGACGAGCACCCTACCCATGGTGTTCCTTTCCTGTCGGAGAACGTGGAGACGATCGCAGTCGGGCGGCGGACCGCTCAGACGGCGTCGCCGAACAACTTGGCCAGCCGGCCGACGCCTTCGACGAGGTCGTCGTCGCCGAGGGCGTAGGACATGCGGAAGTAGCCCGGGGCGCCGAACGCCTCACCCGGTACCACCGCCACCTTCGCCTCCTCGATGGCCAGCTCGGCCAGGGCCGCGCTGGAGTCCGCCCGGTGGCCCCGGATGTCCCGGCCGTAGAGGCCGGTGACCGACGGGAAGGCGTAGAAGGCACCCTCGGGCTCGAGGCAGGTGATGCCGTCGATCTCGTTGAGCAGCCGGTGGATGGTCAGCCGGCGGCGGTCGAAGGCGACCCGCATCTCCCCCACCGCCGTCAGGTCGCCCGAGACGGCGGCCAGGGCCGCCCGCTGCGACACGTTGGCCACGTTGGAGGTCTCGTGGGACTGGAGGTTGGTGGCGGCGGTGATGACGTCGGTGGGGCCGATCATCCACCCGACCCGCCACCCGGTCATGGCGTAGGTCTTGGCGACCCCGTTGACCACCACGCAGGTGTCGGCCAGCTCGGGGACCACCACCGGCATCGAGTGGTGTTCGGCGCCCCCGTAGACCAGGTGCTCGTAGATCTCGTCGGTGATGACCCAGAGCCCGTGGTCCACCGCCCAGCGGCCGATGGCCTCGATCTCCGCCCGCGGGTAGACCGCGCCGGTGGGGTTGGACGGCGATACGAAGAGCAGGATCTTGGTCCGCTCCGTCCGGGCGGCCTCGAGGTCCTCGACCGAGCTGCGGAAGCCGGTGGAGACGTCGGAGGAGACCACCACCGGGACACCGCCGGCCAGGGTGATCGCCTCGGGGTAGGTGGTCCAGTAGGGGGCCAGGACCAGCACCTCGTCGCCCGGGTCGCAAAGGGTGGCGAAGGCGTTGGCGATGGCCTGCTTGCCGCCGTTGGTCACCAGCACCTGGGCCGGCGTCACCTCGAGACCGGAGTCGCGCCTGGTTTTGGCGACCAGGGCCTCCCGGAGGGCCGGGAGGCCCCCGGTCGGGGTGTACTTGTGGGACTTCGGGTCCCGGCAGGCCACCACGGCAGCCTCGACGATGTGCTCGGGCGTGGGGAAGTCGGGCTCCCCGGCCCCGAAGCCGATGACGCTCTCACCCTGCGCCTGCAGGGCCTTCGCCTTGGCGTCCACGGCGAGGGTGGCCGACGGGGAGACCGCGGCCACCCGGGCCGAGACGCGGTTTCCGGTGGTACGTGCCATGGTGCCATGATTCCATATGTGACCGACACCCCCGACATCACGATCCCGACCAATCTCATCCCCACCGACGGGCGCTTCGGCTCCGGGCCGTCGAAGGTCCGTCCGGAGGCCGTGGAGGCACTGGCCAAGGCCTCCGGTCACTTCCTGGGCACCAGCCACCGGCAGCAGACGGTCAAGTCGGTGGTGGGCAGCCTCCGGGCGGGGCTCCGCGAGCTCTTCGCCCTGCCGGACGGCTACGAGGTGGTGCTGGGGAACGGCGGGACGACCTGCTTCTGGGATGCCGCCACCTTCGGCCTGATCGAGCGGAAGAGCCAGCACCTCAGCTTCGGGGAGTTCTCCTCCAAGTTCGCCACTGCGGCCTCCGACGCCCCCCATCTCGACGATCCGGAGATCATCGCCTCGGACGTCGGCACCCACCCCGAGGCCGTGGCCAGGGAGGACATCGACCTCTACGCCCTCACCCACAACGAGACCTCCACCGGCGTGATGATGGAGATCAGCCGACCGGCGGGGGCGTCGGGCCTGGTGGCGGTCGACGCCACCTCGGGGGCCGGTGGGCTCCGTGTCGACCCGACACAGTTCGACGCCTACTACTTCGCCCCCCAGAAGTGCTTCGGCTCCGACGGTGGGCTGTGGGTGGCCCTGCTCTCCCCCGCCGCCCAGGAGCGGATCGCCTCGATCACGTCCTCGGGCCGGTGGGTGCCCGCCTCCATGGACCTGACCATCGCCCTGGACAACTCCAAGCTCGACCAGACCTACAACACCCCGGCGCTGGCCACCATCTTCCTCTTCGACAACCAGGTGCAGTGGTTCAACGACCACGGCGGCCTCGAGTTCTCGACCGGCCGCTCCGACCGCTCGGCGGAGATCCTCTACACCTGGGCGGACAACTCCGACTTCGCCACCCCGTTCGTCGCCAAGGCGGAGGAGCGCAGCCACGTGGTGGGGACCATCGACTTCGACGACGCCATCGATGCCGCCACCGTGGCCAAGGTGCTCCGCGCCAACGGCATCGTCGACACCGAGCCCTACCGGAAGCTGGGACGCAACCAGCTCCGGATCGCCATGTTCCCCGGTATCGAGCCGGACGACATCGCCGTCCTCTGTGGTGCCATCAACCACGTGGTGGGGGCGCTGGCCGGCTGACCGGGGGGTCTCCGCGGGGCCCTTCCGGCCGTCGACCGGAGGGGACCCTGGTACTACACTTGCAGCACATGGAAACGATCGGCGTCCGGGAGCTCCAGCAGCACGCGTCGGCCGCGCTTCGCCGGGTCGAGCGGGGTGAGACCCTCGGCATCACCGACCGCGGCCGGCTGGTGGCGGTCCTGTCGAGCCCACCGGCCCCCACCGGCCTGGCGGCGCTGCTCGCCGCCGGCCGGGTCCGGCCGGCCACCGGCGATCTCTCGAACCTGCCGCCCCTGGTGCAGGCGTCGAGATCCATCGCCGAGGTCCTCGACGAGCTCCGCGCCGAGGACTGACCACCTCGTGTGGTATCTCGACGCCTCCGCCTTCCTCAAGCTGGTGGTCGAAGAGCCCGAATCGGAGGCCATGCGGCAGTGGGCGTCGGCACACCCGCCGGCAGGTTCCTCCCACCTGCTCCTCACCGAGGCCCTGCGCGCGGCGCTCCGGCTGGAGATCGACCGGGATGCCGTCCTCGACGCGCTCGGGGGTGTGACGCTCCTCGCCCCGGGCCCGTCGACGTTCCACGTCGCCGGGACCCTGGCGCCGGTCGGACTCCGGTCGCTCGACGCCCTCCACCTGGCCGCCGCGCTCGAGCTCGGCCCGGACCTGTCCGGCATCGTCACCTACGACCGCCGGCTGGCCGACGCCGTGGAGGCCGCCGGAATCACCGTGGTGGCACCGCGTCCCTGAGGGCGGACCGGCACGCGCCCGGCGCCGGGGCGCGGGTCGGCACGCACCGCCGGCCCGGTCGACTTCGGAGGTGAGCCTCCGGGCTCAGCCTCCCGAGATGTCCTGGATCTTCTGCTTGCCGGCGGTCACGAACGGCATCATGTCGCGCAGCTGGGCACCCACCTTCTCGATCGGGTGGTCGAAGCCGGCCTGGCGAAGCGCCTTGTAGTTGGGGCGCCCGGCGGCGTTCTCCGCCACCCACTCCTTGGCGAAGGTGCCGTCCTGGATCTCGGTGAGGATGCGGCCCATCTCCTGGCGGACGGCGTCGTTGATGACACGGGGGCCGCGGGTCAGGTCACCGTACTCGGCGGTGTCCGAGATGGAGAAGCGCATGCCGCTGATCCCCTGCTCGTACATGAGGTCGACGATCAGCTTCAGCTCGTGGAGGCACTCGAAGTAGGCCGACTCCGGCTGGTAGCCGGCGTTGACCAGGGTCTCGTACCCGGCCTGTACCAGGGCGGTGAGCCCACCGCACAGGACCACCTGCTCGCCGAAGAGGTCCGTCTCGGTCTCCTCGGCGAAGGTGGTGTCGAGCACCCCGGCCCGAGTGGCCCCGATGGCGTGGGCGTAGGACAGCGCCAGGTCGTGGGCCTTGCCCGACGGGTCGGCGGACACCGCCACCAGCGACGGCACCCCGCCGCCCTCGGTGTAGGTCCGGCGCACCAGGTGGCCGGGCCCCTTGGGGGCGACCATGGCCACGTCGACATCGGCGGGCGGGGTGATGAGCCCGAACCGGATGTTGAAGCCGTGGGCGAAGAAGAGGGCGTCCCCGGCCTGGAGGTGGGGGGCGATCTCCGCCTCGTAGACCGAGGCCTGCTCGGTGTCCGGCAGGAGGACCATGATCACGTCGGCCTCGGCGGCGGCGTCGGCCACCGACAGCACCCGCAGGCCCGCCTCCTCCGCCTTCTGCTTCGACGACGAGCCGTCGCGCAGGCCGACCCGAACGTCGACGCCCGACTCGGAGAGGTTGAGCGCGTGGGCGTGCCCCTGGGAGCCGTAGCCGATCACGGCCACCTTCCGGTTCCCGATGAGGCTGGGATCGGCGTCCTTCTCGTAGTACAGCGTGGCCATCGTGATCAACCTGCCTTTTCTGTGGGTGGTGCGAAGCCGAGCACGTGGGCACTCGTTCGGTCGGCGGACCGGTCGAGCATAGGCAATGCCACCCGTCCGGTCCGTTGCAGCTCGATGATGCCGTAGCCGCGGATGAGATCCTCGAAGTCGTCGAGCTTGGTGGGGGCTCCGGCCAGCATCACCGTGAGGCAGTCCAGGCCCACGTCGATGATCTTCCCCTCGAACACCCCGACCAGCTGGATGACCTGGCCACGGAGCTCCGGCGTGGCCTCCACCGTGGCCAGCAGCAGCTCTCGCTCCCGCGACGATGAGGGGGGCAGCTCGGTGATCGACACCACCGGAATGAGCTTGTCCAGCTGCTTCACGATCTGGTCGAGGGGGGCCGACTCCACGTCGACCACGATGGTGATCCGGCTGAAGCGCTCGTCGTTGGTGGGGGCCACCGCCAAGCTGAAGATGTTGTAGCCCCGGCGCGAGAAGAGGCTGGCCACCCGGGCGAGCACCCCGGCCTTGTTCTCCACCAGCACCGTGAGGGTGTGGTGGCGCTTGTCGGTGCCGTAGGCGGACATCAGCGGTCTCCCAGGGTCTGTGAGGGGTCGACGACGATGTCGTCGTTGGACAGGCCGGCGGCCACCATCGGGAAGACCTTCTCCGAGGCGTCGGTCCGGAAGTCGATGACCACCGGCCGGTCGTCGATGGCATTGGCCTTGTCGATGGCCGGGGCCACCTCCTCGGGCGACTCCACCCGGATGCCGACACACCCCATGGCCTCGGCCCACCCGACGTAGTCGGGCAGGTCGGGCGACAGGTAGACCTCGGAGTAGCGCTCGCCGTAGAACATCTCCTGCCACTGGCGGACCATGCCCAGGTAGGCGTTGTTGAGGATGGCGATCTTCACCGGAATCCGCTCCGAGCTGGCGGTGACCAGCTCCTGGGCGGTCATCTGGAAGCAGCCGTCGCCGTCCACCGCCCAGACCATTCGGTCGGGGCGACCGACCTTGGCGCCGATGGCGGCCGGCACTGCGAAGCCCATGGTGCCGAGCCCGCCGGAGTTGACCCAGGTGTTCGGGTAGTCGAACTGCCACCACTGGGAAGCGAACATCTGGTGCTGGCCGACTCCCGAGGCGACGATGGTGTCGTCGGGGGTGGCGTCGCGGAGGGTCTCGAGCACCATCTGTGGCTTCAGGCCACCGCTGGTGTCGGCCGGGTCGTAGACCAGCGGGTAGCGCCGCTGCCACTCGCTCAGGGTGGCGCGCCAGGGGGACAGGCGGGCGCGAGGCAGCGACGCCGCCACCGAGCCGGGCACCGTCGGGGCACCCTCGACCGCGTCGGTGGGCGAACCGCCGCGACCGCCGCGGGTGGTATCGCTGTGGGGCAGGCCCAGGGCATCGAGGGCCCCGAGCAGGTCATCGATGACCGACCGGCAGTCGCCGGCGATGGCCACGTCGGCCCGGCGCACCTTGTGGTGCTCAGCCGGGTCGATGTCCACGTGGACGACCTTGGCCTCGGGGGCGAAGGCGTCCACCTTGCCGGTGACCCGGTCGTCGAACCGGCTGCCGAGGGCGATCAGCAGGTCCGAGCGCTGCATGGCGGTGACCGCCGTGTAGTTGCCATGCATGCCGGGCATGCCCAGGCAGAGCGGGTGGGAGTCGGGGAAGGAGCCCCGGGCCATCAGCGTGGTGACCACCGGGATGCCGGTCCGCTCGGCGAGCTCCCGGAGCTCCTCGGCCGCCCGGGCCTTGAGGATGCCGCCACCGGCGTAGATGACCGGACGCTCGGCGGCCAGGATCAGCTCGGCCGCCTGGCGGATCAGTGCCGGGTCGCCCTTGGTCACCGGACGGTAGCCGGGCAGGTCGAGATCGGAGGGTTGCGGCCAGTACCAATCCATCGACGACTGGGCCACGTCCTTGGGGACGTCGATCAGCACCGGTCCGGGACGCCCGGTGGTGGCGACGTGGAAGGCCTCGGCCACCACCCGCGGGATGTCAGCGGCGTCGGTGATCAGCCAGTTGTGCTTGGTGATCCCCATGGTGATGCCGGTGATGTCGCTTTCCTGGAAGGCGTCCGAGCCGATGGCGGAGGTGGCCACCTGACCGGTCACCACGACCAGGGGGATGGAGTCCATGTAGGCATCGGCCAGCGGGGTCACGATGTTGGTGGCCCCGGGGCCACTGGTGACGATGGCCACCCCCGGCCGGCCGGTGACCTGGGCGTACCCCTCGGCCATGTGACCCGCCCCCTGCTCGTGGCGGACCAGGATGTGCCGGATCGACGAGTCGATGATCGGGTCGTAGACGGGGAGGATGGCGCCGCCGGGAAGGCCGAACATGACCTCCACCTGCTGCATCTCCAAGCTCTTGATCAGCGCTTGTGCTCCTGTGAGTTCCATCGGGGTGCTCCCTTGTCGACGATGGTCGGTGGTGGTCGGTCGGTCGGTGGCGAAACGGTGGCGAAACGGCGGTGGTACACGAAAACGACCTCCCGTCTGGGAGGTCGGAGGGCGCACACGGCGGGAGATCGTCGCGTGCGCTACGAGACGAGTACCAGGGTGGTGACGGGGTTGATCGGGCCGTTCTGCATGGTCCCGTCATTGTTGCACGGCGACGGTCGTCTCGACAAGTAGCGGCGCCGGCCGTAGGTTGGCCGGAGTAGGACGACACCGACGGGGGGGAACCCATGAAGGCAGCAGGCACCGGCGACAGGGACCGGACGGAATCCACAGTGCGAAGGGTGGGCATCGCGCTGTCCGCCGTGCTCCTCGCAGTCTCGGGAGGGCTGGTCGCCCTGGCCCCGACGGCCGGTGCCGGCACCGTGGTCCCCAATACGGCGACCGTCTACCAGCTCTCGCTGGGCGACTCCCTGGCCAACGGGACCGGGGCGTCGACACCGGCCAACCAGTACGTCAACCTGATCGCCGCCCACGAGGCCGGCCACTTCCCCGGGCTGCAGGTCGAGAACCTGTCGTGCGGGGGAGCCACCACCAACTCGATGATCGACGCCACCGACTCCCGGAACGCCGGATGCCAGACCTGGACCGGCGGCACCCAGCTCAGCGGGGCAGAAGCCTTCCTCCGGGCCCACCCCGGCCAAGTGCCGTACATCACCATCGACATCGGCGGCAACAACGTCGACGGTTGCCTCGTGGGGGGCACTGTCAGCCTCAGCTGCATCACCACCGGCCTCGGGCAGATCACCTCGCAACTCCCCATCATCGTCCAGGGGCTCCATGCGGCCGCCCCCGGGGTTCCGGTCTTCGGCATGGACTACTACAACCCGTTCCTGGCCTTCTGGGTGATCGGGGGCGCCTCCGGGCCGGCGCTCGCCACCGAATCGGGCCAGCTCTCTTCCATCCTCAACGGCTCACTGGTCAATACCTACGGCGCCAACGGCGCCGTCCCCGTCGACGTCCAGGGGGCCTTCGCCACCCAGGACTTCGCCATGACCGGCACGTGGAACGGCACGACGGTGCCCCAGAACGTGGCCCGGACCTGCGAGTGGACCCACATGTGCGACAACAGCGGCCTCACCATCCACACCAACGACATCGGCCACGCCAAGCTGGCCGGCGCCTTCGGGCAGCAGATCGACCGGTGGCTGCGCGGCGGGGGGAAGGGCGCCTGGCTGGCGGACGCCGGCGGCGGGGTCCACCTGGTGGGCGACGCCCTCTCGTTCGGCTCGATGGCCGGCCAGCACCTCAACAAGCCGGTCGTGACCATGGCAGCCACCACCGACGGCCAGGGCTACTGGCTGGTGGCCAGTGACGGTGGCATCTTCGCCTTCGGGGACGCCGGCTTCTTCGGCTCCACGGGCGGGCTGACCCTCAACAAGCCGATCGTCGGCTTCGCCCCCACCTCCGACGACCGGGGCTACTGGGAGGTGGCCAGCGACGGCGGGGTGTTCGCCTTCGGGGACGCCACCTTCCTCGGCTCGATGGGCGGCTCGCCGCTGAACCAGCCGGTGGTGGGCATAGCCCAGACCGGCAGCGACCAGGGCTACTGGCTGGTGGCCAAGGACGGCGGGATCTTCGCCTTCGGGGACGCCGCCTTCAAGGGCTCCACGGGGGGGACCACCCTCAACAAGCCGGTGGTGGGCATGGCCGCCACCGTGGACGGCAACGGCTACTGGCTGGTGGCCAGTGACGGCGGCATCTTCTCCTACGGCGACGCCGTCTTCCACGGGTCGACCGGAAGCCTCGTCCTCAACCAGCCGATCATCGACATGACGTTGCCACCCGACGGCTACGGCTACACCCTGGGGGCCTCCGACGGCGGCCTGTTCGCCTTCGGCAGCGCCACCTTCAACGGGTCGCTCGGCGGCAGCCCGCCGACCGCGCCGATCGTGGCCGTCGTCAGCACCTGAGTAGCCGGGCCGGGCACCCGACCGGACGGAACCCGACGGGGAAGGGCCCGGGGGTCCCGGACATTCACGGTCGCCAGGTGCGGACGTCGTGGCCCTCCCCGACCACCGCGAAGTAGCCGACCTCGGTGAGGTCGACGGCGAAGAGATGGAAGTCGCCCTCGGGGCGCCAGCCGATGCGCGCCTCCAGTGCTCTGCAGTAGCGCTCCCGCTCGTCCGGATCGGCGATGTCGACGGCGTTCCCGTACAGCTTGACGTCGCCCGCGTTCCCGTCCTTGTGGACGCCGGCGGTGTGCACCACGCACCGTGGGTCACGGAGCAGGTCGAGCGCCTTCCTCGACCGCCACATCATCCCGAGGTAGAGGGATCCCCCGACGATCAGCGGCTCGACCGGGCTGATCCGGGGCCACCCGTTGGCCCGCAGCGTGCCGACCAGCACCACGCCGTCGGCGGCCATCCGCGCCTCGGCCAGGCCGGCCAGCTCCGGGGATGCCCGGCGGAATTCGTCCCACGACGCCATGCCCCATTGCACCACGATCGGGCCGGTACCGACCCGCCCGACGGCGGGCCGGTCAGGCCTCGGTGACGGCGCCCCGCTCGGCCCCGGTGACCAGGCGGGCGAACTTGGCCAGCACGCCCGTGGTGTAGCGGGGCTCGGGGTGCTTGAGGGCACCCCGGCGGCGCTCGAGCTCGGTGTCGTCGACGTCGAGGTCGATGGTGTGGGCGACCACGTCGACCACGATGCGGTCCCCGTCGGCCACCAGGGCGATGGGGCCGCCGTCCACGGCTTCGGGGGCCACGTGCCCGATGCAGAACCCGTGGGTGCCACCCGAGAACCGGCCGTCGGTCACCAGGGCGCAGTCCCCGCCCCGGCCGACGCCCTTCATGGCGCCGGTGACGGCCAGCATCTCGCGCATGCCGGGACCGCCCTTGGGTCCCTCGTAGCGGATCACCACCACGGTGTTCGGCTCGATGGAGCCGGCCAGGATGGCCTCCATGGCGGCGTCCTCCCCGTCGAAGACCCTGGCCGTGCCGTCGAAGACCAACGAGTCGATGCCCGCCACCTTGACCACCGCACCCTTGGGGGCGAGGGTTCCGGTGAGCACCGCGATCCCGCCCTGGACGTGGATCGGGTCGCTGAGCGGGTGGACCACCGAGCCGTCGGGGGCCGGGGGGTCGAGCTCGGCGAGGTTCTGGGCGATGGTCCGACCGGTGACGGTGAGGCAGTCGCCGTGGAGGAGCCCGGCATCCAGCAGCTCCTTCATCACCACCGGCACGCCACCGATGCGGTCGATGTCGGCCATGTGGTAGCGGCCGTGGGGCTTGGTGTCGGCCAGGTGGGGCACCCGGGCGGCCACCCTGTTGAAATCGTCGAGCTCCAGCTCGACGCGGGCCTCGTTGGCGATGGCCAGGAGGTGGAGAACGGCGTTGGTGGAGCCGCCCAGGGCCATCACCACGGCGATGGCGTTCTCGAAGGCCTGCTTGGTCATGATCTGGCGGGGCCGGATGCCCTGGCGGAGCAGCTCCACGACGGCCAGCCCGGAGGCGAAGGCGCTGTCGTCGCGCCGGCGGTCGACCGCCGGGGCCGACGAGCTCCCCGGCAGGGACATGCCGAGCGCCTCGGCCACCGAGGCCATGGTGTTGGCCGTGAACATGCCGGCGCACGACCCCTCGGTGGGGCAGGCGTTGTGCTCGATGAGGCTCAGCTCCTCGTCGGAGAGGGCGTCGACGGCGTTCGCCCCCACCGCTTCGAACACCGAGGTGATGTCGAGCGCCCGGTCGCCGACGCGCCCCGGCAGGATCGACCCGGCGTAGACGAAGACGCTCGGCAGGTTGAGCCGGGCCGCGGCCATCAGCATGCCCGGCAGCGACTTGTCGCAGCCGGCCAGCGTCACCATGCCGTCGAACCGCTCGGCGTGCATCACCGTCTCGACCGAGTCGGCGATCACCTCGCGGCTGACCAGCGAGGCCCGCATCCCCTCGTGGCCCATGGAGATGCCGTCGGAGACGGCGATGGTCACGAACTCGAGGGGGTAGCCCCCCGCCTCCCGGACCCCGAGCTTGGACCGCTGGGCCAGGCGGTGCAGCGGCATGTTGCAGGGGGTCACCTCGTTCCACGAGGAGGCCACGCCGATCTGGGGCTTGTCCCAGTCGTCGTCGGTCATCCCCACCGCCCGCAGCATGGCGCGCGCCGGGGCCCGGGTCGGACCGTCGGTCACCTCGTAGCTGCGGGGCTTGATGCCGACGAGCGGCTCTTCCGAGGGGTCGGTACGGGGTTGCTCGGTCATGCTTGCATGGTACGGCGCGCGGGGGCACCCCGCCGCCGGGGACGCCGTACCATTGGGACATGGTGGTCACCGTGCCCGATGGACGCCCGTTCCCCGACATCGGCGACGTGGTCGCCGCCGTCCGGGCGGACGGGTACGGGATCCTCCGGGGCGTGTTCGAGGAGGCCGAGCTGGCCGCCCTGGAGGCCGAGCTGGTCGATGCCCAGCAGCAACTGGTGGCGGGCCGGCTCGACGGCCGGCACGGCACGGTCGTCCTCGACCGGCCCGACGCCACCGTCGACGGTCGGCCCTTCGCCCACTATGTGACCTTCGCCACCGAGGTGTCGCCACTGGCCGACGAGGCCGTCCACCGTCCCGCCATGGTCGAGACGGCGCGGGCGGTGCTCGGGCCGGGCGCCTGGCTGCTCGACTACGAGATCTTCGGCGTCGTCTACCAGGACGCCCGTCCCGGCCCCGGCTCGGCCTACTCCCGGATCGGCTGGCACACCGACCACCAGTCGGGCCCCCACCTCGGCATCTGGCCGGGGCTGGCCTTCACCCTCCACCTCGACCCGACCTCGCCGGCCAACGGCTTCCTGCGGGTGCTGCCCGGGAGCCACCGGGGTGGCACCGACGGCATGCCACCCGGCTTCGAGCGGGTCCCCGGCGAGGTGGCCGTCTACGCCGAGCGGGGCGACGTCCTTTTCCACCACGCCGACCTCTGGCACGCGGCGGCCCGGGCCACCGACGACGGCCGGGCGGCGGTCCGCCGGCACCTCCGGGGCAGCTGGCACGGCGGGGCCCGGATCGATGTCGGCCACGGCACGGCCGACTTCGTGAAGAACGCACGTCGCTGACCTGGACGGTCGCCGGCCCGTCTCATTAGTTCGCCTCACTAACTACAGTGGTGCCGACCGGACGGAGGGGCCCGACCGGGACGGATGAGGAGCGACACCGATGACCGATGCCATGCGGGCCGAGACCGTGACCCTCGAGGGCGACGGCGACGACACCATCGAGGCCTACCTGGCCCAACCCGTCGGCGGCGAGCCCCGGGGCGGGGTGGTGGTCATCCACCACCTCCCCGGCTACGACGAGTCCACCAAGGAGATCGCCCGCCGGTTCGCCGCCCACGGCTATGCGGCCGTCTGTCCCAACCTCTACAGCCGGGAGGCACCGGGGGCGGATCCCGACGACGCCGCCGCCGCCGCCCGGGCCCGGGGCGGGGTGCCCGACGACCGCCTGGTCGGGGACGTGGCCGGGGCCGCCGCCCACCTGCGGACCCTCCCCTCGTGCAACGGGAAGGTGGCCACCATCGGCTACTGCTCGGGGGGGCGCCAGTCGTTTCTGGCCGCCTGCTCCCTCGAACTCCACGCCGCCGTCGACTGCTACGGCGCCTTCGTGGTGGGCACGCCCCCGGAAGGCTCGGGGATGACGGTCGGTCCCGTCGTCCACCTGGCCGGGAACCTGTCGTGCCCGCTGCTCGGCCTCTTCGGTGCCGAGGACCGCTACCCCGGCCCGGAGCAGGTCGACGAGCTCGAACAGGCCCTGGTGGCCGCCGACAAGGAATTCGAGTTCCACACCTATCCCGACGCCGGCCACGCCTTCTTCGCCGTCGACCGGCCGAGCTACCGCCCGCAGGCGGCCAACGAGGGCTGGGCGGCCATCTGGTCCTTCTTCGGCCGTCACCTGGCCGACTGAGCGGCGATCAACCCGAAAGGATCCCCATGTGCACGTACCAGACGGCCCGTCTCACCCTCGAGGGCAGCGGGCGCGGGCGCCAGGGTTGGTTCCCGTTGACCGACGCCAGCGTCTACGTGGACCACCCGGTCCACTTCCCGGCCGGCCACGCCCTGATGATCGACCTCCTGAACCCGTCCCGGGGCCCCGAGGCCCGGATGGCGGTCGAGCTCGACGCCCCCAGCGCCCGGGCGCTCGCCGAGTCGATCCTGGCGTCGTTGGACGCCGTCCCGCCGGGCCTGCTCGACGTCCCGGCCCCTGTCCCCGCCCAGGCCGACACCGGAGACGCGGCGTGAGCACCGCCGTCGACCGCACGACCGCCGCCGGCCCGGCCGACCCCCGCACCGCGCCGCTCCCACCCCGCTACAAGTGGGTGGTCCTCTCCAACACCACCCTCGGGATGCTGATGGCCACCATTGACATCTCCATCATGCTGATCGCCCTCCCCGACATCTTCCGGGGCATCGGCATCGACCCGCTGCAGCCGGGCAACAGCTTCTACCTGCTGTGGATGATCCTGAGCTTCATGGTGGTCACCAGCGTCCTGGTGGTCAGCCTGGGCCGCCTCGGCGACATGTACGGGCGGGTGAAGATGTACAACCTGGGCTTCGCCTTGTACACGCTCTTCTCGCTCTTCCTCAGCATCACCTGGATGTCGGGCTCCGGTGCCGCCATCTACCTGATCGTGATGCGGATCTTCCAGGGCGTCGGGGCCGCCTTCCTGATCGCCAACTCGTCGGCCATCCTCACCGACGCCTTCCCCGAGCACCAGCGGGGCATGGCGCTCGGCATCAACCAGGTGGCCGGCATCAGCGGCACCTTCATCGGCCTGGTCCTCGGGGGCCTCCTCGGTCCCATCCAGTGGCGGCTGATCTTCCTGGTGTCGGTGCCCATCGGCCTGTTCGGCACCGTCTGGGCCTACTACAAGCTGCGGGAGGTCCCCCGGAAGAACCACGCCACCCACATCGACTGGCCGGGCAACATCACCTTCGCGCTGGGGCTGGTGGCGGTCATGGTCGGGATCACCTACGGGATCCAGCCCCACGGGGGCCACACCATGGGATGGACCAGCCCCGAGGTGCTGGCGCTGCTGTCGACCGGGGTACTGCTGCTGGCGGCGTTCTGCGTCATCGAGACCCGTTCCCCCGACCCGATGTTCCGGCTCTCGCTGTTCCGGATCCGGGCGTTCACCGCCGGGAGCATCTCCTCCCTCCTGGCCGCCATCAGCCGCGGGGGTCTCATGTTCATGCTGATCATCTGGCTCCAGGGCATCTGGCTCCCCCTCCACGGCTACGACTTCGCCCGGACCCCGCTGTGGGCGGGCATCGCCATGCTGCCGCTGACCGCGGGATTCCTGATCGCCGGTCCCCTGTCGGGGATCCTGTCCGACCGGTACGGATCCCGGCCCTTCGCCACCGGCGGCATGCTGGCCGCCGCCCTCTCCTTCGCTCTCCTGGAGCTGCTGCCGGTGGACTTCAACTATCTGGCCTTCGGGGCCCTGCTGCTGATGAACGGCCTCGCCATGGGGGCGTTCGCCGCCCCCAACCGGGCCGGGGTCATGAACAGCCTGCCGCCCCGGCGCCGGGGCGTCGGCTCGGGGATGAACTCGACGTTCCAGAACTCCGGACAGGTGCTCTCCATCGGGATCTTCTTCACCCTGATGATCGTCGGCCTGTCGGCCACGCTCCCCGGCAACCTCTTCCACGGCCTGGTGGCCCAGGGCGTGCCGCCCGCCGCCGCCCAGCGGGCGGCCGACCTGCCCCCGGTCTCGACCCTGTTCGCCGCCTTCCTCGGCTACGACCCGGTGCAGCACCTCCTGGGCGCCAACGTGCTGGCCTCGCTGCCGGCGGCCACCCAGCACACGCTGGTCGGCCGGGAGTTCTTCCCCTCGCTGATCAGCGCCGCCTTCCGCAACGGGCTCCATGCCGCCCTGGACTTCGCCATCATCGCCAGCCTGGTGGCCGCGGCGGCCAGCTGGCTGCGGGGCGGGAAGTTCGTCTACCGCGAGGACGGCGACGCCGAGGACGTCGGCGCAGGTGACGCCGGGGAGGCCGACGCCGGTGAAGGTGACGACGAGGACGCGTCCCTCGCCGACGCCCGGGCGTAGACGACGCCGCGAGGGTGGATCCGGTGACGGCCGAGCCCGGGCCCGGGCCTGAGACCGGTGCCGGGCGCTTCACCCGGCTGAGCCGGGCGCAGTGGGCGGCGACCCCGGCGGGAGGTCCCCCGGCAGGAGGTCCCCCGGCGGGAGGTCCCCCGGCGTTCCCCCGACCGTCGCAGGTACCCGGGGTACCGGTCACCGAGGACGACCTCGACGCGGTGTACCGGCCACTGGTGGCGCGGCTGGTGGACCGGGCCGCCGCCGGACGGCGTCCCGGCCCGTTCGTGGTGGGCGTCACCGGGAGCGTGGCGGTGGGCAAGTCCACGGTGGCGTCGGTCCTGGCCCGGCTCCTCGAGGAACGCCTCCCGGGCGGCAATGTGGCCTCCCTCTCCACCGACTGCTTCCTGCTCCCGAATGCCGAGCTGGAGAACCGGGGGCTCCTGGCCCGCAAGGGCTTTCCGGAGAGCTACGACCGCGACCTGCAGCGACGGACCCTGACGGCCATCCGCGCCGGGGAGGCCCCGGTGGCGGTCCCGGTGTACTCCCACGAGATCTACGACATCCTTCCGGACCGGCGGGACGTGGTGGAGCCGGCGGGCGCGGTGGTCGTGGAGGGGATCAACGTCCTGCAGGCGGCCTTCGACCTGGAGGGACCGGACGGTGGCCGCTCCCCCGCCGGTGACGTCTCCCTCTACGTGGACGCCGACGAGGACGACATCGCCACCTGGTTCCGCGCCCGGGTCGAGCACCTGTGCCGGACGGCCCCGCCGGGCGGCGACGGGTTCTTCTCGCAGCTGGCGGCGCTGTCCCCCGACCGGTTGGCCGCGGTGATCGCCACCACCTGGACGGACGTCAACCTGGTCAACCTGCGGCGGTACATCGCCCCCACCCGGGACCGGGCCGACCTCGTCCTCCGGACCGGGTCCGACCACCGGGTGCGCGAGGTGCTGGTCCGGAACCCCGGAACGGCGCCGGTTCAGCCGGGCACGTAGTCGAAGGTGTCGGGGTCCGGTCCGGTGCGGTGGTCGCGGTTGAGGCCGGTGAGCCGGTCCATCTCGGCGTCGGTGAGGGCGAAGTCGAACAGGTCCAGGTTCTCCGCCATCCGCTCGGGATGCACCGACTTGGGGAAGACGATGCTCCCCCGCTGGACGTGCCACCGCAGCACCACCTGGGCGGGCGTCCGCCCGTGCGCCCCGGCGACCTCGACGATCGCCGGGTCGTCGAGCACCTCGCCCTGGGCGATCGGCGACCACGCCTCGGTGGCGATGCCGTGCTCGGCGTCGAAGGCCAGCAGCTTCTCCTGGGTGAGGTAGGGGTGGGCCTCGATCTGGTTCACCGCCGGGGTGATCTCGGTCTCGTCCATGACCCGGCGCAGGTGGTCGGGCTGGAAGTTGGAGACCCCGATGGCCCGGGCCCGGCCCTCGGCGTAGACGGTCTCGAGGGCCTTCCAGGTCTCGACGTAGTCCCGGACGGTGGGCAGCGGCCAGTGGATGAGGAAGAGGTCGATCCGGTCGGTCCCGAGGGCCGCCAGTGTCCCCTCGAACGCCCGGAGGGCGGCATCGAAGCCGAGGTGATTGTTGTTCAGCTTGCTGGTGATGAACACCTCGGAGCGGTCCAGGCCCGACCGGGCGACCGCCTCGCCGACCTCGCGCTCGTTCCCGTACATCTCCGCGGTGTCGATATGCCGGTAACCGGCGGCGAGGGCGGCCGCCACGGCCTCGACGGTGTCGTCGGGATCGATCTGGAAGACGCCGAAGCCGACCTGGGGGATCCGGACGCCGTTGTCGAGCGTGATCTGCGGTACGGATGGCATGGGCCTGACTCCCTTCGATGGTGGCGGCAACCGGTGCACCGCCGAGACGGACCGGGGAACGGGGACGGGGGCCCGGCCGACCGTCCCCCCGGCGTGGGTCTCGAGGTGACGATACCGCGACGGACCCCGGATCAAACGGGCCGTCGAGATCCGTCGGGGACCCTCAGACCCCGGTCGGCGTCGGTCCCGGGAGGCGGTCGGTGACCGCCGAGACCAGCTCGTCCCGGGCCCCGACCATGGCCGGCCCGTACCAGGTGAGGCTCCGCCCCGACACCAGCACGGCCCGTCCGGGTGCGAACGCCTCCGGACCGTCGTCGGCGGTGAAAGCGTAGGGCTCGTCGGGGAGGAGCACCAGATCGGTGGCGGCCGCCAGGAGCTGGTCCTCGGCGAGGCGCGGGTACCGGTCCGGGGCGTCGCCGAAGGCGTTCACCAAGCCGAGCCGGTGGAGGACGTCGCCGGTGTAGGTGCCCGACCCCACCACCATCCAGGGGCGTCGCCAGATCGGCACCACGGTCCGGAGCGGCGGCAGCGGGGCCCGGACCGCCCAGACGGCGGCGGCCCGCCGGAGCCAGTCCGGCTCCGCGACCGAGAGCCCCTCGGTCAGGAGGCGCCGCATCGAGGCGATGGCCCCGTCCACCGACTCGATCCTGGTCACCCACACCGGCACCCCCGCCGAGCGGAGCCGCTCGACGTCGGCCCGCCGGTTCTCCTCCTGGTTGGCCACCACCAGGTCGGGCCGCAGGGCGGCGATGGCGACGTGGTCGGGGTTCTTGGTCCCCCGCACCCGGCCGACCCTCAGGTCCCCGGGGTGGGTGCACCACTCGGTGGCCCCCACCAGGCGGTCGGGGGCGGTGGCCGCCAGGGCCTCGGTCAGCGACGGGACCAGCGACACCACCCGTCGGGGGGGCGTCGCCAGCGCCAGGCGGTGGCCCAGGTCGTCTTCGACGGTCGGCACGCCGGCCATTGTGGCCCGCCGGGGAGGTGTCGGCGACCAGCCGGCCGCCGGGCCGCCAGGGACCGAGATAGTGGGACGTACTACTATTTTTCCCATGGCCGCCCCGTCCGCTCCCGCCGGCACCCAGCCCGACGGGGCCGAGGCACTCCACCGGCCGTCGCACCCGGTGCGGTTCGTCACCGCCGCCAGCCTCTTCGACGGCCACGACGCCTCCATCAACATCATGCGCCGGCTGCTCCAGGCCCAGGGGGCCGAGGTGGTCCACCTCGGGCACAACCGGTCGGTCGACGAGGTGGTCCGGGCGGCGGTGGACGAGGACGTCCAAGGCATCGCCGTGAGCTCGTACCAGGGCGGCCACCTCGAGTACTTCCGTTACCTGGTCGACCGGCTCCGCGACGAGGGCCGTTCCGACATCCGGGTCTACGGCGGCGGCGGTGGCGTCATCGTGCCCTCGGAGATCGAGGAGCTCGAGGCGTACGGCGTCGAGCGGATCTTCTCGCCGGCCGACGGCCAGCGGCTGGGCCTCGACCGCATGATCAACCAGCTCATCCGGGAGTGCGACCGTGACCTGGCCGCCGAGCCCGCCCCGCCACTCGACGACCTCTACGGCGGCGACCGCCGTGCCCTGGCCCGGATGATCACCCGGCTGGAGGCGGGGGCGGTCGATGCGCCCACCCTGGCCGCCGTCGTCGGGGTGGCCGCCCTCCGGTCCGTCCCGGTCCTCGGCATCACCGGGACCGGCGGCTCCGGCAAGTCGTCGCTCACCGACGAGCTGGTCCGGCGGCTCCGGTACGACCAGCAGGACAAGCTGTCGGTCGCCGTGCTGGCGGTCGACCCCACCCGGCGGCGCGGCGGCGGGGCCCTGCTCGGTGACCGCATCCGGATGAACGCCATCGACTCGGACCGGGTCACCTTCCGGTCGCTCGCCACCCGGGGTGCCACCACCGAGGTGCCGGCCTGCCTCCCGGCGGTGGTGGCCGCCTGCCGGGCGGCCGGCCACGACCTGGTCATCGTGGAGACCCCGGGGATCGGCCAGGGGGACGCCGCCATCGTGGACGTGGCCGACTGCTCCCTCTATGTCATGACCCCCGAGTACGGCGCCGCCTCCCAGCTCGAGAAGATCGACATGCTCGAGCTCGCCGACGTGGTGGCCATCAACAAGTTCGACCGCCGCGGTGCGGAGGACACCCTCCGCCAGGTGGGGCGGCAGTGGCGCCGTGACCATCCGGGCGACGCCACCGAACCGGTCTTCGGCACCATCGCCTCCCGCTTCGACGACGACGGCGTCACCGCCCTCTACCACCATCTCCTCGGGGAGCTCCGCGGCCTCGGGCTCGCCTCCTCGGACGGCGTCCTCCCGACGGTGCGGACCCGGGTCTCCACCCGGGCGGCGGTGATCGTGCCGGCCGAGCGCCGGCGCTACCTGGCCGACATCGCCGAGACCGTGCGGGGCTACCACGCCACCACCGGGGCCCTGGCCGACCAGGCCCGGCAGGCCCAGCAGCTGGAGGCGGTCATCGCCCGGGCCGCCGCCGCCGGGCTCGGCACCGACGACCTCCGGTTGCTGGGCGGCTCGGCGACGTCGACCAGGGACCCCGAGGGACCCCGCCTCCTCGACGAGTGGGAGGCGCTGCGACCCACCGTCCTCGAGGACGGCACCGATGGCGTCGACGGCACCGACGGCACCGGCGCCCCGGCCCGGTTCCGGACCTCCCTGTCGGGCACCCGGGTGCCGCGTGTCGCCCTCCCCCGATTCTCCGATCACGGCGACCTGGTGACCTGGCTGCGCTCGGAACACCTGCCCGGCCACTACCCCTTCACCGCCGGGGTCTTCCCGTTCAAGCGCGAGGGCGAGGACCCGGCCCGCATGTTCGCCGGTGAGGGCGACGCCCTGCGGACCAACCGCCGGTTCCACCTGCTGGCCGAGGGCCAGCCCGCCACCCGCCTGTCGACCGCCTTCGACTCGGTGACCCTCTACGGCCGCGACCCCGACGAGCGCCCGGACATCTACGGCAAGGTGGGCACGTCCGGCGTGTCCATCGCCACCCTCGACGACATGAAGGCGCTCTTCGACGGCTTCGACCTGTGCGATCCCACCACCTCGGTGTCGATGACCATCAACGGGCCGGCCCCCACCATCCTGGCCATGTTCCTCAACACGGCGATCGACCAGCGGCTCGACGGGTTCGCCGACCGCCACGGCCGCCCACCGACCGACGCCGAGGCCGCGGAGGTCCGCTCCGCCACGCAGCGCAGCGTCCGCGGCACCGTGCAGGCCGACATCCTGAAGGAGGACCAGGGCCAGAACACCTGCCTCTTCTCGACCGAGTTCTCCCTCGGGGTGATGGCCGACATGCAGGAGTGGTTCATCGCCCACCAGGTGCGCAACTTCTACTCGGTGTCCATCTCCGGCTACCACATCGCCGAGGCCGGGGCCAACCCCATCACCCAGCTGGCCTTCACCCTGGCCAACGGGTTCACCTACGTGGAGTCGTACCTGGCCCGGGGGATGGCGGTGGACGACTTCGCCCCCAACCTGTCGTTCTTCTTCTCCAACGGGATGGATCCGGAGTACACCGTCATCGGGCGGGTGGCCCGCCGGATCTGGGCCATCGCCATGCGCGAGCGCTACGGCGCCGGGGAGCGTTCCCAGAAGCTCAAGTACCACGTCCAGACCTCGGGGCGCTCCCTGCACGCGCAGGAGATGCAGTTCAACGACATCCGCACCAGCCTCCAGGCCCTCTGCGCCATCTACGACAACGCCAACAGCCTCCACACCAACGCCTACGACGAGGCCGTCACCACCCCGGGGGAGGAGTCGGTGCGCCGGGCGCTGGCCATCCAGCTCATCATCACCAAGGAGTGGGGCCTGGCCATGAACGAGAACCCCCTCCAGGGGTCCTTCATCGTCGACGAGCTCACCGATCTGGTTGAGCAGGCGGTGCTCGCCGAGCTCGACCGGATCAGCGAGCGGGGTGGGGTGCTGGGGGCGATGGAGACCGGCTACCAGCGGGGCTGCATCCAGGACGACTCCATGCTCTACGAGCACCGCAAGCACGACGGCTCGCTCCCCATCGTCGGGGTGAACACCTTCATCGCCCCCGGGGGGTCGTCGGCGGAGGCCCCGGTCGAGCTGGCCCGGTCGACCGAGGAGGAAAAGCAGCGCCAGCTCGCCCGGGTGCGCGACTTCCAGGCCCGCCACGCCGGGGACCGGGGGGAGGCGCTCGACTCGCTGCGCCGGACGGTGGTGGCGGGCGGCAACGTCTTCGCCGAGCTGATGGGCACCGTGCGCCACGCCTCGCTCGGCCAGATCACCGAGGCCCTGTTCGAGGTGGGCGGCTCCTACCGACGGAACGCGTGACCCGCCGACCGCTCCCCTTCGACCCCATCGAGGAGGCCCGCGGCCGGTGGGATGCCGGGGTCGGGGACGCCATGGCCGGCGCCACCTCGGTGATGCGGGCCCAGCAGATCGTGCTGGCCGCCGTGGACGGTGCCCTGCGACCCCTCGGGCTTACCTTCGCCCGCTACGAGGGACTGGTGCTGCTCTCCTTCAGCCGCACCGGTGCCCTGCCGCTCGGCGCCATGGGACGCCGGCTCATGATCCACCCCACCAGCGTCACCAACATCGTGGATCGACTCGAGCGCCAGGGCCTGGTCCGGCGGGTTCCCCACCCCACCGACGGGCGGACCACCCTCGCCGAGCTCACCGGGGCGGGCCGTCGGCTGGCCGCCGAGGCCACCGAGGCCGTCAACCGGACGGGGTTCGGACTCGGCGCCCTCGACGCCACCGACCTCGCCCAGCTGCATCGCATCGTCCGCAAGCTCCGCCTGGCCGCCGGCGACTTCGAGGAGTGAGGGGCAGGGGTCCGGCCGCCGGCCGCCGGCGGAGGACCGGACCCCGGCCGCTCAGCCCTGGTCGCCGGTGAGGATGGCAGCCAGCTTCTGCAGCTCCCCGGACGAGTCGTCGGGCACGATGTACCCCTTCTCATCGCGGATCTCCCCCCAGTGGTCCCGGACGTCCTCGACGGTGAGCGCCGGGTTGTAGTACCCGGGGGTCAGGCCCACGAAGAAGCGGGCCACCACCCCGCCGGCCGCCGAGTAGACCTCGCCGGTGACGTCGACGTCCTCGGAGGCGAGCCAGCACACCAGGGGCGTGACCAGCCTGGGCTCGAACTTCTCCCCCAGCTCGGCGCCGAAGAGCTCCTCGGTCATGCGGGTGTAGGCCACCGGGGCGATGGCGTTCACCTTGATGTTGGCGCGGCGGCCCTCGATGGCCAGCACGCGGGTGAAGCCGACCAGGCCCATCTTGGCGGCGCCGTAGTTGGCCTGGCCGAAGTTGCCCAGGATCCCCGAGTTCGACGACGTGTTGATGATCCGGCCGTAGCCCTGCTCGCGCATCCGGATGAAGGCGGGCCGGGTCACGTTGAAAGCACCCCGCAGGTGCACGTCGAGCACGGCGTCCACCAGGTCGGGGGTCATGTTGTGGAAGGCCTTGTCGCGGAGGATGCCGGCGTTGTTCACCAGGATGTCCACCGTGCCGAAGGCGTCGACGGCCGTCTGGACGATGGCCTCGCCGCCCTCGACCGTGGCCACGCTGTTGGTGTCGGCCACCGCCTCGCCGCCCAGGCCCTCGATCTCCCGCACCGTGTCATGGGCCGGTCCCTCGTTGCCGCCGTCGCCGTGGACGGAGCCCCCCAGGTCGTTGACCACCACCCGGGCGCCGCGACGCGCCAGCTCGAGGGCGTGCTCGCGACCGAGGCCGCCACCCGCTCCGGTGACGATCGCCACCTTGCCGTCGTACCCGATGTCTGCCATGGAACACCCTTCGTCGAGATCCGTCCGAACCGGACAGATGTTAGAGGCCTGGCACGGGGTCCCCGTCACCGGCCGGGTCGTGGACCCACCGCCCGTCCGGGCGGCGGTCAGTGGGGCTCGACGGGGAACCCGGCCGTCCGGTGGCGGGTGCCCTCGGGCGTCACCACCAGGGCCTCGAAACCGTCGAGCGCCTCCACCAGGTCGAGCCCCTCGACGCCGGCCACCGCCACTGCGGTGGCCAGGGCGTCGGCCAGGCCGAGATCGGGACCGCTTACGCTGGCCGAGGCCAGCCGGTCCACGGCCCCGCCGCTGTGCGGGTCGATGAGGTGCAGCCCGCGCTCGTAGGTACCCGAGGTGGCCAGCGCCGCGGTCCCCCGCACCACGCAGAGCAGCTGCCGGGGGGCGAAGGGGTCGACGATGCCGAACCGGAACGGTTGGGTGCCGAGCCCGCCGCGGCAGGCGATGTCCCCCGCGGCGTTGACGATGGCCCCGGTGACGAACGGGGCGGCCAGCCGGCCGAGCGCCCGCTGGGCCGCCCAGCCCTTGACCAGCCCGGTGGGGTCGACACCGCCGGGCATGGCCCACGGATCGAACCATCCGTCGGAGAGACGGCGGGCGTCCCGGCAGGCGTCGAGGACCTCGGCGATCTCAGGAGGGGCCGCCTCCAGGGTGAGCTCCCCCCGGCGGAGCCGGCTCATCGGGCTGTCCGCCTTCCAGGTGCTGAAGACCTCGTCGGCGTCGACCAGGGAGCGGCAGGCGGCGTTTAGCAGCGACTCGACCGCCGGTTCCGGGGCCGAGGGGTCCGTGTACAGGTCGATCGTCACCACCGTGCCCATCACCTCGAGGTGGTGCACCCGGTGGGCGACCCCGGTCGGGAAGGTGGCGTCCGGGACGGGGTCCGGAAGGCTCACTTGATGTTCAGCTTGGAGAGGGCCGACTGCAGCGACTGCTGGAAGCCGGCGCTGGTGTAGCTGGCGCCGGACACCCCCTGGATGTTGGCGCTCTGGGCCTGCATGGCCTGCTGCTCCAGGATGGGGATCGACTGCTGGTCGATGGACTGGGAGCGGGGGTTGCCACCGTCGTCCAGGGTGCCGATCCCCACCTTGGTGATCTTCGATCCCGTGGCGGTGACCGACACCGAGAGGACGCCCCAGCTGTAGTTCACCTGGTCCCCGGTGGCGGTCCGGCTGGCGGCCGGGGTGGTGGTGGTGGTGGTGGGCGCCGTCGCCGGTGGGGCCGTGGTGGTCGCCCCCGGGTTGGCCGGGGTGGCGGTAGTCGGCGTGGTCGTCGGTGCCGGGGGGCCGGCCGCCACCGACGTCGAGGTGACGGAGCGGGTGGCCGAGGTCCCCGCCGGGCCGCCGAGCGTCAGGCGGCCCGGAGTGGTGTGGAAGCTGAGCAGGCCGACCAGGCCCGCCAGTGTCGACACCATCACGATCACCGCGCGCCTCATGGTCGCGGGCCGATCGAAAGGGTTGACCCGGTCCGGTCGGAGGATCGGCACAACCGGGGTGGTGTCGACGGTGTGGATGTCGTCAGAGATCTCATCAGAAGGAGAACCGTTCTTCGTGGACGCTGCCGTCGGGTACGCCGAGCCGGGTGGCGGCGGCGACCACCAGTTCGTTGAAGCCCTCGGGCCCGCAGACGTAGACGTCGCGCAGGGCGAGGTCGGGGACGAGGCGGCGCAGCTGGGTGGCACCCAGGCGAACCTGGTGGCGCGAGCCCACCACCTGGTGGAACGTGCCGTGCCGCTTGCGGACCAGGTCGGCGATCTCGTCGCGGTGGACGATGTCCTCGGGGGTCGAGGCCCGGACCACCACGACGGCGTCGACCGACGGCGGCAGGTCCTCCAACAGGGCCCGCAGCGGGGTGATCCCCACGCCCGCCCCGATCAGCGCCACCCGGTCGGACCGGCGGGCGTGCCGGGTGAAGGCGCCGTAGGGGCCTTCGATGAACACGCGGGTCCCGGGCTTCAGATGGGCCAGGGCCCGGCTCTGGTCACCCAGTCCCTTCACCGTGACCCGGACGTAGGGAGCCCGCGGCAGGGCGGAAAGGGAGTACGGGTGGGCGTGCCACCACAGCTCCCGGGTCAGGAAGCGCCACTGGAAGAACTGGCCGCCGGAGACGGCGAGGTCGGAGATCCGGCGGCCCGAGCAGATGACCGAGACGACCCCGGGGGCCTCGTGGACGATCGCCTCCACCCGGAGATGGTGCCGCAGGCTCCGCACCACGGGGACCACGCCGCGGAACACGATCACCGTCCCAGCGGTAGCCGCCCAGACGGCGATCCAGACGGCCCGGGTGAGGGGGTGGCCGATGAAGGAGAGGCCGGTCACGAGCTGGTGGGCGAAGGCGAGCACCAGGGCGAGGTAGAGGTAGAGGTGGACCACCCACCAGGTCTCGTACTTCATGCGTTGTCGGGCGATGCGGATCGACGTCACGCCGCCCATCACCAGCAGCCCGAAGCCCACCGCGGCGGCCAGGATGTCCGGGTAGGTGGACAGGAACTGCCAGAACTGGTGGAGCGCCCCCGACTTGGAGAGCTGGGCGTAGCCGAGGGTCACCAGCACGATGTGGAGACCGATCAGGACGAGCGCCCAGGGGGCGATCCAGCGGTGCCACTGGACCAGCCGGTCCTGGCCCACCGACCGCTCCAGCCAGGGGAGCCGGGCCACGAGGACCACCATCAGCAGCATCAGGTAGGAGCCGGTGAAGCCGGCCAGCCGGCCGCCGGCGATCAGCCAGCCGCCCGGGGCGACGAGCGATCCCCGGCTCTCCCCGGAGATGACCAGCGCCATCACGATACCCATCCCCAGCCCTCCCGCGGCCAGGAAGGCGTCGCCGATCCAGGGCCGGGGGGCATGGCCCACCCGGCGCCCGCGGCCCGGCCGTGACACACCCGTCCAGGCATCTTTGGTGGCGGCGGCTTGTTGCCTGGTGGGTGTCACCGGTCGAAACTACCGTGGCGACCTTAACGGCAGCATGAACGGACCGGGGTTCTCCGGAATGGTCGGGTCCGGTGTCCACCGGTGCCGGACACGACGGCGTTCGGCCTACGCCGGACGTCGCCGGCGCCGGCACGAACCGCCGGCTACCGGTCGAGCACGTCGATCACGAAGGAGGTCAGGCGGCCTCGTCCCCGGACACCGAGCTTGGCGGAGATGCTCTCCAGTTGCTTCTTGACCGTGGCCGGCGACACCGCGAGGATCTCGGCGATCGACACCTTGGTGGCGCCGCTGACCACGCACCTCACGATCTCCGCCGCCCGGCGCCGGTGTCAGCGCTCGATGAGCCGCATCTGCTGCTCATTGTGGTGCTCGCCGGCGGCCGGGGTGATGCGGTCGAGACGGTCGAGCTGGTCGGGCGTCAACGAGACGTCGTCGGCCCCGACGTTCTCCTCGACCCGGGACACCCGCTTGGTGCCGGGGATCGGGGCGATGTCGTCACCACGGGCGAGCAGCCAGGCCAGTGACACCTGGGCCGGGGTGCATCCGACCTCGGCGGCGATGGCGGCGACCTCCGCGGCACTGTCCAGGTTGTGCTGGAAGTGCTCGCCGGTGAACCGTGGGTTGGTCCTCCGGAAGTCGGAGTCGGCCAGGTCGTCCGTCGATCGCACCGCACCCGTGAGCATCCCCCGGCCCAGCGGCGAGTAGGCCACCAGCCCGACGCCCAGCTCCCGGAGGACGGGCAAGGTACTGGCCTCGGGGTCCCGGGTCCACAGCGAGTACTCGGTCTGCAGCGCGGTGATCGGGTGGACGGCGTGGGCCCGGCGGATGGTGCCGGCCCCCGCCTCGGAGAGACCGACGTGGCGGATCGAACCCTCGGCCACCAGCTCGGCGAGCGTCCCCACCGTGTCCTCGATCGGCACCTTCGGGTCCACCCGGTGCTGGTAGTAGAGATCGATGTGATCGACGCCGAGCCGCCGGAGGGAGCCCTCGAGGGCGGTGCGGATGTTGGCCGGCGAGCTGTCCAGGGTTCCGGGGCCGTCGCCGGCGTGGGAGACCAGGCCGAACTTGGTGGCCAGCACCACCTGGTCGCGCCGTCCGGTGATGGCCCGGCCGACCAGCTCCTCATTCCGGTACGGCCCGTAGATCTCGGCGGTGTCGATCAGGGTCACCCCGAGCTCCAGCGCCCGGTGAATGGTGCGGATGGACTCCGCATCGTCCTCACCGGCGCCGGTATAGGCGGTGGACATGCCCATGGTCCCGAGCCCGAGGCGCGAGACCTCGAGGTTGCCCATTCGGAGGTGTCTCATGATTGCGTTGCTCCCATCTGCCCGCCGTCGTCTGCCCGTTCGCCGTCGAAGGAGGACGCGGTGACACCGCCGTCCGCGAGGACGTCACCGCCGGTGATGCCGGCACCGTCGGGTCCCATCAGGAGCGCGGCGCGAGGCCGGCCTGCGCCGGGCCGGGCCTGGCCCGGCGCGGAACCAGGAAGACCTTGACCGCCCGCTTGGTGTCCGCCGCCCCGGTGGGCTCGATCTCCGGCTCCATGGGTCCCACAGTACGGGTGGATCGAGGACGCTGGGACGCGCTGTCAGGACCGGGGACGTCCCGGTGGCACCCGGCGGGAGTCGGGCCATCTCCGCCGGCAGGATCCGGGCGAGCGGCCGGGTGGCACCGAGATCCTTCGGGGAACGGCGCCAGGGCGGTGGGCTATCGCCGCGGATCTCCTCGCCAGAGCGATGCGCCACGACCGCCGACGACCGAGACGATCTGTTGATACGGCTCGAACGCCGGTGGACCGAGATTGTCCGCATAGAGGGTGCCGTCGGGGCCCAGGGCGATGTAGTCCGTGAAGATGAACGTGTCGATGCCGGGTACGTCGTTGACGGCGAGGGTGGGTATGAGGTGGTTGCCCTCCACCCGGAGGATGTTCTGACCGCCATCGACCTCGATGGCATCGTCGGGACCCCGCTGGACGATGGCCGTGATACCCCCGCTCCGGCGGGCAGCGCCCAGATACGTCGCCACGCCGTCCGGCGTGATCCTGAAGACCGACCATCCGTCGAAGCTCGAGGATGCGTAGACGTTCCCCTCACGGTCGACCGCGATCGAGCCATAGCCATCGAGGGCACCGGGCATCTGGACCTGACCTGGTGGGAGGGTCGCCCGCACGGCGTCGAGCCGACCGGTGGGCGTGAGGCGGAAGAGCTGCGAGGTCACACCGTGCGAGGTCGCGAGGTAGAGCTGGCCCTCGGGGCTGAACGCGATGGAGGCGACCGTACCGAGGGGTGCCGACAGGGCCGGCGTGCCGTCCGCCACCGATCCGGACCGACCGTCACCGGCGACGGTCCGGATGATCCCCGCCCGGTCGACCACCCGTACCCGGCTGCCGTCGGCGAGGTAGAGGTCTCCGTCGGGGGCGAATGCCATGGCCCCGACCTCCGAGAGTTCAGCCCCGGTGGCAGGTCCGGCGTCCCCGGCGGAGCCCACCCTCCCGTCACCGGCCACCACCCGGAACCGGCCGCTGGTCAGACGGACCAGGACCTGGTGACGTATCGGGTCGGACACGTAGAGCGCGCCGGTCGGACCGACGGCGAGCGGACCGGCACGTTCGAGCGGGACGATCGATCCGATGGGCCCGACCGCCGACTTCGGTCGGCCCGACGTCGAGACCCTGGCAGGAGGCGGGGTGGTCCTCGATCGAGGACCGATCACCGCAACGGTCGCCGCCACGCCGACGACGACGAGGACGACCACGGCGGCCCGGCGCAGGCGCCGACGTCGTTCCCGCTGCTTCGCCTCCTTGAAGAGCAGGTCGGCGTTGGTGGGATCCGGTGGACCCGAGGTCCCCCGGACCACGGGCGGTCCCTCCTGGACGACAGCCATGACGCTACTATCATTGGCGTCATGAGCTCTGTCAAGGTATCTCCCGGGACGGATGCCGAGGGGTTGGTGCTGTCCGGTGTGGACCGGTCCGATCCCCTGCCCCTCCACGATCAGGTTGCTGCGGAGGTCCGCCGTGCCATCGCCGATGGCGAGGCCGGGCCGGGAGACCGGATCCCCCAGGCCAAGGACCTCGCCGCCGTTCTCGGGGTCAACACCAATACGGTACTGCGAGCCCTCCGTGTCCTCCGGGACGAGGGGCTCCTGGAGCTCGGCCGTGGACGGGCCATCGTCATCTCCGGTACGCCGGAGCGCGGGGCCGTCGTCGCCCGGCTGAAGGAGTTTCTCGAGTTCGCCCGGTCGCAGGGCTACCGGCGTGAGGAGCTCATGACGATGATGGACACCCTCCCGTAGGTCCGACCGTCGGGGCCATCGACAGAGAGCCGCGCGCCGAGCTCGCCTCAGTGACGAGGGAGGAACCCGTCGGCGCCTGCGGCCCGCGACTGCAGCATGGTGAACCGAGCCGTTCCGGCGTCCGTCAGGGCGCCGGTCACGGCTGGCGGCACACCATCGGGACCACCCGGGCTTCCCGCCGTCACAGGGTGGCCGGTCACATCTTGGGGATCTGGTGCGTCAATAGAGTGTGACCAGGATGGAAGTGACGGATTTCGACGCTGAGCGGCCTCGGTTGGAGGCGCTGGCCACCCGGATCCTCGGGTCAGAGGCCGACGCGGACGACATCCTTCAGGAAGCCTGGCTCCGGTGCTCCCGCGCCGACGGCGTCGACGACCTCCCCGCCTGGCTCACCACCGTGGTGACGCGGCTCTGTCTGGACCAGCTACGAAAACGGCGCACCCGATCAGCGGCCGAAGCCGCAGTGCCCGATGAGCACGCCGCGGGAGACCCTGAGGTCGATGCGCTACTCGCCGAGATGACGGGCGACGCCATGCAGGTGGTCCTCGAGGCCCTGGCGCCGGCCGAGCGGGCGGCGTTCGTCCTCCACGATGTGTTCGGCTATCCGTTCGAAGAGGTCAGCGCGGTTATGGGGCGCTCGAGTACCGCCGTTCGCCAGATGACCAGCCGGGCTCGGCGCAAGTTGCAAGGCGTACCGGAGAACCTGGCGTCAGAGGCGTCGCGCCTCGAGAACCGCCGGATCGTCGACGCATTCCTCACCGCAGCCCACGGTGGCGACATCGGCACCTTGTTGTCGTTGCTGGCGCCCGACGCCATCATGCGTGCCGATCTGGTCGGGCAGTCCATGGGTACCGCACCCACCTATCTGGGGGCGGAGGCCGTGGCTGCCCGCTTCAACGGGACCCGGGGGGCGATGCCGGTCACCATCGATGGTGAGCTCGGGGCGGCTTGGATTCAGGCGGGAGCGACCAAGGTGGCCTTCGTGTTCCATATCGACGAGGCGAGTCAGGTCGGCGAGATCGAGCTGATCGCCGACCCGGACGTCCTCGCGACCATGGACATCGTCCGCGTACGCAGGCAGTCGAGTAGTTGACGGGCGCGGGCACGTCGGCGTTCCGATCGACAGGACAACACCGTGAAAGGAAAGGAAGGACATGAAGACCATGACATGTGAGCAACTCGGTGGGCCGTGCCACGCACCGCACCAGGGAACCACCGCCGACGAGGTCATCAAGGCACAGGACCGACATCTCCGGGAGGTCGTCGCACGTGGGGATGCAGCGCACGAAGCTGCCTTGAAGGAGATGAAGGGCCGGTGGAAGAACCCCGTCAAGGGAATGGGCTGGTACCGGCAGGCCAAGCGCGATTTCGCCGCGCTCCCCGAAGGTTGAACCGCCAGTGACCTACGCCGTGGATTTCGTCAACGTGTCCACCGCCGGTCTGGAGTCGTCACCCGTGGCGGCCGCGCTGGCCGGACTGCGGGCGAACGAGGCTCGCTACTTCAAGAACAAGTACGACCACGTCCTCACGGTCAAGCCTGCCGTCGAGGCCACGAAGGATATCGAGTTGGTGCGCCGCATCCTCGAGCTTGAACGGGGCATCGTCATCGAGTCGCCCCCGCTCGAGGCGACGACGTTCCAGGTCGAGAACATCCGCTGGACCTACGTGTTCTATGAGAGCGGTCTATCGATCAACGTCCTCTACACCCTCGACGGACCGAGCCCGAAGCGGGCTGTCGGGTTCAAACTGTCCGAGGGCATGGACATTCCCGCCGAGTTGAGCTCGTTCAAGTTCGCTCGGCAGAGGTCGAAGCTGGCAGGGACCACCCGAGGCACGTTCTTCGTGATCAAGGACGAGTACTGAGCCAACGAGGTGTCGGACCCGCCTGGGTCCGCCCCCGTTCCAACCGAGCCCAGGGTCATGGCCCGCCAACGGGACCGCTGCAGGTGCGGTTTTCAGCTGACTCGTGAGGCCTGACTTGCGAGGATTTCGATCCACAAGGAAGGAGGATCGGCGTCTATCTGACCACTCGGTAGGTGAGGTGGGTCACTCCAGGTGCTGCGATGTCACTGTCGATGACCAATTGGTAGTCGCCGGCATCGCCGGCTTCAAAGAGCCTCACCCCATCGCCGAGGAGGACGGGGACCAAGTTGATGATGATCTCGTCGAGTAGGCCGGCTCGCAGGCATTGCTGCACCATGCTGGCTCCCATCAGCACCACGTCCCGTCCCGCCGCGGCCTCTCGAGCCTGCTCGACCGCATGTTCGATTCCGTCCGTGACAAAGGTGTAGGGCAATGGTGGACCGCGTCCGCTCCCGAGAGGACCGGAAGAGCCGGCGTCACGTCGTGAGACGCAAGGTGGCGATAATCGGTGGTTCCAAATCGTCAGGAAGAACCTCATCCTCGAAGTAGAGCTCGAGGGCTTCCTTGAGGTTCGCCAGGGCCTCCTCGGCTGACTCGCCCTGGCTCGCAACCTCAACATCGAGGCACCGTGCCAGGTACCAGGGATCCTCGTGGGTGATCGCCGCCGTGAACTCCATCGGAGCCATCCTACCGCGTGGTCGCGCACCGTTCCGATCGCTGTTGCAGACATGCAGGTCACAGACCCGGTGGACCTTGGGTCACACAATAAGAACCGGCTCCCTACGGTCCTCGGACCGGCAGTCGATCCCGAGTGATGGCGCGGCCGCAGACCACGAGGCGGTGTGATCACCTCATCGAGCATGGATTGATGAGAAGGGCCGGCCTACGGAGGAGACCCGTAACCTCGCCATGTGCGGCCAGCACTTCTCAGGCCCATGGTGGTCAACTGGCACGCAAGTGCGCCTCGAGGGCATCCCGAATGATCTCGGACCGGGACCGGTGCGAGCTGGCAGCTTGGGCGTCGAGCTGATCGAGCAGGTCCCCGGAGACACGGACTCGCACTTGGGTAGACGGCCCGGTGCCCTCAGCTCCCCCGACCCGGGGGCGCCCTATCCGCTTGGCCAGGCTGCCCGGCGGCCGGGTGCGCTTGCGGGCTTCGTCGTCGCTCATGGTGTCGAGGTCGGCTAGGACCTCGGAAGCGATGTTCTCGGCTCGCTTGTCGGTCAACGGCTTGCCCTTGTGCGTGAAGGTCTTGGTCATGGCATGAACCTCAGGTGTTGGTCGGTAATGGGCATGGCATGGACGACGGTCCCCTCGTCCCCCTCGTCGTTGATCAGGACGATCAGCTCCACGATGTTGGCCGCCCGGTCTGGGCCAAGGACCAGCCAGCGGCCCTCCGCCAGGTCGATCTCCCGGACGGAGTGGTCCAGGACATGAGCGATGTCGGCGTCAGTCACCCCGTGCTTGCGGGCTGAGCGGCTCATCCTCATCATCAGTATTGTACCCCATAAGTGGACCCACACACCCAGTGATGCCCGTCGTCGTTCCGCTCCTCGCACCTGGGCTGCCCAACCTCCTCGGGTCCAGAGGCAGCGCAGCCTCAGGAACCATCCGGCGTGTGGGCGCTCGAGGGAGATCAGGGTTCGACGTGGTTCGCCCAACTGAATTTTGTGGACCTTGCAGCCTGTTGCAGTAACGACTCAGTCCTGAATCCCGCCCTGATCAGCGAGTTGGCGAGGCCCGTCGCCGCAGGCGGAGATGGGCTCACGGGTTCGTAGGGGCTGTCCATGACCTCCCCCAGCGTCG